>Ga0315553_10004774_pt1 | contig 10148 bp, 7 predicted proteins | sample SalMarSW160140MG_FD_203099 | JGI IMG/M metagenome (GOLD analysis project Ga0315553, IMG submission 203099) | Salt marsh sediment microbial communities from the Plum Island Ecosystem LTER, Massachusetts, United States - Salt Marsh Sediment SW1601-40 ... | reverse complement strand
CGGACGGGGGATTGACTGGCACCGGCAAACCCCGCATTTCCGGCGGCGGAGAGGTGGCCGAGTGGTCGAAGGCGCTCCCCTGCTAAGGGAGTAGACGCCCAAAAGCGTCTCGTGGGTTCGAATCCCATCCTCTCCGCCACATGTTCCAGCCCGTCCTCGGCGGCTGATCACTCCCGGCCGGCAGACTCGACGTGTTCAGGAAAGGCTCTCCACCCGGGCTATCGTCATGAGCACGATCTTCTATCTGACGACGATCGAGTTTGATCCGGGCGCGCGCCAGTTGCTTCCCCGCGCCTTGGCCGACCTGGGCGTGAGCCGCCCGCTGGTCGTCAGCGACCACGGCGTGGCGGCGGTCGGACTGCTCGACGAGGCGACACGGTCGATCGACGCGCCACGCTTCCTCGACGTTCCGCCCAATCCGACCGAGGCCGCAGTTAAGGCGGCGCTGCAAATCTATCGCGGAAGCGACTGCGACGGCATCGTGGCGGTCGGCGGTGGATCGCCGATCGACCTGGCGAAAGGTGTCGCTCTCCTCGCGACGCATTCGGAGCCGCTTGAGAATTACGCGGCAATCTATGGCGGGGTGGCGCGGATCGCCGCGACGGTAGCGCCGGTGATTGCAATGCCGACAACGGCGGGGACCGGCGCGGAAGTCGGCCGCGCGGCGCTGCTCACGTTGGACGACGGTCGCAAGCTCGGCTTCATCAGCCCGTATCTGATCCCGAAGCGCGCCATCTGCGACCCCGAGCTGACGCTCGGCCTCCCCCCTCACCTCACCGCCGCGACCGGCCTCGACGCGCTCTCCCATTGCATCGAGACGTTTCTCTCGCCGCGCTTCAATCCGCCTGCCGAAGCCATTGCGCTCGATGGCGCACGGCGCATCTGGGCGAATCTCCCGCGCGCCTATGCGAAGGGCGACGACCCCGATGCGAGAAGCGAGATGATGATGGCCGCGCTCGAAGGCGGGCTGTCTTTCCAAAAGGGGCTCGGCGCAGTGCATGCCTTGAGCCACGCGCTCGGCGGGCTTCCCGACCTGAAGCTCCACCACGGCACGCTGAACGCGATCCTCATGCCGGATGCTGTGCGCTTCAATGCCTTGAGCGTCGGCGACAAGATCGCGCGGCTCAACGCCGCGATCGGCTTGCCTGAGGATGCCGACCTCGCTGCTGCCCTCGACCGGCTCAACGCCGACCTCTGCATACCTGCGGGTCTTGCGGCACTCGGTGTGAGCGAAGCGATGTTCCCCTGGGTGGTGGAACGGGCGCTTGCCGACCATTCGACGCCGACAAACCCGCGCGAGCCGAGCGCCGACGACTATCGCGCGCTTCTCGCAGGCGCGATGGGGTGAGACGAGGTTAGCGGCCGGAGATCCACTCGCGTGCCGCCCTCAAAGCCGCGGCGATCTCCGCCCGGCTCATCTCGGTCGCGAGCTCCTCGCGATGCTGCGCTGCCACCCTGTCACCGCGCGCCGCGGCGATGTTGAACCACTTGTGCGCCTCGATCAGATCGACGTGCCCACGGCTCCCGGTTGAATACGCCAACCCCAGTTCGAAGAAATCGTGCGGCACGTCTCGCGCGCCACTGGTCTCTATCTGCAAGCTCATTTGACCGCATTCCCCATTGGTCGACGGTTCGGTCCGTCTTTCGCATCACGATCTTCGGCCTCTCCGTGATGCCCAGCGTTAACGGACAGGATTAACGAACCGTGACCAAATCGTTCATGAGGTGTTTACAAGGCCGCAGGAATTTAATCCAACATGCTGTAAAGATTGATGTTTTTGAGTCGACGCAAGTCGCCTGAATCGGCGTGAATTTTCACGCTTGCTTCACCACGCGATGCGAATGGCATACAGCGCCTCCTAGCTTCCACGCTGACCGAACAGGATCTTCTGCGCCTCCTTGTCCTTCGACAGGTCGACAGGCGGATCGCGTCTCATCTCGATCGCCTTCGCAACGGCCGGACGCGCCAGCATCCGGTCGATCCAGGCTTTGACGTTGGGAAATTCGGCGATGTCGATTCCCTGCCGCTCATAGCCCTTGACCCATCCGATCAGCGACATGTCTGCGATCGAATAATCGTCTGCGATGTAGTCGCGGCCCTTAAGCCGCTTGTTCATCACGCCGTAGAGCCGGTGCGCCTCGTCGCCGAAGCGTTTGATGCCGTAAGGAACCTTCTCCGGCGCGTAATTGCGGAAGTGGTTGTTGTGGCCGAAGACGGGGCCGACGTTTGAGACCTGCCAAGCCAGCCACTCTTCGACCGCGACGCGGCTGCGCTCGTCCTTGCCGTAGAACACGCCGAACTTGCGGCCGAGATAGATGAGGATGGCGGCGGACTCGAAGACCGAGATCGGCTTTCCGTCTGGGCCTTCCGGGTCGATGATCGCCGGCATGCGATTGTTCGGCGCGATCGCCAGAAACGACGGCTCGAACTGCTCGCCCTTGCCGATGTTCACGTATTTGATTTCGTACGGTACGCCGGCCTCTTCCAGGAAGATGTTGATCTTCCATCCGTTCGGCGTCGGCCAGTAGTAGAGCTCGATGGGCTTCGTCTGCTTGTGGGCCATTCCGGTCTCCTTGGGAGGGTCTTCGCGTCTCGAGGGTGGATGTGGCGCACGGGCCGTCGCGTTGCAACGCGAAAGACCGTTACTCCCGCGCGAGCATAGCGCAGAAGAACCCGTCCGTCTCTGAGCGGAGCGGTGTGAGGAGAAGCGACGTCTCGGAGATCGATTGCGCCGGCGGCGCAACGTCAGGCAGCGAGGAGCGCCACGCCTCCTCCATGGCGAGCGCGCGGAAGTCCGGATGGGCGGCTAGGAAGGCGGCGATGCGCTCGTCATTCTCCGAACGAAGCAGCGAGCAGGTCGCATAGACGAGAACGCCGGCCGGCTTCACGAAGCGTGCAGCGTCCGCAAGCACGGTATCTTGCTCGCCGATACGCTTAGCTACCGCGTCCGGTGTCACCCGCCACTTCGCGTCGGGTCGGCGCCGCCACACACCTGTGCCGGTGCACGGCGCGTCGACGAGCACGCGGTCCATCTGCCCCGCGAGGTCCGCAAGCCCGCCCGGCTCCGGCGCATGAACCTGCACGTTGCGCACGCCGGCCCGCTTGAGCCGCTCGTAGATCGGCGCCAGGCGGCTCTTGTCGGAGTCGGTCGCATGGATCTGCCCGCGGTTCTCCATGCACGCGGCGAGCGCCAGCGTCTTGCCGCCGGCGCCGGCGCAAAGATCGAGCACCTGCTCGCCCGCCTTCGCGCCGACGAGGAGCGCGCAGACCTGGCTTCCCTCGTCCTGCACTTCGAAGCGCCCGCGCTGGAACGCTTCTTCCGTTTGTACGTTTGGATGCCGGCGCGCCCCGGCGCTCGGCTGGATTCTGAGGCCAACCGGCGAATGGGGCGTTGGGGCGACGCCGAGCCGCGAAAGCCGTTGCAGCACTTTCTCGCGCGACGCCTTCAACGTGTTGACGCGCATGTCGAGCGGCGGACGTCCGGCGAGCGCTTTTCCTTCCGCGACCCAATCCGGCCCGAGCGCCGCAGCCAGCTCAGGCGCGAGCCACTCGGGAAGATCGGCGCGCACATGCTCCGGCGCGGCAGCGGGGTCGGCGGCCACGAAGCCGTCCGGGATCAGCGGCGGCGCGTGGCGATCCTCTGAAAACGCCGCGTTGAGCGAGGCCGACGTCTCGCCCCAATCGAAGACCGCAACGCCAAGCGCCAGATGCCAGGGCGTGTCGCCGGTCATGCGCCAAGCGAGTGACGACCGCTTGCGCAATGCGTCGTAGACGAGATTGCCGATCGCCGCACGGTCACCCGAGCCGGCGAAGCGGTGCGACAATCCCCAATCCTTCAGGGCCTCCGCCGCTGGCCGATGCCGCGCGTCGATGTCGGCGAGAACCTCGATCGCCGCGGCGATCCTTCCGGCAAGCTTCACCAGCGACCTGCAAAAAGCGTGAGCCAGGCGACATGAGCGGCAAGCCAGAACACGCCCACGGCATTGATGAGAAAGACCGCGCCGCGGAGCCGCACGTTATCGGTAAGCGTTTGGACAGCGGTGTGAACGATGCGGCCGATGAGGAAGACCCAGGCGGCGACAACGTCGGCGAGCCCCACCGCTCCCGCAAAGATCAGGATGCTCGCCGAAAACCAGGCAACCGTCGGAAGCTCGAACTGATTGGAGAGGTTGCGCGCGATCGGATCGACACTCGCAGGATCACCGTCGGCGCGCCGAAAATCCGAATAGGCGGCCTCGCCCTTCTGCACGGCGATGGTGCGTGCCAACGTCAGCCAAGCATAGAGGAAGACGATCAGCCCGAAGTGGAGCAGGAAGGGCGTGAGAAAGAGCCGGACCATGATCAAGCGGTGAGAGCCCCCGCCCGCAACGCTATCATGTCGTGCCGGGATAGTTCGGGCTCTCGCGCGTGATCGTCACGCCATGCGCGTGGCTTTCGCGCCAGGCCGAGGACGAGATGCGGAGGAACTCCGCCTTCTGTCGAAATTCCGCGAGCGTCCTGGCGCCGACATAGCCCATTGCTGCCCGCAGCCCACCCTGGAGCTGATGGAGCACGTTCGCGGCCGGCCCCTTGTAGGGCACCTGGCCTTCGATCCCCTCCGGCACCAGCTTCAGCGCGTCGCGGATCTCCGCCTGGAAGTAGCGGTCGGCCGAGCCGCGCGCCATCGCCCCGACCGATCCCATGCCGCGATAGGATTTGTAGCTCCGCCCTTGGTAGAGATAGACCTCGCCGGGGCTCTCCTCCGTGCCGGCGAGGAGCGCACCGATCATCGCGACGGAGGCGCCGGCGGCGAGTGCCTTGGCGAGATCGCCGGAATATTTGATGCCGCCGTCGGCGATGACGGGAACGTCGGCCTTGTCGGCGACGGCGACCGTGTCCATCAGCGCCGTCAGCTGCGGCACGCCGACGCCAGCGACGATACGCGTCGTGCAGATCGAGCCCGGTCCGATGCCGACCTTGATCGCATCCGCACCTTTGTCGATCAGTGCGCGCGCCGCCTCGGCCGTCGCGACGTTGCCGGCAATGACTTGCGTCTCGTTCGACATCCGCTTCGCCATGGCCACCGCTTCGAGTACCTTCTCCGAATGCCCGTGCGCGGTGTCGACGACGATCACGTCGCACCCTGCGGCAAGCAGCCGCTCGGTACGATGCATTCCGGCGTCGCCGACCGTGGTCGCCGCGGCCACCCTGAGCCGCCCCTGATCGTCCTTCGAGGCGAACGGATTGAGCTGCGCCTTCTCGATGTCCTTCACCGTGACGAGGCCGATGCAGTTTTCGTCGTTGTCGACGACGAGGAGCTTCTCGATCCGGTGCAGGTGAAGCAGGCGCTTCGCCTCCTCCTGGCTGACGTTCTCCGCCACCTTGATGAGGTCCTCGTGCGTCATCAGCTCGGCGACGCGCTGCTTATGGTCTGAAGCGAAGCGCACGTCGCGGTTGGTCAAGATGCCGACGAGCTTGCCGACCACCTGCCCGCCGGTGCCGGCGCCCTCCACGACCGGGATGCCGGAGATGCGGTAAGCCTCCATCAGCGCCAGCGCGTCGGCTAGCGTCGCGTCCGGTCCGATCACGACCGGGTTCACCACCATGCCGGACTCGAACTTCTTCACCTGCCGCACCTCTTCCGCCTGCGCGTCCGGATCGAGGTTGCGGTGGACGACGCCGATGCCGCCGGCCTGCGCCATGGCGATGGCGAGCCGCGCCTCCGTCACCGTGTCCATCGCGGCGGAAAGGATGGGAAGGTTGAGGCTGATGGTTCGCGTCAGCCGCGTCGCGATGTCGGTCTCGCCTGGAAGCACCTCGGAGCGGCCCGGCCGAAGCAGCACGTCATCAAAGGTGAGCGCCTCGCGCCCGGTAGCGACTTCGATGATGCGGGCCATGCCAAGCCTCCAGAAATAAGAAGCCGATCGCTGGCCGGGCGGCCGCGCGGGAAAGAATCGGCGTCAGGATTGGCGCGGCTCATTACCACGATGTCCACGCCCTTTGGAAGCTCAGCGCGCCGGCCGGTCCGAAATCCCGCGCCACACGGCAGGAAAGGCACAGATTCGGACAAAGTGTCCACGCGCCATATGGCGCGGCGCCCAGGGCGTGCTAGGGGGAGCGGCTCCACAAATTCCATCTCCTCTACGCACTCCCTGGCGCGCCCGTGCCCGACCGCATCCTCCTGCCGCTGATCGTCGCCTGCGCTCTCTTCATGGAGAACCACGACGCGACGGTGCTCTCCACGGCGCTCCCCGCAATCGCGGCGGATTTCGGCGAGAGCCCCATCCATCTGAAGCTGGCACTGACCTCGGATCTCCTCGCCATCGCGGTCTTCCTGCCGGCGTCCGGCTGGCTCGCCGACAAGCACGGCGCGCGCAACGTTTTTCGCGCGGCCATCGCGATCTTCACCATCGGCTCGATCCTTTGCGGTTTCTCCGGCTCGATCGGCACCTTGGTTCGTGCGCGCATCATCCAGGGGATCGGCGGCGCCATGATGGTCCCCGTCGGTCGACTCGTCATCCTGCGCTCGGTCGAAAAGCGCGAGCTCGTCGGCTCGCTCGCCTGGCTGACGATTCCCGCCCTGATCGGCCCGGTGGTCGGCCCGCCCGTCGGCGGCTTCATCACCACCTATTTCGAGTGGCGTTGGATCTTCTGGATCAACATCCCGGTCGGCGTCCTCGGGCTCGTCCTCGCCACGTTGTTCATTCCCAGTTTGCGCGGCGACGACCCCACCCGCTTCGACACCCGCGGCTTCGCGCTCTCGGCTCTCGGCCTCGCCGGCTTCATGTCGGGCTCGACCGCGTTGGGGCTCGGGCTGCTCCCGAAGAGCGTGACGATCACGCTGCTCGTGGGCGGCGCCGCGCTCCTTGCCGGCTACGTCGTCCATAGTCGCCGCGTGGAAAACCCGATCCTCGACCTCGCGCTCTTCCGCATCCCGACATTCGCGACCTGCATCATCGGCGCGCTTCTCTTCCGCCTTGGCGTCGGGGCGACGCCGTTCCTGCTGCCGCTGCTGCTGCAGGTCGGCTTCGGCATGTCGCCCTTCCAGTCGGGCTCAATTACATTCGCATCGGCGCTCGGCGCGCTGGTGATGAAGTTCACGGCCCAGCCGATCCTGAGGCGCCTGGGCTTCCGTAACGTGCTCACCTGGAACGCCGTGATCGCGGGAATCTTCGTCGCGATGCCGGCCGCCTTCACGCCGACGACGCCGACCGCGCTGATCGTGGCGCTGATTCTCGTCGGCGGTTTCTTTCGCTCGCTGCAGTTCACCAGCATCAACGCGCTGAGCTATGCCGACGTGCCACAGGAGCGGATGAGCCGTGCGACGACGCTGACGAGCGTGGCGCAGCAATTGTCGCTCTCCGTCGGCATCTCCGTCGGCGCCATCACGCTCGAGCTGACGGCCGAGCTGAGCGGCGGCGGCCTCCAGGCCGGCGTCTTCGCTCCAGCATTCATCCTGGTAGGCTTCTTCGCGGTCATCGCCGTCGTGCCCTTCCTGCGCCTGGCGCGCAACGCCGGCGACGAAATGTCGGGCCGCCCACCGGGGCCCGACGCGGTCACCGTCATGCGCGAGCGCGGTTAGCTCCGGCACCTTCCCCGCGACAAACCGAAGCGACCGAGGCGCCGACGCTCAACTTGGACAGGCTAGGTTCGCAAAATCGAAACCAGCGTCCTATCTAGTCGACACCTGCCGCCGGCAATTGATCGAACTTGATCGGATTGGCGATGACGGAAGAACAGCAGGAACCTGCAACCGTTCCCGATCCTGGAGCGACATCTGCGGATGCCGGCGCTGCCGCCGGCTTGAGCGAAGAAGAGGCCGCGCGACGGCTCGCGCAATACGGCGAGAACGCGCTCGTCGAAGAGCGCGTCAGCGCGCTCGCAAAGCTCGCCTCCTATTTCTGGGGGCCGATCCCTTGGATGATCGAGATTGCGGCTATCCTGTCGGCTTTCGTGCGTCACTGGGAGGATTTCGGCATCATCGTCGTGATGCTGGTGCTCAATGCCGGCGTGGGATTCTGGCAGGAATTCAAGGCCGACACGGCGATAGCCGCCCTGAAGCAGCGGCTGGCGCTCAAGGCGCGCGTCCTGCGCGACGGCAAGTGGCGCGAGCTCCCGGCGCGCCAGCTCGTGCCGGGTGACGTGATCGAGATCGCGCTCGGCAACATCGTGCCGGCCGACGCCCGGCTGACGAGCGGCGACTTCCTGAGCGTGGACCAGTCGGCACTGACCGGCGAGTCCCTGCCGGTCGACAAGAACGCCGGAGACATCATCTATTCGGGCTCGGTCGCCAAGCTCGGCGAGATGCAGGCCGTGGTCACCGCGACCGGCATGAAGACCTATTTCGGCCAGACCGCGCGTCTCGTGCAAAGCGCCGGCGCGGTGTCGCATTTCCAGCGCGCCGTCCTGCGCATCGGCAATTTCCTGATCTTCTGCACGCTCGGCCTGGTCGCGCTGATCCTGACCGTCGCCCTTTTCCGTGGCGATCCTCTGGTCGAGACGCTGCTCTTCGCCCTGATCCTCACCGTGGCGGCGATCCCCGTCGCCCTGCCGGCCGTACTCTCAGTGACGATGGCGGTCGGCGCCGAACGTCTCGCGCGACTGAAGGCGATCGTCTCCCGCCTCGTCTCGATCGAGGAGATGGCGGGCGTCGACATCCTGTGCTGCGACAAGACCGGCACGCTCACGCAGAACAAGCTCACCTTGGGCGATCCGCAAGCCTACGAGGGCGGCAGCACCGACGAGTTGCTGCTTGCCGCAGCGCTCGCGTCGCATCAGGAAGGCGGCGACGCGATCGACGCGGCGGTGCTCGCATCGCTTCCGGATGCAAGCCGCCTCTCCGATTATCAGGTAACGGCATTCAAGCCCTTCGACCCGGTGCGTAAGCGTATCGAGGCGACGATCACTTCCGGGGGCCGGAGCTTCGAGGTCGCCAAGGGCGCGCCACAGGTCATTCTCGATCTGGCCGAGACGTCGAAGGAGCTGACGGCGCGCGCCCACGACGCCGTTGCCGCCTTCGGCGCCAAGGGCTACCGCACTTTGGGCGTGGCGCGCCGCGACGCGCCCAATGGCCCGTGGCGCTTCCTCGGCCTGCTGCCGCTCTTCGACCCGCCGCGCGAGGACGCCAAAGCCACGATCGAACGCGCCGCTGAAATGGGCCTCGAGATCAAGATGGTCACCGGCGACCACGAGGCGATCGCGCGCGAGATCGCCGGCAAGCTCGGCCTCGGAACCAACATCCTTGCGGCCGACGGGGCGTTCGGCGCGGACGGCAAGACGCTGGATCCCACCGCAGTCGAAGCCGCTGACGGCTACGCGCGGGTCTTCCCCGAGCACAAATACGCGATCGTCAAGGCGCTTCAGGAGCGCGATCACATCGTCGGCATGACCGGCGACGGCGTCAACGATGCGCCGGCGCTCAAGCAGGCCGATGTCGGCGTCGCCGTCAGCGACGCAACCGACGCAGCGCGCGCCGCCGCCGACGTCGTGCTGACGGCGCCCGGGCTCTCCGTCATCACCTCCGGCGTCGAAGAGGCGCGCCGCATCTTCGAGCGCATGACCGGATACGCGATCTATCGCATCGCCGAGACGATCCGCGTGCTTCTGTTCATGACGCTCTCGATCCTGGTGTTCAATTTCTATCCCGTCACCGCGGTGATGATCGTCCTGCTCGCGCTCTTCAACGATCTGCCGATCATGATGATTGCCTACGACAACGCGCCGGTGGCGGAGCGCCCGGTTCGCTGGGACATGTCGCTCACGCTGGCGCTTGCCACCGTGCTCGGTGTCCTCGGCGTGATCGCCTCCTTCGGCATGTTCTGGCTGGCCGAGAACTGGCTCCATCTGCCGCGGCCCCAGGTTCAGTCGCTGATCTTCCTGAAGCTCCTCGTCGCCGGGCACATGACCATCTACCTCACCCGCAAAAAGGGGCCGATCTGGCAGCGACCGTGGCCGAGCTGGAAGCTCATCGCGGCGACTGAAACGACGCAGGTGATCGGCACGCTCGCGGCGGTCTACGGCTGGTTCATTACGCCGATCGGCTGGGGCTATGCGCTTCTCGTATGGGGCTACGCGCTGGTCTGGTTCCTGGTGAACAGCGGCGTCAAGATGCTCGCCTACCGCCAGCTGACGCATCGCGGACGCCGGCACGCCGTGCATCTGGCGCGGA
>Ga0315553_10004773_pt1 | contig 10149 bp, 5 predicted proteins | sample SalMarSW160140MG_FD_203099 | JGI IMG/M metagenome (GOLD analysis project Ga0315553, IMG submission 203099) | Salt marsh sediment microbial communities from the Plum Island Ecosystem LTER, Massachusetts, United States - Salt Marsh Sediment SW1601-40 ... | reverse complement strand
GTGTCAGCGGTAGTCACTGTAGTACTGAACGGAGCTAATCCATCCACAGTGATATCAATTGTTCCTGCATCAAAGTGTTTCAATGTGATTTTTGTTGGAGTGCCTTCCGGTCCTTGAACTGGATCGATTGTTATCTCTCCTCCATCGCTAACAGCAATCTCGTAATTGAACTCGGGTTGTATATAGTTGTGTTTTGTGACTGTAAGATGTATGTTTTCACCAGATGTGGGAGCAAGCTCAAAGTATGCATTACCATTCCCATCTGTATATCTGACTTCGAGTATGTCTGGGTCTCTGAAGAGACACACCTTTGCATTATTTACAGGGGTAATTCCATCTGTAACGGAAACCACAAATGACTGAGTATAAGTGGATCCAATCGTATCAGGATAGGTAATTGTCAACGGGGTGGGAAGTGATGTCCAGATTTCCATCTCGGGGTCGCCAAAGAGATTGAAGAGTTCAAGTGTTTCATCTAAAGCCGTCGGATAGTCACTAAATTTGAGAAGTATACTTTCATATTCAGTGATCCCCTGTCCTGCAGTAAGCAGCTTACCATAAGCAATGATTTGACCAAGGTCGTAAAGGCCTCCTGAAGCATATCTTTCATCAAAGTCATCCCAGATAGCATCAACGAAGCCCTTCAATAGGATATCATTCCATCCGCTATAACTCATTCGAGATGATCCAATTGTAGCAACGGCTCCCTTTGGTCCTAGATCAGGATCATAAAGATTCACTAGTTCTTCACAGAGTGAGTCTACATCTCTACTCAAAACAATATCATCATCATCATCAGTTTCACTATCAAACCAACCGGTGTTACAATCCATACTGAATATGACTGGCCAATTATTATCATAATTTTCCAGACCCCCGATATGATCCTCGATAATGAACTGAGGTAAAGACCATCCGTCTCTATCTGTTATGAAATTACCCTCTTCATGATTATAGAAATTACTTGATACTCCATGGTCCCGGTGAAAGATCAGGAATTTACCTGAATTAAAACAATCAACAATATCTTTTTCTTTCCCTGTATCACTTACAGTCTCTGGCCATTTGTAATTTAATCCATAATCCCATGAATATCCTGTATACCAAGCCGCATCGATTAAATTATATCCATTGATTTCTGTTTCCTCGAAATACTTTTCGGGAGCATGAGACCTCCAAACACTTATTGGATTTGTGCAGTAGATTCGTTCTGTGGAATAGTCATTTTGATCAAGAAATTGCACAATTTGTTCTGAAGTCAAAATAAATGGACGGTCTTCCTCCCCATCAGAACCGTCTTCAGCTACATCATCAATACCATCGTCATTAGAATCAACAAGGGAATATTCATCTTGGAAGCAAGAAACTGCACCAACGTTTGTATAGAACGAAGGCACATCAACCGGATTCTGCTCATAGTCTATTATCTTCTTGATGACCTGAGATAATGTGTCTAAATCATCTACAGGAAGTCTACCGATGAATATATCACTAAAAGAATCAAGTCCATCAACTGTTGTGTAAATTACATCTGAAGCAATATACCCAAAGGCCTCACCTACGGGGTGATGCTCTTCTCTTCCACTAAAAGTTTCATAATTTGTTGGTATGAGATTTGTATCTCCAACTAGTAGAATATAGGTGGGAGCAGTTGCCCACGTTGTATATGCATTACTTATCTGCGTTTTAATACCTGCACTAGTAATAGGGGGCGATAGAGTCCAAATCTTTGTTCTAAGCCCCTTCATTTGTTTCCAAGTGGCAAGTGTATCTACATCATATTCATACGAGCCTGTAATATCATCAAGATTTGAATGAGTGATGATGAGATAATCTACATTTTCAGGTCCCTGGGACGGTATGATTGGAGCTACTGGCATCATTGATTGCATGGGGCGATTTAATGGGTCATAATTTAGAATCATCCCTGAGAGCATTTCTTCAAAGGGCTGAGAGTACAGGTTATCATCTATCGGATCTATTTGTGAAAGGACGGAGTATTCAATCTTGATTTTGATGTTCGAATATACTCTCATTATGTTAAGTTGAGGATTGATCTGAATTGGAAAAAAAATGAGTTGAACCAACCTATGGCCTCTAATTTTCATAGGTGCGTTATCTACCGCACCTATGATTTTTGCTGGTTGGAAAGGGAAGTAAGTATTATTTGAATAAGTGATATAATCAATAAAGTGAGGGCTTGCAGTGATGTTTGGATGATCTACTTGTGGTTCTTGAGCTGGCGAGATATTGAATCCTGTATGAAGTTTGTAATTAGCTGATTCAATATGAAGACTGACGTTGACATCCCTTGGGATTTCTATAAACCGAGAAACGATGGGAACTGCAGGTTTCCCGACATCCTCCAATAGACTTCCTCCTGGCAGGCGGAACAAATCGTATATCATTCCCTCTAGAGGTATCTTCAGCAAATGCGCTCCGTAAAATGTTGATTCGACCATAATTCCTGTTGTATCACTTGAGAGAGGGATTATCTCTGGTTTCGTATCTGGTATGGACCCATTTATGAACTCAAACCAAGTACTACTGGACCAGTCTGATTCTTCAAATTGTTCGTAGTAATCCTTCTCAATCTTTTCGCCCTCTATCATTTCTATAGATAGATGGGACAGTGATATTGGTGGACCAATTATAATCAGGATGACAAGCGCACATGAAAATCTCAGCTTAAGATTCCGGTTCAAAAATCTGCTATCCTTCATGCTACTTTCCTCCCTAACACACGATGGCGCTTCGCACGACTATTTGTGAACTCTGTAATAAGTAGTATGCAATCATTCGAACTAAAGAAATTCAATGAGGGATTAACCTTATAATAAAGTAAAATACTATATAATGAAAAATGACTTGAGGAGTTTCACTGTGGTACAAGATGCAATTACCCCTTTGGGATATCACTATATCCGTTGTTTTTGGCGATTTGTTCACGACAAAGCATTTCCCGGCCCTACCAATTTGAGCGAATTCATCAAAAGATTACGGTGCATTGCACGTTTGACACGACATGATCTTGTCGAAAAGCTATACGGTCTAGATCGAGAAGGTAATCCACTGAATGAATTCTTTGAAAAATTAGTAGAGAACTATAAGACATTGCTTGAAACCATATTCGATAAATATCCCATTCTAAAGAAAAGCGTAAATGGGAAACGGACTCCATTCATTCGATGTCTATGGCGATATATCCACATTCTTGCTTTTGGTGATCCGGAGATAGACCCGTTAAAACAGCTCGCTAAATTCAAATGTTATAGAAAAGTTCCGAAAATTCTAAGAGATATACCTAATTATCTCAGTTCTAAATCGTTTTATACAGTGGTTGACTGTTACATAAAAATCATCTTTGCTGTATTCCACGAGAATCCTGAACTAGGTGATCCGGGTGATATTGATTGGGGTGGAGACGACGAGTATGATGGATTTGGACCTTGTATAATACATCAACCTCCCAACCCACCTGATTGTGATTACATTGGGAGAACGATACAGGGTTATTGCCCGACTCATTATCCACTATAGAGTTCAATAAGACGGAGTATAATACGTTATACTCCTTCCAATCTTTTTATTATTCTCTCTAAGTAGTTTAGATTGTTTTCTTGAATTATCACACGAAGCTGTTTCAACACACCTTTGCCTTCATTATATTTCTCCTGAAACAGATACCATTGAGTTTTGTAAAACAAAGCTTGTCCCAAGATTCCAGGCAAGTCATTCGATTGTGCTCTCTCTTCCAACAATGTAAGCCATGGACCAAGCCCTTTGGAGGTGTCTGCGAATTGGCTTGACCCTGCAAGAAGAACTTCACTCTTCGCTAAATGATGCAAACAGATGTACTCGCTCATTAAAGTCCCCCTCCGATTGTAGATGTCCAATGCCTCTTCAAGACTTGCTTGTGCCTGAAGAAAGTTATTCTTCTCAAGTTCTATAATCCCATCAATAAGGTATAATGCAGCAAGATGTGACTCCAATCCTGACTTCAATATATTTTCCCGGACTTCATCTACCAACTCAGTCGCACCTGAAATATCCTGCATCAAACAAAGTGCCCAGGCTTGGTTAAGAATTGCTCTTGGTTTGTGTACCGGCTGAAATTCAACCTCTGCCATCTTTGCCCACTCAAGACCCGCCTCGGCATTTCCAATTGAATTGAAGAGTGTAGAGAGAGTTATGGCATATGGTCCTATTGGTTTACCCAAGCTCTGACGCAGTGTAATATTTTCCAAGTTGTGTTCAATAGCTTGATCGTATTCTCCGCGAATTGCTTCAATTTTACTCAATTGAAAGATGGTATAGCTTAAACCATCTTTATCCCCCATAGATTTCAACATATCCAGTGATTGCAGGAGTAATTCTAGAGATGCTTTCAAATCAGATGATTGTATGTGTACTGCTTTGGTACGTAAAATTCGAGCTAATCTATTCTCATCGTTGTATTCCTCAGCAATTGATGCAGCACTTTCAATGTTTTGAATGAGTTCATCTGTATCGCCATCCCTTGATGCTCTTATGGCTAGCAAATCATGTAGTCTTGCCTCGTAAAAACGAAATTGAGAATTTGGTTTGAGTAATCCCATGATTCTATCTAATGTGGTGCTATCAAACAAACACTTAGGATATACAAATGATTCCGCTTCGAATTTGATCAGGAGCATCTCTAGCTCTAACCACTTTGGAGGGTTACTCTTAAGCACTTCATCAACTGCTTCTCTTGTTTTCTCAATATCCGCTTCTCTACCTTGATACGCACTTGCAAAAAAGAGATGCGGCCGTATTATAGTCAGGTCCCCGTATTTCTGAGCAATTCTTTCTAAGCAATTGAAATCGGAAACAATCGAGGCATGATATGTAGCAAAATATGCAGTTAGCTCTGAGACCTCTTCATTACAGGCTTTGTGATTCAAGATTTGCACAAAATCATAATAATTGTACGCCGCTTCCATGCAATTCTGAATATTCTCTTTAGTAACCGAGTCAATAAATGGAAAATACATTGTAATGGTACCGATTGGTTGGAACTCCTGCACACTCCAGTTCAGTGGGACGCCAATGAAATATAGTTCAATTGAGGAAAAAGAGTCTTTCGATAAGTGGATTGACCAAATTTTTTCTGTTAGTTCATGATAGCCTGGGATTTATCCTCCGTCCCAGATGCTCTACTTCTGATGAGGACCGGGTTTGTATTTTTTCTCTACGATTACATTCTCTCCCTTTCTTCGTAACGCTCAAGGTATTCCCGAATTGCATCCCTCACAAACGAAGGGAATCCTTTCCATGAATTGTGCAAAGCTAATCTTTCATAGCGTGTTCGCAACTCTCGGGGAATTCGAACCATAATATCTTCACTCATGATGAAATCGCCTCAGAGGGTAGTATACGATACGTATACATTAGTAGACATATTTATATACTTATCGTATACTAATGTATACAATGTACAATGATTATTTGAATATCATCGTGCATGAAAATAGAAGGAAAAAAATAATGTCTACAACAGAAGCAGCTCCTCTTGGAGTTTCTTTGCTAGCAATCTTGAATGTAATAGTCGGTATATTCGGCATCTTGAGTGGGATCACAATTGATTTCATTCTTGCAGGTGGCGAACTGACAATTGTTGGCTCTTATCAACTCGGAGCTTTGATAATTGGGATATTTCAGATTATTGCTGGTTATGGTCTCTGGACATTGAAATCTTGGGCGTGGTACTTGGCAGCTTTTGTGACTTTACTTGGTCTAGTCATCAACATTTTGATAGTGCTCTCTGAATTCGCATTATGGCAGACCTACTTACTTACAATGTTGATTCGTGTTGTAATCCTCGCATATCTGTTTAGGTCCTCGGTAAAGGCAAAGTTCAGGTAGTAATATTGGAAATGAGCCATCTGAAGGGTGGCTCTTGTTTTTCTTTGTTCTGTTTATTTCTCTGATTTGAAACGAGTCAAATCCCAACTATGTCGGCTTTAGACTTATCCCATCCAAATTTCTTAGCCTTCTTGAAAGCATCACTTGCATCTTCATAACGCCCTAATATCCACAGTACAATCCTCACTTGGTTCCAGTAGTTCGGATCTTTTTTTCTAGTTTCCATCTGACTTCGAAGCCCAACCTCAATGCGTTCATACCTTTGAATTTCTCTCTCGTCAATGGTCTTGGCAGCTTTCAAGACACCACGAATATACTCTCCTGGTCTATGGAACACATATGATTGAAATTCAATAGGAGTGTCTTTTAGAAATGAACTCAATGTTGCATTTGGTGTGTCTGCCTCGCGTCGTATATCCCCTTCAAGTAACCGTCTTTCATAATCTGTTTGCATGAAGCTAAGCAGTTCGTTTATTTGTGCAACGACTTCGTCATCATCACCATAGGTTTTCCTTGCTTCTTGCCATTCAGAGTATAGAACTTCTGATCCGATTGTATAGAGTGCGGTAGGAGTGAGCCTAAGTTTTTTGACATCACTAAGAAATGTCTTAACGGTGTAGGTGTCTCTCCTGGTCAACTTCACATCCTTTGTCATAATATATTCCCTTCAATTGTAGTGAATAAATAGATCTCCAAACAATATACGCTATAGAAGTAATTAGTGTTTTCTACCAATTTCAATCCTGCGGAACATTCCGTCATCTCATCAATTTAAGTTTTTCAAGCAAACCAAAGGTCGTATCATTGGTTGGCATAACAAACGCTTTTGGAAATATTTATAACATGACTTTATCTCAGGCACGACTATCAATTCTGGAGTCGTTAGATAAATGACAAGCAGACACACCGAAGGTAAGGTACGAGACTTTGAGATGACAATAGAGGATGCTGCTCGTCTAGCTGAGTGTTTCAACTCATTTGATGATAGCGACTCATGGCCGGGCGGCTTTACCCAAGGAAATCCATACACAGCTCAGAGAATCTTCGATGACCTTAGTAAAAGAAAGAATCTCCGGATAATCGTAGCAGTTGCAGATGATAAGATAGTGGGGCACTGTAATCTTGCATACCCCGAACGAGACCCCGAGTCTTCATACGTAGGGTTACTCGGTGTTAATCCGAACTATCAGGGGCAGGGTTATGGAAAAGCGCTCTTAATCGAGGCAGCAGAAACTGCGGCTCAATTTGACAAGAGACGTGTTGACCTACACACCTGGGGTGGGAACCTCAAAGCGGTCCCGCTCTATAAGAGAACCGGATACAATTGGGTTCCAGCAACGCGTGTGTTGATGGAATCGCATATCCCAGGAATCATCGGATGTCCACTATTCAAGGAATTCTTCGAACGCCATTACTGGTACGATGTGTTCAAGCCTGATGTAAAACAAGAAATGGATGACATTGTAGATGATGGCATTGGCGTCTTCAAGTATCCCTTTGAGGCTGATAATGGGGATTCTCTTGAAGTTACTGTGGATCGAGAGGCTAAAGGCATCTGCGGTTTTGTGTTGACTATGGATGGAAAGACTATTTCAGCAGATGTTAGACCGGAAAGTCACAAAGGCCACATTGGATTTGGAAAGGTGCCTGCAAAGCTTGTAATTCAAAATCAGAGTGATGAACCACTAGCCTACTCTGTTTTGATTTCGCCTGATGATAGCCTTGCAGTAGATATTGTAAGTCCCACTTCAGGTACAATCGAAGTTGGAAAAATTGTAGAGATTAAAGCTGATTATGAAATCCTCCCAAAAACTGATCATCTGGATAGGGAATCAATAGCCGACATCAAAATAGACACTCAAGCAGAATGGTCACTAACACTTGGTGGGAAATCAATCAATCTCTATGCTGGGATTATCCCTAATGAAGCAATTTCATTAACAATGGGTCCAAAACAGACAAGTTTTGGAATCAATGAATCCAAGAGCATTATCCTATCTCTGAAGAATAATACTGAACGTAAACTTGAGGGCAAATTGGTACTCACTCCAAAGTCCTCAACTGAACCTGAAAATAGAGTCATGGATTTCTCTATTCCTGAAAATCGAGATAGTCACATTCCATTGACTATAAAATCTGATAATATTGATAACAGTTCCTTAATCTCATTCGAAGTTTCAATCTATGTGAGTGATGATGGTCGTGATGTGCTAGTAAACAATCGATCATTGAATTTGAGTGTAATTGGTTCAACTGGTGCACTCGTCTACGAGGATTTGGATAATCATTACATCTTGGAAACCGAGTCGTTCTTAGTCCGAATTATGAAGATTCCACCAATGGTGGTTGATAAAATTATTCACAAAGTATCTGGCAACCAATATGGAGGATGGGCGTTGATGCCCCATATTGGCTATCCATTTACAAGTGGAGGGTCCGAGTGGGACCGAAAGCGATTTGATGTAACATTGAGGAATGAAGGTGAATTTGCTGAGATTGAACTTGCAGCTGACTCAATAGAACGTCCGGGTATGAGGTTTTCTATCATGTTTCGAGCATATGCGGGACGCGAATATATGACCTATTCAACGCGATTCACAAATCTTGGTACAACAACTTTGAAAGATATGGGTATCAGAGTTGGTGGATGGATGGCCTTCTATTTTGATCAGATGCACATCCCGTTAAATAATGAAATATACCGACTTAATTCGTGTGATTGGCATGGATACAGGCAAATTCCCAAGTCACCTGAATATTATCATGAGGGATGGAGTGCAATGACTCAAGCTGATGGTAGTATGTGTATTGGTTACATCTGGAATCAGGAATGTCTAAAGGAAATCATTCCAAAGCGGTCTTGGGGAATCTCCACCTTCGAGTATACGCTACCCGATCTTGCTCCAGGTGATATCCACGAACAGAAAATATTCAACCTTATGATAGGTCATGGTGATTGGAAGAAGGTGCATGCATTGTGGGCGAGATTGAATGGGCTCTCTCTCGATAACGAAGAACCGAGAGATATCCGTTCTGATTTAGAAATGGAACTTGTTCGCGCAAAAGACCGAGATGGAACAATCCTTGGGTCGCCTGTCTTGCTTGACCGAAGTACTGAAAATGAACTTGAAGTTCGAGTACGAGTCCTTTCCGAAGAACCGATGTCTGGTGATATAGTGCTGAGGTTGCCAAATGGTCTAACCTCAGAAGGCAGTAAAGAGATTCAAATCAAGGCAGAGGACATATCCATCAAATCGTCTTTCAAGAAGCCAATTATGGTTACAGTTGAGGCTACAGACGATTGGATTCTCACAGGTGGTGAGATGAAGTTTATTGGTGGTAGTAGGATCGACACAATTCCCATTACAGCTATATTATACGATTCCAAGGTAGATGTTGAGAAGCAGACTGAACCTATCCAAGGTTTGGAATTACGCACTCTCATAAGTGGTAGATCTAGAATTGCAGTTTCTGCTGACTACGCAGGCACTCTTACTAAATTTGGACCTGTTGGGGAAGAGAGCTACTTCTATGATACTTTCCCGGAAGCCAAACCGTATATCTGGTGGGATAAGCACTACAGTGGAGTAATGCCTGTAATCTGGTCTACAGATGTCTGGGACTGGGAATCGGGTCTCTCCAAAGAGAAATGGTCTATGCAAGAAACCACTTCTGGGAACTGGAAGGGATATGAGTTAAGATCAACTCTTGAACATTCGATAAAGCTTCAAGGTGTCGAAACAATAGTTCGTTTCTTGCAGTTAAACGATGCTCCTGCAGTTTATTCTGAAATAAGAGCAGTAAACAAGACACCACAGTGGAAGGAGTTGTATCTCGGATTTAGGGGATCACCACGTCTGAACGGAAAATCACAGAGTTGGATTCACAGTATAGCAAATGGTACGCCTGTTGATTACCAACCTACAGACAGTGAAGCTGATGTTCGTGTCAGTCCAGATGCTGGGTGGGCAGCCTTTAGAGAACCCGAAAGCGGAATGGTGTTGGGAGTTGTTTCGACCTGTCATTCTGGGTTGGGTATCTCTGCTGACAATCTAGGTGCCAATGCGCAAATGATTTGGGTAAGAGAGCGAAGATTGATACCTCCTAATGCGGAAACCAGGCTCTCATGTTACTACCTTGCAGCCCCCTCTGTAGAAAGCGTGCGCTATTCAAGAGGGCTTCCAGCTTTGGACTAATTGAAAATGTAGGGATGCAATGTTACCCAAGTCGTTTGGTTCTAGCATTGCATTCAGCAGCTTTTGT
>Ga0315553_10004772_pt1 | contig 10150 bp, 7 predicted proteins | sample SalMarSW160140MG_FD_203099 | JGI IMG/M metagenome (GOLD analysis project Ga0315553, IMG submission 203099) | Salt marsh sediment microbial communities from the Plum Island Ecosystem LTER, Massachusetts, United States - Salt Marsh Sediment SW1601-40 ... | reverse complement strand
TTTCCATGGCCTTCCTCCTCAGCTCCGAGAGATGTTACGAATCTCCCCCGCGCTTGGCAAGCATGACGTGGACCCAGCACACGGCGGCCGGCGTCCCGGCGCATTTTGAGCGGACGTTGCTTGACTGTCGCGGCGCTGCGTGGTACATTCTTGGCAGACGGGCTGCTGTTCGGCTCGTCGCATAGCCGAGACAAAGGCCGTGCTTAGCGGGGAATTGGCGGTGCCCTGACTCCACTTCGCGTGGATGACCTGCAACCCGCCACAGCAGGGCGAATGCCCTCTCGAGGCTCCCCGCTTGCGGCGGCTCTCGGAGCGCAAGTGGCGTTGAAGGTTGGGTCCCATGCAACAGGGCGGTGCGAACCTGGTCAGATGGGGAACCAAGCAGCCATAAGCACCTAGTCCTGTGTGCCGTGGGGCTGCCTGGCTGGAGCTAACTGCGCGTCGAGGCGGCCGCGAGCAGTGTCGAAGGAGGGCTGCACGGCCATATTTGCGAGAAAGCCCCAGTGCCAAGAGCCCCGATGACCGGCGAAACGGGGGCTGCACGGCAAGACGGCGCGGCCGCCGTTTCCTGACGCTCGGTTCATTTGGGATCTGGAGCTGGAGCATTCGGCATACCCTGGCAGGGGTCAACTGTGTCGTACCTGGTGCTGGCAAGGAAATACCGGCCGACGACGTTCGACGAGGTCATCGGTCAGGAAAGCACGGCGGCGACGCTGAAGAACGCCGTGACCTCCGGGCGCGTCGCGCACGCCTACCTGTTCACAGGCCCGCGCGGGGTCGGCAAGACCACCATGGCCCGCATCCTGGCCAAGGCGCTCAATTGCGAAAAAGGCCCCACGCAGAACCCGTGCAACAAGTGCTCGATCTGCAAGAGCATCGACACCGGTGACGACATCGACGTCATCGAGGTCGACGGCGCGTCGAACCGGGGGATCGACCCGATCCGCTCGTTACGTGACAATGCCCGCTACGCGCCCGCCCGCGCCAGACACAAGATTTACATCATCGACGAAGTCCACATGCTTACCAACGAGGCCTTCAACGCCCTCCTCAAGATCCTCGAGGAGCCGCCGCCGCACGTCAAGTTCATCTTTGCCACCACCGAGCCGCACAAGCTGATCGACACCATCCGCTCGCGATGCCAGCGGTTCGACTTCCGTCGCATCCCCGCCTCGCGGATCTCCGAGCATCTGGCATACATCTGCAAAAAAGAGAAGATCAAGGCCGACGACGGTGTGCTCGACGCTATTGCACGATCCGCCCACGGCGGGATGCGAGATGCCGAATCACTGCTGGATCAGCTCGCCGCGCTCGCCGCCGACAAGATCAGCGCCGAGGACCTCGAGCAACTTATCGGCGCGGTCTCCCAGCAGAAACTGCTCGAGCTGCTCGGTGCAATCGCCGAACACGACCCGCGCAAGGCGGTCGAGCTGGCCGACGACGCCCTCGCCAGAGGCGCCGCCGATGACGAGTTGATTCAACAACTCATCGAAGGATTCCGGGAGCTGCTGCTCGCGCGCATCGCGGGCGCCGACAGCCCGCTCATCGACCGCGGCGAGGCCCAGCGCCGGGCCATCGGCGAGCTCGCATCGAAGTTCACCATCGACGGACTGATGTACCTGGTGCAGATGTTCGCCGAGACGAAGCGCCGGGCGCGGGACAGCAGCCAGAGCCGCGTGGTGCTCGAACTCGCGCTGATCAAAGCGGCGGAGGTCCACAAACTGCGTTCGTTGGACGAGATCCTCGCCCAGCTTCGCGGGCTGGAATCAGGCGGCTCGGTTCCCCAAGGAGGCGGCGCCAGGAAGCCGCGCCCGCCGGCGACATCTCCGCCGAAAGCGGAGGCGAAGCCGCCGGCGCCGCCCCCGAAACGCACCGGCAACTTGTGGGCCGACGCGCTGGCGCTGCTCGAACAGCGGAAAGCGCCCCTCGCCACGTTCATGGCGGGGGCATCATTCCGCCCCGCCGCCGGCCCCGTCCTCGCGGGCCGCGCCACGTACATAATCGAACTCGACCCCATCGGGGTCGAGCAGGCGAAGGCCAACCAGAAGCTGATCGAGAGCGTCGTGTCGGAAGTAAGCGGAAACGCGTGCTCGGTGGAACTGCACACCTCGTCGGTCGCATCCCAGCCGGCCGGCGCGCCCAAGCCGCCGCGCCGCATCGACGCGCAGCCGAAGGGGAAACACGTGAAGAAGGCAATGGATCTCTTTAACGCCAGGGTGGTGGCGACGAACAAGAACTCCGGCAGACCGAGGGTCGAAGATGAAGGGATTTGACGCCCCGTTGGGGAACATGATGAAGCAGGCGCAGGAGCTCCAGAAGAAGATGGCGCAGGTCCAGGCGGACCTTCGCACGCGCGTGGTGGAGGACTCGGCGGGCGGCGGCATGGTCACGGCGCAGGTCAACGGACAGCGCGAACTCGTGGCGCTCAAGATCGACCCGGAGGTCGTCGACCCGGACGATGTCGAAATGCTCCAGGACCTGGTTATTGCCGCGGTCTCTCAAGCGCTGAAAAAGGCGGAGAAACTGGCCGAAACGGAAATGGCGAAAGTTACCGGTGGGCTGTCGCTGCCGGGGATGTTCTAGCAGACGCCCCGGCCTCCTGCGGAACCGATCGGGAAGTGGCGGAGATGGCCAAAAGCCCGGAAAGCATCGAGAAGCTGAGAACGGAGATCGCCAAGATGCCCGGCATCGGCATCCGCACGGCCGAGCGGCTGGCGTACTACGTCCAGTCGCTCAGCAACGAGGAGGCCCGCAAGCTGATCGGCGCAATCCGCGAGGTAAAGGCCAAGGCGATCACGTGCTCGACCTGTTTCAACATCAGCGAAACAGACCCCTGCCCGATCTGCGCGAGCCGCGGGCGGGATCGCTCGACCCTGTGCGTGGTCGAGCGCGTGCGGGACCTGGCGGCAATCGAAGCCAGCGGCAGCTACCGCGGCCTCTATCATGTGCTGGGCGGGCGGATTGCGCCGCTGGAGCGCGTGTACCCGGAGGACCTGACCATCGACGGCCTCCTCCGCCGGGCGCAAGAAAGCGAGGTCAAGGAAGTCATCATCGCTACGAACCCGGACACGGAGGGTGATTCGACGGCGAATTTCCTGATGGACAAGCTGGCGCCGCTGGACGTGGCGGTGTCGGTGCTGGCGCGGGGCGTACCCGCGGGCGGGCAGATTGAGCACGCCGCCCAGAGCACGCTGGCCGGTGCAATATCGGGAAGGCGGGGCGTAAGCGCTAAAGACAAATGAAGTTCCGCCGACAATTAGGGTGACGACCGCGGTTGGCCGTGCGCCGGCCGCCTTGTGGCAAGCGGTGGGTTGAGAGGAAGTTGTCCGTGCCGATGCAGATGAACCTGTCCCTCTACCAGAAACTCGAAATGAGGATGCGGCTCGCGCCGCAGATCATCCAGTCCATCGAGATCCTCCAACTCCCCACCCTCGAACTTCAACAGCGAATCAATCAGGAAATGCTCGAGAACCCGGTGCTCGACCAACTCGAAAACGGCTCCGAACCCGCCGAAGACCTCGAGGAGCCGACCCACGAGGACGAACGCACCACGGACGAGTCCGAATTCGACAAAATGCTGGAGATGGAGGAGCGGCTCGGCGATTACTCCTCCCAGGCGCCCGCGCGGCCAAAGAAGACCGATCGGGACCCGAAACTCGAGGCGATGCAGAACACCGCGGCGCCGCCCATCTCGCTCCAGCAGTACCTCGCCGACCAGCTCACCATGCTCGACCTCGATCCCGCCACCCGGAGCATCGCCGAGAACCTCATCTATAACCTGGACGACAATGGCTACCTCCAGTACAGCCTGGAAGAGGTCGTCGAGTCGATGCCAGTGGGTACCACGGTGGCCCAGGCGGAACGGGTGCTGCGGATCGTGCAGTCGCTGGATCCGCCCGGCGTCGGCGCACGCGACCTCAGGGAATGCCTGCTCCTGCAACTGGCCACCGGCGACGGCAAGTATGAACTCGAGCGCATCCTGATCGCCAACCACCTCGAAGACCTGCAAATGAACCGGTATCCGAAGATCGTCAAGGAGACCGGCTCCTCATTGCAGGAGGTACGCGAGGCGGCGAGCATGGTGTGCCACCTCAGCCCCAAACCGGGCGCCATCTTCAGCTCCGAGCGGGCGCATTATGTCCTCCCCGACGTAAGGATCGAGGAAGAGAACGGCGGGTACGTGGTGACGATGTGCGACGACTACGTCCCCCGCCTCCGGATCAGCCGGCATTACCTCCGGCTGTTGCGGTCGGAGCGGGTCACCCTGGAAGAGAAGGAATACATCAAGAAGAAGATGCAGTCGGCCAAATGGCTGATTGATTCGATCCAGCAGCGCCGCAACACCCTGCTCCGGATTATGGAAGAAATCGTCAAGGTCCAGCGCGATTTCTTCGACCGGGGGATTCGATTCCTCAAGCCGCTCAGGATGGGAGTGGTCGCGGAAGTGGCCGGGGTGCACGTCTCGACCGTCAGCCGCGCCATCGCCGACAAGTACGCGCAGACTCCGCGGGGCCTGTTCGAGATCAAGTTCTTCTTCGCCGGCAGCGCACAGGCCGACGGCGACGGCTCCGGCGCGTCGAGGGCGAGCGTGCAGGACCTGGTCCGCGAGATCGTTGAAAAGGAAGACAAGCTCAAGCCGCTGAGTGACGGCGACATCGTCAATCTGCTCAAGGACCGGGACATCGACGTCGCGCGCCGCACCGTCACCAAGTATCGCCAGTTGATGAACATCCCGCCCTCGCGCCAGCGGATCGAGTACTGACGGCCGGCCGCCATCATCCCGCCCATCCCTCAAGCCATCTCGCAGGGCAACACTTCGGCCACCTGGAGCGGTGCCGCAATGGTTTGCCGCCACTGCTTCTTGACTCCGCACGCCCGCTCGTGAACAATTGATGGGCGTCCTCCGTTTAGACGGCCAGGCTTGTTATACGGACAGCGCCGATGAGGACCCTGCACCTGATCGCAGTGCTCGCGGGCCTGCTTGCCCGCTCCGCCGGCGGGTTCGCGGCGGCGGCGAGCGGCGGCACCGCTCCGATCCACTTCAAGCCGGGGCGGTGGGTCGAGCTCCCGGCGCTGCCGCCGGGCCGGGTGACCGCGCCCGGCACGACGACGGTGATCGAGACCGCGCGGGCCGACGCACAATACGCGCTGCCGATGTCCGACCCGTGGACGGCGGCCGTTGGCGATGCGAATCTGGACGTCGCGGGTGTCCCCGAGGGCGCCTGGCTGGCCGCGGAGTTGAACCGCGGGGTTGGAATCGGAACGGCTGCCCGAGATGGCATTCTGAATGCGCTCCCCCAGGGCTCGACACTCGTGAAGCTCGGCGACGTCCGGCGCGGCGTGCCGGAGCCGGTCGACCTCGTCATCTGCCACGATTTCAGCGAGAGCAAGCTTCAGCCGCAGGAACGCGCCGCCGTCCGGCAGTTTGCCCGGCGCGGCGGCGCGGTGTTTCTCATCTTCGCGTCGCGCGCCATCCCCGCCGCGTCGGAGGAGCTGTGGCGCGGCCTGTTCGGCGCACACGGCAAGCCCGAGAAGCAGGCGCCCGGACTTCCCCGCCGCTTCCTGGTGCCGGCCGGTTTCGCCCTGCGGTTCGACCCCAACATGCCGCGCCTGGTCTGGCAGCGCTGCGGCCGCGGAATCGTGCTCGCATACGGCTTGGCCCCCAGCGAGAACGTTCTGGAACGGCCCGAGGAAACGACTCAGCTTTTCGCGCGCGCGCTGGTCCACATCCGCAGGAACCGGCGCCCGCTGAACCTCGGCCCGGTCGACCCCGGTGTGTTTGGCCTGTTCGAGCAGGCCGACTGGTCGGCGCGCCCCCGCCGCAGGTTCACGCTCCTGGCTTGCGGATACGCGGCCGCCGCGATCGGGCTGCTGCTGAGCTTCGGTACACTACTGACCAAGCGGCGCTGGATCCGGCCGGCCGGGATCGCGTGCATTGCCGCCGGCGGGGCAGCGATTCTGCTGGCGCTCACGGCCGGGACATCGGGGTTGGCGCTCGACACCGTCGCAGTCATCGTACAGGAGCCGGGCGCGGACCCGACGGAGGTGGTAGTCGCGCGGATATCGCGGCTGGGTCCGGGCGGCACGCCGCAACTGCGCGCCGCGTCGGCCATGCCGCCCAGGCTTGTCCTGCACAGCCGCTTCTCGGCCAGCCTCAAGAACTGGGTCAACTACCGGTTTCGGCCGGGCGGCGCAACCGTCGAGCCGGATTTGGAGGTCGGCCAGAAGGCCTGCCTGGTCGCCATCCGGAGCGCTTCGGCCGAGTCGGCGCACGACAGCGCGTCGGCCCCGGACGTCTCGCCGCCACCCAGGGCCGAGCACCTCATCGAGTTCGTCAGGCAGCGCTGGACCACGGACGACATGGACTACACGTTCCGCTGGGTGCGGCCGCCATTTCAGCCGCGCGCGTTCGACGTATCGGCAGATGATCACTTCGTGCAGATTCACCGAAGTCCCGTCCTGATCGTCACGGGGGTGAAGAAGCCCCGCACCGTGCGGTAAGCAGAAGAGCGCGCGGACCGGCACGCCGTTGCCTGGCCTGTTTTTCGCTCACCCTAAGCACACACGTTTCTTTTGCTTGACATTGCATGAGCCGGGGACTACGATTGCGGCGGTTGTGGCCCAGCTTCTGACTTGAGGAACTCTGGCAAAGGATGGAGCAGGCATCCGCCTTCGCGAGAGGGACATAGCCGCTTCGGTGGAGTCCCTTCCTGCCTGCCCGGTGGCGGACAAGAATGTCCGCCCCACCGAGATTCCGACATGGGCTCTGAGACGCCAGGCTGGGAGCGGGCCAAGGTCCGGAGGTCTTTCTGAAAGGAGTGGGGTGATGGCGATCCGGGTGCAATGCAGCAGTTGCGGCGCGACGATGAACGTGAAGGACGAGCTGGCGGGCAAGCGGGGGAAGTGCCCGAAGTGCGGCGCCGTGATCGACGTGCCGGCGGCCGGCGGATCACCGGTCGAAGCCGGGCCTCCACCGGCGCCCGGGGCCGCACCGGCAGCAGCAAGGATGGCGGCCGGGACGTCAGACAAATCGCAGTCGGTGGCGTTCGTTCTGTCCGCGTTTCTTGGCGCTTACGGGATCGACCGCTTCTACCTCGGCTACACCAGCCTGGGTATCCTGAAGCTCGTTACGCTCGGCGGCTGTGGCATCTGGAGCATCATCGACCTCGTGCTGATCGGCACGGGCCAGATGAAGGACGCCCAGGGCCGCTCGCTCAAAGAGGAGCCGTCGGTAGGCACGCCGACAAAGAGCCGCACGGTGGCGTTCATCCTGTCCTGGCTGCTGGGCGCGTTCGGCGCCGACCGCTTCTACCTGGGCTACACGGGCCTCGGCATCGCGAAGCTGCTCACCGGCGGCGGCTGCCTGATCTGGTGGATTGTCGACTACCTGATGGTCGGAATGGGCCTGATGAAGGACGCGCAGGGCAACTCTCTGTTGAAATCGTGAGTGCGACGACAATACCCCTCTGTGAGGCCCCGCGCCGGCGCGCGGAAACCTGGCCGGCGGCGCTCATCGCGAGCGTGCTGATCGTTTCAGCGGCGACGGAGGCGCCCGCGCACCTGCCGTTCACCCCCTGCATCTTCCGCAATCTGACCGGCCTGCCCTGCCCGGGATGTGGAATGACTCGCGGCTTTGTGGCCATGGGGCACGGCCGGATCGGCGACGCCTGTCGGGCGAATCCGCTCGCGCCATTCGCATACGTGTTCGCCTGCGGGTATCTGGTGCTGTTTGTCCTGGGCCGGCGCTTTCCCGCGCTGGCAGAGAGGTGGCGGGTGTCGGAGCGCGTGCGGTGGAGCATCTACGCCGCCGTGCTGCTGGCGGTGCTGGGGTCGTGGTCGATCACCCTGGCGCGCTGTTTCGCCGGCGGGTCTCCCGCTTGACGGCGCCGCCGACCCCGCCGATGTAGTGGCGCGCCTCTGACCAAGTGGCGCGCCGCATCTGGAATGCGCGCCTCCGTCAACGCTGCGCAGGCAGCCGGCGGCCACGCCGGGTCATTCGATTCTCGTCTGGAGATGGCTGAGGTCATCCGCCTTCGTCCGGCTCAGGCGGACTCCGGCGGACAGGATGCCCTCGGCTACAAATGACCTGGATTCCGCCGCTTCGGGGGCTGCAGATAGGGGCAGGAAGAGCCGGTTGAGTTCCCGGCCCCTCCCCCCTCCGGCCATGTCTCGGACCATGCACGCTCGCAGGCGCACTAGTCCTCCCACTTCACCTTCCCCACGTCCGGCCGCATGATGGTCGTCGGCGGGCGGGGGCTGACCAGCACACCGTACTTCGCGGAGTACACGACCTGGCCGTACGGGGCGGTGTAGCGGATCGGCCCGGTGGTCGGCAGCGGCGCCCACGTGTTCCTCTCGAACGAGTAGACCCACGGCTCCTTACGGTTGATGATCGCAAACACGACCTTCTGGTCGTTGAGGTACTCGACCGTACTGGCGAGGCCGGGCGGCAGCCTCTTCGGCTTGAGGTCGATGAAGCGGTTCGTCTTGACGTCGTAGACGAGCGTACGGTGCGAACGGACCTTGCCGCGCTCGCCGGCGAACTCCTGGAAGAAAATCCGGTCGCGGTCGGCAATGTAGCAGAATGGCCGACACTCGGGCACGCGCACGGGGAACGGTGCGGGCACTTTCCGGACCTCGAGCCTTTCGGTGTAGATGTCGTAAATGCTGACGTAGAAGTTGGGATAGGTCGTGCCGTAGTACTGCGTGCGGTCGCCGACCAGTCCGAAAATACGGCCATCGGGGCTCGCCACGTGCACCGCACCCCACACACCGTCGACGCCTTTGCCTTTGACGATGTCAGCCACTTTCCGCTGCCGCCAGACACCGCCGCGGTCGACGTCGTAGAACCACGTCCAGCGCGGGCCGGGCCGGCGGCCGCGTTCGATGTTACCGTAACGGTTGAGCTTGCTGCCGCCGCCGACGCCGACGTACATCCGGTTGTCCAGCGCGACGTACTGGTTCCGCATGTGGTGGGCGTGCATCCCGCCGCGATAGCCCATGGTAATGCCGCCCCAGTTGACCGCGGGGACGTAGTCGTTGTGGTCGCCGGCGGCGTGGACCCATGTCTTGGCGCCGACGGCGAAGATGGCCACGTCGTTGACCTGGTAGGTCGCGTGCCCGCCGCCGTAGTAGTAGACATTGCCCGCGATCGGATCGCAGGCGGCGTTGCCCCAGTCGCGGCCGGTGGCGTGCGTCTTCAGCTTCAGCGGCGTCCATTGGTTCGCGGGGAGCGCCTTCATCTGCTTCACCCAGGCGGGGTCCTCGGGCGGCAACGTCTGCGGCGTGACGGGCGGGTCCGGCCCGTACGCCGGCGCTGCCTTGGCGGGAAGCTCGCTCACGTCGAGCTTCATCACCAGCGTCTCGCCCCACAGCTCGGGGCCCGCGTGCACGTTCTGGTTGAAGACGAGGAGGCCCGCTTTCTCATCGAGCGCCAGGTTGCCGACCTGCGTCGCCGAGGCGTACGCCGCCTGGCGGCTGATCCCCGCGGGCCAGACCTGCTCGCCGCGGTGCAGCCATTCGCCCTTCGCGACGTCGAGCGTCCAGATGTTCGTCTTGTTCGGGATTTTGCGCCGCGAGTCGCCGTCCTGCCAGGTGGCCAGCACGATCAGCCCGCTGGCCGGGTCGTAGAGGAGCTTGGGGATGCGCGTCTTGGGCGGCGCGGTCTTGCACTTCAGTTCACGCCACTGCCGCGTCTTGCAGTCGTAGAGCCACGTATCGTTGAGCGCGCCCGGCTGGCTCCCCAGGTGCCCGCTGGCGCGGAGGTCGCAGCGCACCAGCCCGCTGTGCCCGCCGAACAGCACGATGACCTTGTTCTTCGGGTCGTAGACCATCGGCGCCGCGCACCGCATCGGCGGCTCGATGATGAAGTCGTTGTCGAGCAGGCGCCCCAGGTTGCGCAGCGCCGAAGAGCCCGCCTTGATCGCCTCACGTATCCGACCGGCCCTGATGTGCTTGGCCGCGGACGTGATCGGCTCTGCCATCGCGCGGAAGACCAAGCCGCCCTCGTTAGTGAGGAGCTTCGCCCTCAGGAGATTCACGGGCAACTCGATCTCCTGCGCGAGCTTCGCCGCCGTCTTCTTGTCCGGGCGGCGGTTCAGGACATGTGCTCGGTCGAGCGCCCTGCTCACCCCTGCCATCATCCCCAGGG
>Ga0315553_10004770_pt1 | contig 10153 bp, 6 predicted proteins | sample SalMarSW160140MG_FD_203099 | JGI IMG/M metagenome (GOLD analysis project Ga0315553, IMG submission 203099) | Salt marsh sediment microbial communities from the Plum Island Ecosystem LTER, Massachusetts, United States - Salt Marsh Sediment SW1601-40 ... | reverse complement strand
AGATCGCGACCGACAAGAACATCCTCTGGGAGCGAATCGCCGACGGGACGCTCTCCGAGGAGCTGCTCAAGCGCCTCTGCAAGGAGTACTACTTCCTCGGCAAGTGGTACACGAGTGAGTTCGGCTCACTGGTGGCCAACGCGCCCGACGCCGACGCGCTGAACCTCGAGACCAGCCAGCACTGGCAGCACTGGCTCCAGAACCTCGCCGACGAGACCGGCTTCGCGGGCGACGACAACCACGTCGACATGAAGATCGACTGGGCGCGCCAGCTCGGGATCTCCGATGACGAGCTGCTGTCGTACCGGGCGATGCCCGAGACCATCGGCTCGGTGTTCACGTCGCTCTACTACATGCGTCGCTCCTACGGGGAGGGGCTGGCGGCATTCGGTTGGGCGGGGGAACGCTTCGCCGCGTCCACGAACTATGCCCGCATGATGTACGAGGGGATGCGGGACCACTACGGCATCGAGGTCGAGAACTTCCGCGTCCACGCGTACGCCGAGGAGGACCACGGCGAGGCCGCCGACTTCCTGTTGCGCCAGGTCGCCACGACCGCCGGTCAGCAGCGTCGCGTCCGCCGCGCGGTCGAGCACGTGCTGACGCTGCGTAACGCCCGCACCGTCGCGCTCAATCGCTGGCTCGAGGAGCCTGGGGCTCTGCGAGGCTGAACAACCCCGCGCGGTCCGAGTCGAGCGATCGGACGAGGAGGCGCTTCGCTGCCGCGAGCGCGTCCGTCGGGAGGTCGGCGAGCCGCGAGGCCCAGGACCGGGCTGTGGGAAGCACCTCCGACCTCGGGACCGCGCGGTTGGCGAGACCGATCCGGGCCATCTGCGCGCCCGTGATGGCATCTCCGCTGAAGAGAAGCTCCTTGGCGTGGAGCAGACCCACGAGGCGGGGGAGCAGGTAGGAGGCTCCCGCGTCGGGGACGAGCCCGCGCCGGACGAAGACCTCGATCAGGCGCGCGTCGTCGGCCGCGATCACGACGTCCGAGGCCAGCACGAGCTGCGCGCCGCCACCCGCAGCCGTGCCGTTCACGGCGGCCACGATCGGCACCGGGCTCTCGAGCATCGCCTCGATGACTGTCTGCCAGCCGTGACGCATCACCCGGTGTGTCTCGCCCACGGTCCCGTCGGGCGCGTCCGCGGGACGCGTCGCACGCGCCGGGCCGCCTCCCCCCAGCGCGGCACCCGTGCAGAACCAGCGGCCCCCGGCTCCGGTGAGGACGGCGGCGCGGACGCCGGGGGCCGCGGCGAAGCCCCGGATCAGCTCGCGGAGCCGGTCCCGCATCGGGAAGGTGAGCGCGTTCCCCGCCTCCGGGTTGTCGAAGGCCACGACGGCCACGCCGTCCCCGACGTCGAGGCGAACGCGGCGCTCGACGTCGGTGGCCAATCTCTGGACGCTCGTCAGCGCCCGCGGAACTCGGGATCGCGCCGCTCGCGGAACGCCGCCATCCCTTCGACGAGGTCGGCGGAGGCGGTCGCGAGGGACTGGAAGGCGCCTTCGGTCTCGAGGCTGCTCGAGAGGTCGGTCTCGAAGGTCGCGTTGAGCAACCGCTTCGAGAGGCCGAGGGCGCGGGTTGGGCCCGACGCGAGGCGCCGGGCGAGCGCGTCGGCTTCGGGGGCCAGCGCGTCCGCAGCGACGCAGCGGTACGCGAGTCCCGCGTCGACCGCCTCGGTTCCGGTCACGCCTTTGCCCAGCATCACCATCGCCTTGGCGCGGGGGAGCCCGACGAGGCGGGGGAGCAGGTACGCGCCTCCGGCGTCGACCACCAGACCCCAGCGGTTGAAGGACCACAGGAACCGTGTGTCGTCGTGCACGAGGACGAAGTCGCACGCCAACGCGAGATGTGCTCCGGGGCCGACCGCGACGCCGTTCACGGCGGCCACGGTCGGTTTGTCGAGCTCCCAGAGCTCCCGGATGAGCGTCTGGACGCCTACCCTCAGCGCTTCCGCCGTGCTGCGAGGATCGAAGTCGTCGTTGCCGGCCCGGGCGACCGTCGACGCGCCGAGATCCATCCCCGCGCAGAACGCGTCACCGACGCCGGTGAGCAGGAGCGCCCGAACGTGGTCGTCGGAACGCGCCGCTCGAACCGCGGCCACGAGCTCGTCGCGCATCTGCACGGTGAGCGCGTTCTTGGCGCCGGGGCGGTCGAGCGTGACCCGGGCGACGCCGCCCTCGGTCTCGGTGCGGATCATGCGTTCGTCGTCAGGATGTTCACGACCGACACGCCCGAGCCCCGGCCCCCGACGTTGTGCTGGAGTGCGTTCCCGCGGCGGATCTCGACCTGGCGCTCGCCGGCCTCACCGCGGAGCTGCCACCAGCATTCCGTGAGTTGTGCGACTCCCGTGGCCCCGATCGGATGGCCCTTCGCGAGCAAGCCGCCGGAGGTGTTGACCGGCAGACGCCCCCCGAGCTTCGTCTCGCCCTCGAGCGTCGCGGGGCCGCCCTTGCCCTTCTCGACGAAACCGAGGTCCTCGATGTCGAGCAGCTCGGTGATGGTGAAGCAGTCGTGCACCTCGGCCATGTCGATGTCATCCGACTCGAGCTCGGCCATCGCGTACGCGCGCTTGGCGGCCTGGGTGGTGGCCTCCAGACCGACGAAGGTCGACTTCTCGTGCAGGTAGGGGTGGTCGGTGGCCACGCCGAATCCCGCCACCCACACCGGCTGGTCGGTGAACTCGTCGGCCCGGTCCGCCGCGACCAGGATCGTGGCCGCGGCCCCGTCGGTCTGGGGGCAGCAGTCGAGGAGCCGGAGGGGCTCGCAGACCATCGGGGACCCGAGGACCTGGTCGGGCGTCACCTCGTTGCGGAAGTGGGCGTAGGGGTCGAGGGTTCCGTTGTGATGGTTCTTCACCGCGACCGACGCCAGCATCTCGGGAGTCGTGCCGAAGTCGTGCATGTGGCGGGTGGCGAACGGCGCGAAGAGGACCGGAGCCGTCTCGCCGCGCGTGTAGATCGGGTGGCCGGCGGCCGCACGTGACAGCAATCCCTCCTCCGTCGACTTGTCGCGCATCTTCTCCACACCGATCACGAGAACCACGTCGTGAACGCCGCTCGCGACGGCCATCGCCCCGATCCGGAACGCGTCGCTCCCCGAGGGGCACGCGTTCTCGATGCGTGTGCAGGGGATCCCCGACAGCCCGATGGCCGAGGGCACGGTGTTCCCGCCGATGCCCTCCTGCCCCCACAGCGTGCCGCGCTGGGTGGCGACGAAGGCCGCATCGATCTGCGTCGGGTCGAAGCCCCGGTCGACGTTGCCGGCTGCGGCCCGGAAGGCGCCCGCGGCCATCTGCTCGTAGCTCTGCTCGAACAGCTCGCCGAACTCGATGAGCCCGGCGCCGACGACCGCCACACGATTCCAACCCACGTTCGTTCCCTTCGGTCCTCAGGCTCCGCTGCCCGTCGCGAGCCGCGCCTTGAACCCGTAGACGGGGACCCCGCGCTCGTGGGCGTAGCGGCGCAGGACGAGTTCGACCGGTGCACCGATCGCGAGGTCGTCGGCCTCGCCGGTGACCTGGAGCATCACCCGCGCGCCGTCGTCGAGATCGATCACGGCGAGTGGGAGCGGCGCGACGAACGGCGCCGGCATCGTCTCGTTGATGACGAAGGTGTGCACCGAGCCGCGTCCCGACAGGGCGACGTCCTCGAACTTCTCCGCCCCACAACGAATGCAATGGGGGTGGATGGACGGAGGGGTGTTGATCGTCCCGCACTCGATGCAGCGGGCGCCGAGTGGCCCCAACATCTCGACCGAACCGCGCGTGAACATCGCCGACCCCGGCGGGACGCCCATCTCGACCTTCTCTCCGGCCGCCACGAGCTGACCACGTACGCGCAGGACCTCGGCGTACGGCGCCCGGCGCCCGCCGTCGAGCGCGGCGGGGATGGCCGCCGCCCCGGGAACGGGTCCGAGGGCGTCGAACACGACCCCGGTCGCCCGTCCACCGCCGTAGCCGACGGACGCGACGATGCCGGCCGCGTCGAGCGATGTCGCGGCACCGAGCAGCGCGGCGGCCGCGCCGGCGTCGCCCACGGCGGCGACGACGGCCTCCGAACCGACGGTGCCGTCGAGCCCTCGTGCGACGGCTCGGGCCGACCGCCCGTCGGGGTCGGGGAGCGACCAGGTCCGGGGCACGAACGCCGCCAGGTGCTCCGTGATCTCGCGCAGGACCGGGAGGAAGATCTCCTCCCGGAACAGGCGGGCGTCGTAGGGGTCCCGAGTACCGGATTCGCCCGCGCCCCGGTAGCGGTCGAGGGCCGGACGGGTGCGGGTGACCCGAGCCGTGATGGTGGCGGGGCCGTCCGCCCCGAGCACCGCGGCGGCTGCCGCCGCACCGGCTCGTCGTTCGAGGTCGGTGCCGAGGCCGGGCACGATCGCGTCGGAGACCACGACCAGGGCTCGTCGAGCCGTTCCCGCACCGACGGCGTCCGCGGCGGCCAGCAGCGCCTCCGCGCCCGCGTGGGCCGAGCCCGCGTGGAGCGCGCCCGCGGAGGTCGTGCCCAGGCCGAGCGCGTTGGCCAGGACGGCGTGGCTCGGCCCCTCACCGAAGGGCGGCCGGCTCGTACCCCACCACAGCCCGTCGATCGAGGACCCGTCGAGCCCCGCGGCGTCGAGCGCCGCCACGGCCGCGTCCCAGGCCAGCGTGAGCGTGTCCTCGTCGGGGGCGCACGCGGCGACCTGGCCCCGGGCGGCCCCACCGTGCCATGCAGCCGCGACGTCCTCGGCGGCGAGCCGGAGCGAGCCCGAGGCGGCCCCGACGGCGACGATTCGGGCCGGCTCGGTCATCGGATCGACGACTATAGCGGCGCATTCCGAGTCGGCTCCGATGCTCAGGCTTGGTCGGTGGATGCCGATACAGGGCTTGATGGTCGACTCGGCCGAACTGCGGCGCAACTACCTGCGCCCTGAGCTTCCCGCGGTCATCGCGCTCTACCTCGTGCTGCGCGCGCTCGGGTGGGTCTGGCCCCTGCGTTGGTGGATCGTTCCGGCCCTGGTCCTCGGAGCGGCCGTGGTCGGGACGCTGGGGATGAAGGCCGCTGGCGGTCGTGTGGTGAGCGGGTGGCACCTGTGGCTCAGGGTGGCGGCGCTCGTGGTCGCGATGACCCCGATCATGTACGCGACGGGTTGGGGCCCGATGCTGAGCGTGGGCTACGTGTTCCTGTTCGCCGAGGTCGGACGCGACGTCGGGAGCGCGGTGACCCGCCCGGCCCTCGTGTGCTCGCTCGCGGGGATCGCGGTCGGTGAGCTCGCGATCCAGTTCGACATCGCGCCGAGCTTCGTCTCGCCACCGGAGGTGCACGGTCTGGCCGCGCTCGCGGCCGCGGGGGTCGCGATCTCCTTCAGCGTGGTCACCGTGGCGATCAGCGGCCAGGAGGACGCCGAGGCCGAGGCCCGAAGGAGCGAGGAGCGGTTCCGAGCGCTCGTGCGCAACGTGTCCGACGTGATCATGGTCGTCAAGGCCGACGGGGTCATCCGGTACGTGAGCCCGGCCGCCGAGCGCGAGCTCGGGCGGCGATCCCGTGACCTGGTCGGCACCCGCGCGCTCGATCTCGTGCACCCGTCGGATCAAGAGGACCTCGAGCCGTACTTCAGCGACGTCGCCGACACCGAGGAGGACGTCGTGCGCACGACCGAGCTGCGCCTGCGTGCACCCGATGGCAGTTGGCACTGGTACGAGGTCGGGACGACGAACAAGGTCAGCGACCCCAGCGTCGGTGGATTCGTCGCCATCTTCCACAACGTCACGGAACGCCGACGCTTCCAGGACGAGCTCGCCCATCAAGCGTTCCACGACTCGCTCACCGCGTTGCCGAACCGCGCCGGGTTCCTCGCACGGTTCCGTTCCGAGCTCGCCGAGGCGACGCCCGAGACCTCGGTCGCCGTGCTGTTCCTCGACGTCGATCGCTTCAAGCTCGTCAACGACAGCCTCGGCCACGACGTCGGCGACCAGCTGCTGGAGGAGATCGCGGTCCGGTTGCGCGAATGCGTGCGTCCGGGTGACGTCGTCGCCCGCTTCGGTGGCGACGAGTTCACGGTGCTCGTCCCGCACATCCGCGACATCGGCGATGCCGAGATGGTGGCGGACCGGATGCTCGACGCGCTGCGCGACCCGATCCGCCTCGGTGACCGCGAGGTCGTCGCCACGGGAAGCATCGGGATCGCCATGGCGACCGCCGGCGTGGCCGATCCCGGCGACCTCGTGCGCGACGCCGACCTCGCGATGTACGGCGCCAAGGAGAAGGGTCGGGCGCGTTACGAGGTCTTCGACGGCGAGAGCGCGCTCGCCGTCGTGAGCCGGCTCGAACTGGAGGCGGACCTGTGGCGCGCGGTCGACGAAGGCGGGCTCGAGGTGCACTACCAACCCGAGATCGAGCTGTCCTCCCACCGGGTGGTGGCGCTCGAGGCACTCGTGCGGTGGCGGCATCCCGACCGGGGACTCCTGTTGCCGTCGACCTTCGTCCCCTTCGCCGAGGAGAGCGGCCTCATCCTCGCTGTGGATCGGTTCGTCCTGCGGGAAGCGATGAGCCGGGCGGCGGCGTGGCAGATGGAGCTGAGCAGCAGCCTGCGGATCGACATCAACCTCTCGCCCCGCTTCCTCCGCCAGCCCGACGCGGTCCGGGACGTCGCGCTCGCCCTCGAGCACTCGCAGATCGCGCCCAGGAGCGTGCAGCTCGAGATCACGGAACGAACCGCGCTCGACAACGACGAGCAGGCCCGCGGCAACCTGCGCGCCCTGCGGGCGCTCGGGATCCACATCGCCATCGACGACTTCGGAATCGGCTACTCGTCGCTCGGATACCTGCGGCAGCTACCGGTTGACGTCCTCAAGCTCGATCGCGTCTTCGTCGACGGCGTCGCCGCTGACAAGGTCGACGAGGCCATCGCCCGTGCGGTGATCGCACTCGGCCACGCGCTGGGGATGCGGGTCACCGCCGAGGGAGTTGAACGCCCGGAACAGGCCGCGTGCCTGCGCGCACTGGGTTGCGACACCGCCCAGGGCTGGCACTTCGCATCGGCCGAAGCCGCCGAGCGTGTCGAGGCATTCCTCCGGGGTGAGGAACCACTTCCGACCCGCGCCGACGTCCTTCCGCTCAGCGCGCGTCGCTCGTCCACCGCGTGAGAGGACGCGCCACGGCGCACGATCACCCCGAGGGCGAGAAGATCCCGATGCCGTCGGGGAACGCGAGGTCGAAGGCGAGCACTTCGGGTGAGAGCGGCTCCCCGTTCTCGAAGTGGATCATCTGCAGCGAGCCCTCCGGGCCGGGCCCGATCTCCTCGGGCGTGACGACGATGCCGATATCGGCGAAGTAGAGCGTCCCGGCGGAGTCGAGTCCCAGGCCCAGCGGGGTTCCGGTCGAGAGCGTCTGCTCGCCGATCACCTCGCCCTCCGGTGGCTGGAGGATCGTGCGCACGTACTGGCCCTGTGCGTCGTACTCGGCGATGACCCCGTTGAACACGCTCGAGACGTAGAAGCCGCCGTCCGCGGTCCGCACGATCCCGGTCGGGGTCTGGAGGAGCTCGCTCGGCGGGATGAACACGTCCTTGTTCACCTGGTCCGCGAGCGGCGCCCCGGTGGCGTCGGTCCCGCCGCAGCCGCCCTCGGCGTCGGCGCTGGTGGGGAACGGGCCTGTGAAGCGGAGGATCCCGTGGTCGCCCGGGCCGCGCGCCGACGCGACGTAGATGCGGTCCTGGTCGTCGATCGCGATCTGCTGGGCGGTGGCGATCCCCACGTCGAGCTTGCAGTACGAGACCTGGTGGAAATCGAAGGGTGGGAACCAGACGATGAGCTGGCCGTCACCCTCACCCTCGGCCTGGTTGCCCACGTCGCTCGTCACGATGCGTCCGTCGGAGAGGAACCCGCACCCGTACATCTCCGGATTGTCGACGCTCTCCTGGTAGCTGGGCACGAGCTTGCCCCCCTCGGTCGCCGACAGCTCGCCGAGGCGCGCACCTTCGAGCTGGAAGATCCCCCAGCCGGGCGGGTTCTCGGGCTGACCGGTGTCCTCGCCCGCGACGAAGCGGCCCGAGCCGTCGGGGAAGAAGCAGATCTGGGCGTTGATGTCGAGGCCTTCCGGATCGTCGTCGGCGTTCGTGATGATGCGTTGCTGTTCGCCCGTGGCGGGGTCGTATGCGTTGAGGTTGTTGCCCTCACCGTTGAAGACGAGCTCGACCGCCGGCAGCTCGGGACCCGATTGAGCGGCGCTGGTGGTGATCGGCTCCGCGGTGTCGTCGCCTCCGCCGCTGCAGGCAGCGGCGACGAGCGCGAGACCGGCGACGGTGGCCAGAACACGGGATGAGCGCGGCATCGAAGCTCCGTCCTAGTCGATGGGTTCGGGGACCAACGGCATCTCGAACGACTGCGTGCGCACCAGGCGGTCGGCCCCGTCGGCGACCGACGGGACCGTCTCGGGGTCCTCGAGGGCCAGGATCGAGATGCGGTTGAACGAGTCGCGCAGCACCGGCAGCGCGTCGGCGCTGCAGCCTGATTCGTCGGCGGTGAAGGTGCACAGGACACCGCCGCCTTGCGGATTGTCGTCGGACTCGGAGATCACGACGCCGAACACGCGCGCGCCGACGTCGGCGGCCGCGCTGCCGGGACGGATCCAATCGGCCGGGTCGCCCGCGTCCTGCGCGGTCACCTCGACCCGGAACGGATCGTTCTCGACGAGCAGCTCGAAGACGGGGTTCGTACCCGGCGGAGGCTGGTTGATGCCGAACGTGACGACGCACGGCGTGCCGACGCACTCCTGGTCGGTGGGCTCCAGGCGGACCCGGGCGCCACCGTCTCCAGCGTTCGCCCCCTCGCCCTCGTCCGGTTCGGTGGTCGTCGTCCCGGCCGGCTCGGCGAGCGAGAACATCGTGACGCCGCTCGTCTCACTGGGCTCGTCGAGCCCGGGCTCACGGATCCCGGCGACCGCGACCACCTTGTCGTCCTTGACCGCGGCACCGCCGGAGACCGCGCCGGTCATCTCCTGGGACCACAGGACCTCGCCCGTGTGCAGATCGAGGGCGCGGAAGGTGAAGTCGGTCCCGCCGATGAAGAGCACGCCGTTGGCGATCGTCGATGCCGCGTACGACCCGGCTGCTGCTTCCTGCTGCCAGAGGATCTCGCCGGTCTCGGCCTCGAGCCCGTGGAGACAGGGACACGCTTGGACACCGGTCCCGCCTGCGACGACGCCATCGGCGACCGCGCTCGGGCCGATGAAGCCGCCGTCGAAGCCGCCTTCGGTGACCTGGGTGCTCCACACGAGGTCGCCGTCGCGGGTGAGGGCGTAGTAGGACGCGTCCTTGCTCCCGAGTCCCACGAGGTCGCGGTCGCCCGCGGTGAACAGGTTCGGCGCGCCGCCGAAGTCGAGGTCGTCGGGCTCCGGGTCGTGGGGCTGGAAGGTCCACTGCGGCTCGCCCGAGTCGAGCGCGAGCGCGTAGATCGCCTCCGTGTAGGGCTTCCAGCCCTCGGGCGCGGTCCGACAACTCGCGCCCCCGACGAAGACGAGTCCCCGCTGCACGTCCACGCTCGGCGCCGACCACACCCCTACGCAGCCCGTGGGCGTCCCTCCCTCGTCGGGGTCGAAGTCCCAGCGCAGGTCGCCGGTCTCGACGTCGAGCGCCACGACCCCGGCTCGGACGCCGGGTGCGTTGTGGCCGTCGTAGCCGAAGACGACCATGTCGTCCACGACGACCGGGGACGACTCGATCTCGGTCGGGTCGTCGTCGTCGCCGTCCGGATTGAGCTCGTGGTGCCAACGTTCTGAGCCGTCCCGGGTGTCCAGCGCGTACAGGGTCTTCCCGCCGCCGAAAATCACGAGCTGATCGTCGTCGTCCACGTCGTAGACCACCGCCGACGAGACGATCTGGCCGAAGAACGAGCCCTCGTGGAAGTCGGTGTCGTAGGTCCAGCGGACGTCCCCGGTCTCGAGATCCAGTGAATAGAAGCGGCCCGACCAGTCACCCTCGTACACCGCGTCACCGACGATCGCCGGGGTGGCGGTGACCACGTCCTCGGTGTTGAAGAACCACTGCTGGTTCAGCCCCGCCACCGTGTCGACCGACAACGGCGTCTCGCACGGGTACGCGAACGTGCGGTCCAGGTTCTGGCCCCACATGGGCCAGTCGCAGTCGCCCACCGGCTCGACGGAGACGTTGGTGCTG
>Ga0315553_10004767_pt1 | contig 10154 bp, 3 predicted proteins | sample SalMarSW160140MG_FD_203099 | JGI IMG/M metagenome (GOLD analysis project Ga0315553, IMG submission 203099) | Salt marsh sediment microbial communities from the Plum Island Ecosystem LTER, Massachusetts, United States - Salt Marsh Sediment SW1601-40 ... | reverse complement strand
TAAGGGTGGTAAACACCGAGTCTCTCAACCAATCTCGCTGCCGGAACTCGACGCATAGAGGAAGAGGGTGAAATCCCTTGATAAGGGATTCGAGATAAATCCTGGATTCAGTCCTATAGTGAAAGCCCTGGGGAAATTGGAGAAGCACGGCACCGAGCCTGCCCTCGCGCCAAAAAGGATCTATTGAAGCCTTAAACCTCGGCAATATCTGGGATAGTGACTCACCGGTAAGTTCATGGGTGAGCCCCTGAAATGCCTTGACAACGAATTCAATCCTATAGGCCGATTTCTCTAACATCCGCATGCATTGAGCTGGATCGGGCATCCTGTAATACGAAAAATTGAGCTCAACTACGGGAAACTCTTGTGAGTAAAAGGAGAGAAAATCGCTGCGCGCAAGTCCATCGGGGTAAAATATACCCCTCCAATCATCATACGAGAAACCGGATGTTCCAATTAAGATCTTCGCCATACCCCTAGAAACAAGACTCTAATCGAATATCGCCTCTGCAAACACCTTCGGGTTAAATAGCTCCAGATCCTCCAGGTTCTCACCGGTGCCTATAAAGGAAATGGGGATGGTGAGATCCCGTGAAATGCCGATTACCACTCCACCCTTGGCAGTGCCATCCAGCTTGGCAAGTATGATATCCGTCACTCCCAGTGATTGGGCAAACACCCGTGATTGGGCTATCGCGTTCTGCCCGGTGGTGGCATCGAGAACGAGGATCACCCTGTGGGGAGCCCCTGGAACCTGCTGCCCAGCTACCCTCTGGAGCTTCTTCAACTCCTCCATCAGGTTCGACTTCGTATGAAGCCTTCCGGCAGTATCGATCAACACCTTGTCTATGTTCCTGGCCTTCGCTGCAGACAGGGCATCGAAGACAACCGCGGCAGGATCTGCCCCCCTTTTCTGGCTGAGCACCTCTACACCCAGCCGATCCCCCCAGACCTGCAACTGCTCGATGGCAGCGGCACGGAAGGTATCCCCTGCCACCAACAGCACGGTCCGTCCTTGGTCTTGATAATAATAGGCCACCTTGGCTATGGTGGTCGTCTTCCCAACCCCATTGACCCCCACGAACATGGATACCTCCGGGATGCCTGTATGTTCCTTATCAATGGGGCCCACACGAGAACCGCCTTGGCCTGCCTCCAGTATGGATATCATCTCTTCCTTTAATACGGCCTTTACCTGTTCCGGACCCTCAAGGGACTTACTATTTGCCTTCTCCCGCAATCCCTCGACCAGCTGTTCTGTGATCTCCAGCCCTATATCAGAGGCGAAGAGAACCTCTTCGAGCTCTTCAAGCAGGGATGAGTCGATGACCCTCTTGCCGCCCAAAATATGATTGAGCCCGTCTGAGAGCCGCCTCCTTGTCTTGGAAAGCTTGCCCCACAGGCCGCTGCCTTTAAGCCCACGTTCATGAGATGAACCTGATCTATCCAAGGACTCTTTCTCCTTCTTTTGAACGTTCGCAACGGATATTTGCAGCTTTTTTGCGGTAAACCAACGCTCCCTAATCCATTGGTTCTCTCGAGAGGATATTCTCTTTTGTTGGGGTTGAAAAGGGCTACGACCTTTGTCTATGACAACGGCTCATGATACTGCTCGAGATCTACCGAGACAATTTTTGAAACGCTCCTCGTATCCATGGTTATGCCATACAAGCGGTCAGCCTGCTCCATCGTCTTTCGATTGTGTGTAATCATGATCACCTGTGAGGATTTCTCGATCCCTTTCAACAGCTCATTGAATCGATCCGTATTAGCTTCATCAAAAGGTGCATCGACTTCATCCATGATCATAAATGGGCTCGGCTTGACAAGGTAGATGGCAAACAACAGCGCCATGGCTGCCAACGCCTTTTCCCCGCCTGACAGAAGCCCCATGTGGACCAAGGTCTTTCCCGGAGGCTGCACCTCGACCAACACGCCGCTCTCGAGGGGAAGAGTTTCATCAATCAACCTCAGGCATGCCTTGCCCCCATTGAAAAGGATGGGGAAAACCTCTTTCAGCTTCCTGTCAACGGCCTTCAAGGTGGAGATGAACTTCGCCTTTGAGACCCTGTTGATCCTCCTGATTGCGGTGTTGAGGGAATCGATTGCGTAAAGCAAATCCTGCTCCTGGGCCTTGATGTATTCGTAGCGCTCCTTCAGCTTCTCATACTCGTTAATGGCCAGCAGGTTCACCTCCCCAATCCGCTCCTTAATGCGGATATTCTCGTTGAGTTTCGCCTCATAATGCGGCCGCGAAAAGCCTTCCTCCAGATATCGTTGATACTCTGACTCAAGGTTAATCCCCGTATCCCTGCCAACCTGGGATACAATACCTTTTATCTGAAAATCTACTTCGGCTTCCCCTATTCTCTGCTCGTTGATCTCATCCCTTGCCTCGCTTATGCGCTCTCTCAGAAGCGCGGCCTCCTTCTCCTTGTCCCTAAGCTCTTGCCTGATTGCATCCATGCCTTGTTCGCTCCCGTTGACTTCGGCTTCGAGCTCTCTCTGTCGTTCATGCGTGGCCGTCAGCGCTTCCTTCAACTCCTTCTCGAGAACAAGGGATTCTTGGTATCGATCTCTATTCGATTGAATCTCCTCTTCTGTCTTGTTGATCCTCTCGCCCATCTCGCCGAGAAATTGCTCGATCCTCTCTCTCTCCTTGGTCAATCCCCTCTCCTCTTCCTTATTCCCGTTGTATCGGAGCATGATGTGCGAGAGCTCTTCCCTCAGATCATTCACCTTGAACTCTAGTTCCTTGAGCATGGTTTCGCTCTCAGAGACAGACCTTTTTACCCCTTCCTTCTGCCTTCGGTACTCCAATAGTGTTGCTTCAAGGCCCTTCATGCGAGATCTTTTTCCATCTGCCTCTCCACTCAGGGATTCAAGCTGGTCAGCTACATACTGAGCGTGATGCGTGTGTTGTTCTGTCTCGCCCTCCAATAAGAATAGCTCCTTCTCTAATGCCTCTGCCTGTTTTATATATACCTCTCGCTCACCCTGTAGCCGTACAAGGATGCCATCTACCTTCTGCTCCTCAAGCCTCATATCATTGAGCTCTGATTGGAGGGAAATGAGAAGATGTTCCTTTTCCTCTATGGTTGCACACAGCTCCCGCTCCTCACGTCTTCTTTGCAGCAGCCCGACGGTGTCCTTTCCAAATCTGCCGCCTATAATGACGCCCCTCTCATCCACCAGATCCCCTTCAGGGGTAACTAAGGTCTGTTTTCTTCTCCCATGGTTCCATGCAGCAATGGCCCCTGATAGGCTCTCCACCAATGCAGCGTTACCAAGAAAGAACTCAAGAATCGGCTTGAGCCTGTCGGGCACGGAAATGTGCTCTCTTAACAGGGGGAATCCATTGGCACTGAATTTCCCCGCTCCGCTTCTTTGCTCCCGCGTAAACTCCTCCAGCGGAACGAAATGGCTTCTGCCTACATTCCTGGAACGCAAATATTCTACCGCTTCCTTGCCGTCTCGTTGATGAGCCACAACCACATATTGTAACCTCTCATCCAATACTGCCTCAACGGCTGCCTCGAATTCAGGCTCAACCTTGATGAAGTCCGCCAGCACACCCAAGACCCTGCCACCGTTTCCGGTCCTCGGACCGTATGTGTTCATGATCGTCCGAACGCCCGATCTATACCCCTCGTAGTTTTCGATAAGGCCCCGTATGGTCTTTAATTGCGTTCTAAGGAGACGTAACTCCGAGTCTACCTGTAACCCTGCCGCTTCTTTTTTCTTCCTTGCCTCCTCTAAGCGTCCTCGTGCCGCTTCCTGCTCCTGTATCGCTTTCACCAGGGAGCCAATTCGGCCTGAGAACTCTTCCTGTCTTTCCCTTTTCTCACGCAACAAGGCCGATAGTGTCTCAAGCCTTTGTGCACTCTGCCCCGACTCCCTCTCGAGCTCATTCCTTCTTATCTCTGACTGGCTAATTATGTCGGAGAGGTTCCGTATCTCACCCTCTAGACCCGCCTCCTTGGTGGTCAACTCGATATGCCTTGTCCTCTCCTCCTCCACAATCTCCCTTTTCCCTCCCAATTCCTTTGTCTTTTCCCGTAAGATTGCCTCACAATCGGAATGAAGGGATGAGACCTCCTGGATGGATCCCTGCAGCTCCGTCAACCTGGAGTTTATCTCCTTGATCTCGGATTGAAATCCCTTTGCTTTTTTCGCGAGTTCATCCTTCTCCTTGATAAGTACGGCATCCGTCTCAAGAAATCTCCGTTGATCATTGGAAAGATGTTGGAGAGCGTCCTCGTGTCTCCTTGCTTCTTCCCTGAGGGAATACACCGATTCCTTGAGGGCGGAGACCGTCTTCTCCTTTTGAATTAATTCGATGTTCCTCACCTCGATAGCGCTCTCGGATTCGGAGAAGCGATTCTCCAAGCCCTTTGCCCTGTCTGTGATCTCCTCAATGGTCTTATGTCTTTTAGCCTTATCAGCCTGCAGCTCCTCATAACCATGGGCGCTCAGCACGAGATTCAAGCGCCGGATCTCAGCGCTCACCTCCTTGAACCGCCTCGCCTTTCCTGCCTGCCTCTTGAGCGTATTCATCTCCTTTTTGATCTCAACCAGCAGGTCTTCTATCCTGCTGAGGTTATCCTTCGTTAATGCGATCTTCCGCAACGATGTCTCTCTTCTGACCTTATATTTAGAGATGCCGGCTGCCTCCTCCAAGAGAAGCCTCGTCTCCTCGGGCTTTTGTTCTATTATGGTGCCGATCTCTCCTTGGGCAATAACCGAATATGCCCTGTTGCCCAACCCGGTGTCCATGAATAGATCGTGGATATCCTTTAGCCTGCACGGCGCGTTGTTGATGAGGTATTCACTCTCGCCGGATCGAAAGAGGCGCCTGGTAACGGAAATCTCATCCGAAACATGTGGTCCCGTGCCATTCTCAAATGTCAGTGTCACCTCGGCCATGCCAAGCGGCCTCGATGAGGTTGCGCCGGAAAAGATCATGTCCTCCATCTGCCTTCCCCGCAGCTTCTTTGGGCTTTGCTCGCCTAGGACCCACCGTATTGCGTCAACGATGTTGCTCTTGCCGCACCCATTCGGGCCGACAAATGCGCTTATTCCCGGCGAGAGCTTGACATTCAATTTATCCATAAACGATTTAAAGCCCTGGATATAGATAGTCTTTATGCGCATCTCTTCCCGCCTCCCTATATTTTTGGCATTTGATATATAGCAGATGTTGATAAAACTGTAAAGAGAAAAATACTATATGGTGTATATTTACGATATAATGTGGCAACATATTGTGCATATAGATGGATGGGAAAAGTCCTTGACATACCCTAAACAAACTATCTAATATACCAAAATATATTTAACTGGCTAATATAACACCACATTCTAATCATCCTTTTTTACAGGTAGGCTGTGTGAAGCTTAGGATAAAGATAGTTGCTATCTCGCGCATGATACCTGTTTTTTCCTTGCTGGTATCCCTATCCTTCCCCTTCGTCTCCCATGCCCGGGAAGCTGAGATAGATTCCCTTTCCATTTCCCTCGTTCAAGAGGCTACAGTGAGGAAGGACGATGTGAGCGGAGTTCCCTATGAACGATATACGGTGAAGAAGGACGATTACCTCTGGAAGATCCTCCGCGATAAGGGCTTTATCCCCGGCCCCGATATCAGCGAGTTGCTCTCTGCCATAAAGGGCATGAATACGTCGCTTAAAAACATGGATCTTATTCATCCAGGGCAGACTATTCTCATCCCGCTCAATATAGTGCCTAAGAAGTCACATGAGAACGAGGTGGACGAGTTTTCCCAGAAATCGGTGATGGGTTTCTCCTCGCTTGAGGGAGTGAGCTTGGAAAACTATGTGGTGAAACCAGGCGATTACATCACCAAGGTCGTCACGAGCAAGTATACGATACCCCCTCATTATCTCTATAATGAATATTGTGATCTGGTCCAAAGGTTCAATCCCACCATGAAAGACCTCGATCTCATATACCCAAATCAAGTTATAAGGCTCCCAATCTATTCGCCAGAGATTGTCAGGGTGCCTATCGAAAAACCTCTCAAGCCGAAAACCCCCTTGCTAAGCAGAGAGCTCAGGGATATCTTCGAGCAAATAGGCGAGGAATGGGTCGATTCCGGTGAACAGTTCATTCCTCTGAAATCAGGAGGACATGTAAAGCTCGAGGCCGACTCCTTCCCCACGCTAAACCTGCGCAATGGCAGGATGTTAATTATCGACTCCCGTAACGAGCTCCCCGAGGACATCGCCAGGTTGATTGAATCGGACTGGCAGTCGTACAAGGTCGTGCGCCTTGAACCCCATGACAATCTCAAAGCGGCGTTGGATAAGCTCCTCGCTGCCAGCGGCTATCACGATGTACTAAGGTCAGGAGAGAGGCTGAAGCTGCAGAGCGATATCGATATTTCCCTTGCAGGCGACTGGGTTATTATCCCGCAAAAGGCAGTAGGGAACACCCCTGAGGACATAATAACCCTCACACTTATAAGCACTCCAATGGAACGGACACCGCTGGTGGTGAAGAGATACCTCAAAAGGCTGGGGGTGACGATACTAGACTACCCAGATTTCCCGCTCTCCAAAAAGGCAGAAGAGGAGATACCATTAGAGAAGATACCTTTCGAGAAAGGGAGCCGGTCTTCCCTCCCGACGCTACTCTTGCATCTCTCTGGACAGCCCTTCTCAACCGATGTGAAAATCCCCGTGTACCAAAGCCGGGAGACCGGCTTCAGTCTCATAATTCACGCGGATATATTCTTCAGCAGGGCGGGCAGCGAGTGCATCATCGACACCACCGGCCTGTCGCTTGATATTATAGAGCTGCTTACCAAGCACCGATTCCGCGTGCTCACCCTTGCGGATGAAAAGGACCCCCGCAAGATTACCGAGCTCGTACTTGATTTTTTAGATATGGAATTCGATCCAAGGCCCCACGACTTCCTCGTCTCATCACGGGATGAAGCACGAAATATCACGCTCACCATTCAAGGGATAAGGTTTTCAGACAAAGATAACCGAAAGATCCTGGCGGCCGATACGACACTTCCCGATGAGGTTGCAGTCTTTCTCAATCAAAAGGGGTACCACCTGCTTGAACTCGGCCAACTGAAAAGCCAGTAAAGCAATCCTTCCTTACTGCTTTTTGATGCATCTTCTCCTTACTCAGCCCACCTGCCTGAATTAGAATTACCCATTATGAGATGGCTTGCATCCACATGACTAGCGCAGCAAAAATGCATAGATGCCATCATCTCTTTCCCTCGCCTCATCCCTCCATCAGCGATCATCTGTGCCACAGTGTAACGATAATAAGTATTAGGGAGAAAGTATTGGGCAAGCTTTCTCCTAGCACTATTTCATTAGAAATCAAGGTCCCGAAAATACGAAGAAAAACACTACTATCGCCTTATTGTTTTCGTCCGCCAAATATACCTAATATCCAATGAAACTGCTCCATGTAAAGGTGAATGATCTTTGAGAAAGGACAGTTTCCGTGTCGTAGAAGGAAATCTCACCTTCTAAGCCTCGAACCTTTATTCAGGGGTTCCATCATGCACATGAAATATTGCCTATCCAGCTCCTATCAGAATTCATTTCTGTTAGGAGTAATCAGTCATGCAAGACAGATCATCCCTTTTCCAGGCATTCTCACAAACCATTTAAGCTTAATAGCTGGGACCGTTCATCATTGTGTTATCCGCGATGATGGCGGTTCTTGTACCAAAAGCAATCGTTATTTCTCGCTTTTTCGGGATCATGGGAGGGAGGTGAGACAATGAGACCACAAGAAGCCCATCAAGATTTTCTTGCCGACACTATTAAGCAGCTACAGCTTGCCATTAAAAACAATGCCTCTTATCCAGAGGACCACCCCGCTCTTTCCCAGGCTGCCGAGAAATCGTACAAAGCCCTTATGAGCCTTCTTGACGAAGAGCCTACCCTCACGGTGGGCGTTTCTGACAACAAGCTGCTGCTTGACGATGTAGCAATCAATGAAAATGCCCCCGCAATGGTCAAGTTTGCAAAGGAGCTCGATCAAAGGGAAATCGACAGCATCACCTTTTATCGGGGACTTACGCTCACCGACTTCGGGGCATTTCTCGATGCAATGGTAAAGAGTCCCACGATCATGAACCAAGAAGGGGGTGTGGCATCTATTCTGCGTGAGCGTGGTGTGTCAACCATTCAGCTCAATGAGTTCAAATACGGGAGAATAGCGGAAGATTCAAACCGGCCTGAGGAAAGCACTATACTAGGATACCTCGGCGGTGAGGATGATATCCTGGGGGTAAGCAGGGCTGAATTCCTCCATGTCCTCGACGATGAACCTCATAGGATTCCCGATCTTCTCCTGAAGGCAGTAGATGCCTGTGCTGTCTTGGATCATCCCGGCAATCAGGAAGCCCGTGGAAAGATCGCAACAGAGTCTATGAATCGAATCGCCAGGGACTTGCTGTCCACACAAGAAGGTTGGAGCCAGTTCAAGGAAAAAATGACCTTAATCCTGTCCGCATGTGACGAAGAGCTGATAACACAAATAGTGCGCACAATGGGAGTAAAGGCAACAGGAGATAGCAATATCGTAGATGACCTGGTCACGGAGTTCTTCTATAGAACCCTGGCGGATATCTCTGCCAGAGACTACAAAGAATACGGTAACCTCGATCTGACGCTCATTAAGAGCGTAGCCCCCTCTCTAGAGGAGCGGGAAAACATCTTCTCTCACCTGAAGGACACCTTGGGTGGGCTTCAAAATCCTGAGGAGGAAAAGATCCTCTATGATTTGTTTTTTAAAGAAGAGGAAATAAGCAAAGTAAATGTCTCTGAGCAAAACCACGATCCTTCTTCCATCGCAGAAGGGAAGAAGGATTTGAAGGGCACTATCAGCAGGCTTCTCTCTGAGGGAAAGAATAACGAGGTCAAGGCCATCATCAGGGATCTATCAGATGAGTTTGATGATACCTCCTGGAAGATCCGGAAGAATGTAGCAGAGCATATTCAGGAAATCACCGGTGCGCTGAATGAATTCAACAAGCTAAAGGATAACGTTCGGGAGATCGCAGAGGTACTGATCAAGATGGTAAAACAGGAAAGCCATGTCGATACTTATCTGATCGTCTCCGACAACCTCCAGAAGATATGCAACTCAAACAACGGCATCGCCAAGTATTTCATAAATGAAAGCATCGGGGGCGAGTTACTTGAGAGCGATAAAATCTCTCTATCCCAGCTGCGGAAGGCATTGATGGCGAGAAAGAGAAACGGCAAGAGCCTCCAATACAACCTGGGAGCCTTGAACCTGGTTGATGAAGCTGATCTCACGCATATCTTGGCTCAATCAAACAATGGAGGCCGAGTCATCAACCTCTCCGAGATCCAGGCTATCCCGGAATATGTACTGAAGGCTGTGCCGGTAAAATTCATACGGCGCCACATGATCCTCCCCTTCAAGCTTGAGGCTGGAAACCTCGACATTGCCACGATGAACCCGGATGACCTCAATGTCCTCAATGACATACGGTTCTTGAGCGGCTACTCGCCTATCCCCCATCTCGCAGCTGAATACTATCTGCTCAATGCGATCGAGAAATTTCACAGCGTCAAGATCATCACGCCGGACATCAATCAGATCAGGGAGGATGCGCAAGAAGAAGATGAGCTCGAGGAAAAGGAAGATGCGACTTCGCACATGGAGGAATTGAAGGACTCCGATGCACCGGTCGTCAAACTCGTGAATATCATTCTAAAAGAGGCAATCGCCAAAAAGGCCAGCGATATCCACGTAGAACCATACGAACACGAGCTGAGGGTTCGATTCAGGATTGACGGGACCCTTACCACACTTCTCACCCAGTCTGTGAGGTTTACCAATGCACTGGCATCGCGCATAAAGGTGATGTCAGGCCTGGATATCTCGGAGCGACGCCTCCCGCAGGACGGGAGGTTCAAGGTCAGGATTAAGGGGAGCTATGTGGACTTTCGGGTATCCACCTTCCCGGGAATATTCGGTGAGAAGGTCGTGCTGAGGCTCCTGGATAAATCGAACCTCGCATTGGATATCCACAATATTGGGATGGAAAGCCATGTCCTGGATACCGTGTCGACCTCTATGTGTAAGTCCAAGGGGATGATACTGGTCACCGGCCCTACGGGAAG
>Ga0315553_10004766_pt1 | contig 10156 bp, 7 predicted proteins | sample SalMarSW160140MG_FD_203099 | JGI IMG/M metagenome (GOLD analysis project Ga0315553, IMG submission 203099) | Salt marsh sediment microbial communities from the Plum Island Ecosystem LTER, Massachusetts, United States - Salt Marsh Sediment SW1601-40 ... | reverse complement strand
TGCCTGAGCTTCCCGACGTCGAAACACTGAAACGCTACGTCGACTCGACCTCTCTTCATCATCGGATCAAGAAGGTGGACGTCGACGCGCCCCGCATGTTGCGTGTCGCAGCGCGCAGATTGCGCGCCGCTTTGACAGGCAGCGAATTCTCAGAGACGGCCCGCCACGGAAAGTACTTGTTGATCCGAGTGAAACGAGGGCCCTGGTTGTTCTTGCATTTCGGCATGACAGGAAGGCTGGAGTACGCCAAAGATGCAGGCGAGAGACCGGTGCATACGCACCTCTTGATGCACTTCGCCAACGGGTACCGATTGGCGGGCATATGGCAAAGGCGGCTTGGCCGCATTGGTTTGGCAGATAGTCCTGGTGCATTCGCGGAAGCGCACGACCTCGGCCCCGACGCCTTGGACCCCAGAATCAGTCGCAAGGATTTCAAGCGAATGCTTCGCGAGCGTCGTGGGACCATAAAGACCGCGTTGATGGACCAGAGCTTTCTCGCCGGAATCGGAAATATCTACAGCGACGAGATATTGTTTCAGTCGGGCATTCGTCCCGACGTCAAGGTGTCCCACCTTCCCGATGCGCGAATGAGTGCCCTGTTTCGGGCCTTGCGACACGTTTTGCGCATCGCCATCGCGCGGCAAGCCGATCCAGACCGTCTTCCTGAGTCCTGGCTGCTGCCGCATCGATACAAAGCTGGCAAATGCCCGCGCTGCGGCGGCGCCTTGGAGAAAGAGCGTTCGTCCGGGCGCACCGCCTATTTTTGCCCGCGTTGCCAACACAAGGCCAAAGGGCAAGCCGACATTCATGGAGAGATCACGCGAGCGACATAGGCCTTGGATCGATCAGTACGGCAACCGGCTGCTTCGCTGCTCTGGGTGCGAGACGCCCTCCCAAGGGCGCATTTCGCTCTGGGCGATGTGTTGCGCCGCATCCAAGGCGCCGCGCTTGAAGCGTTGGGCCTCGGCCCACAGGAGTGCCCTTACAAGATCATAGCCTCAGGACGGCATTGGTGTCTGCGTGACTATGGCTCACATGCCGCCTCGCCGAGTTTGCTCATCGTCGCCGCGCCGATAAAGCGACCGTACGTGTGGGACCTTGCCCCGTCCGTCAGCGCCATTCGGCACTGCCTCGGAGAAGGCTTGCACGTCTATCTCCTCGAATGGGTGCCGCACTCGAGCTGGACCGAAGACAATGACTTGGATGCGTACGTGGACGCCATCTCGGAATGCGTGACGAAGATTTCTGGCGCCGGCGAAGGCCGAAAACCCTTTCTGATTGGCCACTCCCTCGGCGGCACGCTCGCAGCAATTTTCGCTGCTCTCGCGCCCACGAGCATCCAAGGTCTGATCCTTCTCGAAGCGCCGCTCTGCTTTGCGCCTGCGACAAGCATGTTCCGGGACGCTCTCGTCGCCTTGAGCCCGCCGGAGCTGTCCGATACCGAACCATTTCCAGGATCTCTCCTGTCAAACATGGCCGCGCTGGCGGCCCCGGATATATTCGTATGGTCGCGAATGAGAGACGCGTTCCTGAGCGTTTCAGATAGCGACGCGCTAGAAATCCACGCCCGGGTGGAGCGTTGGATCCTCGACGAGGTTTCACTGCCAGGCAAGCTAGTGCACCAGATCCTACAATGGCTGTATCGCGAGAACCGTTTTTGCCGAGGAAAGTTGCAGATCCACGAGACGCTTGTTGGTCCGTCCAAGCTTGCGGTCCCCACTCTCGCAGTCGTCAACTTGGCTGACGACGTGGCTCCCCTGGCCTCACTCAAGCCCTGCTTTGAAGCAATGCCGGTCACAGACGTACGCATCATCGAGTATCCCGGCGAGATCGGCGTGGGTTTGCAGCACATCGGCGTCCTGATCGGACGGCAGGCGCATGCGAAAGCGTGGCCAGAGATCCTGGCATGGATCAAGAAGCATCACTGATTTCCGTCTATGCAAAGGCATGTTTGATCGGGATCATCGCTACCTGATCGAGAATGTGGTCGCGTAAGCCTCGAAAAAGGAAGCCCTGGGCGAGATGCAAGACCTATTCGGGTCACGGCGGCATCCCGCCACGATTCTGAAGGAGGCCGTTAATGACGGTTGAGGGCAACATGCCGACCCCAGGGTGGGAGGACTTTCCGCATGGTGCCGATGTGGGCATCCGCGGCTGGGGGCGGACCTTGGAGCAAGCCTTCGAACAGGCGGCGCTTGCGCTTACCGGCGTCTTGACCGATGCGGATATTGAAAGCCAAACGTCGGTCGAGGTCGAATGCGATGCGCCCGACGTGGAAGTGCTGTTGGTCGAGTGGCTGAACGCCATCATCTATGAAATGGAGGTACGCAACATGATTTTCGGGGCGTTCAAGGTCACCATCAACGATCTGCACTTGCGCGGCACTATGTGGGGCGAGCCTGTCGACCAAGCAAAGCATATGCCCGCCTCAGAGCCGAAAGGCGCGACCTATACTGCGCTCCGCGTCGCCCAAAGGCCCGACGGGACCTGGTCGGCGGAATGTATCATCGACGTGTAGAGGCTAAGCGAGACATGGATCCCTCCCGCTTCACCCGTATTGACCCGACGACATGGCAGATCGAACCGACTGGCGCCATGCGCGTGCCGGGGATCATCTACGCCGATGAAGGCCTCATCCGCGACATGGATGAGAAGGTGTACGAGCAGACGGCCAACGTCGCCATGCTGCCTGGCATCGTCAAAGCAGTCTATGTCATGCCCGACGCCCATTGGGGCTACGGCTTCCCCATCGGTGGTGTGGCCGCCTTCGATGCAGACGAAAGCGGCGTGATCTCCGCAGGCGGAGTCGGTTTCGATGTTTCTTGCGGCGTGCGTACCATGCTGACGGGACTCAATGTGGCAGACATCAAACCCGTGCAGAAAGAGCTCGCCGACTCTCTTTATCAGCAGGTTCCCGTCGGCCTTGGCAGCAAAGGCGCGATCGTCCTCGATCCTTTGGAAATGGACGCGATGCTCAAAGGCGGCGCCCGCTGGGCGATCGCGCGCGGCTGGGGCGAGGCCCGTGATCTGGACCGCATCGAGGAACATGGTCAGATGGCCGGCGCCGAGCCTTCCTGCGTGTCGGACCGGGCGAAGGAACGCCAGCGCCGCGAGATGGGCACGCTCGGCTCTGGCAATCATTATCTCGAAGTTCAAGCGGTCACCGAAATCTTCGATCAGGAGGCTGCCGACGCTTATGGCCTCAAGCCAGACGACGTGGTCGTGACCATCCATTGCGGTTCACGTGGGCTCGGGCATCAGATCGGCACCGAGTACTTGCGCGAGATGCTGCCCGCGGCGGCCGCAGCGGGGATTAGCCTGCCGGACCGAGAACTCGCCTGTGCGCCCATCAAATCCGAGATCGGTCAGCGCTATCTTGGCGCCATGCGCGCCGCAACCAATTGCGCTCTGGCCAATCGCGAGATCATTGGCCACTACGCCAGAAAGGTGTTCGGTCATTTCTTCCAAAAGGCCGAGCTCACACTGCTGTTCGACGTGTCCCACAACACCTGCAAAGTGGAAGCGCATAGGACCGACGGCGCTGCCAAGCCAATCTACGTGCACCGTAAAGGCGCAACGAGGGCCTTCGGTCCGGGTCATCCCGACCTGCCGGAGGCCCTGCGCAAGGTCGGACAGCCGGTTCTCATCGGCGGCAGCATGGGGACCGGCTCCTATGTGCTGGCTGGCGCTGCCACAAGTGAAAAGCTGTCATTCGCATCTGCCTGTCACGGCGCAGGTCGGGCCATGTCGCGTCACGCCGCACTCAGGGCGTGGAGCGGGCGCCAGATCATCAAGGAATTGGCAGATAGAGGAATCCTAATCCGCAGTCCGTCAGTGCGGGGCGTCGCAGAGGAAGCGCCTGGCGCCTACAAGGACGTCAGCGCAGTGGTCATGGCGGCCGAAGAAGCGGGACTTGCCCGGCGCGTGGCACGCCTGCGGCCCCTGGTCTGCATTAAAGGCTAGCTTGGATGTTTCTATGTGTGGGAGCAGGCCCACGAGGATAGCCCCAGATAGCGCGGACGCCGCATTGGTAGAGATCGCGCAGCGCCTCGCGCAAGAACTTCACCCGCGACGGCGAACCGCGCTGCGCGCCGGATTGAACAGTTCCCTCGAGCGTGACTGGGGCTTCGACAGCCTGTCTCGTGCGGAACTTCTACTTCGCGTCGAACGTGCTTTCTCCGTACACCTGCCCGAACAGCTGCTCGGCGAGGCTGAGACACTCAACGATCTGTTGTCAGCGCTCGCAAGCGCGCGCAGGCTACCCCACGTGGATGCGACTGCCCGGCATGTTATTGCCGAAGAGGCGGCCGAGCCGGCACCGGCCGACGCGACGACGCTCACGGGGGTGCTCGATTGGCATGCGCTCCATCACGGTGAGCGCACCCACATCGTCCTTAGGCATGGCGATGGAGAGGAAACCAACCTCACTTATCGACATGTTGCCGAGCGGGCCCAGAGGGTAGCAAGTGGTTTGCGCCAAGCCGGGCTCCAGCCGGGCGAGCGGGTGGCAATCATGCTGCCGACGAGCGAAGACTTTTTTGCGGCGTTTTTCGGCGTGCTCTATGCCGGCGGGGTGCCGACCCCGATCTACCCACCGTCGCGGCCGTCACAAATCGAGGAGCATCTCAAGCGCCAGGCCAAAATCCTTCGTAACGCACGGGCGACGCTGCTGATCGCCACGCACGAAGCGTGGGCCGTCGCACGTCTCCTCAAGCTCCAGGTCGAAAGCTTGCGGACCGTGTTCAGCGTCGACGAGCTAGGCCAGGGCACGGAAAGCTGGAAGGTCAAAGTCGACGCCCAAAGCACTGCGCTTCTTCAATATACCTCCGGCAGTACGGGCGATCCGAAGGGGGTCGTGCTGAGCCACAGCAATGTGCTGGCGAACATTCGGGCCATGGGCGAAGCAATGGACGCTGGCCCCGATGATGTCTTCGTGAGCTGGCTTCCGCTCTACCATGACATGGGACTCATCGGAGCCTGGCTCGGCAGCCTCTATTTCGCCGCCCCGCTCGTGGTAATGTCGCCGCTCACCTTTCTCGTACGGCCGGAGCAATGGCTATGGGCGATCCACCGCCATCGCGGGACCCTTTCCGCGTCGCCGAATTTCGGCTTCGGGCTGTGCCTGCACAAGATCGAGGACCAGGCCATTGCCGGACTCGATCTCAGCTCGCTGCGGATGGTGGCCAACGGCTCGGAGGCGGTCTTGCCAGATACGATATCGCAGTTCACTGCACGCTTCTCCAAGTACGGCTTCAAACAGGAGGCGATGGCTCCCGTTTATGGCCTCGCAGAGAACGCGGTGGGATTGGCCTTCCCACCGCTTGGGCGCCCCCCGGTCATCGATCGCATTGATCGCGGAGCGCTCTCGCGCCAAGGGCGCGCGTTGCCGGCAGCGGCTGACGACTCCACCGCGCTTGAATTCGTTGCCTGCGGTCGCCCCTTGCCGGAACACGAAATTCGCATCATGGGTGCGACAGGCGAGCTGAGTGAGCGGGAGGAAGGACGGCTGCAGTTTCGCGGTCCTTCAGCCACACGCGGCTACCTGGACAATCCCGCGAAAAATCGCGAGTTGTTCGATGGTGATTGGCTCAACAGTGGCGATCTCGGCTACATCGCCGGAGGCGACGTCTACATCACCGGCCGATCGAAGGACATCATCATTCGTGCCGGCCGGCACATCTATCCCGAAGAGATCGAGAGCGTGGTCGGTGACATTGCAGACGTGAGGAAGGGCTGCGTCGCCGTATTCGGCACGAGCGACCCGCAACGTGGCACCGAGCGCGTGATCGTTCTCGCCGAGACGCGCGAAACCGAGCCCGCCTCCGTTGCACGCTTGCGCGACCGGATAGCGGGGTCAACCAGCCCGTTGCTCGACGGCCCACCCGACGAAGTCGTGATCGGACCGCCTCATACGGTTCCGAAGACGTCGAGCGGCAAGCTCCGCCGTGCCTTCGCACGCGAATTGTTCGAGAGCGGCCGGCTCGCGCTTCGACCGCGGCCCTTGTGGCGGCAAATATTGGACCTTGGCATCGCGGGGCTAGGGCCACAATTGCGTCGAGCCACGCACACCTTGACCGAATATCTCTATGCCGGCTGGTGGTGGAGCGTCGTTATCCTTCTTGGAGCCATTCTCTGGCCCGCCCTTCTGCTGCTTCCTCGCTCAAGTTGGCGCTGGGCGCTGACCCACCGCATGGCGCGGGCCGCCTTTTGGCTTATGGGCATTCGAATCGACGTGACCGGCATCTGGCCGGCGGCAACGGGCGTCGTCATCGTAAGCAATCACGCGAGCTATATCGACGGAATGGTTCTCGCGGCCGTGATCCCGGGGGAGCTCGCCTTCATTGCCAAGAAGGAGCTTGAACCGCAGTTCTTTGCCGGACCGTTCCTGAGGCAATTGGGGGCATTGTTCGTCGATCGCGCCGATCCGGAAGGGGGCGTCGAGGATGTGAACAAGGCGCTCGATGTTGCAGGCGCTGGACGGATGCTCGTGTTCCTTCCCGAAGGGACCTTTACACGGGCGCCCGGACTTCTACCATTCCGCCTCGGCGCCTTCGTCATCGCGGCGCGGCAACATCTCAGCATCTTGCCGCTGACGCTGCGGGGAACGCGATCGATTCTGCGCAGCGACCAGTGGTTTCCGCGCCGAGGAATGGTGTCCGTCAAGGTGGGCCCGCTGTTTTCTCCCGACGGCTCCGACTTCGATGCCGCAGTTAGGCTTCGCGACAAGGTGCGTGCCGAAATTCTCGCGAATTCTGGCGAGCCAGACGTGGCGGAAGCATGAATGCTAGGGAACGAGGATAGGCCTTCTTTCTCCCGCCCTCCCTGGGCGGCTCGATACCCACGCGCCGTCGACTGGCTGCTCGATATACCGGTACGACCGGTGCATGCGCTGCTCGACGATGGGGCTGCAGCGTTCGCTGCGAGACCATTCCTCGATTTTCTCGGAAGTCGGCAGACCTATGCCCAAACGGCACGGCTGATCGCGAAGGCGGCGGTCGGCTTCCAACGGCTTGGCGTGCGCAAGGGCACGAAGGTCGGGCTCCTCCTGCCAAACTCTCCCTACAGCGTGATCTGCTATTTTGCGATCCTTAAGGCCGGCGGCACGGTGGTGAATTATGATCCACTCTGCGCCGAACAACCGTTCCTTCGCCAAGTCGAGAACTCCGGGACCGAAATCGTCGTCACACTCGACGTGACGCCGCTCTATGCCAAGGTCGCTGCCGCACTCGGCAAGACGTGTCTGCGCCGCGTCATCATCTGCGAGATGGCGCGAGCCTTACCCTTCCCCAAAAACATTATGTTCAAAGTCACGCACTGGCGGGAAATCGCCAAGCCTCCACCGAATAGCGCCAATGTGTCTTTCGCGGACCTGATCGACAATGACGGCGCGTACGAGACCGTCGAGACTGCGCCGCTCTCGGACGTGGCGATTCTTCAATATACCGGCGGGACGACGGGCGAGCCGAGGGGCGTCATGCTTTCGCACCAGAATGTCTATGCCAACACGCGCCAGATCAGGGCGTGGTTCACGCGCGCCGAGCCAGGGCAGGAGCGCTTGCTGGCGATCATTCCGTTCTCCCATTCCTTCGGCATGACCGCAGTCATGAACTTCGCTACGTCCCTGGGTGGAGAGCTGGTAATCCTTCCGCGCTTCGATCTTAAGCAGACGCTGCAGGCTATCGAGCGTAAGCGCGTGACGATCTTGATTGGCGTTCCCACACTTTTTCAGGCGATCAACCAATACCCGGGTATAAAGCGTTATGATCTATCGTCGCTCAAGATCTGCATATCCGGCGGGGATTCCCTGCCGCGCTCAGTCCAAAGTAAGTTTGTCGCGATAACCGGATGTGCTCTGGCTGAGGGTTACGGCCTCACGGAATGCGCCCCCGTCGTTAGCTGCAGCAATCCGCTCGAGGGCATTGACCGTCCGGGCTCCTGCGGCTTGCCGTTGCCGCAAACGACGGTGGAAATTGTCTCGGTGGAAAGTCGGACGGTATTGCCGGCAGGCGAGCGCGGTGAAATCTGCGTCTCCGGCCCTCAAGTGATGCTCGGCTACTGGCAACGGCCGGACACCACGCGAAATTGCCTGATCGAGGGTCGTCTGCATACCGGCGATCTTGGCTGGATGGATGATGACGGATTTCTCTATTTCGTGGACAGGCTCAAAGAGGTCCTAAGCGTTCACGGATACAAGGTCTATCCTCGAAACGTGGAAGATGCGATCCGTCAACACCCGGCCGTGATCGACGTGGCAGTGATTGGCGTGGCGGACCCAATCCGAGGACAAACGCCCAAAGCCTATGTCGTCCCGGCCAAGGGGGAAAAGCTTAGCGAGGATGGACTCCAAGCGTTCCTGGCTGACAAACTTTCGCCGCCCGAGATCCCACGCATTGTTGAGTTCCGCAACAAGTTACCAAGATCAGCGGCGGGGAAGGTTCTAAAGCGGGCTATATGAAACGCCCGGCTGGGCCCTCGGCTCGCGCCCCGCGCAGACGCGGCGTTGCCAGCTCGGCCGAGCCCTTGCTGGCAAGATCCCGGGTGGAAAGGCCTACGGCTACCGACTGGTGGACGGACATCCCGGTGAGCGCCAGGTGGAGGAAGCGGAGGCGCAAGTAGTACGTCGTATCTTCCGCGACTTCGCGGCCGGCATGTCCCCTCAAGCCATTGCTAAGATGCTGAACGCCGAAGGCATTCCTGGCCCGAATGGACGCGAATGGCGTCACACCACGATCCGAGGACAGGTCAATCGAGGCACAGGCATTCTGAACAACAGCCTCTATGTGGGGCGGATCGAATGGAACCGCTGCTCCTATGTCAAAGACCCTCGAAGCGGGAAGCGCGTGGCGCGGCCCAATCCGAGGGATCTGTGGGAGGTCGTCGACGTTCCCAGCCTCTGCATTGTCGGTGGCGATCTCTGGGAGGCGGTGAAGCGTCGCCAACATGAGCTCTCCTTCGAGATCGGACGTGATGATGGTGGCAACGCCCTCAATCGTGCCCATCGGCGCAAATTCCTGCTATCCGGCTTACTCAAATGCGGCTGCTGCGGGGGCGGGTTCACCATCGTGGCGCAGGACCGCTATGGGTGCGCTACACATCGCAGCAAAGGAACCTGTAACAACAACGCGACCGTGAGCAGGCAGGAGATCGAAGAGCGCGTCCTCGGAGGGCTCAAAGACAAACTTCTGGCGCCGGAGCTGGTGTGTGAGTTCACACGAGCCTTTCAGGAAGAAGTGAACCGCGCCAACGCCCAGCGCGAGCAACAATTCGCGGCGGATCGGCAGCAGCTCGACTCCATCACGCGAAAGATCGCCGGTATCGTCAGCGCAATCGAGGAAGAAGACTACAGCCGCGCCTTGGGCGACCGACTGGCCGATCTCGAGAAACAGCAGGAGCTGCTGAAGACCCGATCGAGCGAAGCTCCCCCATCGACCGTCCGCCTCCATCCGCGGCTGGCCGAAGTCTATGCCGAAAGAGGTCCAACAGCTCGAACAGGCGCTAAACGACCCCAACATCAGGGCCGAGGCCGCCGACGTGCTCCGCTCGTTGATCGACCGCATTGAGCTGCGTCCAAGGGGCCACAGTCAGGGCATCGCCGCCACCCTCCATGGCGACTTGGCTCAGATCTTGGCTCTTTGCGACGACTCCGGCCGAAAACGAAAACCCCCCAAAGCCGAAGCTTCGGGGAGTCAATTGTCGGTGGTTGCGGGGGCTCGCAACTGCCTTGATTTGCAACTTCGGGCACTGCCGACGTCTGTTTTTGCCCACTAAGCGGACATGTTGAGCACGGAAAGCGATGTCCGCTATGTGCCAGAAGCAGACGTGTATAAGCCTACGTTGGCGCTGCTAGTTGGATATGAATCTTCCTCGCAACCAATTGCCGAAGACAGCCAGGGCCACTGCAGCGATCACGATATAGAGAATTTTCGTCGCGAGGCTTTCTTGGCCGAGCAACTGAACCAGATGGTCACCCAGAAGCACGAGCGTGGGCGCCCAGATCAATGCAGACAAGACATTCGCCACGTAGAAGCTCAGTGGCGGCATACGCATCAAACCAGCAACCAAGGGAACAACAGCACGCAAAGGGCCGAAGAATCGACCGATGAAGACGCTGCCTCCACCAAAGCGCTCGAAAAAGCGAATGCCGCGTGCAAGTTGC
>Ga0315553_10004765_pt1 | contig 10158 bp, 7 predicted proteins | sample SalMarSW160140MG_FD_203099 | JGI IMG/M metagenome (GOLD analysis project Ga0315553, IMG submission 203099) | Salt marsh sediment microbial communities from the Plum Island Ecosystem LTER, Massachusetts, United States - Salt Marsh Sediment SW1601-40 ... | reverse complement strand
GCCGCCGCCAGTGTCGCGTTCTATCGGGAAACGATCGCGTCTCCGCAATATGTGACTGGAGAACTATTCGGCTTTGATCTTGGCTACGGATTGCTGTTGCTGGGTGTGGGGATCGGTTTGCTGGCAGTCTCCTATCTGGCTTGGTCCGGCCTCCTGAAGACCGCTAGAGGGCAGGCGGAGGCTGGGGCCGGCTCGAAGCCGAAGGCGGAAGCGGTCGATTAGCCGCCGGCACCTCTGATGTCGATCTGGCGCGCCGTTTCGGCACGCCCGCCCGAGGTGACGCGCCGCGACCCTGTCCCGGCGCCGTGCCGCTCCTGACTCGATTGGAGGTTCTCGGATTGGGAGCCTGGGAGTGGCCCCTGTGGCCTGGAACTCGGAGACAAGAGAAGGGACCTGTGACTGCTATCGAGATATTCGACGCGCACGTCGAGGATGCCGCCGAGATCCTCACTCTGCAGCGGGCCGCCTACCAGAGTGAGGCGTTCCTCTACGGCGACCCGGGTATCCCGCCGCTGACTCAGACGCTCGAAGCACTGCAGGCGGAGATGGCCGGGAGCCTGACTCTCAAGGCGGTCGCTGCAGGACGTGTGGTCGGCTCCGTTCGCGCCCGTATCGACGGCGATACCGGCCACATCGGCCGGCTCATTGTGGCTCCTGATTGCCGGGGCCAAGGCCTGGGAACCAGGCTCATGGCCGAGATTGAGCAGCGCCTGGGCGGAGCAGTCCACCGCTTCGAGCTGTTCACCGGCGACCGCAGCGAAGGCAACCTGCGCCTCTACCGCCGTCTCGGCTACCGAGAGGTCCGGCGGGAGTCTCTGGGCGAGACCGCCGACCTGATCTATCTCGAGAAGCCGGCTTCTTCCTAGATGCCGCCGCCCTCCGAGTAGTCGTCGTCGCCGTTGCGGAGCACGGCCAGTGCTCCGTCGTTGAAGCGGCTCTCCAGTTGGGTGACCTTCTCCACCAGCACCTCGAGCACCCGCACGTCGTGGTCCGCCTTGCTCTCGGCGATGCCGACGGTCATGTGTTGGTCACCACGGCGTTTCCTGTCGAGCACTCTTCCGGCGAGGCCGACGACGGTGGCGTGGGAGGGTACGTCGCGCACCACGATGGCACCGGCGCCGACACGGGCGCCCTCGCCGACGGTGACCGGCCCCAGTACCTTGGCCCCCGCTCCCACAACTACGCCGTCGCGCAGGGTGGGGTGGCGCTTCATCTTCTCCATGCTGGTCCCACCGAGAGTGACCCCCTGGTACACCATTACATCGTCGCCTATCTCCGTGGTCTCGCCGATGACCACCCCCATGCCGTGGTCGATGACAAAACGCCGGCCAATGGTGGCGCCGGGGTGAATCTCAATGCCGGTGAGAGTCCGGTTCAAGTGGCTGAGCAGGCGAGCCGGCAGCCGCAGGCCGGAGGTCCACATGCCGTGGGCCAGGCGATGCATCCAGATGGCATGTAGACCCGGGTAGCAGGTGAGCACTTCGGGCACGCTCCGGGCTGCCGGGTCGTGGGCGAATACGGCGCGCACGTCTTCACGAGCACGCGCCCAGGTACCCAGCTTCTCGGTGCTCATGACGCCACCTCCTCAAAGAGGGCGGTCGATATGTAGCGCTCGCCGGTGTCGGGGAGCACCACCACAATCAGCTTGCCGGCGTTCTCGGATCGGGCCGCCAACTGCAAGGCGGCCCACACCGCGGCCCCGGACGAGATGCCGGTGAGGATTCCTTCGTTTCGGGCGAGCCGCCTGGCGGTGGTGAAGGCGTCTTCGTCACTCACCGCGATCACCTCATCGATGATCTCGGTGTTCAGCACCTCGGGGACAAAACCGGCACCGATGCCCTGGATCTTGTGAGAGCCGGGCTCACCGCCGGAAAGCACCGGTGAGCCGGCCGGCTCGACCGCCACCACCTGCAGCTCGGGACGACGGTCCTTGAGCACCTCACCCACTCCGGTGATGGTGCCTCCGGTGCCGACTCCGGCGACAAAAATGTCCACCGTGCCACCGGTGTCGGCCCAGATCTCTTCGGCGGTGCTGCGCCGGTGGATTTCGGGGTTGGCCGGGTTCCGGAACTGCTGCAGCATGACGGCGCCGGGTGTGGCGGCGACGATCTCCTCGGCTGTGGCGATGGCACCCCTCATGCCGTCCTCTCCCGGGGTGAGCACCAGCTCGGCGCCGAGCATGGCCAGCAGGCTGCGCCGCTCGACGCTCAAGGTGTCGGGCATGGTGAGTATCAGTCGGTAGCCCCGGGCCGCGGAGACGAAGGCGAGGCCGATGCCGGTGTTGCCGCTGGTCGGCTCGACGAGCGTCGTCTTGCCGGGGGTGATGCTGCCCTCGGCTTCGGCGGTGTCGATCATGTTCACCCCGATGCGGTCCTTGATGCTCGACATCGGGTTGAACGTCTCGAGCTTGGCCACCACCCGTCCTCCGCCCTCCGGCGACAGGCGGCCGAGATCCACCAGCGGGGTGCGGCCGATGGTTTTGGTTATGTCCGAGTAGATCTGTGTCATTGAGTCCCTCCACGAGAAACGGCCCGGGTGGTTCACCGCGGGCCGCTGGGTCGTCTTGTTGGGGGTGGTGGTTAAAAACGACGGCATTCGCCCGCGTTGATGGCACAACAGCAGCAACAAGCGAATGTGGTCTGTGTCTTCATCTCGAGACCGGGATCGTAGCAAGTCCTTGGAGCCATGTCACCGGTCGGTCTTCGGCATGGAGGCGTGCGACATTGAGTACCACGTAGCGGGGCAGCGGGCCCTCGGCTGGTCTACCGTGAGATCCTTGCGGCCAGAAGGCAACCCGTGCTCAGCGGGAAAAAACTGGCCGAGGATTTTGACCGCAATGTTCGCATCATCAGGGCGCAAACAGATGGCCTTGGCCACGCCGATTCCCTGGTGCAGACCCGTACAACATCAACTGCGTCAATCGGGTGGTGGGTCACATATTGGTGGGGCGAGATCAGGTACCGGCGCGTCTCGGCCCGGTGCCGCTGCCGGAAGATGCTGAGGCCGATAGATACCGGAGAGAGTCGGATCCCATCACCAAGGATGGGCCGGGTGTGGTGCCGCTGGAGCGACGAGTAGCTCTGCTCGAGGAAGGGCAGAGGAAGATCGGTGAGGCGCTGGGGGAACTCACGAGGGAGGAACTCTCCAGAGAACTGGACGATGGGCGCAGCCTGCACGATTCTCTGCGTTCCACGTGTTTCCATGACACCTACCACACCGGACAGACGGAATTGCTGCGCCAGATGGCGGGCACCAACGGAAGACGGGAAGAGTGCTCAGCGGTCGGGGTGGGTGGCGGTGATGACCTCCAAGTCGCCATCGATGCGGTCGGAGCCTTCCAGGTCGCCGAAGCGAGCCACACGTATCAGCCCGGACCGACGGAGCAGATGGTCGTACTCGGCGTCGGTGTAGCCGTAGAGGGTTGAGGCATACCGAGCGATTTTGCTTTCTGGTGTGGTGATGACCCAATGGTAATCGGTCGACTTTGCCTGCTCCTCATCCCAGGTCGATTCGGTGAGGACCAGGTGGGGTTTCTCCGAGAACAGACCGCTCTCGGACCGGTACCACGTGGGTGGAGCCGCGCCGGCGGCTCGCACGGCCTCGATGGTGTGCACCTCGAGCACGAGGGCGGCGTGCTTGGCAAGGCTTTCCGCCGTCTTTCTCAGCAAGGCCTCGGCCTCTGCCGGTGTGAAGGTATTCAGCTCACCGAAGAGGAACAGGATCAGGCTGTGGTCCGTCCCAAAATCGGCGGACCGAAGATCCTCGAGCCGGTAGGTGCAATCGAGGCCGAGCTTGTCCACTTGCTGGTTCGCATAGCGTATTGCCGCCGGGGAGAAGTCAATACCTACACACTCGTGCCCCAGCGCGGCGAGGCGCTCCGTGTATAGACCCGGCCCGCAGCCGAGATCGAGCACTCTGCCGGGATGGCCCCCGGTAACGGTGTGGTGCAGCCAGGTGACGTGCCGGTCGATGGCATCTAGCCGGCGCGAGGCGAGGTCGTGTCGTTGCGAGAGATGCTCGGCGAGCATCCGTTCCGAGAAGTCCGGGTCGTGCCACGGAAGTTTTCGGGATTGCTCCGGGCCGTCTTCGAGCGGCCCGGCCTGCACCAGGTCGCGCAGTGTGAAGCGCATGGCGGCGCCACGGTAGCGGCAAGATCCGGCGATTTGTGGGACCTCAGCGCCGGTGCGAGATAGGGTGCCGGCATGGAGGGGACCATCCACCTCGACGATCTACGGCCGGGGGGTGCCGGCAGTTTCCTGTTTGAGGGTCCCGAGGAGGTGATCGAGGCCCACCGGCTCGACGAGGTGCTGCCGGCGCTGCGACAAGTGGAGTTGGCGGCACGGGCCGGCAGGTGGGCCGCCGGGTTTGTCGCCTACGACGCCGCTCCCGCTTTTGATGCCCATCTGAGGGTTCCGGGACCCCAATCGGCGATGCCGCTGCTGTGGTTTGGCCTCTACCCGGCACGCCGGTCGGTGTCCCCGCCGGACGGCCGCGGCGCGTATCGGACCGGTGCCTGGGAGCCCTCTATCGAGCAGGCCTCCTATCGGGAGGCGATAGATCTGATCCGCAAACACATTTGCAGGGGTGATACCTACCAGGTGAATTACACCTATCGGCTGCAGGCTCCGGTGGAGGGGGATCTAGCCGTCTGGTACACCGACTTGTGCCGGGCGCAGCGGGCCGGCTACTGCGCCGATCTCGACCTGGGGCGATTCCGCGTTCTGAGTGTGTCGCCTGAGCTGTTTTTCGAGTGGCGGGACGGCGTGCTGCGGACCCGTCCCATGAAGGGGACGGCGCCTCGGGGCCGCTGGAGCGAGGATGACGAGATGCAGCGGGAGCGCCTTCTCACGTCCGAGAAGAACCGAGCCGAGAACCTCATGATTGTCGACCTGCTGCGCAACGATCTGGGCCGGATCGCCCGGTTCGGTTCGGTGGAGGTTGAGGAGCTGCTGGCGGCGGAGCGCTACGAGACGGTGTGGCAGCTCACCTCGACCATCCGAGCCAAGCCCCGGGACGACATCGGGCTAGATGAGGTCTTCTCCGCCCTGTTCCCGTGTGGATCGGTGACCGGGGCCCCCAAGGTGCGGACTATGGAGATCATCGCCGAGCTGGAGCGGGGGGCCCGCGGTCTCTACACCGGCGCCATCGGCATGGTGGGGCCCGGCCTCGGGGACATCGAGGCGGTGTTTTCGGTGGCCATTCGTACCGTTGTGGTCGATGTGACCGCGGGTCGAGCCGAGTACGGCGTCGGCGGCGGGATCACCCTTGACTCATCGCCGGAGGGCGAGTACGCCGAGACCCTGGACAAGGCGAAGGTGTTGAGCCATCGAATTCCCGAGGTCGGGCTGTTCGAGACCATGCGGTGGGAGCCGGAAGGTGTACGGCACCTGGAACGCCATCTCGCTCGGATGGAACACTCGGCGGCCTACTTTGGCATGCCCTTTGAGCGGAAGGCTGCGGAGGCTGCAGTCGACGAAGCGATGCCGGAGGAGGGAGGACCGCGGCGGCTCAGGCTCCTTCTTGATGCAGACGGCCGGATCACCGTGGAAGTCACCGAGATGCCGGCGGAATCGGCGGAGCCGGTGAAACTGATCGTTGACGCTGAGTCGGTGAACTCACAGGATTGGTTGCTCTTTCACAAGACCACAAGGCGGGACCTCTACGAGGAACGCCGGGCCCGCCACCCGGAAGCCGGCGACGTGGTGCTGGTCAACGAGCGGGGCGAAGTGACCGAGACCACCATTGCCAACCTGGCGGTGAAGCTGGATGGGCGCTGGGTGACCCCACCGCTCGACTCGGGCTGCCTGCCCGGCATCGAGCGGCAGGTGCTGCTCGACAAGGGCCGACTTGAGGAGCGGGTGGTGACGGTGGCGGAGCTGAAGAGCGCCGACGAGATCGCGGTCATCAACTCCTTGCGCGGCTGGCTGCCGGTGATCGTGACCATTGGCTGACGGGGTAGGTGGGCCGATTGTGGCGGTCGATTCAGGCCGTCTATTGGCCTCGAGGATGTGCTCCATTTGTTCAGGAGGCGATCTGGCCCGGCCGGCGACGTGCCGGAGCCGGTGTGCGCCAGCTTCGGGTATGAGCCGATCCACAGCGCTTGTACCCTGGTGTCTGCCGAGTGGGGCCTTCGGTCCCCAGGGGTAGGACCTAACCCCCTAAACGCGGGTGGTACCGCGTGGGAAAGTATGGCCTGAACCGAATGAGAGAGGAACGTGTTGTGAAACGACCGATTGTGACCGTGGACGGCAATGAGGCCACCGCCTATGTGGGCCACAGACTCAGCGAAGTCATTGCCATCTACCCCATCACCCCTTCATCTTCCATGGGCGAGCACGCCGATGCTTGGTCATCGGTGGGTCAGCCCAACGTCTGGGGCACTATCCCCGATGTCGTCGAAATGCAGAGCGAGGGTGGCGCCGCCGGGGCCTGCCATGGAGCCATCCAGGCCGGCGCTCTGATCACAACGTTCACCGCCTCGCAGGGCCTGCTGCTGATGCTGCCCAACATGTACAAGATCGCCGGCGAGCTCTCGTCGGGCGTTATTCACGTGTCGGCGCGCACCATCGCCACCCACGCGCTGTCGATCTTCGGTGATCACAGCGATGTTATGGGGGCCCGGCAGACCGGCTTCGCCATGCTCGCCTCCTCCTCGGTTCAGGAGGCGCAGGACATGGCGGCGATCGCTCATGCGTCGACGCTCACCTCACGTGTTCCCTTTATTCACTTTTTCGACGGCTTCCGCACCTCGAGCGAGGTGGCCAAGATCGAACGCCTCACCGAGGACGACCTGCGGGCCTTGATCGACGAGGAAGCCATTGCCGCACACCGGGCCCGGGCCATGGATCCGGAGCACCCGGTGCTGCGGGGCACCGCGCAGAACCCAGATGTGTTCTTCCAGGCCCGTGAGGCCTGCAATCTCTACTACGAGGCGGTGCCCGGCAAAGTGCAGGCGGCCATGGATCAGTTCGGTGAGCTGATCGGGCGCCAATACCACCTTTTCGACTACGTCGGCGCTCCAGACGCCGAACGGGTGCTGGTGCTGATGGCGTCGGCCGTAGGCGCCGCCGAAGAGGCGGCGGAAGCGCTCGCCGCCGGCGGCGAGAAGGTGGGTGTGGTGAAGGTGCGCCTTTACCGGCCCTTCGACGGGGAGGCACTTCTGGCCGCACTGCCCAAGACGGTCAAGGGCATCTCCGTGCTCGATCGGACCAAGGAGCCCGGGGCCATCGGCGAGCCCCTCTATCAGGACGTGGTCACCGCCTTGGCCGAGGCCGCCGGGGCCGGCACGCTTCCCCTCGACGGCATGCCGCGCATCATCGGGGGACGCTATGGGCTCTCCTCGAAGGAGTTCACCCCGGCGATGGCCAAGGCCGCCCTCGACGAGCTCTCTGAGGCGTCGCCGAAGCAGCACTTCACGGTGGGCATCATCGATGATGTGACCCACCTGAGCCTCGACTACGACCGCGAATGGGTACCTTCATCCGACGGCGAGGTGCGGGCGCTGTTCTTTGGCCTCGGTGCCGACGGCACCGTAGGGGCCAACAAAAACTCGGTGAAGATCATCGGTGAGAACACCCCCATGTATGCCCAGGGCTACTTCGTCTACGACTCCAAGAAGTCGGGGTCGGCGACGGTGTCGCACCTGCGTTTCGGGCCCAACCGCATCGATGCCGCCTACCTCATCGACCGGGCTTCGTTTGTGGCCTGCCACCAATTTGGCCTCTTGGAGCGCATCGACGTGCTGGGCCGGGCCGAGCCGGGGGCGACGTTCCTGCTGAACAGCCCCTACGGCGACGAGACCTGGGATCGCCTACCGCTGGAGGTGCAGGAACAGATCATTGAGAAGAAGCTGAGATTCTTCGTCGTCGACGGTTACGAGGTGGCCGACAAGGCCGGCCTCGGTGGACGCATCAACACCGTGTTACAGACCTGCTTCTTTGCTCTCACCGAAGTGCTGCCCAAGAAGCAGGCAGTCGATGAGATCAAGGAGTCCATCCAGAAGACCTACGGCAAACGTGGCGAGACCGTGGTCAAGCGCAACTATGCCGCTGTTGACGGGGCCATCGAGGCTATGCACGAGGTCGGGGTGCCGAAGAAGGCAACCAGTAAGCGGCACATGGAATCACCGGTGCCGGCCCACGCACCCGATTTTGTGCAAAGGGTGACTGCGATGATTATCGCCGGCAAGGGCGACCTGCTGCCGGTGAGCGCCATGCCGGTCGACGGCACCTTCCCCACCGGAACCACCCAGTACGAGAAGCGTTCGATCGCTATGGAGATCCCCATCTGGGATCCGGAGATCTGCATCGACTGCGCCCGCTGCGCGCTGGTATGTCCCCACGCAGCCATTCGGGTCAAGTACTACGACGCGTCGGAGCTGAAGAACGCTCCAGAGGGTTTTCTCTCCAGAGAGCCAAAGGGCAAGGAGTTTGCCGACAAGCTGCTCACCATCCAGGTGGCGCCGGACGACTGCACCGGATGTGGAGTCTGCGTAAACATCTGCCCGGCCAAAAGCAAGGAAGAGGTGAAACACAAGGCCATCAACATGGAGCCCAAGGACGATCATCTGGACCGGGAGCGGGAACGCTATGAGTACTTCCTGTCACTGCCCGAGATCGACCGCAGCACGGCGAACCCGTTCAGCATCAAGGGATCCCAGGCCCTGCAGCCGCTCTTCGAGTACTCCGGAGCCTGTGCCGGCTGTGGCGAGACCCCGTACGTCAAGCTGGTGTCGCAGCTGTTTGGGGACCGGCTCATGGTGGCCAATGCCACCGGCTGCTCGTCGATCTACGGCGGCAATTTACCCACGACACCGTGGACTAAGAACGGCGACGGCCGGGGACCCACCTGGTCGAACTCTCTGTTCGAAGACAATGCCGAGTTTGGCCTGGGCATGCGCCTGGCCGTCGACCAGAGGGCGGAAGCGGCCGCCAATGCTCTGGAAGGCCTGATCGACGTGCTCGGCAAGGATCTGGTCGAGGCCACGGTCGGGGCCGAGCAGACCACCGAGGAGGCCATCGCCGCTCAGCGGGATCGCATTGCGGACATCAGGGAGCAGCTCGAGGCCGACGGGTCCGGCAAGGCCAAGTGGGCGCTGGCGCTGCTCGACTCGCTTATACGCAAGAGCGTCTGGATCATGGGCGGAGACGGCTGGGCCTACGACATCGGATTCGGCGGTCTAGATCATGTGTTTGCCACCGGACGAGACGTCAACGTGCTCGTACTGGACACAGAGGTGTATTCCAATACGGGCGGACAGGCGTCGAAGGCAACGCCACGCGCCGCAGTGGCCAGGTTCGCCAGTGGCGGCAAAGAAACCGCCAAGAAGGACCTAGGCATGATCGCCATGTCGTACGGCAACGTCTATGTAGCCCAGATCGCGATAGGGGCCAACATGCGCCAGACCATTAGGGCCATTGTCGAAGCCGAGTCGTATCCGGGTCCCTCATTGGTCATCGCCTATAGCCCCTGCATCGCCCACGGCATCGATATGGCCCGCCAGGCGGAGCATCAGGAAGATGCGGTGGCCACCGGTTACTGGCAGTTGTACCGCTTCGACCCGAGGCAGGCGAGCGCCGAGAATCATCCGTTGTCGCTCGACAGCCGGCCGCCGAGCAAACCCTTCAAGGAATTCGCCAACACCGAAGCCCGCTACGCCATGCTCATGAAATCGAATCCCGAGAGCGCCGAGAGGCTCATCACTGCGGCGCAGCAGGACATCGACGAGAGGTGGAGGCTCTACGAGCAGCTCGCCGGCATGGAGCGTGGCCTTCCCGGGGAGGAAGTGACCGTATGAGTGTGAATCTGGAGACCTCGTACCTTGGACTGAAGCTAGCCGGCCCGCTGGTGGCCTCGGCGTCGCCGCTGAGCCGCACCGTGGAGATGGCGCTCCGGCTCGAAGAGGCGGGGGCTGCAGCCGTGGTGCTTCCGTCACTGTTCGAGGAGCAGATCGAGCACGAGGAAGTGCAGATTCACGAGGCCCTCGAACACGGCGCGGAGTCGTTCGCCGAGGCGCCGGGCGGTTACCTGCCCGAGCTGGCCGAGGGCTATAACACCGGGCCCGGCCCCTACCTCGAGCTGATTCAAGCCGCCCGGGCCGAGCTATCGGTGCCGGTGATCGCCAGTCTCAATGGGTCCAGCCGGGGTGGTTGGACCGGG
>Ga0315553_10004763_pt1 | contig 10160 bp, 12 predicted proteins | sample SalMarSW160140MG_FD_203099 | JGI IMG/M metagenome (GOLD analysis project Ga0315553, IMG submission 203099) | Salt marsh sediment microbial communities from the Plum Island Ecosystem LTER, Massachusetts, United States - Salt Marsh Sediment SW1601-40 ... | reverse complement strand
ACAAGCAGTTGAGGCGTCAAACAATGAACGGCGAACAGTCCCCGGCCCTCGTCCTGATCGAGTGGCTCGACAGTGGTCAACCCGTGCCAAGCTGGCAGTGGCTCGAGCACATCGAGCCGCGCCGTCCTCACCTTTGTGTGTCCGTCGGCTTTCTGATGCAGGACGACGCCGAGGCGAAGGTGCTTGCGCCAAATCTCGGGGCGAGCAACGGCGCAAGCGAATGGGACCAGGCCTCCGGCGTGATCACGATCCCCGCGAGTGCTGTGCAGCGCATGGTGCGGCTGGACCCCGGCGGGACCTCGGCCGCCCTTGCCATCGCCGAGGTTCCCCGCACGGTGGTGCTGAGGGCCTCGTGAACCGATGCCTCGCAATCTGTCGCCCGGAAGGAAGAGCCGGGCCCCCTCGCCGCAGGCCCTGAGTCTTGCATATTCCCTACAAAAGGCCGCAATCACGGTGTAATTTTCTGAGCCGGGTTGCCCATCCGGGCGGCGGAATTGGGCGCGCGACGCCGGCTCTTGGCGCGTGGCGCAGAGCTTGGGGCTGAATTTTGCGGGACTTCCTACAAGGTGGCGGCAGGCGGAAGCTGATTGATTGGCTCGCGATCGATTCGAGCATCGATTCGGGCCTCTACCGCGCGTGGATCGCTCTCAAGGACGCCTGGAGCGGCTACTCTACGTTCTTTGGCCGCTTCGAGGTCAAAGGCTTCGTCCGCGCCGTCAACGAGCTCGCCTGCGAGAGCCTCACGCTCGGTACCGCGGGTCTGTTCGTCTTGCTTTCCTTCGCGCTGCCTGCTTTCGAAATCGCCCAAGGCAAGATGAACTTGTCCGACGAGTTCAGCGTCACCTTCCAAGACCGCTTTGGCAATGAGATCGGCAAGCGTGGACTGCTGCGCGACGACTCCGTGCCCCTTGACGAACTCCCCGACTTTTTGATCAAGGCGACGCTCGCCACGGAAGACCGGCGCTTCTTCGAGCATTTCGGCGTCGACGTTATGGGCACGATCCGTGCCCTCGCCGAGAACGCCCGCGCTGATTCCGTGGTCCAGGGCGGCAGCTCACTGACCCAGCAATTGGCGAAGAACATGTTCCTTTCGCCGGAACGGTCGCTCAGCCGCAAGATCAAAGAGGCCCTGATCGCCGTCTATCTCGAGAACCACTATTCCAAGCGCGAGATCCTCAAGATGTATTTCGACCGCGCCTATCTCGGGGGTGGTTCTTACGGCGTGGAGGCGGCGGCTCAGTTCTATTTCGGCAAATCGATCCGCGACGTGAACTTGGCGGAAGCCGCAATGCTCGCCGGAATGTTCAAGGCCCCGACGCGCTACGCCCCCCATGTCGACCTCGCCGCGTCCCGTGCCCGCGCCAACGAGGTGCTGACCAATATGGTGGAGGCTGGCTACCTCACCGAGGGCCAAGTCTATGGCGCGCGGATGAACCCGGCAAAGATCGTCGAGCGCACCGACTATTATGCCCCCGACTGGTTCCTCGATTGGGGGTTCGAGGAAGTCCAGCGCCTCATGCGGAACAGGAAGGAACGCATCGTCGTTGCCCGCACCACGGTCGACATCAGCCTGCAGAAGATGGCCGAGCAATCAGTGCAGCAGGTCATTCAGGAATCTGGCCGGGCCCGGCATTTCGAACAAGGCGCCATGGTCGTCATGGAGAATGACGGCGCCGTCCGCGCTCTCGTTGGCGGCAAGGATTACGGTGAAAGTCAGTTCAATCGGGCAACGCATGCCTACCGTCAGCCGGGCTCTTCCTTCAAACCCTACGTCTATCTGACCGCGCTGGAGAACGGCTACAAGCCGACTACCGTGGTTAGCGGCTATGGCGCCGTTTGCGGGCATTGGTCTCCTCACAACTATGCCGCCGGCGAGAGCAACCGCATGATGATGAAAGAAGCGCTTGCGCATTCAATCAACACCATCGCGGTGAAGGTCTCACTCGATGTTGGAAGAGAGAAGGTGCTTGCGACCTTGGCCAAGTTGGGCATCACGCGTCTCAAAAAGACATGCTCCTTGGCACTCGGCGATCAGGGGCTAACCCCCCTCGAGCATACTGACAATTATGCCGTGTTCGCCAATGGCGGCATCGAGGTTCATGCTTACGGCATCGAGGAAATTCACACGCTGCAAGGCGACCTGCTTTATTCGCATCAGCGCGACGAGCCTGAGCGCAAACGGCTTTTCGACCGCAAGGTGATCGAGGAGCTGAACACAATGCTACAAGGGGTGGTGACGCACGGAACCGGCAGGCGCGCCCAGCTCGATTTCACGTACAGCGTGGGCAAGACCGGGACGAGTTCGAACTGGCGCGACGGGTGGTTCATGGGCTTCACCGGCGAATATGTCGTCGGCACCTGGATGGGCAATGACGATTTCACCCCCATGGCACGCGTAACGGGCGGCAGCTTCCCTGCTCAAGCCTGGCATGACTTCATGGTCATGGCCCATGACACCGACAACATCCCGCAAATACCGGGTATCCCGCTGCACCCAGTCCAAGTCGCCGAACAGGAGCGTCTTGCGCAATTGCAGAAAGCAGTGGCGTCCGACACGGATGTCGTCATCCCGGCCGCGACGCCCGAGAGCGTCAAGGACATGTCGAGCGCGACCCGCCAGATCCTGGAAAAGATTGGAGACCTCCTCAAAGCAGCGCCGTCCCTCAGCCCGAGCGATGACCGCGCCCAGGCCCCGGCGCCGGCGGAGGCCAAGCCGTCCTCGAGCATCGCATCAGCGTCCGTCTCTCCTGGGGCGGCTCCAGTCGAGACCCTCCCAAATCAGGCCGCTCCGCAGCCGGCGCCTGCAGCCAGCAACGCCGGCGCCTCGGCACCTCCATGAGCCAACAGGCGAATCTCTCGCCGCGACGGCGCGCGCTGACTTGACAAGTCCCTCGTGACGCCTTCCGTTTCCGCTCATCGTTGCAAACGCCGCTCGGTTGAGGCGCCCCCGTCTAGATGCGCACGCTTCTTGCCCTCGTCGTCGCTTTTGTCATAGCCCTCCTGCTCGGCATTAGTTCGGCTTGGTACATGATCGATCGCGGCATACCGCTGACCACGACGCGCGTGGGGCCCTGGTCGAGTTGGATGAGCGAGGCGAACCTGAACGCCGACCCCTACACCAAGGCGCATCTCGCCCGCAGCGGCAGGCTTCCCATCACCTCGACGACCGCCCGCTACTTCACGGCACGCACCGACAGTGATGGCCGCGCCCTGACCTCTGCTTGCGAATACTCGATCCAGGGCGCGGCGTTGAACGCACGGTGGTGGTCTATCGCGCTCTATGACGATCAGGGATCGGTGATCAAGAATCCCTCGGAGCGATACAGTTTCAACAGCGAAGACGCCATTCGTCACAGCGATGGCACCTATCGCATCAGTCTCGCGGCCCATGCGCGGCCCGAAAATTGGCTGCCAAGCGGAGATGGGCCCGAGCACAAACTCATGCTGATGTTGCGCATCTACGGTCCACGAGAGACGGACGCCGACGGCATCGGCCAGATCCCGGATGATCGGCTTCCCAAGATTGAGCGCATCGCATGCAGCTGAGAATTCCAGTTCTCTTCATTCTGCTTTGTCTGGTTCTTGCCGGCCTCATCCACATCGCTGCTGTCCTCACCCTGCCGACCCTCGCGCCGAAGGATGCCTGGGCTCGGCTAAAGCCGCTCGGACCCGCCAACACCATGATACCGATTCCACCTGCGTCACCGGGAAAGTCCGTACTTCCCATGATGGGTCCTGACGTGCGCTATGCCATCTGCCGCTTCGATCTTGCCAATGGTCCGGTCAGGCTGAAGGCCACGGTGCCCGATGATTTGTGGCTGATCGCCTTCTACACGCCAAAGGGCGAGAATTTTTACACGGTGAGCGGTGCCGACATGAGACGGGGTCAGCTCGACCTGATCATCGCCACGGCCGACCAGCCGGTGGCGGAAGCCGGCGTCGATGCGCCTGAAGAAGCCGATCAAGTTGCGGTGGTTACCTCACCGTTTAAGGAGGGGGTCGCCGTGATCCGGGCTCCGGTGGTCGGTCCGAGCCGTGCTCGTCGCGCCGAGGAGGCGCTCAAGGGAACGTCCTGCGCTCCCCATCGGAACAAGCCTGCCGAGCCGCAAGAGCAAAGTGAGCCGAGCGAGCCCCCTACGGGCACCGCCAATTAGCGATGTTTCTTGCGCGCGCGCTGGACGCGTTTGCGCGCCGGACTGGTGGTGCCGCTTGGAGCTTCCTCCGGAGCGTGGCGTTCGATGCGCACGCCGGGAAAGATGACAACCTCACCGAGAACCCGCGCCTCGGGTTCGATCACCCGTGCTACCGGTTCCGTTATCTGACGGAACTGCAGAATGACTCCCATTCTCCGTCTCCATCGGCCGGCGCCGAGCGCTTCACCGTCAGCTCATCGCGCCTCACCGCATTTAGACGCGGGTAGGGTTAATGGACGGTAAACCGTAACAATGACCCTATTCCTCGACCTCGTCGTCGCCAAGAAAATGGCGGCCCTCTCGGTCTTCCACCTCGACGATCCAGATATCGGAATCGAAATTCACCTGCCGCCCGAGGTAGCTCGCCACGTCGCCCTCGCTCACCGATCCCGCGGCGAAGCAACTCACCCACCGTCGTTCACGATCGCTTCGATCGAGACCCGCAGGCGCAGGTCCATAGAGCGTCACGCTGCCGTCGAGCCGATTAATGCTGATATAGATCGCCCCTGCTTGCTCATCGCCGCGGCGCACCACCACAGCGGGCGCGTCTTGGACCTGGCAGCGGCGCAGATAGGCTTTAACCCAGACCTCGCTCTTGATACGCATGGCGAGAGCTGCCCTAGCCGCGACTAACGCGACGCCACGCCAGCAAGATCCCGTCCGGTGATACGCTTGATCTCCCGCAGCAACTCGCGGCTGATTTGGCCGGTCTCAGCAATTTTCCTGTCACGTTGGAATGCCTTCACCGCGCGCTCGGTTGCGCTTCCCATCGCCCCGTCAATGGGACCTGGTGCATAGCCAAGATCAGCGAGAATCTGCTGCACCGCCTTCACCCTGACATCTTGTTTGAGCTGTGGCGCCGGAGCCGCACCCGTTGCGTCGGCAACCGAGCCGGTGCTCACCGTCTCACCAAGCAGAATATGGCGCAACAGCTCGTCTGACGGGAGGCCGGAAACAGCAAGCCCGTGGTCCCTTTGGTAGTCGGCGATGGCCTTTCGCGTCTCTTGGCGCAGGATTCCGTCCGCAGGACCGCCGCCATAGCCCCGCACCTTGAGCTCACGCTGGATCGCGGTGACGAGCTGCGAGGGCGGCTTTTGGTCCGGCAACGGCGGCAGGTCGGTCGTCACCGGCGGGAGGGCTGACCGATTGGCCGCCCTATCGCCGGGCGCCTTCGGCACCGTGGGCAGCAGGGCGGTCGAGCGCTGCTCCTGCAAGTAGAGCGCATTGTAGGTGATTAAGCCGGTCAGGCCGACAAAAGCCAGAAAAAGCAGGCGTGCCACCACTACGTTCATCGCTCGAGGGTCTGTTTGATCGCGTGACTGAGGGGCTCCGGAAGCCCTCGAATCCCATTTTGGCCTCTGAAGCTAAAGAGTTGTTAAACGTAACGGGAAAGGCTCCGAGCGGTGGCGGCCGCCTTAGGCCGCGGTGACCCGGGCCAAACGCGCAGGATCCTCGCTCGCGTCGTCCTGCGGACGCTCGATCGGCAGCCAGATCATAGCGCGCGTGCCCTGGCCAAGACTGCTTGTAATCTCGAGCCTCCCGCCATGGAGGCGCGCCAGCCCCGTAACCACGGACAGGCCGAGGCCTGCCCCTTCATAGCTCCGTTCGTAGGAGCGCTCCGCCTGAACGAAGGGATTGCCAAGATTGGGCAGGTCCTCTTCCGCAATGCCGACGCCATTGTCGGCGACCTCGAGCACCACCATGCCGTTTTCCGCCCGTGCGGTAACGCGCACAAACCCACCGGCATCGGTGAACTTCACGGCGTTGGACATCACATTGAGCAGCATCTGCTTGCAAGCGCGCTTGTCGGCAACAAGTTTGGGCAGCCCGGGCACCACCTCGGCTGCCAGCGCGATCTCCTTCTTTTCCGCTGCATGACGCATGACATCGACGCAGGAGCCGACCAGCGATGCGACGTCGAGCGGCTCCCTGACGATCTTGAACTTGCCAGCCTCGATCTTCGACATGTCGAGAATGTCGTTGACGACATTGAGCAGGTGCTCCCCGCTTTCATGGATGAGCCTGGCGTAGTCGCGGTAGCGCTCTTCCCCGAGCGCGCCGAACAGCTCGCGATTTAGGATCTCGGAGAATCCGATCACGGCGTTGAGCGGCGTTCTGAGCTCGTGGCTCATATTGGCGAGAAATTGCGATTTGGCGCGGCTCGTGCCTTCGGCCTCGTCGCGCGCCCGCACCAGCTCGGCCTCATATGCCTTGCGCTCCGAGATATCCCGCATGGCGGCAACCACGCCAGGAAGAACGCCGGCATCCCGTGCGGCTTCTGGGCTGAGCGGCCGGCATCGCATCTCGACCCAGCCAAAGCCATCCTGGCTTACAGCCGCCGTGCGCCGGACCCTGAACTCTACCGTGACCGGGACATTGTCGCTGTGGCAGCGCGATAGCGCGGAAAGATAAGCCGGCCTGTCGGCGACATGCACGCGCTCGAATAGGCCATCGCCTTTTAGCTTTGCCGGCGGCTCCCCAACGAGCTGCTGTGCGGCGAGCGATGCAAACAGGACGCGGCCCCGCTCGTCATGGCACGTGATCAAGTCGTCCACATTTTCGGCGATGACGCGATAGCGCTCCTCGCCGGTGCGCATAGCCTCATTCGACCGGAGCTGCACGAGTTGCAGGGTCACGGCGAGGCCGCCGGCATAGATCACGGCACTCACGGCGCCGAACGTCGCGAGCATGGTGGGGGACAGGGGCACGGTCTGCTCCGTAGGCAGCAGGCCAAAGGCGCCACCCGACGCAAGCACGGTCAGTCCGAGGCAGACGGTGAAAGTGGCCCAGCCGACGACGCGCCGGTCCGTCGACAGCGAAGCTTCCAATGGAACCACGACGAACCAGGGCACGAGGAAAGACGAGATCCCGCCCGTGAACCACGCCGAATAGGTAATGAGCCCGGCGAAATTGGCCGCCGAGATCAAATGAGCCGCCCGGAACCAGCCCGTCCGCGACAGAATTGCGGCGATGCCAATCGGCGATAGGAACCAGAGAAAGGCGATTGCCCCGAGCAGAGACGGCTTGCCGGTCAGCACCAGGTAGATCGGAAATACGCAGAGCGCGATTAAGCCGGCAAGGAGATGGGCGGCGATGAAGGACTGCTGGCGAGCTGAGTCCACAATATCGTCGCGCGCGGACGCGTGGACCAGCGAGCCGAAATAGGCGTCGAAACCGCGTACGCTTCGCTTACCAACCACGCGCATTTCGGAGCGGGCGCAAGCACCCGCTCTGTCCCCGATTGTTGTTGCGCGGGATTATCCGTGGTGCTCGCTTAAGGAAGCTTAAAGCGATGCTGCACGCCTTGGGCTAGTGCCGGTGCTCGCTGGCGGCTGCGGAACGAGTCAAAAGATGGCTTAGTCAAACGTTATTGAATCTTTCCGGCCGTTAGCAGGTGTTAGAGGAAGCTTAAGTGCGGGGCTTAGCTTTAGAGCTCTCTTAAACTTAAAAATATTTTCCGCCAATTCTGACCGGGCATAAAGAACTTCGCTCATTCTCTCCCCGCTATAGTGAGCCCACCTTATGGGAAGGTAGCTGGCGGGTGACCGCCACCTTAGTTGAAAGGGGCACTCCAATGTTTCTCATCAGGACCGCTTTTTGGCTGATTATCCTCATCCTCCTGCTCCCAACCAACGAGCGGCAGCAAAGTGAGGTCTATGGCACGGCACAAGCCGCGGTGAAGGACGTCAGCGGCTTTTGCGAGCGCAATCCCAAGGTCTGCGACATGGGCAAGGACGCCTTCGATGTCTTCGTCCAGAAGGCGCAATTCGGCGGCGAGATGCTGATGGCCTTCATCAAGGAGCAGACAGGCGTCGCGGCTGACGGTGCGGCAACGGCGCCGGGCACCGATGACAGCGTCGCGCCCGCCGACGCCCCCCCACAGCCGTCGAGCCTCGATCAATCGAGTGCCGCCGATATCGGCTCCTGGAGCGTCGCGCCCGTGACGGTGGAGCCTGTCAGCGCCGACGATTCGTTCTCGCAAGACACGCTGAGCAACGACGACCTTCGTCCGGCTTGGAACGGGCCCTCAGGCACGTGACCCCGCGGACATCGCCAACGGCGACTTGGCAGCCCCACCTGCCAACGGCGCGCATTTGCGGACGGTTCCCCCTTTCCCGTCCCAAATGCGCGCCATTTGTCTCGCATCCACGCCTCGCAGAGCGTGCCAATCCCTCCTATAGTGGGGACATGGCAAATACAGATTCAATCGAGACCAACGAAACGCAGCCTCCGGTGAGCTTCGACGAGATCGTTGCCGACTTCGAGCTTCTGGAGGATTGGGAAGATCGCTATCGTTACGTGATCGAGCTCGGCCGGAAGCTTTCGCCGCTGCCGGAAGAGGCACGGACCCCCGCGAACAAGGTGCAAGGCTGCGTCAGCCAGGTTTGGCTTGCGACCAGGGTCGACCGAGGTTGCGCGCCGCGCTTAAGCTTCGTCGGCGACAGTGATGCCCATATCGTCAGGGGCCTGATCGCCATCTTGTTTGCGCTCTATTCCGGCAAGACCGCTGACGATATCCTCGCCGTTGATGCCAATAGCGTCCTTAGCGAGCTTCATCTCAAGGAGCATCTGACGCCACAGCGCTCCAACGGCCTCGTGGCCATGGTCGAGAGGATCCGCAAGGACGCGCGCGAAGCCACGGAGAAAGCGCCGCAGGTTCACTGACCCTCCGGGCTGCTCCAGGCATCGAGGCTTGGCCGGTAGTCCTCGCTGCCCCAATGCCTCATTCGGCGATGCGCCGTCCGGTCAGCTGGCTCAATGCCGTAATGCCTCGCGAGCCGCGTCAGCGCGATCTGAAGTACGACCTTCCCAGCGCCGCTGCGGCCAGCCCTCGCTTCTCTCTGCCTCTTCGAGTCCCTTCAGCTCGCAACAAACATCGGTCAGCACACCGAAGAAGCTCGGGTCCTACGGCCTTCAACGCCCGCGCCACCCGTTCTTTCGCGGCGATGACATCGTCGCGCAGGGAAGCGGCATGATATGGGGCTGCGCGCCGTGATCTGTCGGCCGGGGCGGGGGCTGACCAGTTCGACGTGACCCGCTGGCTGAGCCCGGCGAACCAATAGTCGGCGCGGAGGCGCTCGCCGGCCGCATATTGCGCATCGGTGATCAGCGGCCTGCCGTTTCGATCCTTGCGGCTTCGAAGCCAGCCTAATGGGCTCTCTGTCTCGTTCACCGTAACTTGCCGACGAGCGCCCTCGACATCCCGAAGGTCCGTCGCTCTGATCTGATGTTGCTGCCGGAATGGGTCGCTGCCGTCGCGACGGAGCCACGCCCGGCCTGCGTCTGACAAAACGAGATCGTGCCCGTCCCGCTTCAGCCAGTCGCGCCGCATGCATAGGCTGATCAAGTTTTCCGGCACCCGCGCCGCTTGCTGCGTCGATTGCCTCATCAAACGATAGCAGCCTTCAACGCGGCGGAGCGTGACATCGTTATCGGCGAGGCGTTGTAGCAGGGACCGGACGATCTCCTTGTCTTCCTCCGGCTTCCCCGGTGCGCGGTTCATCGCCCGACCCGACGCAGCGACAGAGCATCCATCAGGCAGGAAATAGCCCGCTCGAGATGTTCCAGCCTGCAATCGAGGTCGGGATCGTCCCTCTTATCCTCCACAAGGCTGCAAGCATGAGACACCGTGGTGCGATCGCGGCCAAACAGCGCGCCAACATCCGTGAGGCTGATGCCGCAGGCGACGTGCGCCAAATACATGGCCACTTGGCGCGCGAACGCCGTTCGCGCCGATCCGCGCGACCGCGCTTGCAGTTCCCGAGAGTCAACCTCGAACACTGCGGCCACCACCGACTCGATGGCCCGCCTGGCGGCAGACGTTCCCTGCGATGACGCCCCTCGCGAACGCCGGCACGGACGTTGTCCCTCATCCGCTTACACCCAACCCATAGACTCTCTCCCTTCCCGACCCTTGGCCCACGCTCATAGGAATACATACCTACTCTAGCTGCAAGGGCGCATCCG
>Ga0315553_10004762_pt1 | contig 10165 bp, 8 predicted proteins | sample SalMarSW160140MG_FD_203099 | JGI IMG/M metagenome (GOLD analysis project Ga0315553, IMG submission 203099) | Salt marsh sediment microbial communities from the Plum Island Ecosystem LTER, Massachusetts, United States - Salt Marsh Sediment SW1601-40 ... | reverse complement strand
AAAAAATTCAAACAGATTTATTCTATTGAACTTAATGAAATCCTTTATAGGAATGCAAAGAAAAGGTTTGCTAAAAATAACCATATCTCAATAATATATGGTGATAGTACAGTTCAGTTAAAAAAAGTTCTTTCAAAAATAGAAAAACCTTGTTTGTTTTGGCTTGATGCTCATTATTCTGGTGAGGGCACAGTGAAGGGTGATTTAGAAACCCCAATTATGGAGGAAATAAATTTGATTTTAAATCAATCAAATTTAAAACATATAATCTTAATAGATGATGCAAGATTGTTTATAGGGAAAAATGATTATCCAACAATAGAAAAAGTCAAAAATCTTGTTTTTAATTATCATAAAGATTGGTTAATTATAATAAAAGATGATATAATTCGAATTCATTCAAAGTCTTAATCATATTATTTTTTTTTAAATAATTCATCTAAAAAATAAGGCATAGATTTTTGTGAAAGATGAACCCCATCAAAATAATAACTAACATTAGTTTCAAAATTCTCAAAAACTAATTTATCAAAAATATCTATGAATGAAATGTTAAACTTCTCCAGTTTTTGCTTCAAATACTCGTTAAAATATTTTGGAACTTTATTTCTTTCGATATTTGTTCCATAAAAAGGATATTCCTTCTCAAGAGCATCATCTGTTATTCCACTAGGCATAACATTCCAAACTATAACATCAAATCCTTGTTCTTTTGTATCTTTTATAACAGAAAAATATCTATCAACACATTCTCTAATAATATTATGGATATCCCTTTTCTGAAGTTCTGATTGTTTTAAAAGGTGTGCTCTACAATCAATCTCACCAAAACAAAATAAAACTTTATTTCCTGAAGGTATGAGGTGAGTTAGAATGTACAATAGTTTTTCTCGACCTCTCGATCGTGTTTTAAAATTACATAAGTTATATGCAAGAACAGGTCCAAGTCTATAACTTTTTAAAAAAGTATACTTATTAATAGTTTTGTTAGGCCATCCAAGTTGTACTCGATTATAACCAGAAAAGAAGCTAGCATGGCTATCTCCAATACAATATATTTTAAATTTTAGTTTTTTCCTAAAAGTCAGAATTTTACGGAGAGGCACCAGTTTCCAAGCATCATCTAACGTTTTTTTAACTAAAATCTTGTTAAAATATGTTAAAACTTATAGATAATCAAAAATCTTTACAAATATTATTAATACCAGATACAATAAATTCTTTAATTTGTTCAAATTCCTAGATTTTTTTTTTTAATTTTCATAAAGCCAACAATTTGACTATAATCCTAACCTATTATTTAACTTGCAAAGAAAGGATTTTAAATATCTCAATCAATCAATTAAATTTAATCCACTTTTTACGATGAAAATCTTAAGCATCTAAATTTTACGCTTTAAAATTCCTATTCCTGCCCCTTTTTGATTTTTATCTTCAATTATTTCAGTATAAGAATAATTTTCTTTGATTTCATTCCAAAATTTACTTACAAAAATATTTGATTCAGGAGGACAATCTACAATATCATGGAATGATATTATTCCATTATCATCAACTAAAGGGCTATACATTTCAAAATCTTTTTTAACCCCCTCATAAGAATGATCCCCATCAATAAATAGAAAATCTAGTCTATTAGATTTTAAAATAGATTTAACCTTATTTAATGTTTCAATTGCATGAGAATTTGCTCTTATCAAATTGATTTTTTGTTTTGGAAAAGTAAATGATTTAAATAAAGGGATTTTCCATTTTGGATAACCTTTTCCAAAATCTCCTCCAGGCAAATCAATACTAATAATTACAGCATCTTCAGCTGCAATTCTAGAAAACAAAAATAGGGTTGATCCCTTAGCAGTTCCAATTTCAAGTATAAATTTTGGTTTAATTTTTTTTAATATTTTTAATAGCTTTAAAATCTCATTTCTATCCTGAAATGGTATAAGCATTCTCTTACTTTCTAAATATAAAAAATTAAGTAGGAAATTTAAATCATAATTTGGTTTAAGCTTTTTAATTCTGTGTATCAAAATTATTAAATTGAATAGCTTTTTTATTCTATGAAAAGTTCTTTTAAAAATTGACGTTATACCCTCTTCTCTTATTTTATCCATAATACTTTTTACTGAATTATTTAAAATATTAAACATAATCTCACATCAATTCCATTATTCTCAACTATTACAATTATAATTGTGATTCTTATTTTAGTGATCTCTTTTCTTCAAATTCTTCATTGGTTAAAGAAGTATTATAAATTAGTTATCCTTTTTGCATTTTTATTTATTCAATTGATTCGTTTACACTATATTGAAGCGTAAAAATTATTTTCTTTTTTAAAGAAAATGACATAAAATTTATAGAGAAATCTATTTAAAACAAGAATTTTGATAGAAATGCTTTGTTAAATTTACTTTCTATAAGATTGAATAATTTAATTTAGAAAAATCTAACCAATTTTTTATATAATGGTTTTATTAATTTTCTTATCCAATCCTTATGAATTATTTTAGTAAGATTATAAAGTGTATAATACTCATCAAAATAATATAACATTCTCAAAATAAAATAATTCTTAAAATCTAATCTTGATTTAATTACTTTTCGAGAGGGAATTTCTCTTAACCATTTATTATATTTGAAATCTTTTATAATCCATTCATTTCCGTTAGTGATTATACCAAATTGAGGTGGATTATAATCTAAATTCTCAGTTAAGTATAAAATCTTAGTTAAATTACTCCATTTATTCAGATTAAAATCTAAATCAGATGGAATGATTTTTATAACCATCATAATTTTTCCATATAATTCTACAAAGTAAAAATCATTCAAATCAGGTTTATAATAAAACGTTCTTTCTTTTTGTCTAATTTTAAGTTTTTTTTTTTTCTTGAGATCTTTTTTTTTAAATCCAAATTTTTTTAAAATTGGTTTAATATATTCTTTATCTGTATAATATAATTCTTGGATCTTCAAGATATCTTTTCTTTTTAGAATTTCTTCAGCTTTAACTATAACCTTTTTAAGATTAAGGGGACTATTCTTTTTCAAAATTGATTGAATCTTTTCAAATCTTATTGACCATGTATAATATTTAGTTGCCCTTTTATATCCATTCAGTGCAATTTTTTTTCGTTCATCTTCATTTTCTAAATAATACAAAATTTTTTCAAAAAGATCCTTTCTATCCTTCCAACACACAATTTCTTTATCGATCTCAAAAAATTCTTCGACACAAGGAGTATATTGCATTAATTGAAAATTCCCAGACATACAAATTTCAAAAGTTCTTAAATTTACAATTCTTCCGGGTGATTCTTTCGGAGCAAATGATAAATTTATTTTTGCCTGATTATATCTTTCATTTATTTCATTAAAACTTAAATACATTTTGACTCCATGGGCTATTGGAAAGTTATTTATTAATTTCTTTTTTTCACTAAAATTTCTAATTAAATTTAACCAATAACTTCTCTCACCATAATGTTGACCAATAAAACTAATATCATATACTTTTTCAATATCTAAAGGACGATATATGTAAGGATTAGCCGCCATACCCTCATAAATTAGATTTTCTTTATTAAACCTTTCCAATAATGATTTAGCATAATATTCTACATACCATACATTAGCATACGCCGTTAATTTTCCTAAATATGGTCTGCTAATAGCGTTTGTTTGGAATATCACTATTGGCATATCAATTTTTTTTTGTTTCCATTTAATTAACTGGTATAAATCACCTCTAAATTCAAATATAAAATCGCAATCATTATTCTCTTTAACAGCCTTCTCAAGGCTTTCTAAATTTATCAAGGAATTTTGGTTATTTGTTGTTTTATAATTGTCTGGAATAATTAATTCATGTTTTCTTTTCAATTCATCATAAATTTGCCAGAACCAATCGTTGATAGAATGATTAAAAATAATTTTCAAATGTTTATTCAGCTCATCATCATTATTTTTCAGAATTGTTTAAAGTCAATTTTTAAATGTATAATTTTCAAAATTTAATGAAAATCTAGTTTAATAAATAAAAAAATTATCAAAAAGATAAAAATAGAATCCTAATTCAATTTTTAAAATGTTTATTTATCATTGATTAATTTAATATTTAATAAAAATCTTTTCACATACTCCCTTAAAATTTTCACTCTTTTAGATAGAATAATAGACTATTAAAAATTAGAAAAGAGTTAAATACTTTTAGGAAGATTTTAATGCTAAAATGTCTTAATATACAAGATATTATTAATCTTTTTGTTATCTAATTTATGACCAAATAGTTCAATAATAAATATTTAAGACTATGAAAGTAATTGCTATAGTCCCAAAAAAGTCTGATTATTTGGTATCTGCAATTATAGAAGGATTATTTAAAAACAAGGTAGAAATTATTGGAACTGAAAAAAGCAATAATATTAAGAAGGCGTATTCAAAAAAAGAAATTATTAGGCATTCCAAGGATGTTAAATATATTTTAGTATTTAACGGTAAAGTAATAGGAAATTTACCTCCGAAATATTTTCTTTTAGACAAGATTAATAAACCACATATAACAGCTTTTGTAGATGGCAGTGAATGGGATTTCTCTTTCTTACCAAAAAAAAATCAAATAATTGAAAGTTTAAAAGATTCAGGTAGAAGAAAGGGCGAAAAGTGGATAAATCAAACAATGTTTAATTATTGTAATTGGTATTTTAAAAGAGAATGTTACCATGAAGATGCTAAAAAAGGAATTATACCTTTAATATTTGCTGCAGAGGAAAAATATTTTGGAAATTATGATTGTAAGAAAGTTATTGATGTTTTTTGTTCATTTGGCCAAAATATGACAGGTCTAAGAAAGGGTGTAGAAAAAATTTGTATAAAATTAAAAACAGAAGGATATAAAATAATAATACAAAATAACCTACCTTATGATAAATATTTAAAATTGATTTCATCTTCATATATAAATATCGATGCTTGGGGGGCTGGTGATTGTACTGCTAGATTTTGGGAAATTCTTGCTAATAGAAGTTGTTGCTTTGCTCAAAAATACAATATTCTCTTCCCTAATGAATTTACTGATGGAGTTAATTATGTAGAGTATTCTTCTATAAAAGAATTTGAAACTAAATTAAGATATTATTTAGAAAATAAGCAGAAATGTATAAAAATAGCAGAAAGAGGATATCAACATTTATTAAAATACCATACTACAGAAGCGAGAGCTAAATATTTAATAAATATTCTTGAAAGAGATAATAAAATTAAAGGAAAATTTGATAAGAAAAAATTTAATGCTGGAAAAATGACGTATTTAAACATACTTTTAAATAGTTTTAAAAGATCCCCAAAAAATGTTTTAATATATTTAAAAAATGTAATTGAAAGGTCTATTTTAAGGATCAAGAATCTTAGAGAAGATTAATTTCCTTTTGGACAGGAAATAATCATAAAAATAAGAATTTACAAAATATTTTATGAATTTTCGACATAGAATTTATAATAATCTAAAATTTCAAGATGAGATTAAAATCTGTTATTTTTTATTAGGAGCCATTTTAGTAAAAATGAATATTAGCTTTTTACCTATTTGTTCAATAGTACAATGATTTTGAAATATAGTAAATGCATTTCCTTTAATTTTCTTTCTTAAATTCTTATCATTTTTTAATCTGAGAATTGCTTCAGCTAAGGATTCTGAATTTGCTTGTTTGCATAATATGATGTTTTCATTATTAGTAAATAATTCTTTTATAGCAGGAGTTTCACAAGTAATCATTGGAATTTTCATAGCGATCCCTTCAAAGATTTTATTTGGGATCACTAACATAGTTTTTTTAGTATTCCCAAATATCCCTAATCCTATATCGAAATTTGAGATTAATTCTGGCAATTCTTTCGTCTTTTGTCCTAAGAAAATTTTTGGAATAAATTTAATATTTTTAATGTTTAATTTCACTGCAAGTTCTCTGTTCATTTTATATGTTTGCCCCTCTCCTACTAACCAAAAAGATATATCCTCTTGATCATCAAGTAATTTAAAAGCATTTATTATATATTCAACACCATGCAGAGGTATGTAAGATCCCCAATATCCTACAATAAATTGTTCTTTATTATTTTTTCTATCTTCTCTTGGATAATAGAGGTCTTCTCTAGCCCCAACAAATACTCTTCTAAATTTTCTAATTGGAACATTATAGACTTCATGAAAATATTTAATATGAGCTAATGTATCCAATATAACATAATTAGAGAGATGACACTCAAAAAAATCTAACAAATAATAATAAATCCAATAATATAATCTAAGTTGAATTTTTTTCTTTTTAATAATATTTAGCTTTCGATCACTATAATAAGTAAGACGTTTAGAAATAAAAAAATCATAAACAAAAGGAATCTTTTTAATAGAAGCGTAAACTCTTGTCAATATAAAACTAATAGGTGCTATTCTTATATCATAAAAAATTAATAAATCAAATTTAATATCTTTAAATTTCTTAAAATACCTTAATAATTTTCTAATACCTTCGGATTTACTCAGATTTGCCAGATTTATTTCATAAACATTAACATTTTGTTTTTTTAATCCATTAATGAAGGTATAATTACGGGAATAGTCCTTGGTATATAATCCAACATACAATACATTTTTTATTTTATTATTAATCATTTCTTATTCATGATCTTGTAAATCTTTTTAAGATTCTTAGTCCAAACCTTATCAATCGAATGTATTATTATATCTTTTATAAATAATGCCTTAATATTAAAATCACTTTTTTTTTGATAGATATATCTCTTGTAAAATATCTTTCACGTAATAAAATAATCTGGACTATTCATAATTTATATAGCCATGAATTATTTTTTCCTAAACTTGAAAAGTTAATAAGTTCAATTCTGTTAGGATGGATAAATAAACCTCTTTTAATATAATTGTCTCTAAAATGAGAGTACATAGTAATGAAATAAAAAATATTGAAAATATAAGTATAGGCTTTTTTATTTTTAATTTTATATTGAATTTATTTAAAATTATAGTATAAATGATTAGGGTTATTATATGTGAAAATGTTAGGAAAATAACACTTCCAATTATACCAAGAAAAATTAAACCAATTGCAAAAAATATTAATTGCAATAGTCCAAAAACTAGAACAATGATCGAAAGAATTTTTACTCTATAACTTGCAATTAGAAAACTTTCTAAAAAAGAATCTTGTATATTAAAAATGATAGAAATCAAAGAAAGTTTTACCAATTTTTTCGAAAGCAAAAAATTTCATATAATAAGTAAAAAATTTAATTCTTTTAGTTATTCAGTATAAAATTATTTTCTCTCTTTTTAAGTTCTTACAAATTTCTTTGAAATTTTCAATCCTTTTCTAATTAATCTATGAGAAAAATTATCTTTACTGAAAATAGATTCAATTTTTTCAATATCGGATTTAGTAAATATTTTGAATATAATCATCGAACTTAAAAAAATCATAAAATATATCCCTAAACTAGGTAAACTAAAATATTTAAAAAATGAGAGGTTAAGGTTTTTAAGAATATGTAAATATGTCTCGTTTAAGAATAATGTATTAATTAGTAATGGGGTGAATAATGATATGAAAAATAATAACAAAATAATTAATGGTTTTCCAATTTTTAGCTTGACATTCAATTTTCTTAGAATTAGCGTATAAATCACCATAAAAATTAAATTTGCAATTATTAAGAAAATCACTGCTCCAATTATCTTGAAAAATATTATACCGATTGCAAAGAAAGCAATTTTAAACAACCCATTCGCTAAAGATATGAATGATATTTGTTTTACTTTATTACTTGCCAAGTAATAACTTCCAACAAATGAATCTTGTATAGTAAAAATTGGTATGAAAAGACATAATTTTAATATTAATGAAAAAGATAAATAAGATTCCCCATATAACGCAAAAAGAAATATATCAGCTGTAAAAAACAAAATTCCCGTGATGAATAGGAATAATATCATTGAATAATTGAATAACAAATTGTAAATTCTCCTAATTTGCCCTGTCTGCTTTTTACTGATTAATCTTATATAATATATCGTTAATGGTTTGCTAAAAGATAAAATAGCTAAAGTAGGAATACTATTATAACGATTTGCTATATTATAACCAGTTACCATGCTTTTAGTTTCATAAAAACCTACTAGCTGGGTCATCATTTCATTGTAAAATGTTCCAGTAAAATTTAGGATTGTTAAGTAAGAACCATACTTGTATATTTTTTTGAATGTTTCTTTGAGAGATTCGCCCTCCTCATCAGTTTTTTTTATTCTAAATTTAACTAAAATAATTATTAATGTAAAATTTAAAATAAAGACAATTAATGTTGAAAATAGAAGAACTATCGCAATGCTATATACTTTCGTGAAATTAAAAAAAAAGTATAGATATATTAATCCACCAATATAAATAATATTTTTTATTACTAGCCATAAGTAAAGAAATTTAAAAAGATTTAATGATTGAGCTATGCTATCAGTGATTTGCGCTATTCCATTAATTATAATTAATGGAGATAATAAATAAAAAATATAAATATATTCTGTCTGATTTAAAGAAAAAAAGTCTCTGAAGTACCAAAAAATTGAAATACTAAGGACATAAATTATGAGTGCGAATCCAATTTTTAAGATTAAAGAATTTTTAATAAAAGATTTTAACTTATTGTTTTGGTTTAACGCTTTAAATTTTGATGCATAATAAATCATGGATAAACCCGCACTGGGAGGCAGAAATACTAATAATAAAGTAAAAATAGAAATTAATGATGTTGCTAAAATCAAGAGACTCCATTCATCCTTGGATATCAATCTAGCTATAAAGAACACTGTTATTATTGAAAAGAAGAAATTTGAAGAACTGGTTAATAAAGAATAAAAAGTATTTTTAGCAAGTATCTTTTCTTCGCTTTTTAATTCTCTTTTTTTACCTATAGATGTGTTATTTAAATTATTCATTTTTTAAATATTAAATTAAGACGCACTTTCAATTATATCTAAAAATTAAAAAGAAAATTTAACTTTAATTATATCTATTAGAATTAAGATAAAAAGAGCATCCTAATATAAAGGGAGTTTCGACTAAATTGAAGAATTTAAAAATTGGCAAAAAAAGTATAAAAAATAACTCATTTTCTTAAACTTAAATATAACACCATTAAACCCTCATACCTCCATTCTTAATAATGATTTTGTAAAATATGTATTTATAAATAGAGATAAAAGATTTAGACAGAAATTTACACGATACACATTTGGAGTGGCATCCAATGCATGTATAAAACACGAAGTAATCAAAGCAATAGGAAGGTTTTCAGAAAAAAGATTAGCTGATAATGGAATATCAACTGGTATAGATCTGTCTTTAAAGGGAATTAAAACATACATGTTAAATGGAAAAAAGATTCAATCTTTAACATATCCTACTAAAATTAAAGAATACTTTCATCAAAATATCAGATGGATTGAAAATTATTTATTATCCACAGTAGGTCATAAAAAACTTAAAATAGTGAAACATTTTGGCTTGGTAATTTTGTTGATATATATCTTGGTTTTTCCTCTTTTAATATTCTCAAATCTTGGTTTTTTTTTAATAGGACTATCCCATATATTATAATAAGAAAAAAATCTGCCATAAAAAAGAAAAATCCCGTAGATAATAAAGAAAGTAATAAAATATATTTAAAAATTGAATTATAGATTTTTTAAATTCGACTAATTTTATTATACTTTTGTTTTTTTTAATAAGCATTTATCATGTTTTATTACTAATACTAAGAGATAGGAGATATATTGTTATTTTAAGGAGTTATAATAAGGATCCAGAAGATATCTCTATAAATGATTTGAAAGAATTGCCGTTGGTAAATATAATTGTACCTGCTTGGAAGGAAGGTGAATATTTTCGAGATTGTTTAATTTTAATTACACAATTGTCTTATCCAAAATTAAAAGTAATAATTAATGCTGGAGGTTCCAAGGAAACCATTGAAATTGCAAATTCCTACAAAATGAATAAAAATTTTACAGTTTTGCATCAAGATGTTGGGGGTGGAAAAATAAAAGCTATTAATGATTGTTTGGAGTACATTTCTGAAGGTGTAATATTTTTCAATT
>Ga0315553_10004761_pt1 | contig 10165 bp, 5 predicted proteins | sample SalMarSW160140MG_FD_203099 | JGI IMG/M metagenome (GOLD analysis project Ga0315553, IMG submission 203099) | Salt marsh sediment microbial communities from the Plum Island Ecosystem LTER, Massachusetts, United States - Salt Marsh Sediment SW1601-40 ... | reverse complement strand
CTGCGGAAATTCCTTCCCACTGCCCAGCGCTGGATCCCGGTTTCCCTGGTTGGATGGTTTATTAGTGGCCTGGTGCTGCTTTTCGGAACCCACCTGACCAAGGATTGGGGATTGTCGACCACACTTTCAGTAGCCCTGGCAACCCTATCGCATGGAATGATCCTGGGCAGCGCACAAATGCTGTACTTGAGGAGGGTCCTCCCACACGCAGGGTGGTGGCCGGCGATCACGATCCTTGCGTTCCTAACATTGCTCCTTGTTGGACGCAGCGCTACAAACCTGGTCGAAATCTTGATGATCGTCGGTCTCCCGGGTCTTATCTCAGGTGTCGGGATGAGGATGCTGATTGCCCGCGACCCCAGTCGTACAGGCCACCCGGCTGTACCCCTCACTCTCAAATTTAAAAACAATCTGAACTGGAAAATATTGGGTGCCGTGCTTCTGGGAGTAGCTTTCGCTTTCTTACTGGGGACCTGGGGGGTCGCCGAGTCACAGCTTGCGTTGGCCAAGGATCAAGGCATCTACGCCTCACCGGAGGAAGCTATTTTAGCACGCGCTAACCTTGGCTGGGGACAAGCCCAGGTGATCGGAATTGAGAATGTCCACGCTGGCCCGAACTATCATGATGGTTCTTTGCCCCATGTTTGGTTCGGAGGCGCAGATGTTTACCTCGACCGGGTTCCCGAGGGTGGTCGTTGGGATCACTACGCAATTGGATCCTATTACCTTCATGTTGATCAGGGTTGGGTGCATGTTCCGGAAGGAGCGCTCCCAGAGTATATCGGTTGGGTGATGGCTCTCTACGGGCTGGAGGGCGCTCGTAGGTAGCGCTGATCCCATATCCGAACCAAATCGGATCCATGTGATCTGGTTCAAATGCTTCGGGTTCCGCTTAGAACTTGAGCACCCCGCAATACGAGCGCTTCAATTAGTCAGAGATTAGTGCACTTCCAAGCTTCGGGGTGTACGAGACTCCCCCCTACGGCCCCGGCTCAACCTCCACGTAGGCCGTCATTCCCCAGCGCACGCTCTCCGGAAAACCGCCCCCGATCTGCACTTCCACCAGGTAATTCACGCCGGTACCCGGATCCGCCTTGGAGGCGATATAGCTCAGCGTTCCCTGAAGCTCCACATCAGGCAGCGCGTCAAAGGTGACCGTTGCCGAATCGCCAACCGCGACCCGGGCGACATCGATCTCGTTCAAATCGGTGGTCTCCACGATCAGCTCACTCAAATCCGCCAGCAAAACGATTGGCTGGCCCGGACCGATGAATTCACCCGCTCGGATGTATACATCGGACACCGTGCCGGCGAAGTCCGCCCGCAGCTCGGTATCGGCCAGCGCGCTCTCGGCCGCAGCCACGGCTGCTTTCCCATTATCAAGCCTGGCCTGCGTAAGTTCGACCGCCTCCGGATCGGGGCCGTTTTCTACCTTAGCAAACTCCTTTTCCGCCGCCGCCAGCTGCGCCTTTGCCTGAGCTAGCTCGGCATCCTGGATGGCCTGATCGATCTCGGTCGGAGAGCCCAAGTACCAGTTCAGGTTGCGCTGGATCGAATCGCGCTGCTTCCTGGCGGCGATCAGGTTGGATAGGGCCAATGCTTTGCCTGCTTCACCACTGGCATGATCATAGACTTGCTGCGCCCGGTCCACTTCTTCATCCGCTAGCACCAGGTTCGCCTCGGCTGCGTCGATCGTGTCCCCACTCGCCCGGTACCCCGGCTGCAGAACCTGCCAATCGTATTCAGCATCTTCGAGCGCATCACGCGCGTGTGCCAGCGCTAATTGAGCCTGGGTCGTGACCAGATCGGCGTTCTCGAAGAGCGCATCATAGGCCTGCTGGGCGCTGATCAGTTCAAGCTGCGCCGCTGTGAGCGAGGCCCGCACCTGATCGACGCTGCCCAATTGCACCAGCACCTGGCCTGCGTTGACCTGATCACCGCGCTCCACCAGCACCTCCCGCACCAGCCCCCCACCCGGAAAGCTCAGCGTCGCCCAGCGGGCCGGCTTTACCATGCCGGTGGCGCTGACGGCGGGCACAAAATCAGCCAGCGGGTCGCTGCCAGCCAAAGCGGTTGTGGCCTGATCCGTCCCTGAGCAACTGACCAGGACGAACGCCATGGCGAGCACTAGTAGGTACCGGGTTGGGAAGTGTCTGTCAACTTTCATTGATCTATCTCCTGAATTTCTTGCATGCTACGGTGCACCCGAACCGGCTGCACCTGGATTTACCGATAATCGGCGGAACGCCGGTGAAGAGGCTGGTCCGTACTTTATTCATAGGCCAGCACTTCCTGGATGGTAAGCCGGGCGGCGTTGCGCGCCGGGACGATGCTGGCAAACAAGGAAAGCACGATTACCATCCCCAACCAGATGAAGACCCCCAGCGGCGTGAACTTGAGGATCATCTGCGAGCCCATCATCGCCTCACCGATGATGCGCAGCAGAAACGCGCTGATTGGGAAGGAAAGCCCGATGGCCAGGACCCAGGTGATCATCCCGATGATCAAGGCCTCGACCACGACCGATTGGATGACGACGAAATCCACCGCACCGATGGCACGCATCACGCCGATCTCGCGCGTGCGCTCGAGTACGTTCATCCCCATCGTCCCCGTCAGCCCGATGCTGCCCACAAAGGCAGTCAGCAAAGCCATGATTAAAAGGAAGACCACCAGGATATTGATCGCTTCTGTGCTGTCCTGGCGCATGACCTCCCCGGTGATGACATTGCTGACGTTAAAGCCGCGATCGATGAGATAGGCATCGATCCCCAGGCTGAGCGCCCTCAGAACGGCAGGATCATGGGATTCTGTGATGATTTTGACCGAGGCGGATTGGTTGGGAAGCTTGACCAGCTTGGAAACCTGGCCGAAATCTGCATAAGCGATGGGGTCGCCCAGCATGCTCACGAAGCGAAATACACCTACCACCTGCCAAGGCCCCTCACGGTTGCCCGGGACTTTTATCATCAGGGTATCTCCTGGCTTTAGCTCCGGGTACCACTCATAGATCGAATCCGATACCACAAGCGCGTCATGCTCACCGGGATGGATCCAGCGCCCAGCAACCAGATCGGGGTTGAGCAGGAAGGTGTCGCTTGGGGGAGCGATGAGCGAAAGGTTGACTAATACTTCGTCATTCTCATCCAGGATCTCACCACCTGTTCCCCCCCATGCCTCAATACCGGCAATGCCGGGAACAGGCAGCAGTGCTTGCTCCAGACGTCCGATCGGATACGGTTGGCGGAAGCTGACCGTGATGTCGCCCATGAAATACTGCATCAACTGATCCATGAAATTGTCGAGCGAGGCCCGCACGTTGAACACGCCGATAAAGACGCTGCCGGCGATGGTTAGTGTGAAGATCGTCAGCAGCAGCCGCCCCTTCTTGCGGAATGTGTTGCGGATCGAGAGCAGGATGGGGCGTGAGGTCCAGCTCATACGGGCGACGATCCGGTTGAGGAAACCAAGCTCGGTGGGCTGGTTGCCAGGCCGGTCATTGCTGATCGCCCGGCGCACGTTGATGCGCGAACCCTGGTTCACCGGGAAAAAGCCGGCTCCCAGCGGGAGCAGGAACGCGATCAAGGCCTGGGTGATGATGGCAAGGGGAACAATGCGGAACCCCTGCAGCGAGGCACCCAGCATGTTCGCCATGAAGCTGGCAAAGGCATAGCCGGCGATTGCACCCAGCGGGACCGTGATCACCAACGCAATCAAGCCGTAGGCCAGAATCAAGGCCAGGTACATCCCCATGATTTGCAGGCTGCGCCCGCCTACCAGCTTCATCACTCCGATCTGGCGCAAATGCTGCGTGAGCAGCGCATTAAGCGTGTTGATGATCAAGGAACTGCTCAGCACGGTGATCAGCCCGCCCAGCACACCCAGGACCCCGAGCACGGCCAGCACGGTCGAGGCCATCGGGTTTTCGGTCGACAGGTTGATCTCCGTGCGGTAGTGGCCTAGCTGGTTGCGATCCAACCTGTCTTCGATAGTGATTGCGATCTGGTGGATGGCCTTTTGGTCACTACCATCACCCTCGACCGTCACAAGCAGGTGGTTGAAATACTTACCTACACCAAATTGCTTCAGCGTAGCAAAAGTTATGTAGGCGTTCGCCCCCGACTGCGGGTCCGTACCGCCACCGGTCGCCAGGTCGGTGACAACGCCCACTACGCTCAGGATATGCCGGGAGGAATCGGGGAGCTCGATCTCCACTTCATCCCCAACCTGGAACCCGGTGTTATTAAGAAAATCCTCGCTGATGACCAATTCATCCTTGCCGGGGATGAGCGCGCCATCGACAGACGTGAGCAGGTTGATCGGGCTTGTCTCGAAGTCGTCCTTAGCGATCAGGTTCACGCTCTGCCAGGTGTCGTCGATCTTCCTGGCACGAATGCGCCGGACTAGCTGCCCCTCAGTGTCTTGCACTCCAGGGGTGCGCTCGATCGCTCGCACAAGATCATCGTAGAAAGGGTCGGTAAGAATTTCGATGTTGACCGGGTTCACGGCGGCATAGCTGATGTTGATGTCTTCCGCCATGATGCTGTAGGCGCTCATGACCATACCGATGGCGAACACACCCACAGCGATCGAAGCGATCACCAACATTGTGCGCAATTTGCTGTCGCGCAGGTCGGAAAGCACCTTGCGCCAGCGTGGTTTCAGGCCGCCTGATCGATTATCCCGGTTTAACACGCGCCATCCACCTTACGCCGGTTCTCGTCAAAGCGGGTTTCGGCCACGTCGGCCAATCGATTGCGAGTTAGTGGGGAACCGTCGATGAGCTTGAAGAAGGGTTCGCGCGGCAGTAAAGCGATCGTGGCGCCACAGGCCGAAGCCCTCACGCCGGCGATCGAGTTCCCGCCGCGTGTCAACTCGACCTCCCCGAAAAACTGCCCCGGGCCGAGCGAGGCCAGGCTGATCTCACCGCATTGGTTGTTGGTCACGATGACTTCCACTTCACCCTCGACGACCATGCAGAACTGCTCGACCGGTTCACCCTGGCGCAGGATCGTTTCACGCGCGGCGAAAGTTCGCTTGGTGGCATCGTGCGTAGCCGCCAGCATCTGTGGGTGTGAGAGTTGGGGGAGCGCACGGGCGATGGTCGAGTCGATGATCTCACCGTCAGAAAGGATAACGGTTTGATCGGTTCGCTTCGTGATTGTCGGGTCATGGGTGACAATCAGGATCGTCTTCCCCTCCGCAGCCAGCTCATCAAATAAGTCCAGTATGGCGCCCGCCGAGCGCGAGTCGAGGTTGCCCGTTGGTTCGTCGGCCAGGATGATCGATGGATCATTCGCCAATGCTCGGGCGATGGCTGCGCTCTGCTGCTGGCCGCTGGAGACCGAGCCGGGCAGCTTGTGCGCAAGCTCTTCCAACCCTACCCGCTGTAGGAGTTCCATGGCCCGGTCCATACGCTCGCCGAAGGGGTAGACGTTGCAGTAATCCATCGGCAGCGTGGTGTTCTCGAGCAGGGTCAAAGTTGGCAGCAGTTGGAAGAATTGAAAGACGACGCCCATGTTGCGTCCGCGCCAGAGTGCGCGTTTGCTTTCGGTCATATCGTAGATGCGTTCATCGCCGACGATGACTTCGCCGCCGGTGGGATGGTCGATGCCGGTGATCATATTGATCAGCGTGGACTTGCCGCTGCCCGACTTGCCGACGATCGAGATGAATTGACCATAGCGCAGCTGCATGTTGATCGATTTCAGCGCCACGAATCTCCCCGCCGGGCTTTCATAGACCTTGTCAACGTTGCGCAGCAGTATCGCCGGTTGGTCTCCACGTCCGTTGGAAGGCTGAGCGGTGCCGCCTGTAAGCGGTCCGCTGTCCTTGGATTGGTTTACTACGGCGGCGGAACCTGCTTGGAAATGCTCGATCCCACCTGAATGCAGTGGCGCTGTGACTTTCTTCTTCACCGGCACCCCGCCATTGGTGGAAGGATCGCCCAGTGCACCATCAATGATGTGCAGGCGCCGTGTAAAGCGCGGGGCCATGCTCTCGTCGTGTGTGACCATGACGATCGTCTTGCCCCCCTCGACCAGGCGCTCAAAGATCTGCATGATCGTTTCCGCCGTCACGGTATCCAGGTTGCCGGTCGGTTCGTCGGCGATGATCAGGAGTGGATCGTTGACCAGCGCCCTGGCGATCGCCACGCGCTGTTTCTGCCCACCGGAAATATGGGCCGGAATCTTGTAGGCGTGTTCGACGATCCCAACCTGGTCTAAAAGAGATAGCGCTTTCTCTTTGCTGAGGAGGGCGTTATAGGTGCCGAGGAAATCGGGCGGCAGCATCACGTTTTCGAGCAGGTTGAGGGATGGCATTAGTTCAAAGGACTGGTATACGATCCCAACATTCTTCCCGCGCCACGTGGCCCGTTCGTCTTCGTCGAGGGCGTGGATGGAGAGCGCTTCTTCTTTTCCGTTGCCGTTGCCCTGGCCGAAATACATCACCTGCCCGGATGATAACCTGCTCACGCCCGAGATCATGTTCAGGAGTGTGGTTTTGCCCGCACCGGATTTCCCGGTTATGCCCAGGAATTCCCCCTGCGCGATGTTCAGGTTGATATCCCGTAGCGCGACGAAAGGCCCTTCACCCGTGGAATAGGCCTTCTGCACATCTTTCAATTGGATGATCAAGTTGTTCTGTTCTGACATCAGCTGTTCTTGTTTTCTACACCCTTGCAGCGAGGTCCTTCCGCTTATCTCTCGGGAAGTACCTCGAGGTATGTGATCATCGACGACATCAAACGCACGAGGGTTCGGCTGTCTTCCTCACCCAAGTATTCCACCACCCCCACCAGGCTGTCATGCGCCTCTCGGATCAAGATCTCGGCCAGCTCTTTACCCCTCGGCGTGAGCCCGATCAACACCACACGGCGATCATTCGGATCCTGCAGCCGTTCGATATAACCCGCTTCTTCCAGGGGGTTGATCAAGTGCGTGACCCCGGCCGGCGTGATCTGCATCTGATTGCTCAACTCGGAAGCTGGGACTGCCTGCGTCCCTTCCCCAAGCATCATCTCCAAGATGATCAAGAATTCGAACTCACTACGTTTGAGACCCTGGAAATCGCTCTTCTCCCACCGCAGGCGAGAAAACCGTTTCAAGATCTGGAATAACTCCTGGGTCAACGCCATCGATCCATTACCACGCATGATCAGCTCGCCTATGATTAAGTGGCTAAAATATTGATTTACTAAAGCATTATAGCCGCCCGAAGGCGAACTATCTAGAGAGTCTCATGTGTTGTTAAGAAATCGTAAGGAGCCTATAGGCGGGTGAAATTTATGACTTGCGCGCGAGGTTTGCATCACCAATGCCGAGGCTCTCGGCCTCGGTCAGGCTTCGTTCTTTGAACGATAAACGGACGTGGGGCTACGGCACCGGCGTGCCAGGATCGAGGATGGTGACCGAGTCGACCAGGATCGAGTTGCAGCCGGCGTCCTGCCAATAGCCGAGGGGTTTCCCTTGGGGGTCGAAGCGTTCGATGCGCAGGATCTCACGCCCGTGGATGGACACAGAATTCCACTCGCGCACCTCGAGCAGCTGGCGGTAGATTGCGGGGGTAGCCGGGATAATGTGCAGCAGGTTGACTGTGCCGGAGGGGGCCGGATCTTCGAAGTAGCGGTAGGTGAAGGTGTGGAAGAGCACGCTCACGTGTACCCGCGCCTGGGAGGCGAATTCACCTGTCGTGACCAGGATGTCGTGCGTGGCGAAGGGGATCTCCTGCTCCCGCCAGTGGGAGACATGCCGCACGATGCCGGTGAAGGTCGTGTCATGGTCGAATTCGTAGGTGATCGACCATTCCCGTTGATCGGGAGCGCTGACATGTTGGTATCCCTTGGAAAAGACCATCTCCTCCAGCGGGGGGGTCGCCAGCCCGAAGAAATCCGAGTTGAGCGAGTAGTAGGCTCCAAACCCGATGATGCCGATGAGCAGCAGCCCGATCAATAAAGCAGCCGGCGGGATGCGCGTCAGCAGGAGGATCGGGGTGAGCAGAATTCGGGAGAGCAGGCCGGGTTCGTGATTCTCATGCTGCGTCATGGCAGCGAAGATTATAGACGAAGTCGCATGAGCCAGATCATGATGAGCCGACGATCAGCTGAAGCTTCAATATCTCATTCTTCTAATCGTGGTTAAGACCTTTTCGGACAAGGGACCCGATATCCCAACCCCTCTTTCGTCCCCTACAGATGTGATATTGGGGGCGATAGTACGCGTCTCGCAAAGTGCCAAACCGGGGACACCTCTGACGATACCGGGAATCAAGCTCACCCAATCAACATATATCTTTTGGTGTCGCAATCTAGTGAGCGATTAGGCGGGAAAAATATTCCACGAGAGGGACATATCACAAGATTCGTAGGGGCTGTAAGGGGAGATTTCATCTCCCCTTACAGCCCCCATGGGGGGCGAACGGGGGGGCAAATATAAGAAATCTCAAATGCTTGTATCGAGCTTTCACCACCCAGCATGCGAAGATTCTAATCCCCCTTTGGGGTAAAGGGGTAATTCTCGAAACTTGCGCCCCACACCCATTCCCACCAAAATATTACCCTCGTTTGTAGATCACGTCACAGATTGTGCTGGTTCACCGTTACAGGTATAGGCACAACGATCCCGGCCAGGCCTATCGGATCTCCTGAGAAGGGTTACCCCAGGAGATCCACCACGGAGGACCTCCATGAACCGTCGAGTTATCTTTCCCCTCTCAGCGCTTTTCCTGACGCTCATGCTGGGCGCCTGCAACGGCGGCGGCCAGCCCCAGTACTGCGACCCGGCCAACCTGCGAGCCCCTATCCTGACCTACCCGTTCGACGGCGGCCAGTACGTCGTCTGGCAAACCACCATGACCTGGATTTACAACGATCCAGCCTGCCAACCGGAAGGCTACCATATTGAGGTTGACACCGTCAGTAATTTCACCGGGTCGGTGCTGGGGGCAACGAGCACGCTGCCCAATTCCGTTGGTTGGCCGCTGCCGGTCCAGGACGGCGTCACCTACTACTGGCGTGTCCGGGCATTTGTCGGTGGGACAGACGGGCCGTGGTCGACGGTGGAATCCTTCCACGGCGTGCTACCGTGCGAACTGGCTTCCCTGGTCGCCCCGGATCCCTTCTTCCCTACAGAGGGGAGCACCTTCGCCTGGGCGGATCCTAATTTCAGCTGGCAATATCCAAGTCCGACATGCGCACCGGAGGGTTACCACCTTCAACTTGCCTTCGAACCATCCTATACAACGACGGTCCTCGATATCCAACTCAGCGATCCGACCATGCATTGGGAATCACCGACGGCGGTCACCAACTGCGCCGTGTATTACTGGCGCGTGGCCGGAACGGCCGGCGGGGTCGACGGACCCTACTCCGATCCGGTCAGCTTCCGGGTCGATGACGGCAACCAGTGCCCCGCGCTGGCCTGCGAACCGACCGGGTTGGTCTCACCCGAGACGATCGGCCCCCGTGGCTATGAGATCGTGGATACGCTCACGCCGACACTCGAGTGGAACTACCCCAACTACTGCGACCCGGCTGGGTTCGTGATCCGTTTGGCACCCGATTTGGATCTCTCGGGGCAACCTCTTCAAGGCGGTTTTGGCTTGACCGACAGCTGGATCACCGGCCAGCTCGAGCCGGCAACCCGCTATTGGTGGGATGTGGCGGCGATTGAGCCACCGGCGCTGGGCAATTTCAGCGAACATGCTACCTTCTTTACTGGCCCGGAGTGCGCCTCTTTTAGCGAAATGGCCGGTCCGCCGGATTTGATCATGCCCCCCGACGGGGCAGAGATCGCGGACACGGCCGCCTGGCTTCAGTTCAACCCCGGCCCTTCTGTCGGCTGCATCCCGGATGGCTGGGCGCTAGATCTGCAGACCGATCCGAACTTCGGGGGACAGAATCTGCTAACGACCTACATGTACCCTGGCACGATCGTCATCACCGATCAACTTCAAGATTGCACTCAGTACTTCTGGCGGGTGGCCGCGGTGCAAAGCGGTTTCAATAGCCCCTGGTCCGTGACCCGCTCCTTCTTTACCAACGCCGCCGGCAACTGTGCCCAGTCCATGATCCCCGAGATCCCCTATGCCGGTGCGATCCGCGATCTAGCCTGCTTTCTGGGACCCAACCCGCAGACCTACTCGATCGAGGGATACCTGCTGGCCG
>Ga0315553_10004760_pt1 | contig 10167 bp, 7 predicted proteins | sample SalMarSW160140MG_FD_203099 | JGI IMG/M metagenome (GOLD analysis project Ga0315553, IMG submission 203099) | Salt marsh sediment microbial communities from the Plum Island Ecosystem LTER, Massachusetts, United States - Salt Marsh Sediment SW1601-40 ... | reverse complement strand
AAAATTGAACAGATTTTCGACGCGCTTGAGCATGCTGTCGATGGACAGGTAGCGGTCGGGACCCGTACGCAGGGGAGAACAATCGATGTCCAGGCTCTGCAATTTCCGAATGTTGTGAACAACGTTGCGCTTCAACTCCCTCTTGGAGAGGGTGAAGCGATTTTCGATAGAATGAAAGATCAGGGTGGTCTCGTATACGCGGGTTAATTTGGCAATCTCATAGCGCACGGTTTCGGCGAACTCCCTGGCCCGGCCGCTGAAATCCGTGGGAATCCCCTCTCCGAACTTTATGCAAACCCGTGATTTTTCCTGACGGAGCTCCTTGGAATAGGGAGCCTTGAAAAATGTGTAGTAGTGGTCGTAGATGTACTTGGCCATCGCCGGTCTATGGGTCTTGGCACGGAACTCCCGAAACAACACGTCTTCGGGCACTCGCTCGTAGGATACGGACACCGGTATATATTCGGCATTCCTAATCCCCAACTCCCGCAAAACCTTGGAAACAATGATGAACACGTACGGTGACAGCGGATTAAACATCCCGCTGTACGAACGGCCGTACTTGACCACTCCGGAATACGGATCGGTTTCGTAGCCGGGAAATACGAGCAGGTTGTACCGTTCCCGGCCGAAGATACGCTTCAACTGTTTCACATACAACCTGTTGTAGCTGTCCCGATCGATGACAATCGGCCGCGTCCCCACATATTTTGCCAGGAGATTGTACAGCCAGTGGCCGGAGTAGAAGGAGTGTCTGTCTCGAACACTCATGAACGCACCGCAGCCGCGCAGGATCGGGTCAAGAGGTCCGATAAAAAGATTGTCCCCGGCCTGTATCACCGTCCGGATATCGGCCAGGAACAGCGTGCTCTGCAGAAGCAGCCAATCGTACTCGCTCTGGTGATCGGGAATGAAGATCAACCGTTTCCCCGCCTCAACCTTGTCCAGTATGCGCTCCAGACCGATCACCTCTATATCGCTGAAGCAGCCCTTGAATAAGAAATGTTCACAGATGTAGGAGACAGCACTGAGAGTTCGCCTGTTCCAGTTGTGATGGAGAAGACGCAGAAGTGTCCGTTCCGGTGGTTTTCTCATAGCCCCTGTCCGGACAGAAAGTATATTGGCTACGCAGCAGTCTGGCAACAGTCCTCGTGGAATGTGGTGGTGTTGAGATCTACGACCTAATGCACGCTCTCCCAACGCACCCGGGCCTCATAGCCCAGGCGGCGTACGACTTCGCTGATCCTTTCCAGGGACCCGGGGTTTCCCCCATACCAAACCTGGATCTCCTGGTTTGCCGCATCCACCTTTATATCCGTCACTCCCTGGATTTTTCTTCCCAGGTGCTCTATGGCATAAGCGCAAGAGGCGCAATTCGCTCCGTTGACATCCAGTATTGCAGTTTTGTCGCTCATAGTTCCAATGTACAGATAGAGCCGCACGGCGGCAACTGCGCACACTGGCCCGTGCCGGCCTTTTGAGCGGGAAACACTACGCATTAGGGTACGCCCGCTTCAAGGACGGCATCTACGGCGGTACCGGAGTGGTTCGGGATGGCGGGATAGTCACCCCGGGAACCTGCCCATCCCGGGCCAGACTGACGGGCAGAGCGGACGGCACGGCGGAGCTGACGCAAAAACTGATCGAGGCTGTTGTTCGTTGAGCCGGTCGGTGTGGGGTATCTATCGCCGGTCCCTGTTCCAATACATCGCAAGAGCCAGTTTATCCCTGAAGGAAATACGCATCGAAGGATAGTTGCGACACGATCAGTAGTTCAGCACCAGCTCTTCGGTTTCCAGGCGGTGGGTCAGCTTGACATACAGGGTCTGTGTGCCTTCGTCGTACGCCCAGCCATCTGTGTAGCGGAAATACTCGGGATCGGATTTCCAGGGTATCCCGTGCATGATCATCGATGTCAGCGGCCGAATTCCCTGGATCAGCAGATAGTGGGTGTCCCCCACGGGAAAGGAGAGGAGGAATCGATACTGGGCATCGTCGATCTTCACCTCGGAAATGCGGGAGACCGTCCAAATCCAACTTCCCGGATACAGGTAGGCGTACAGGGGATATTCCGTGGGCGTATATTCTAAGCCCGGCAGGAGATTATAGATCGATTGCGGAGATATCGCATCTCCGGTCGGTTGGACCTTCCCGTTTTGAATAAGCACCCTGCCCGGCAGAAATCCCTCCGTATCGGCCAGATCCAACGCCGAATAAATGAGGGCCCGGCCGACAGCCGCGTAGGAATCTCTGGGCAGGGCTTCCCCGGCTCTGATCAAAGCGTTGCCCATGAGAACCGATTCGTACAGATCGGCTTCCGAGAGCCCGTCTGTGGAGGATACGCTCAAAAAGAGCCCCTGAGGAGTCTTGACGATCGCCGGGAGAATGAAGCTGTCGATGATTTCGGATATCCTTGCAGAGGTCGCTTCCGCCACATCCAGATACTCAAACGCCTCCAGGTAGATATTGACCAGATAGATCAGGGTATCCAAATCCGTTGTTTCCAGCTGAACACCGTCGGCCAGGCGCAGGACTTCCTCGGCCAGAGAAAAGGGAGCGTGATTGAGGATAAACCGCAACAGCCGGGGTGTTTCGAAAACCGAGAAATCAGCTGCCGTGATCAAGTCGGTGATCCTTTGGATCTCCCTGGCTGCGCTGTCCTGACGCGCGGATAGAAAAGAGGGGAGATCGCCCAGGTAGGCCGCGCTGTTGTACAGGTCCGGGTTACCCGCATTCTCGGCAAGCAGCTGACGCAGATTTCGCGACAGAACAGCCAAGGTCCTGCGATACTCACCCCGTTTGATCGCTTCGGAAATCAGGGAGATGCCGAGCTCTCCGATCAAAACCTGGCTGCCGGGATTGCTGACGAACACTCCGTTCCAGTACCGGTAAGCTCCGTCGAGATAGGTGCCGACCTTTGCAGCGAACCGCTGCTCATCCACAAGGGTGAAGTCCCGGGAAAACCAGTACAAATATGGATCTGTTTGATCGAAAACCCGCTCCAGGACAAGCGAATTGTCCCTTCCTCCGGTTTCTGCCTCCAGGATGAATCTACCCTTCTCCACATCGATCTGCGATCCGCCTCTGAGAGAAGCATAGATCAACCCCGCCGGACCTTTATCAACCAGCAGCGGAATTCCTTTCACAGAATCAATGACACCGTCGGCGGAATTGAAGGGAAGAGAGAGGGATCTCAACCCTTGAAGCTGGGGAGGAACGAACGGGGTGATCACAACTCGATCGCCCGTCACCCCTTCGACGGTGAAGCGCAGGCTCAGCTCATCACTCAGGGAGAGCTCGAAGCCGTCGGGGAATTGACTGAGGGACTCCAGGGACAGCTTCTTCTCTCTGGCCGCACCGAATCCGGCGATCGCATTCGAAGAAGGGGAAAACTCCATCCTCAGATCGTGGAAGCGAAGCTCCAGATGGCGCATACGCTGGGCGCCTCCCAGGGATTTCGCATACACCCCCGACACGGAGAGATTTCCGACTTTTTCGGCGAACTCTTCCCTGGCCTGAAACTGCATCAACACAAAAAAAAGGATTACGCCGATATAGACTACTGGAATTATATAGTATATTGGGGAAAGCTTACGTTTCATGGAAGATTCATTCTATCACCGGGGTGGCAAAGGTTCAACATCGCAGCCGCAACCGGGTCGCCCCGCCGGCATTATCATCCTTATCTTCTATCTCTGCGGATGCGCCGCTGTTCCGAAAACCCCAGAGGAGCAGAAACAACCACCCCCCCTTCAACAGATCCAGGAGTCAATGGAGGCGGGAGATCCTGAGAGCGCCCTTCGACAGTATCAAGACTATCTACAGGCTAATCCGGATTCGCCGGTAGATCGGCTACTGCTTGCCCGGCTGCTCCTGGCTGCGGACCATCCGGAGGAGGCAGAAAACGAGCTTGCACTGCTGATCGACGAATCGGGACCTTCCGTCGAAGTGCTCATCACCCTCAGTTATCTGGAGAGACTCAGAGGCAATCCGGATGGAGAGCGGCAGTTTCTCGAACGAGCTTTGGAAGTCGAGGAAGCCAACCCCATGGTCCTTGCCGCGCTGGGAACCCTTCACCTGGAGGCCGGGCATTACGAACGGGCGGCGGATTTGTTCCGGGGAGCCCTGGAAGCAAACCCGAAGGAACCGACAGCCCTGCGTGGGCTGGCAGCGGTGCTTCTGCATCGGGAAGAATACGGCGAAGCCATCGAAATCCTGGACAGAGCCATCGAGGCCGATCCAGGCAACGCCTTGAATTATGCCGATCGTGCCCGTGCGCGGGCTGCTCTGAAAAACACAGAGGCAGCGGTTCAGGATCTAAGCAGGGCGATCGAGTTGGATCCCGGGTTCTACTGGCACTACATCGACCGGGGCAGATTCTATCTGCAGCTCGGGCGGCTGGAGGACGCGGAAGCGGATTTCAGTCGGGCGATCGAGATCGATCCGGGGCTTTTCCTGCCGTACGTCTACCGAGCCGGCCTGTACGATCGACTGGATCAGCGATCCCGGGCCATCGCCGACTACCGGCGGGTCTTGCAGCTCAACCCCGAGTACATCTTCGCCCATGCGCCGTTGGCCGTCCTGCTCTACCTCGAAGAAAATTGGCAACCCGCCGCCGAGGCGTTTCAACAGGCCTACCTTCACGAAGCGGAGGTGCCCTCCTATGCCCTTCTGGCTGCCCTCAGCTGGATGCAGCTCGGGGAGCAGGAAAAAGCCGGGAATTACCTGAGTGAAAAACTCGGGGGTTTCCCTGAAGGCAGCTGGTCCACAGCGATCGCCCGCTATTTTCTGAATCCGGCACTGGAGGGGCGGACGATAGAGGCGGCCAACAGAGAGAAGAACAAATTGGTGCGGGGACAGATGCTGTTCTTCATCGCCTCCGCTCTGCTGCTTGAAGACAGGGTCGAGACCGCCCTGCGCTACCTGCTTTTGGTCAGAGAGATCGAAAGGCGGGATCTTCCGGAGAAGAGAATCGCCGAGGAACTCCTTCACAGGTACGGGTACCAGGACTAACGGGAGGCGGGACTGACATCTTGTTCTTTTCTCCGGAAACTGACACATTCTTAGCAACACGGAACAGGACAACTCAATGAACAGAGAAAATACGGGGAACGCGGACCAGGGTTCATCCAACAGCCAGACTAAGCACGGGCCGAACAACCAGGAAAACAGCCAGCTGACCAGCAGGCCGGACAGCGAAACCGTCACCCGTCTGCGGATCGGCGACAAGGAATTCATCCTGGTGGGCACGGCCCACGTATCCAAGGAGAGCGTGGAGGAGGTCCGGGAGATCATCCTCAAAGAAGAACCGGAGCGGGTCTGCGTCGAAATCGACGAAACCCGATACAACTCCCTGGTAAAGAAACAGCAGTGGCAGAGTCTGAACATCGGACAGGTGTTGAGAGAGCGAAAGGGCTTCCTGCTGCTGGCCAACCTCGTTCTTTCATCGTTCCAGCGCCGACTGGGCGTCGAGTTGGGCGTGGCCCCCGGAGAGGAGATGCTCACCGCCGTCCAGGTGTGCCGGGATCAGGGTATCGCCTTCAGTCTCTGTGACAGGGATATCCAGATCACGCTGCGTCGGGCCTGGACGCGCTCCAGCTTCTGGGGCAAGAACAAGATGCTCGCCGCCATGCTCAGCTCCGTCTTTACGCGGGAGAAACTCGACGCCGAGGAGATCGAGAGACTCAAAAGCAGGAGCACCTTTCAGAATATGATGGAGGAACTCGCCTCTTTCCTGCCGTCGGTGAAGGAGGTACTGATCGATGAACGGGATCGATATCTGGCCACCCGGCTTTACAACGCGGCGGGCAGAAAGATAGTGGCTGTGATCGGAGCGGGTCACGTCGAGGGAATCGTAAAGAATTTGCAGGCGCTTCGAGCCGGGACGCTGGAAAACGACACATCCGCTCTCGAGACGATTCCTTCGCGGAAGAAGATCTCCCGAATTCTTCCCTATCTGATTCCCGCGATCATCGTCGGGCTAATCGTGGCGGGCTTTTTCCGTTCGGGCTGGAGCCTGAGTCTTTCCATGATGTGGAAGTGGGTCCTGGTCAACGGCACGCTCTCGGCTATCGGCTCCCTGCTGGCTCTAGCTCACCCCATTACCATCGCCGCGGCATTTCTGGGCGCTCCGATCACCTCGTTGAACCCGACGGTAGGTGTCGGCCTGGTTACCGGCATTATCGAAGCCACCCTGCGCAAACCCCGGGTCACGGATTTCGAAAACCTCCCGGAGGATCTGCTCAGTTTCAGGGGGTTCTTCCGCAACCGGATCACCCACATTCTCCTGGTCTTTCTGTTTTCCAGCATCGGAAGCAGCCTGGGCACCTTTATCGGCATTCCCTATCTCACCTCTCTACTGCGCTGAATCTCATTCCCCCTCTTCCTCCTCGTCTGCCTGCCCCACGGAGCAACCCACCCGGGCGGCGCGCACCTTGTGTTTCTGTCCCGCTGCCGGTAGAATGACGCCATGGTCACAGAGGAAATGATCAAGCGGCTTCCCAAAGTCGAGCTCCACGACCATCTTGACGGGGGCGTGCGGCCGCAGACAATTATCGAGTTGGCAGAGAAATACAAGGTCAAGCTCCCGGAGAGGAATGCGGACAAACTGGCCGATTGGTTCCACAGGGGTGCGGATCGCAAAAACCTGGCCCTGTATCTAGAGGGGTTCGACACGGTACTCTCGGTTATCCAGACGGAGGAAGCCCTGGAACGGGTCGCCCGGGAGACGCTAGAAGACCTTGCCGCAGATAACGTGGTCTATGTCGAAGTTCGATTCGCACCGGTTCTTCACCTCCACGGCAACCTCAATCTGGAGAAGGTGGTGCAGTCGGTTTTGCGGGGTTTGGAGGCGGGAAAAGCGAAGACCGGCGTACAGTACGGCCTGATCCTCTGTGCCATGAGGGACCAGACCGTCAGTCTGGAGACAGCGGAGCTTGCCGTCGCCTTTCGTGAAAAGGGAGTGGTGGGATTCGATCTGGCCGGGGACGAATACGGTCACCCTCCGAAGAAGCATCTGGACGCTTTCGAGTTCATCCGGCGGATGAACTTCAACATCACCATCCATGCCGGGGAAGCCTTCGGCATGGAGTCGATCTGGCAGGCCATTCAATACTGCGGTGCCCATCGAATCGGGCATGCCACCCGCCTGCTGGAGGACATGTCGATCCAGGGCACCAGGATCGAAAAGATGGGCTCCCTGGCTCACTTCATCCGGGACAAGCGAATTCCCATGGAGATGTGTCTGTCTTCCAACATCCACACCGGGGCGGCGGCAACCCTGGACGAACATCCCTTCCCCATCTACTACCGCAACGACTTCCGGGTAGTTCTGTGCACCGACAATCGCCTGATGAGCAACACCACCTTGGGCAAAGAGCTTTTGCTGGCGGTCAATCATTACAACCTCGACCTTCGGGATCTGGAGAAGATCACCATCAACGCCATGAAATCCGCCTTCGTCCACTACGATGAGCGCATCCGCATCATCTTCGATATCCTGAAGCCCGGTTTCGCCCGTGTCCGGGATGAAATTACGTCTCTGTCGTAGCGGGATCAGGAACAATGATACCGGAAAAAGTACAAGCAGTATTGAATCGCCACGATCTACGAGCCATCGAGTTCGAGCCGGGCAGCACGCCTACCGCGGTGCTGGCGGCTGAAAAACTCGGAGTGGGTGTCGGCAATATCGCCAAGAGCCTCCTGTTCGTGGCCAAGGACGGACGCTACTTCATGGTTGTTTGTCCGGGGGATCGCAAAGTAGCCAACGCCAAGCTCAAGGCGGCGATCGGAGCGAAGACGCGTATGGCCGACGCGGAGCAGACCCTTGCCGCCACGGGTTTTCAACCCGGAGGCGTGTGTCCCTTCGGGGTAGAGGGGATCGAAATCCTGCTGGACGCTTCGCTGCAAAACTACGCTACGATTTATCCGGCCGCTGGCACGGACAGCTCCGGGGTGCCGATGAGTTTCGAGGAACTCCGGCGGATTACCGGAGGGCGGATCTGCGATTGCACACTTTGACAATTTGCCGTAAAAAGGGCAAGATTTGCCGCAACCCCGGGATGATTTGGGGATTGTGAGAAACAAGAGCGAGGAGGAGGTCCAATGGCCGATCTATCCGTTACCTATATGGGCATGCAGCTGGCCAATCCGATCATCGTATCCAGCTCGAGCCTGACCAACACCATAGAAAAGATCAAGCGTTGCGAGGATTCGGGAGCCGGTGCAGTGGTCTTGAAATCCCTGTTCGAGGAGCAGATCGAAGCCCAAACCGAGGAGATCGAAGAAGACGCCTGGCCCTACCCCCATCCGGAAGCCTTCGACTACGTCCGGCAGATGGGCATGCGGCTGGGACAGGACGAGTACCTCAAACTCATCAGAGATGCCAAGAAGGCCGTCAGCATTCCGGTGATCGCCAGCCTGAACTGCATTACCCCGAAGTGGTGGAACAGCTACGCCGCCGAAATCGCCGCCGCCGGTGCCGATGCGATCGAGCTGAACATCGCCATCCTTCCCACGGATCCCAAACACACTGTGGAGGAGATCGAGAAGACCTTCGTACGCATCATCGAGGGGATTCGCCGCAAGGTCGAGCTACCGATCGCAGCCAAGATCGGTCCCTACTTCACATCCCTTCCCCAGATCACCCGAGAGCTGCGCCGCGCCGGTGCTGCAGCCCTGGTGCTGTTCAACCGCTTCTACCAGCTGGACATCGACATCGAGAAGATGGAGCTTACTCCGGGCTATCATCTGAGCTCTCCCGACGAGATCTACCTTCCCCTGCGCTGGGTGGCGATCCTGTCCACCCAGGTGGGCTGCGATCTGGCCGCCTCCACGGGAATCCACGACGGAAAGGCCGTAATCAAACAGCTGTTGGCCGGAGCCCAGGTCGTTCAGGTCTGTTCGCACCTCTACCAGAAGGGAATGGGGCGGATCAAAATCCTGCTGGATGAGCTGTCCGCCTGGATGGACAAGCACGGATACGGGTCGATCGAAGAGTTCCGCGGCAAGATGTCAATGGAGGTCAGCGAGAAGCCCGAGTACTACGAACGGCTGCAGTACATCAAGGTTTTCGTGGGATTGGAATAGAAACAAGGGGTTCGACACCGCCCCCGCAAGCTATCAGCCAACCATCTTCCGCGGCAGGAGGGGGCTGATGCGGGTGACGATCTCGTAGTTGATGGTGCCGGCCCACTCGGCCATGGTCTCCGCGCTGATCTGTTCCTCTCCATCCCGTCCCAGCAGTACCACCTCTTCTTCTAGACTTGCCTGGGGAATGTCGCTGATATCCACCATGGTCAGGTTCATGCACACCCGTCCGATCACCGGTGCACGCTTTCCCCGGATCAGCACGTAGGCGGCATTTCCCAGCTTGCGATCGTAGCCATCGGCGTAGCCCACCGGCAGCACCCCGACCCGGATCGGGCGGGTAGCCCTATAGGAACAGCCGTAGCCGATATAGCTGCCCTCGGGAAGAGCCTTGATCTGGACAATGCGGGTTTTCCAGGTGAGCACAGGCCGCAGGTCGGGAACCGGCCGCTGTCCGAGCAGTGTTGAGAGGTAGGTTTCCCGGGAAGGCCAAAGCCCGTAGATGCCGATGCCGACGCGAACCAGGTTGAAGTGGGTCTTGTCGAAGAGGATCGCAGCCGCCGTAGCTGCGGTGTGGGTGTACTCCGTCCGCACCTTCAGGCCGTCCAGAATCTCGAGTACCTGCTGAAAGCGATCGAGTTGGGATTGGGCGTAGTCGTGGTTCAGGGTATCCTCGATGTTGGCGAAGTGGGTGGATACCCCCACCAGCCTGGCCTCCGGTACGGCCTGCAGCTGTTCGACAAACCCTTCGACCTGCTCCGGCAGCACCCCCTGACGACCCGTACCGGTTTCCACCTTGAGGTGCAGCCGGGCCGGGCCGGTGTTCGCGAGATCCAGGCGGGCCAGCGCCTGGAGGGTTTCGCGGTTGTATACCGTGAGATCCAGGTTGTGCCGAACCGCTTCCTGGAGTTCGCTCAGGGGTACGTGTCCGAGAACCAGGATGGGGCGCTTCTCCCCGAGCTCCCGCAGCTGGACTCCCTCTTCAAGAGAATTGACGGCAAACCAGTCCGCAGAACGAAACAATGGAACCATCTGCTTCACACCGTGGCCATAGGCGTTGGCCTTGACCACGGCACAGAG
>Ga0315553_10004757_pt1 | contig 10169 bp, 6 predicted proteins | sample SalMarSW160140MG_FD_203099 | JGI IMG/M metagenome (GOLD analysis project Ga0315553, IMG submission 203099) | Salt marsh sediment microbial communities from the Plum Island Ecosystem LTER, Massachusetts, United States - Salt Marsh Sediment SW1601-40 ... | reverse complement strand
CTAATACCTCTTATCCCTTTGTCTTGTGTGTTTTTGAATAAATTTAGGACGTCAGTATATTGGTATTTTCCTGACTCATTTTCAAAGGTTGCATGTTGGTTATCCTAGATTCAATTTTATGCAAGAAATCCTTTTCACTGCTTGTAGAAGTTGAATTCTCGGAGAGCTTTCTTAGATGACTACTGAGCGAAGGATGCACCTAAGAATCGTGATTCTTGTCCCTTTAGCTGTAGTCTTTACTATTTTAGTTATTGGTGGTGCGGAATTAATTTCTACAACAACCACTACTCGTGTTGGATTGCATGCACTTTTTGCCTATTGGATCTCAATTCCTACAGCATTAGGTTTCCTCACATTGAGGAAGCATGTCACGCTATCACATTCCTTGTTAAACACCACATTCGTAACAGCAATTCTAATCCATATTGGAAGCGCGATGAAAAATCTGTTCTATCTCAATGAGCAAGTAATAGTTCGTGTGGCTCTAGATGATGCAATAGATATTTTCGAGATGACATTGTTCAGTATTCTACTTGCATCTTCTGTTATTGTGAAACACTTTGGTGGGTCATTTGACGAATTCTCCCCCAATATATTTTATCGATTTGTAATGATTGTGTCTGCAATAGGTTTGTATGGTTATGCTGCCTTAATCTTTTTACCAACACTGTCCCCATCCTACCTCAGTGTCTTCAACATTGTTTTCGGTTTAATTTCCATTCTCTTCTTCATCGTTGCTGCCATCTTGTTCAGAAAAACAAATTTCAGAACCCTGGAGATTGATTGGGGTTATCTCTCATCTGCATTGATTATATTAGCTTTATCAGTAATCACCCTATTACTTGGTTTTTCAGATGTCGCTTGGATTTATTGTGAAAATCTTCAGATAGCGGCGTTTCTTTTATTCGGTTTTGCTCTAAGTATTCCTTTCTTGAAGAATGTAGGTTTTAGAAGACGAACTTCATACATCATCTCCATTGGGTTCGTTGCCATCGCTTACATCCCCTTAGTGATAACAACAACTCTTGAATCGATGAATCTTGTTAATGAGCTGCCTCCTAATAATCTCGCGTTCTCTATCATACATATTGGAGCTGTTTCACTTTCTGCAATGATGACATACCTTCTATATGAGTACTCTTGATATTCTTGGTATGGACTCTGGTCGAAATCTCAGCTATTTTCATAATTTTGTTTCCATTTCTTTCACCTTCAGGTACACCAATTGTATCCTATATAGTCGGTAGTCTCTTAACGTTGATTCTTATTGTAATGGTCCTAAAATGGACCATATCACCAACTTCTTGGACTTTGTCTAAAAAATCTCACATTGTGCTAGGATTCGGATTTATGCTGATAGCGGTATGTCTTTTTCTTGGAGAATTCATCAATGCACTATTTTTGATGCAAAACCCTGAATTCATTTCAAGTCCATTATCTAACGTTCTACTCTTAGGTTCGAATTTAACCGTGATGCTGGTGTTTACTTATTTAGCATTTCTATTAACCAAGAAAGCTTCTGGTAACTTCTCGATAGAACTTTACACACTCAGTTTTCTATCTGTGTGGATTCTTCACAGTATTTTAAAAAGCTATTATGCTGTCTGGACACCTGGTTGGTGGGTATCCGAATACATTCTATTCATTGGTCTGTTAGTTGGACCTACCATATTGGCATTGCTATACATTGGAGCTATGGGAGAAATCGAAGAGTCCCATCAACGAGCTGGGCTTTATGCTGATCTTCTCATGCACGATGTAACCAATTATAATCAGATTGCAATGACTTCTCTTGAACTCCTAAAGGCTGATTGTCAGGATGAAGAGAAATTGCTTGAATATGTTGGCCAAGCAATTCAAGCAGTACTACTCTCTGATCGATTGATCAGCAATGTTCGCTCGTTGTCAGAAACCGAGCAAATTAACCATTCTGATTTGAAATCTGTAGAGCTAGTTTCCTCGATTGTTGAAGCGTTAGATCTTGTATCTCAAAGTATTGGAAAAGAAAGAGTTAGAACCCAGTTTATAACTGACTACAGTCGCGTTCATGTTAAGGCAAATGAACTACTCGTAACCGCCTTTTTCAATATTCTATACAGTTCTGTCTATCATTCAGAAGCTGGAGAGTCCGTGTTATTGGATATTGCTCCCTCTTTAGAAGACGGTCAGCAATGGTGGAATGTCCGTTTACTTGTTCAAGGTTCTTATATGAATACCAAAGATGGCTCTTTTCTTGAGCGAAGGCCAGGAGGGTTCAGTGGGGGTTCGCTTGGATTATTTGTGGCGAGATTGCTCTTTGAATCATTTGGAGGCTGCATAACTATTGACCAAGAATCCCAAGAGAATCTCATCATACGAACAGTGATTACAGTCCGTCTTATCGGTGTCTACCCAGTTTCCACTTCTTGAAAACTGATAGAATCTCGATATTATTTCTCTATCACAGCAGGAATCCGAATCACTACTCTTGTGCCTCTTTCAGGATTACCTTCTATTCTATCATTGACCATCACTTGGGCTCCATATCTCTCGGCAATTCTCTGAACAAGGGTCAATCCTAATCCACTCCCTTGCTTTCTACCCTCTGAGAGTCTTGAGAGAATTCTCTTCTTCAATTTGTCTTGAATACCCGGACCAAAATCATCAAAAATAATATCTAGATATTCTGCTTTTTTATCTAATATAGCTGAAATCTCAATTCTGATATTTTCTTTCCCATCATGTTTTGCAGAATTATGGAGGATATTATAAAACGCGTCTGTGAGAAATTCATCTGCAAGTACCGTATACTGCTCTCTGGATACATGTATTTTGAGATCAATAATTTTCTTTGGATAAGAGTTTTTGACCATCTCAGCTGCACCTACAAGAGCGGGATAAATGTCTAAAGGTGTCAAATCCGACGGTTCTCTATCTATCTTTGAGAATCTTCTTACATTTGAAATCAAAGTAACTCCTCTTTTCACCTGTTCTAATGCTGCTTCTAATGGCTCTTTGATTGGAAGAGGAATATCTTCCTGAAGTAGAGTAAGTTCAAGACTAGCCATTATTCCCTGATTGATATTATTAAGGTCATGAGCCATAAGGTCATTGAAAAGCTCTGCTCTTGCTCTAGCTTCTCTAGTTTCTTCAGATGCTTGCTTCTGCGCAGTTATTTCTCGTGTTACTTCGACTACTCCCGAGACATTTCCTTGTTCATCCTTAACGGGAAATCCTTTGATATACCAAATTCTTCCATCTGGTGTATGAATCTCGTTTTCTTCGGCTAAACCTGTTTTTTGTGCAAGAACGACAGGACATTTATCACACGGTTTTTCTACACCATGCCAAAGCTGATAGCAATACTGTCCCACAATATCTTCAGGAGTAAGATCCAATGATTGTGCGGCAGCAGAATTAGTCCATACTATTTTCATATCTTTTGAATCATAGTAATTAACATGATCCGACATACTATCGAGTATTGCGGATTTCTCTCGTTCACTTTTTCTAAGATATTCATCACTCATAGCTTTCTCTGTTATGTCTCTCGTTATGCTAATATAACAGACCACATCATCTTTTTCATCTCGAATAGAAAAAGCGGATATGTCTTGGATGATTTCTTTCCCTGTTCTGGTTTTACTTCTCAATTCGCCTCTAAATGTCCCGCTCATTTTGAGATCATTAAACATATTTCGAAATACTTCTTCACCTAGGTGAGCTGCAGGAGTTCTTCCTCTAAGATAGGAATCCGAATATCCAAACAGTTGTTTATGAAAATCATTTTGTTCAATGTACTGTCCTTCTGAGTCAATAATAGCAATTGCATCATTGGATCTTTCAAAAATTTCCCTATACAATGTCAATTGATCCCGACTTTTACGTAAATCCTCCATGGCATCTACGCTATCTGTTACATCTGAGATGATTCCAACGTAATCTATTTCTTTCTCAAATTCTACAACATTTGGTATAATCTCTACATACCTAATTCCTTTAGTGCGATGGATGTATCTGAAACGTTGTATATCCTTGCTCGGTGATCCTGCTTTTCCAATAGCATAGACTGCTTCCGCCAGTTTTCTATCTTCATCAAGAAGCAATTTCAGAAGATCTTCCACAGTCCATCCAAGTAACCTGTTTATGGGCATTCCGATTAACTTAGACATTGCCAAGTTTGTATAGATAATTTCATTATTTCTGATTACTACTACTCCCTGAGGTAATTCATTAAAGATTTTGAAATAAAACTCACTTCTTTGTATAACGATGTCGGTTTTCTCTGGTACATCTGACATGAATTATATCGACCTCAGTGTTATCAACTACTTCTCGCTTGCGGTTAATGATATCATTACACTGTCAATAAAGATATGTGGTGCAGAGCATCCAATGATGTATGAATTTTTTCATGTTCCGTCATACACATAAGCAATAATACAAATATTCTATACACCGAGGTTCAAGTAGTGGATATGGATACAGTGGAGGAGGTTCTCCCAGTCGTTAGGCTAACGGTGACCTTTACTATGCCAGTTGAAGAACTATGGGAGAAATTCCTCGACCCAATCATGATGATACAATGGCTCGGAACCGAGATTCACACTGATTTACGTGAAGGTGGATTCATTCGATTCATGGGACATTATGCACCTACTACTCCTGAGATTGAGGATTATTGGAGCATTAGACGAATTAGGAAGGGACGAGCTTTGCTTTGTAGCTGGGGTATTATGGGTGTTGACTCATTGTTCCTATTGCGTTTTGTTGAGAAGGGAACGCATTCTATGTTAGAAGTACGACATGGAGCGATTCCAGAATCTGCAACAGATCTTCACATATCAGAGCATTGGAATGTACTCCTTGCAAATTTCAAGGCTGTCGTCCTTCTAGGCGAGCCTGCGATTAGATTCGATTATTCTAAGTATAATCCATTGCGGATTACTCGTTATGATCCTAAAGAAACGAAGATCAGTCTACTTTGTCATGTTCCTCCTCAGATTGCATTTGATGTTTGGACCAATCCTGAGAAACTCACTCATTTTTTGGGTATAGAGAAACCAAAAGTCGATAGAAGATATGCAGGTATCTATACCTGGTGGGCAGAGGGAATGGGGCCTGTTCTATTCACTAAAATGGAAGAGGATCGAGAGATCGAATTCACTTGGAGTTACATGGATGAACCTGAAACGCGTGTAAATATTCGCTTTGATGAAGTTAAAGGTGATACTCTTGTTACACTACATCACTATGCTTTCAAAAAACCAGAGGATGTGGTTGGATATGATATTGGTTGGTCGAGTATTCTGGCCGAGTTAAAACTGGTCTGTGAACTTGGTGCATCAGGTATCGAACGAATTCGTGATTGGGAACAGACTCTAGAGCCAGATTCATTTTTTGAGGATTAGCCAGTGATTAATACCATTGTTGGATAGAGAAGTAACCACATCATTAACGCTGTTGTGAAAGGAATGAAGAAATTATCCGTCCAACCTATCGATATCAATTCGATAATAGCCACGACCACACCTATGATTGCTAGAGCGGGTAGTTCTAGAAATGGAGATGTATCACTTGAATAAACCAGCATCGCTACAATCAGACCTAGGAAGGTGAAGAAGAAAACCCCAAAAGTTCCTTCAACTGTTTTTCTACCTATCTGATGTTTTCCATAAGTTCGGCCCACTACTTCTCCAGCAGCATCACCCCATGCTACAGCAAGGATAGATGAAACAAAGATTTCCGGTCGTGGTTGAAAGAATATGAAAACTAAAGCAAATGCTAGCAATCCCATAAATCCAGATGCGAATGTATTCAGGCGACTCTCGTTCTCTCGACTTCCAGCTATGAGTAATTCAAATACAAGATCACTCTTGTGTGCCCATGTATATAATAGAACTGTCAGAAATAGACCGGTAGCTAATGCGGGTCCGCTGAGGTTAGAATATCCTAGCACAGTAATCCCTATTGCAGAACTCAATGCAATATGCACAAACTTTCTAGATTTCCAGTGCGGTGTTCCCTTTGTTGACATTCGATATGCAATTGCTAGTACAATAGAAGCTAAGAATCCAGTAGCAGCTGCCATAACAATATCCAATGTTGTCAAATCACCGAATACCAGCTCTACCATCTTGCTCTGAAAAGGTGCTTATTTTCCCCTTTTTGACTCTATTTATCAGGTATTCATTCAATGAATGACAGAGTATTCCACTCATCAACACTTTTGATTACACCCTGAGTCAACTCATCTATCTGGCCATAGATTTTCTTAGCTGTGGTTGTCTGCAGACTTATTCGAACTAATTCTTGAAGTTCCTTTGCTTGCTCAAAAGCTTCCATAAATGTAATATCTTTGTGCCTTGTTCGGTAGACGACTTCTCTGATGAAACCGTAAGGTCCAAGTGTTTGTAGCTTATCAGCATCAAAAACTATCTTAGCTTCAATTGTCTCAGCTTCATGAATGGTATCCAACTCAACACATTTTACACAATGAACTAAACTCTCACGAAGCGAATCCTCAACTCCAATGCCCTTCAAAAATAAATCAACCTCTCCAGCTCTATTCGGGTGGTATTGATGTAAAAGAGCTCCAAGTCTACAGATTTGAACATCGGCACCTTCCAACGATGCTAGATACATCGCTAATTTCTCAGTCTTACGTGCATGATCCAAATCATGTGTGTCGTCTAATGAGAGATAAATTTCTCGAGAAAACGATTCGATTTCTTCAACTTGCTTCTCAATAAGATTCGTCATACACCAACTCTCAAATATTTGAGGGGTGATTGCAGATTTTTAACCCTGTGGTTGATGACTTTGAATGAAATACCACTCCCTGTGAATGAAGAATATTTAGAATCGTTTTCTTCTCTTTGGATAGGAGCTATATTTTCTTCTAATCTCACTTGTCGCCCAATCACCGGTTACATCAATTGTTTCTAGAGACCTTAGAATATCAAACGTAATCCATCGTGATGCTTCTGGATGCGGTTGATACTCCCAAATACCATATTCATTCCTCGAGTTCTCAATCCATTCAATTAAATCAATAACACGTTCATCTTCCTTGCTAGCTCCAATCCTCCCGCAGAGATCTAGTATAAGCGCCGGGTCAAATCTTGCATGATATGTTAGATGCCCTCGATGTTCTTCCACACCTACTAATCTAGCAATATTGTATCCAAGATTTTTCCTATCTTTTGTTTCACGAGCTAAGAGTAAATCCAAAGCACGTTGAGCTGGTTTTGAAGTTCTTCTCTTTGGGTGAAATGCAAGACAGGTAAGTGCCAAGGTCGTATTTGTTCTGCATCCCCACTTGGAGTGCGGCATTTTTCGATAACCCGCTTGATATCCGAAGACTTCACCAATCTTTCCAGTTGGCCATGCACCATCCTCAAGCCTCTGTTCTAAAAGCCAATCATACCCTCGTTCAGCTCTCTGGTCCTCTCCATGTCCAGCTGCTGCAATTCCCAGCAGAGGAATCGAAGTCTGTAATGGGGTCATCGTGTAACCGTTTCTCCTGTCTGAGATTCCATCATATGCCGAAGGCATTGCCCATGACCCATCCGGTGCCTGTTGAGAAAATAGATAATTGACACCTCTCTCTATACTTGGATGATGCTTCTCTAATCCCATATACGATAATCTCTGAAGTGCGAATGACGTAGTTCTAGTTGTGGGTCCCTGCGTTATTCCAGCTCTATCGATTTCCGTCCATGAGCCATCTTTATTCTGTGATGTTAATAATCCTGTAAGTAATCTATCTTCATCTTTTAGATTCTTAAGTTCGATAAGTTCTTCATCTTTTGATTTGCGCTTGAGAAGGTCCCTCAATACAAGATATCTGAGAGCTGGTGATCTATCAGCCAGTAATAGGGGTATCCATGTCATTTATTCACCTCCAAGACTTCTCTGATGTAACTCGAAGTTGGCGAATTTGATTTTGCTATATCCTCTGGCGTTCCTGATGCGACTAACTCTCCTCCTTCCGGACCTCCGCGTGGACCTAATTCAATGAGCCAATCGCAGGCAGCCAATATGTTTGTATGGTGTTCAATTACAACCACGCTATTACCAGCAGCGACTAGTTCGTGAAGTACACCAATCAATCTCTCTACATCTTCCAGATGTTGACCAACAGTAGGTTCGTCGAGAATATACAATGTTCCAGCGTCTGTTTTCTTCATGAGTTCTTGGGCTATCTTGAGTCGTTGAATCTCACCCCCAGATAGACTCACGCTGGGTTGTTTTAAAACAAGATAACCAAGTCCTACATCAATAGCTGGCTTCAACCGTCTCGCAATTTCATCATCATATCCAAAGGTAGAGAATAGCTCTTCGAGAGTTAACTCATTCAATCTTGGGAAGGGTATTCCATGGAGCTGAACCTCCCAGGATTCCTCTTTCCTCCCACTACCTTTACAAACCTCACATTCCGAATAGACATCAGGTAGAAATCCAAGCTCAGTTCTTGTTTGACCTGCTCCATTACAAACGTCACAGCTAGCCAGTAATTCTTTATCATTAATTTCGAGAGCATTAGCATCCTCTCCTTCAGCATAGAGTCTTGCAAGAGGTTTAAAGAGATCAAGAGCATTTCCAGGGTTTCTGATGCCTTTTCGACCTTGATCAAGAAGTACGACTCGGGTTGGAGCTCCCTTTATTGATTCATATTCACCTGGGTCTACGGGGACATATGACACACTAGTAGAGAATTTAACAGGTGCTAGAGCTCTTCCTATAGTATCAAGCATGAGTGTACTCTTACCTGACCCAGATTTACCGCATATACCCACCAAGAGACCTAGAGGTATCTCAACAGTGATATCTTTGAGATTATTTTCTCGAGCTCCCTCAATAGTCATCCAGGCAATCGGTGTTCTTCGAGTTCTTGAAATCTCTGTGGTTCTCTTCCCACTGAGCCAATAACCAGTTATCGTTTCTGCTTTTTCAATCTCTTCAAGAGTTCCTTCTGCAACAATATGCCCTCCTTTGACTCCATGCAATGGTCCCATATCAACAATATAATCTGCTTTTTTGATTATGGATGGGTCGTGTTCCACAATAACAACGGTGTGTCCTTCGTTTCGTAATTCCTTAATTGCATCTACAAGATTATCAATCTCAGAAGGATGCATTCCACGACTTGGTTCATCGAGCAAGACTGTTAAAGCTGTAAGTCCACTTCCTAATAAAGATGCAAGAATTACCCTTTGAGCCTCTCCTGCTGAAAGCGTTGTAGATTGTCGTGCAAGATTCAAGTAGTTCAAACCGACGTTGTTTAGAAATCTCAGCTTCTGCAAGAGAACCCTATAACTCTGTTCTGCCATACTATCTTGGAAATCTTTCTTTTTGTCTGAGAGTATATGTTCCAGTTTTTCTAAACCATACTGTTTTAATTCATGAATGGAGTGACCTACTAGTTTGATAGTTAATAGATGTGGTTTTAACCCTGAGCCATTGCATTCTGAACATAGTACTCTCTTGGTATAGGTACCACCGACATCCCAGTCCTTAACCCAATAATAGAATCCCGCCCACCTTCCTTTGCCTGTGACCTCTACACGTTCTCCTCGACGCGTACCTAGGTAGGTAATTTCTAATGGGTCAGGATTTGGGTCTCCATAGAGGAATGCAGATTTCGCGTCTTCAGTTATATCATTCCAAATTGTAGTTCTTGAATCGAATCCATACCTTTCTCCAAGAGCATCTAGTGCTCCTGCAGCCCAGCTTGTTGGTTGGCAGAAATAGCCTTTTGGGAAATAGCCTGGTGAAAACATGGCACCTCCACAAATAGGCTTCTCACCGTCTATAATCAGTTTACTTGGAACAGGCTCTTGAAAATGCCCTACTCCACTGCATCTATTGCAGGCAGATGTATAGGTTCTCGGAGAGAAGTCTCTTGGACGCAGTGGAGGATATCTCGTTTCACAGTTGGAGCAGACCCATCCATTGTTATTCTGCATCAGAGTTCCGCAATTGTCACACTCTCTTTCTCCAATTCTAGAGAAGAGAATAGAAAGATGATTGTCTATTTCCGTTGCAGTTCCGACGGTTGATCTTGTTGCATATACAGCCCACCAACCACTTCCGGGATGGCGGCGAGACGAAATTGCGATTGCTACTCCTAATCCAGTTACTGAATCAACTGGAGCTTCAGGTCCTTCACTTGTCCATTGTCTTTC
>Ga0315553_10004756_pt1 | contig 10170 bp, 10 predicted proteins | sample SalMarSW160140MG_FD_203099 | JGI IMG/M metagenome (GOLD analysis project Ga0315553, IMG submission 203099) | Salt marsh sediment microbial communities from the Plum Island Ecosystem LTER, Massachusetts, United States - Salt Marsh Sediment SW1601-40 ... | reverse complement strand
TTGGTGCCGGCGAAGAACTCGCGGTCGACGCCGGCATTGTCGAAGCCCGACATCGGGCCGCAATCAAGGCCGAGCGCGCGCGCGGCGATGATGAGATAAGCGCCCTGAAGCGTGCCGTTGCGGAAGGCGGTGTCGTAGATCTTCTGCTCCTTGCCCTCGAACCAGCTCTTGGCGTCGGTGTGGGGAAAGAGCTTCGGCAGATGCTCGTAGAAATCGAGGTCATAGCCGATGATGGCGCAGACCGGTGCGGCCATGGTCTTGTCGCGGTTGCCTTCGGAGAGAAACGGCTTGAGGCGCTCTTTCGCCGCGCGCGACTTGACGAACAGAAACCGCGCCGGGCTCGAATTGGCGGAGGTCGGACCGAGCTTTAGGAGCGCTACGAGCTCGTGCAAGGTCGCGTCGGCGACGTCGCGCTCCTGCCACGCATTGTGGGTGCGGGCGTCGTGGAAGATCTGATCGAGACACCGCTCGGGAAGCGGCAACCGCTCATCGCCACCCCGGCCATTCGCGCGGCGCTGTTGCCCCTTTCGCGGCCGGGTCTCCGTCAAATCGGGCGGACCTCCTGCACTTCCGGAATGAAGTGCTTGAGCAGATTCTCGATGCCGTGGCGGAGCGTCGCCGTCGAGCTCGGGCAACCCGAGCAGGCGCCTCGCATATGCAGGAATACGACGCCGTCGCGATAGCCCTGGAAGGTGATGTCGCCGCCATCCTGAGCCACGGCGGGACGCACGCGGGTCTCGAGCAGCTCCTTGATGGTGTTGACGGTGTCCTCGTCCTCAGGGTCGAAGAACTCGTCGCCGCCGGCCTCGCCATCGCCGGCCTCGTGGCCCGCGGCAACCGGTTCGCCGGAGAGATAATGCTCCATGATGGCGCCGAGGATCGCGGGCTTCAGATGCTGCCACTCGGCGTCGCCCTTGGTGACGCTGATGAAGTCGGAACCGAAGAACACGCCTTCGACACCGTCGATCTCGAATAGGCGAGTGGCGAGCGGCGAGCTCTCGGCCTCACCGGGCGCCCGGAACTCAAGCGTGCCTTCACCGAGCACAGGCTGCCCGGGTATGAATTTCAAGGTCGCTGGGTTCGGCGTGGCTTCGGTTTGGATGAACATCGCGGGGCCTCTCGGCTTGAAACGCGGGACCTTACAGCAAGGTTCACTGGCGCAACAGCTTAGAACGATTCCAGTTCATAGTTGGCCCCCTCCGGAGCCAAAGTCAAGGCGCGGCCGGTGGGTTGGCCGCCGCAACGGTCCAGAGGAACCGCATTTTCCGGACTGACCTCTCCTCCTTCGACATCGCCGGTCAGAGCCAAGCCAACCGCTGAGCGAGGGTGCATGGACCTTGCACGTTCGCTATGGTCGTGCCTGTCCCTGCACAGGCGGATTCTGCAAGGCAACAAGTGCTGATGAACGATGTCCATCGAGAAAAAGGCGACGCGGAGCGGTCACGGGAGGTGAACCCGGCAAGAGCGCAACTCATCGCAGCTCTCAATTTTCTGAGGGCGCCGCTGCGAAGGGTGATCAAGCCGCTGAAGCGGCTGCGCCGCCGCATGAAGCGGCCCGAACGGATCGTCTTGGCCTGGCAAAGGCGATTGCGGCCACCGCGCGCGCTGCTACGACGAATCAGCCGAGGCGATGTCACCTATGTTGGCGTCACCGGCAGCTGCGGCAAAACCACCACGACGCGATTGATCGGCGCGGTGCTGTCGTCCTCTGGCGATTGCCGCACGGATGCCGGCTACAATGGCGTGTGGCGCGTCGCAACCAATCTCCTGACTGTTGGCGCCGAAACCAACTTCTGCGCTCAGGAGCTGTCTGGCAGCCGTCCGGGGCGGATCAAGACGCAACTCAGAGTTCTGCGGCCGCAGATCGGGGTCATCACCACCGTCGGCAACGATCACTACAAAAATTTTCGCAACCTTGAGGCCACGGCGAAGGAAAAAGGGACACTTGTCGAGGCTCTGCCTGCCACCGGAACCGCCATTCTCAATCAAGATGATCCGCATGTGCGGGCCATGGCGACACGAACGCGCGCCCGAGTCCTGACCTATGGGCTCTCTCCGGACGCCGGCATCAGAGCCACCGATGTCCACAGCGTCTGGCCAGATCGTCTCAGCCTCACCGTGTCCTATGGAAAGGATCAGCGGCGCTTGCAGACCCAGTTGGTTGGCGAATATTGGGCGACGTCGGTTCTCGCCGCGATCGCCTGCGGCATTGCCTGCGGTCTAGACCTTGAGGACTGCGCGAAGGCCGTTGCCGGCTTCCAACCGGTCTTCGGCCGTGCGTCGGTGCATTCAATGCCTGAGGGCCCCGATTACGTGCTCGAAACCCAAAAAGCGCCGCTTTGGACGATTGCCAACAGCATGAGCCTCATGCGCGCCGCCCGCGCTCCCCGCAAGACAATGGTTATCGGCACGGTTTCCGACTACTCGGGCAAGGGTGGCGATACACACCGCAAAGTTGCACGTCAGGCGCTGGACGTTGCCGACCGGGTGATCTTTGTCGGTCCGCAAGCAAGCCATGTGGCCAAGTTGCGTCAGGGCGATCTCACGCACAGGTTGTTTGCGTTCGTTACCAGCTATCAGGCCGCCGCGTTCCTCACTGAATCCGCGATTGCAAGCGAACTCATATTCATCAAGGCTTCGATCACGGACCATCTTGAGCGGATCATGCTTGCGCAGCAGGGCGACGTGATGTGCTGGCAAGAACGATGCGGTAAGATTACAAGCTGCCCAGAGTGCCGGAAGTTCCGGCACTATGAGCCACCGCCCTTCGGGTTGTCCGAAGCGCGGCCATGAACAGGCATAGTTGACCGCCAACCCATTTCCATCATCCATTCGCTTTCCAGATCTTCCCCACCCACGGGCAAGGCCGCACGTAACATGACGCTGTCAAGCTTGTTCGGCCTCGCGAAAAAGACGGGCGCGCGGCGCGAAGAACGAAAGTTGCGCATAGGGGAGACCGTGCCGTTCGACATATCCCAAGTCGGAAACAAGGTCGCTATCACTGGAGATGACGTCGATGTCTATTTCGACGTCCAGGGCATCGCGTTGCCCGAGGAACTGGACGCGACCTTCGCCGTCTGGGGTGTGATGGCGGTCGCCATGGAGCAAGGATTCAACATCCATATCAATCGCCCGATCGATCCGCGGATCGCGGCGAATGCCGAACGGCTATCCCAGTTTTGGGAGATGTGGGCACCCGACTGGTACCGGTCGATTCGCGTCAGCGGCGAAGGCGCATGGTCACCTGTTCCGCGCGTCCGATTGCCCGGCGTTCAACTCTATTCGGGCGGCATCGACGCGACCTATGCCCTGCTCCGGAACACCAATCCCAAATGCGGATATGCGGCGACGATCTTTGGTATCGATTTCCGCGACGAGAAGGGCGAGCGCGGCTTCACGAAGCTGATCGAAAGAACCGCTCCGCTGCTTGAGCGGTTGAACTGTCAAAGGATCATCATCAAGACGAACGCCAATCGGAAGCCCTCGGAATATTCTCATGGCTTCACCCTCGCCGCTTGTCTTTACCTGCTGAGCGATCTCTTCGAGAGCGGCGCGATCGCGGCGGATCGCACGCTCGCGCAGGACCTGGTGACGTTTCCATGGGGCACGAACCACGTCATCAACCCATATTTCAACGGCTCGAGCTTCACCGTGGGGAGCATCGGCGAAGACGTCGGCCGTACCGAGAAAATCGCCGCGCTCGCCGAAGCCAAGATCGATTTTTCCGTTCTATCCTTTTGCCGGCAGAGGAAGTTCATCCCCGACAATTGTGGTCTCTGCAACAAATGCATTCGAACCAAAGCAATGTTCCTCGCAGCGACCGGCACGGTTCCCGAAATCTTTGTCGACAACAGCCTCGACGAGGCTCTCATGCAGAAGCTTCATCTCAAACGGAACGAGCGAACTCACACGTTTGATCTCTACTTCTACGCAAAGGAGCGCGGTCTCGTGGATGCAATTCCGGGCCTCGCCGCTCTGGTCGAGCATTATCGCCGCATGGATTCGATCGGCTAGAACCGCGATCGCCGCATCTCGCTACGCTAGCAGCCGTCGCATCGCTTGCCGTCAATGCGGGAGGTAGATGCCGTCGGCGCGGCAGTATTGCCGGACCGAGTCCTGCTGCTCTTCGCTGAAGGCGATCTTGATGGGCAAGAACTCCGCGGACCCGCCTTGGGGCTTGGCGAACATGCCGACGAAGCGTTTGCCGTTGACGAAGCCGCAGACCACGATCTCGCGGCCCGAAAAGACGCCGGCCCGATAGCTCTTGCCGAAGACTGCGCCGGCTGGCTCCGGGAGACTGGCGGCGATGCCTTGTTGCACCAGCTTGATCTGGGCGCCGGAGAGGGTCAGCGGACGGATCGGGCCGGCAAAGTCCAGGTTCGGTGCGTTGCGCTCGGCCGCCGGTTTCGCGCAGCCGCCGAGAGCGAGCACGGCAACGACCGTGATCCGCCGCCACATCACCGGCCCCTCATGTCCTCCCTGGCGAGCAACCGCCACAGGCTACTCCAAATGACGCGCCTTGCCAGTGCCCGGCGAAATTGGCACAACGGCTGTTGCCCCAAGGCCTCATCGAAGCGGGTGGTGGCACCAGCATGCTGCGGGTTTTCAACATGGTCGTGCTCGGCCTCGTCGCGGTTGCAGCGTGGGGGCCTTGCCCCGCGGCTGCGGCAGCGGATTGTACGGTCATCTCCGCCACCCACAGCGCCGACACCAAAGGCGAGGCGTTGCTGACGTCGCAGGCCCTTGCGGCGAAAGGCGCCAAGCAATTGAACGTCAAGCGCGGCTGGAAGCATTTCACCATGAGCGCGCAGAAGGTGGCGCCCGATCCGTTCTGGAAGAAGGTGCGGCCCAAAGTGCCGACCGACGTGATCTACGCTTCGTTCCTCACGGCAAAGACCTACTCGATCTGCTTCACCGGAGTGGTGGTGCCGTTCGTGTGCACGTCTGGCTCGAAGGTCTGCGGCAAGTAGGCTTATCCAGATCAGCAATCAGATCGCACTCGCAGTTCGGCGTCCTTGTTTTCAACGAAGTTTGTCGGGCGTTTGGACTTATCGCCTGACCGGGATGACGCTGCGCCAGGCGCGGCTCAACGCATCGCTTTCAGCCAGGATTTGCGCGCGCAATCTTACCGCGAGCAGAGCGGCACGCTCGCTTTGACGCAGCGCCGCCCTTCTTGCTGCAGAGCTCGGCGCCCGCAATCGGACCGCTGCGCCGCCGGCCGCTCCCCGTACCCAGGGAGACGCCATCGAGAACGCGTGGCGAAGCTCGAGGACGAAATCCCGTGACTTTGTCCGTATCCAGGATCGTCCCGCCGAAGTCCCGCGATGCACATCGCGCACGACAACCCGAGCCTTGGCGGCGCTCCAGTCGGCGGAAATTGCAGCCGCCCGACGCGATTGGACGGCGAACTCCCGGCTCTTCGCCCCAGTCCAGGTCGATGCGCGCGCCGCCCCTGCCGCCGAGAAGGACGCGAGATCGAGACCCTTTGCGACAGTCCAGGCAGAGCCGGCCACAGTCGCCCCACGCAAGGCGAGGGCCAGGTGGTGGCCGTTAGCGACCGTCCAGAGGGTGCCTCTCGACGTCGCCTTGGCTGACGCACGCGCCAATGCGCTCGCCCTGGCGGCAACCAAGGCCCCGCCGATAGCGGCCCTTTGGCGCGATGCGCGGGCGAATTTTCGAGACCTGACGCGGGTCGAAGCAATGCCTGCTAACGCCGTTTCGCCAGCGATGATGGCGATGGCGCGGCCCTTGGCGGCGCTCTCGGCCGCAATGCTGGATGTTACCCGAAGCGCCACCGACGCAAGGGCGTGCGCCCCGGCGGTACCCCTGGACAAGCCGACAGACGTCACCCTGACCGACGTCAGGGCGACGGCGCGGCCCTTGGCGCCTGACCAAGAGAGAGCGCCGGAAATCTCTCCACGAGTCCAGCTTGAGACAGCGTGAGCCCTGGGGATGGCCCAGGCCGCGCCGAGCAGCGTCAGATGACGCAACCGGCCAAAGGCGTAGGCCGCCTCCTCGAGCATCGACCGGCGGATGGACCGCGAGGACCGCGCAAAGGTGAGAACGACCCGCGTGCCGGACCGAGCCATCCGTTGGTGGTTGATTCTGCGGCGTTCTCTCGCCTGCTCGCGCCTCACCAAGCGGGCGTGCTGCCTGCGGCTTCTCTCCTCCGAGGCGAGATGCTCTTTGAGCCACCGCTCGTGATAGGCGAGGTCCCTGGCCGCCGCGGCGATCACCTCTTTCGAGCGGGAGACATCTCCCCGCGCAAGCTCGACAGGGTCAAGGCCGTAGCCGGCCATGGCCGCCAAAGACGTTCCGGGCACCAGATTCCCCCACCCCTCGGATGCAAACCCATGGCGGTCCGTGCATCCGGGCGTTGCCTCAACCATCTCGATCAAAGATGGGCCCCGTTAGACTGACCGCCTGACTCCGCTAACGCGAAAGTCGGCAATCCGTTCCGTGCCTTCGTCGCCATGGGAAGGGACGAACCGGCGCCGAACGAGGCCGAGCAGGGATCTTGCTACCCTCCGAACGCGCAAAAGCCGGCCTCACCATGTGGCTGTTCGCCACGCCGACAAGATCGCTCCCATCGGGTTGAAGTCGTGCCATGACCCTGCTGCAAAGCATCATCCTCGGCATCGTGGAAGGCATCACCGAGTTCCTGCCGATCTCCTCGACCGGCCATCTGATCTTGGCGAGCCGTCTGTTGGGGTTATCGCAGACCGACTTTCAAAAGAGCTTCGAGATTGCGATCCAGCTCGGAGCCATCGGCTCGGTGATCATGCTTTATTGGCGTCAGTTCTTGGAGCCCGCCGTCCTCGGCCGCCTGATCGCGGCGTTCATCCCGACCGGTTTGATCGGCTTCGCTCTCTATCATGTGGTGAAGACCCATCTGTTCGGCAGCGACACCGTCGTGCTCTGGGCGCTGGGGTTGGGCGGCGTGGCCCTCATCGTGTTCGAGCTGTTGCACAGGGAAAGCGACGATGCCGTCGCGGATGTGACCGCGATCCCCTACTCGAAGGCCGCGCTGATCGGGCTGTTTCAGAGCCTGTCGATTGTGCCAGGCGTATCGCGCGCCGGCGCTACCATCGTCGGCGGTCTTATTCTCGGGCTGAGCCGCACGACCATCGTGGAGTTCTCTTTCCTTCTTGCCGTGCCGACCATGCTTGCCGCCACCGGATACGACCTCCTCAAGAACGCATCGTCCTTCGAGGCCCAGCAACTGGGCGTCCTCGCCGCGGGCTTCATCGCTTCGTTTGTTGTGGCCCTGCTCAGCATCAAGTTCTTGCTGGCTTTTGTGCGGACCCACACCTTCATCCCGTTCGGAATCTACCGCATCGCCGTGGCGCTTGCCTTCGCATTCCTCTGACACGCGGCGGTCAGCTCAGGCCAGCGCGAGGATTTCCTCGGTGCTGAGGTGGCCGGGGACCAGGGTGATCGGCACCGGGAAGGTGCCCGCGAGCCTACCGCCAGCAAGCGCGGTGACCAGTGGCCCGGGACCCGACGGGTCCTTGGAGGCGCCGAGAACCAGCACGCCGATATCGCGATCTTCCTCGATCAGCTTGGTGATCTCTTCCGCCTTGCTGCCCTCGCGGATGATCTCCTCAGGGACAATGTCGTCGAAGCCCATGGCTTTCAGCTTGCGGCCGAACAGGCGGAACACGGCGCGCGCCTTGTTTTGACCCTCCTCGCGCGCAATCTCCTCGACCCCGAGCCAATGCTGAAACTCGGCCCCCGGCTCGATGACGTAAAGTAGCGCCAGCTGGCCTTTGGTTCGCTCCGCGCGGCTCGCGGCGAAAGCGAGCGCGCTCTCGCATTCCGGGGTCTCATCGACGACGACGAGGAATTTGCGCTTATGGCCCTCGACGAAGACCTGGCGCATGCGGCGCCGTTGCTGCGCCGCTTCCGGTGTCTCCGTCGCTTTCTTCTTGGTCATGGGCGCATGCTGCCATCACTCGGCAGTTTTGTCATGGGCTCCGTCCCCGCCCCGCCATGTCATTTTGGTGTCAGCAGCACATAGGCGACGAAGCGCTTCATGTTGTCGCGCCGCTCGCGCGAAGCGAACAGCGTCGCGAAGTTGACCCAGAGCTTGAGCAATAGGGGCAACGGAATTGGCCGTCCGAGGCGCTCGCCTTCCTCGGCAATGTAGCGCACCTCGCGCGCCTGCCAGCCGCGCGCCGCGAAAAAGTCGAACCAATCTCGCGGCCTGAACCGTAAGGGAGCGTTGCGCATGAATCTGGCGCGGCGTTTGTCGGCGAAACGATGCGACTCCGGTGAATAATAGTCGTTGATCCAATACTGCACCGCGTCGAGGCGCCGAAGGTCGTCGGCGAGCTCGGCGACCTCCGCCTCGGTCAGATACGGGGTGACGCCTTCGGTCAGCACCAAGACTTTGGCTGCGCCCGAAGCGGCCTCCGCCAGGAACGTCCGTCGTGCGTCGTGGTCGACGAGATCAAGGCTGGTGCGCTCGAGTTGGCAACTCGGCGCTTCACCGGCGAGGCACTCCTCTTTCAGGGCGATGACATGAGGATAGTCGACCTCGACCCAGCGCAATCCCGGTGGCAGCGCCATGCGATAAGGCCGCGTGTCCAGCCCCGCGCCAAGATTGAGCACGGTGTCGACGCCCTCGCCGACCGCCTTGGCGATGAGGTCGTCGATAGTCACCGTCCGGATTGCCACCAGCCACGGGCTGACGCCGAAAGTCTTGGGCACCGACGCCACGATGTTCTTGCCGTGCTCGCCGGCGAGCTTGGCGGCCAGCGGATCGCGGAACAGGGGCTGCGGCCGCTCGCTCTCGAGCGCCCGGAACCCCGCCACGAGAAAGGCCGTGTCGGAGACGTTCTGGATCGCCTGCTCGGTCGCTTCGGTCATGGGGGCTCAAGAGCGGATGAGGCCGATGATGTCCTTGGTCATGGCCAGGATCGGATCGGCAATGGCGTGCGCGCGGACCGCGCCGTCGTCGAGGATGCGGTCGATCTCGACGGGATCGGCCATCAGCCGCCTGATCTCGCCGCCGATGGGCACAAGCTTCGACGCTGACAGCTCAGCAAGAGCCTCCTTGAACTTGGAGAACGGGGCATCGCCGAAATTGCCCAACACGGCGTCCCTGGTGGTGCCGGCGAGCGCGGCGTAGATGCCGACGAGATTTTCGGCCTCCGGCCTCCCCTCAAGCCCCTTGGTCTCGGACGGTAGCGGCTCCGGGTCGGTTTTTGCCTTCCTGATCTTCTTGGCGATGGCGTCGGCATCGTCGGTCAAGTTGATGCGGGTCATGTCCGACTCGTCCGACTTCGACATTTTCCGCGTGCCATCGCGCAAGCTCATGACCCGCGTCGCGGGGCCGGTGATCAGCGGCTCCGGCAACGGAAAGAAGCCCCCCTCGTAGCCCGCGCGCACAATCGTCTTGGCGAAGTCGTTGTTGAACTTCTGCGCGATGTCGCGGGCGAGCTCGAGATGCTGCTTCTGGTCCTCGCCCACGGGAACGTGGGTAGCGTGATAGAGCAGGATGTCGGCCGCCATCAGGTTGGGATAGACGTAGAGCCCGGCGCTCGCGTTCTCGCGATCCTTGCCGGCCTTCTCCTTGAACTGGGTCATGCGGTTGAGCCAGCCGAGCCGCGCCACGCAGTTTAAGATCCAAGCGAGCTCGGCGTGGCCTGAGACCTGGCTCTGGTTGAAGACGATGTGGCGGGTGGGATCGATGCCGGAGGCAATGAAGGCGGCCGTGACCTCGCGGGTGTTGTGCTTGAGCTCGTCGGGATCCTGAAACACGGTGATGGCGTGAAGATCGACGACGCAATAGAGGCAGTCATGCTCGGCCTGGAGCGCCACGAACTTGGTGATGGCGCCAAGATAATTGCCGAGGTGCAGATTGCCGGTGGGCTGGACGCCCGAAAACACGCGGGTCTTTTTGGCTGCCATGCCTCGTCCCTGATCGCACGCTCGCGCCTTATGGCGTGGCGGCAGCCGATGCGCAAGCTCACGCGTGCTGAGCGTCCATCTTGCGGATCTGCTCGGCGATGGCGACGGTGCGCTGGGCCATGGCGAAGTGGAGCCGCTCGACCATGCGGCCCTCGACCACGATCACGCCCTTGGTGGCGTTCTCCGGCTGGCCGAAGGCGTCGATAATTTTGCGCGACCACGCGACCTCGTCGTGGGTCGGCGAGAAGATTTCGT
>Ga0315553_10004752_pt1 | contig 10178 bp, 9 predicted proteins | sample SalMarSW160140MG_FD_203099 | JGI IMG/M metagenome (GOLD analysis project Ga0315553, IMG submission 203099) | Salt marsh sediment microbial communities from the Plum Island Ecosystem LTER, Massachusetts, United States - Salt Marsh Sediment SW1601-40 ... | reverse complement strand
TGTGCGCCGCCATAAACCACAAAGTCCGGCGTCAAGGCATGAGGTTTGATATGTTCCTGGATGTGGCCGCAGACCCGGGTCAGAAAATATTCGATTTGCTTTTCCCGGTGTCTCCGGAATCGCTGCTGTGAACTACCGCCTTTCTTGTGTCGCCCGTGGATAAGCCCGGTTCCCACCTTACTGGTGACCAGGCTTTCACCCTCAGAGAGCCCGATGGCATATGCCCCCAAACGTATTAGAATCAAGGCAACCCTGAAATTACTTTTAAGCAGAGAAGACAACGGCTCAACAACATAACCCCGCGCGCAGTATTCTGCCCTTATCGGAAATGGTGGTACAATTAGACGCGTTTGGGAAAGGCTCCCAAAAATGACCGCCCCCGTTTTCGAAGCGGAAGCGAGTTCGGCTAATTCCGGTGGAACGGCTTGTGGGTCAAGAACCTTTTCCAGTAGATTTCCAACCTCTGGTAAAGGCAAGCCAGACGGTATGTACAGGGAGTCAGCCGGACCACCGGTGGCCTCAAGTTCAGCAAGGAAGGTGAGCATCTTTAGCCTGCTCAGGAAGTACCGTCTTGAAACTAGCATCGTAGAAAACGCCTCTGCCCCAGGGATCTAAAGACTGACAACGGTAGCTCCATCGCCGCCTTCGCCCCTTACACCGGGACGGGACGACTTAACCAGAGGGTGAGAGGCCAGCAGCTCTCTGACGATTTTACGTACTGCACCGGTGCCAACACCATGAATAATACGTACCTCGCTTAAATTAGCCAGAGAGGCGGCATTCAGGTAGCTGTCAAGCGCCCACTCCGCCTCATCGGCCCGTTTCCCCCTCAGGTCAAGCTCCATCGAAACCGGCCGTGACGTAACCGGTCTTTTAACCGGGGTGAATTCCGGGGGTGCTGTACCCGGGGTCACTTTTACCTTTTCCACGCTATTTATACTGAGCCTGAGCTTTACCTGCCCGGCCTGGACTTCAACCTGTTGTGTCTCTTCTGATACCGAAAGCACTGCCGCCACAAGGTTTGCTTCTCTCAGCCGGACCATGTCGCCTACAGTGATTCCGCCCTCGCCTTCTGTCTCATCACCGATTCCTCCTATCTTGGGCTGCCATACCTCCGTTTTCAGCCGCTCCTTTGCCAGTGCCGCCGCTTGCCGGGCCTCCTCTATCCCCCGCTTGCTCTGCTCCTTGCGCAAAGCCGATGCCGCTTGCCGGATTTCCTTAATTAAATCAGCCGCCTCACGGACAACCATGTCCCGGTTCTCTTGAATCGTCTTTCTTTCTTCCTCCGCCAGCCGTCGCCGTTCGTTTACTAATTCAATGTTCCGCCGTGCCGCCTCGTCTGTCTTTCTTTTCAAATCATCACGGATGGCTTCAATTCCGTGCTTTTCCTCAACTAAATTAGCCAGTAGAGTCTCCATCTCCTCGCTACCTTTTGTCAGCATCTCTCTTGCCCGGGAGACAATATCGGGGGACAAGCCCAGCCGAGCGGCGGTAGCCATGGCGTTACTGCCGCCGGGTATACCTGTTGTCAGGTGGTAGGTAGGTGCCAGCGTAACCGGGTCAAAGTCAAGCGAGGCATTTTGCAGCCCGGGCGTCGTATGCGCGAAAGCCTTAAGGTCGCTAAAGTGTGTGGTGGCTACGGCCATTGTTCCACGCGATAAGAAATAGAGCAAAATAGAGCGAGCCAGAGCCGAGCCTTCCGCCGGGTCAGTGCTCGTTCCCAGCTCATCGAGAAGTACAAGGCTCTTTCCCGTAGAGTTGTTAATGATTCGCACGATATTGCCGATGTGCCAGCTAAATGTGGAGAGTGTTTTTTCAATGCTCTGCTCATCACCGATGTCGGCAAATACGTCATCAAAAACGGGAATACGGCTTTCCGCTGAAGCCGGAATGGGTATGCCGGCCTGTGCCATTAAGCTGAGCAGGCCGATTGTTTTCAGAGCTACCGTCTTACCGCCGGTATTGGGCCCCGTAATTACGAGTATAGAGAAGTCCTGCCCTATCTCCACAGAAAGAGGCACCGCTTTTTCTGCCAGTAACGGGTGTCTGGCTTCGACAAGTCTCAGCACATGAGCCGGTTTATCCTCAAGATTACTCCCATCTCCGTTGAATGTGGTAAGGACAGGTTCGGTAGCCCCGGCTTTTCTGGCGTACTTTGCCTTGGCCACTGCCAGGTCTAACTCAGCTGTCAAAGCTACGCTCTGAGATATTTCAACCTCGTGGATTCCCACCTCAGCGCTCAAGCTTGTCAGAATCCTTTCTATCTCATGGCTTTCCTCTACCGCCAGCTCCCGTAGCGTGTTTCCCAATTCTACGGTCACCCAGGGCTCGACGAATACCGTAGCTCCGCTGTTAGAAACATCGTGAACGATGCCCTTTATTTCTTTGCGATGTTCAATCCTGACGGGAATGACATACCTGCCTTCCCGCTCGGTAATAATAGGTTCCTGGACTACCGTATGTCCTCTGGGTGATTCCATGGTGACCTTCAGCCGGTCCAATAACTGCTGGCGCACCTGTCTCAGTTGCCGTCTAGCTGCAGCCAGGCGGGGCGAGGCGCTATCCAGCACCTCGCCGTTCGGCGCCAGGCAGTTGGCGATATCTTTCACTATCTGAGAAAGCTCAACTATACCGCTGGCATTATTCCAGAGCAACGGGAATTCCCCTGACATTTTTTCGAGATTGCTCCGCAGCTGGCACATGGCAACCAGAGTCTGCTGAATTTCCAGAAGGACCCGCGGTTCAAGAACCTTACCCCGCGCGGCCATCTTTACCGATTCTCGAATGTCAAAGGCCCCTCCGATAGAGAAAGAGGGCTCCAGCGAGAGGAGGTGGCGTGCCTCGGCCGACTGCCTCAGCAATAGAAATATCTTTTCGTAATCGGAAAGCGGCTGCAGATTAAGAGCTAACTCGCGGCTGGCGGAAAATGAGGTAAACCCGGCCACTATTTCACATATCTGCCCAAAACCAAGCATTTCCAGACTTTTACTATCCAAGGCACCTCGCTATCTTACGGCCAATATATTATAACATGGCACACAGTAAGTCAGGACACCTGGTTGGTCGCTGGTTCAAATCCAGCCGTTGCCCTTCGCTTCCTAAAGCCGCCCCGCTGGTGTATAATATGTATAGTGAACTTAATACTTTGTTTTTTGAGCTATTTTCACCTTCACCGCCTCCGAAAAGAGAGCTTTTGCAAGTGAGGCTGACGGTGCCTCGTTAGCGGAAGACTGGACAGCATACTACCCCCTTACGCTTATTACCCCAGACATTCCCAACCAGGCTAAACAGGTTCTTTGCCTGCGTCTATCCCACAAATACCGCTGCCGGTTTTAAATTAACGGGCACGGAAACACATTAAGGGCGGCTATGATAAAACAACGTATGAAAGTTAATTTAATACGATATAAAGATGAATAGATAAAGGCAGGATTGTACCATACATGAACTATCGCAATGACATCAGGAATATCGCTATTATTGCCCACGTTGACCATGGCAAGACCACCCTGGTGGATGCCATGCTCAAGCAGAGTAAGGTCTTTCGAAATAACCAGGCAGTAGGCGAGTTAATCATGGACAGTAATACCCTTGAGCGTGAAAAGGGGATTACCATCATGTCTAAGAATACGGCCGTAGTATACCGGGGCGTCAAAATCAATATCATTGATACCCCGGGCCACGCTGACTTCAGCGGTGAGGTGGAGCGTGTCATCAGTATGGCCGATGGTTGTCTGCTTCTGGTAGATTCTGTCGAAGGACCGATGCCCCAGACCAAGTTTGTGCTGCGCCACGCTCTGCAAAGGGGATTAACAATCATCGTCGTCATTAACAAGATAGACAGGCCTAATTCGCGGATAGCGGAAGTAACCAGTCTTATCCAGGACCTGTTCCTGGAACTGGCCACCGACATGGACCAGCTTGATTATCATGTTCTGTATGCCGACGCCAAGGAAGGTACTGCGGTCACCGAGCCGGGCATGCCCGGCAAAGATATCAGCCCTCTTTTCGATTGTATCCTGGCTAACGTGCCACCCCCCCAAATTGAAAGCGGGCCATTTCAGATGCTGGTCTCCAACCTGGATTCTGACAGCCACAAGGGACGAATCGCTATCGGCAGGATCTGGAGGGGCAAGGTGGCTTCCCATGATACCGTCGTCAGGGTGAACGCTGACGGAAATATGGATTATTATGAGATCGCCGAAGTATTGACCTATCTCGGACTCAAACGCTTGAAGGTAGACCAGGCTGAGGCGGGTGACATTGTCGCGGTGACCGGCATTGAAAAGGTCAGTATCGGAGATACTATCGCCAGCCCGGAACAGCCATCAGCGCTGCCACGCATTGAGGTTGGCGAGCCGACGGTAGAGATGACATTCGGCGTCAATACCTCCCCATTTGCCGGCCGGGAGGGGCGATTTTGCACCACGCGGCAGCTACGGAAGCGGCTTTATAAGGAACTGGAAACCAATCTCAGTCTCAGAGTGCAGGATACGGACAGCCCGGATACCTTCCTGGTCAAAGGCAGAGGGGAACTGCACCTGGCCATCCTGATTGAGACCATGCGCCGCGAGGACTACGAATTCGAAGTCTCGAAACCGGAAGCGATTACCAAAGTAATTGATGGCAAGCTTGTTGAGCCAGTAGAATTGCTTACTATTGATACCAGTGAGGAATATATCGGGGTTCTAACCGAGATGCTGAGCAAGCGACAGGCCCGGATGGTTGATATGCGCAATGATGGTTTGGGCAATATACGTCTGGTGTTTCAGATACCTACCAAGGGTCTCCTCGGTTTCCGCAGCTCTTTTCTCACCTCCACCCGCGGAGATAGCATCATGAATTCTGTATTTCTGGGCTATGAACCCTTGCGGGGGGAAATTATCTCCGCCCGCAACGGGGTACTGGTCGCCTCGGAGCCGGGCTCCACGATTACCTATGGCCTGAACAATGCCCAGGAGCGCGGGTTGACCTTCATTGAACCCGGCACCCTGGTCTATGAAGGTATGATTGTGGGGCTGAATTCACGGCTGCAGGACATACCGGTTAATGTCTGCAAGGAAAAGAAGAAGACCAACATCCGGTCGTCCACGTCTGATATTGCCGTCAAACTAACGCCACCCCTGAAAATGAGTCTGGAGCAGGCAATTGATTTTGTAAATAGAGATGAACTGGTGGAAGTAACACCTGAGAATATCAGGCTGAGGAAGAAGTTGCTGACCTATTCACAGAGATTGCGGAGCATCTCTGCTGCCAGATTGAGCATAAAATGACCGGCAAATGATTGGCAATAAACATTACGGGCTACCTTTTATCTAATTATCTAAGTGTTGCATGATAGCGTTCAGAGCTCCCACGCCTCCGATACCAGAACGACCAGCCGCCGAAGTTTGTATGGGGAACAACTGTCCTTAATATGCCCCTGCCGGGTTTGACAACAAAGAAATAATATTGTAATATTAATTATGGTCATATGACCATAATAATTAAGCAGTTCATCTAATTTGATGGGCATAAGGCTTAAAAGATAAGGGTAGAAACCCATGGGAAGGCAACCACTTCGGCGTCGGGTAGATAATCTTCCGCAGGTGACCTACTTCAAGCCTGCCGGCATACCTCTGGCTCACCTTCAAGAAACGCGGCTCTCTATTGAGGAGGCTGAAGCTATCCGGTTAAAGGACATAGAGGGCCTTGCCCAGGGCGACTGTGCCCAGAAGATGAGCGTGTCACGCCCTACCTTTGCCCGGATATTGCTCTCGGTAAGACGGAAGATGGCTGATGCCCTGCTCAACGGAAAGGCGATAAGAATTGAAGGCGGGAACTATGAGATGGCGGTGCGCCGCTTCCGCTGTGACAACGGTCATGAGTGGGAAGTACCCTTCGAAGTAATGATAAAGGAGCCGCCGGAGCTTTGCCCTACCTGTAGTACGCCAGACATCATGGTACTCCGGCCCTGGAAGCCCGGCTGTGGCATGGGCGGCCGGGGCAGACGGTTAAGAGGTGGATGAAACTGGTAAAAGGGCTCAGTGAGATGGCGGCAGCAACAAATATGAAGGTCCTTGATGATTTGATATCAAAGTTGAACACAGAGGCGAAGTTGAGGGATATTCGCATGGGTATCTTTCACACTGCGGTTTTGGCTCGCAACTGCGGGCTGGCAGCGACACTCCCCCGGGACGCCCTCCGGCAGGAGCAGCCGTCAGTAAAGGAGCCGGGCCGCCTCGTTGAAAAAGGAACACCGGAGCTTGTCAGGATGGCCTACTCAGAAAACATACTTGAAGCAGCCATCGGCATGGCAGCGATTAACTCGCTGCTTGAGATTAATGACGAAAAATGCCTGGAGCTCAATGCCAGCGAACTTATCGCCGAAAAGGGAAAAGGCAAGACAGTAGCCATCGTGGGCCATTTTCCCTTTATTCCCAGCCTGCGGGGGCTAGTAAAGGAACTCCGGGTGATTGAGAAAAACCAGCGTGAGGGCGACTTCCCCGAGGTTGAGGCGGAAAATATTATCCCTCAGGCCGACGTTGTCGGCATAACCGGCACCGCTTTTACCAACCATACTATTGAGCAATTGCTAAAGTTATGTCAACCAGAAGCCTACGTGGTCATACTCGGGGATACCGCTCCCCTCTCCCCGATTTTGTTTGACTATGGTATTGACGCTGTATCCGGCACCAGGGTAATTGACCCCGAGCTGGCCCTGCGCTGCGTGAGCCAGGGCGCAACATATCGGCAGATTAAAGGAATCCGCAAGCTGACTATGGTGAAATAGCTGCGGAAGGAGGCAAGACTATGTATAACAGATCAGGGCGAGGCAGAGGTCTGGGGCGAGGTTCGGGCGGTGGTATAGGTTTTGGCTTCCGGGGTAGTTTCCCACCCTGGCCCTATGTGGGGCGGGGCAGGGGCGGCCTGCCCAGGTGCGGTTACTACTTAAGCGGCACCGGCACGCCGGCACCGTGGCCATATCAGACACCAGCCCTTCACACGGGAATGCCAGCTGCTCCCGGCTATGCTCCCTATACGCCCGAGATGACTAAAGAGCAGGAGCTAAGCTACCTGCAGAACCAGGCGGAGGCAATAAAGGGTCAGCTGGGGGAGATTGAGTCCAGGATGCATGACCTGGAAGCTGAAAAGTAAAACACAGATAACGCACGAACTAAAGGAGGTACATTATGCCAAGATTTGATGGTACTGGCCCTCGTGGGATGGGCCCAATGACTGGAGGCGGCAGAGGTTTCTGCGCTATCCCACTACGCTCAGGGCGGCCGGCATACGCCGGAACACGATTCTACAGGCCATACACCCCTCCCTACCAAGAGGCGTATGGTTTCAGGCCCTTTGCTCCAGGAATGACCCGTGAGCAGGAGTTAGAATCCTTAAAAAACGAGTCCCAAGCCCTGAGGGAGGGGCTTAAGGAACTGGAAACCAGGATAAAACAACTAACAGAGGAAAAATAGGAGGTACTATGAAGATTGCAATTACAGCTGCCGGCCCTACTCTCGATGCTGAGGTAGACCCGCGGCTCGGACGGTGCCAGTACTTTATCGTTGCCGACCCGCAAACGATGGAGTTCGAAGCGGTGGATAACTCCAGCGCCATGGCGGCGGGCGGAGCCGGTATCGCGGCGGCACAGATGATAGCCGGTAAAGGTATAGAGGCAGTTCTTACCGGTAACTGCGGCCCTAACGCCCATCAGGTGCTATCCGCTGCCGGGATTCAGGTAATAACCGGCGTTTCCGGAAAGATAAAGGATGCCATAGAAAGCTACCGGGCCGGTAAGTTAAAGACAAGCTCCCAGCCCAATGTGCCTGACCACTTCGGTATGGGTGATAACCCCGGTACGGGAACTAACCCCGGTATGGGCGGAGGTATGGGTGGAGGCATGGGCGGTGGTATGGGCGGAGGTATGGGTGGTGGTATGGGCAGAGGCATGGGCGGTGGTATGGGCAGAGGCATGGGCGGTGGTATGGGCAGAGGCATGGGCGGTGGTATGGGCAGAGGTATGGGCGGTGGTATGATGCCGCCAGGTAGCCAAGCGCCCCAGGCACAAACCGCAGGGCAAGAACTGGGGGCGCTCAAAGCCCAATCAGAGATATTAGCCGAGCAGCTAGCCGAGATTCAGCGCCGGATAGATGAACTGGGTAAGAAGAAAAAATAAAAAATATACCGGAGGTGCAACTATGCCTAGAGGAGATGGAACCGGGCCTCCCGGGGGCAGCGGCCCGGGTACAGGCAGAGGTTCAGGTAAAAGCAGCCGGGGTGCCGGTAGGATGAGAGGTACCCGGCCCGGAGCAGGCCCCAGCGGTGATTGCGTATGCCCCAGTTGTGGAGCGAGAGCCCCGCACCGAGTAGGGACACCCTGCTACAACTTGAGCTGCCCCAAGTGTGGGGCAAAGATGGCCAGAGCCTAGATGATAATATCTGTTGCCAGTGGTAAAGGCGGAACGGGTAAGACGCTGGTATCCACCAGCCTGGCCCTTTCCCTGAAAGATAGCCATAAAGTCACGCTTCTAGACTGCGATGTCGAGGAGCCTAATGCCCATGTCTTTCTAAAGCCGACCATTACCAGCAGCGAGCCTGTCCTCATACCCGTCCCCAAGATAGATGAAGAAAAGTGCACCCGCTGCGGTAAGTGCGCCGAGGTCTGCGCCTACAACGCCATCGCCGTCCTCGGTGAGCATGTGCTGACCTTCCCGCAGTTGTGTCACGGCTGCGGGGCCTGCAGCTATCTCTGTCCGGAAAAGGCTATCTCCGAAGAGCCCCGGGAAACGGGCGTGGTGGAAATGGGACAGGCAGACGGCCTGGAATTTATTCACGGCAAACTTACCGTCGGCGAGGCAATGGCGCCGCCTATCATCAGAAGAGTGAAAAAGCAGGGTAATAACGAAGGGACGGTTATTATTGATATTCCGCCGGGGACTTCCTGCCCGGTGGTGGAAGCGGTTAAGGGCAGCGACTTCTGTATTCTGGTAACCGAACCGACCCCGTTCGGGCTTAATGACCTCATCCTGGCTGTAGAAACGATGAGGGAGCTCAACATACCCTGCGGAGTTGTCCTCAACCGGGCCGGTGTCGGCGATTCTAAAGTGGAAGAGTATTGCCTTAAAGAGAACATACCTGTTCTGCTCACTATTCCACTGGATACCGAGATTGCCCGCCTGTATTCTAAGGGAATACCCCTGGTCGAGGGTATGCCAGAGTGGAAGGATAACTTCCGCAGGCTTTTTGACAGGATTAAAGGAAATAGTAGATGAAAGAAATCGTAGTCTTAAGCGGTAAAGGGGGCACCGGCAAGACCAGCATTGTCGGCTCGCTGGCGGCTCTGGCCAGAGATAAAGTACTGGCTGACTGCGATGTTGATGCGGCTGACCTCCATCTGCTGCTTAAGCCGCGGTTGAAACAGGAGACCGAGTTCTGGAGCGGGCAGGTAGCCCACATTGACCCGGACAAATGCACCCAGTGCGGCCTGTGTCAGGACCTGTGCCGTTTCGACGCTATCAAGGACTTCAGGGTTGACCCCGTCTCCTGTGAGGGCTGTTGCTTTTGCTCCCATATCTGCCCGGCTGAAGCCATAACCATGAAAGAAAACCTCTCCGGGCACTGGTTTATCTCTGACACCAAGTACGGCCCTCTGGTACATGCCAGGCTGGGAATCGCCCAGGAGAACTCGGGGAAACTGGTAGCCCAGGTGAGGCAGCAGGCCAGGAAGATTGCCGAAGAAAGAAATATAGGCTATATTATAAGCGATGGTCCACCGGGCATCGGCTGCCCGGTGATTTCGTCACTCTCTGGAACCAGCCTGGCTCTTCTGGTTACCGAGCCGACACTCTCCGGAATACATGACCTGGAAAGAGTGCTCAGTGTCTGCCGCCACTTTGGCGTTCCGGCTGTGGTTTGTATAAACAAACACGACATTAACGAGGAAAACAGCCGTCAGATTGAAGACTACTGTTTAAAGCAGGGAGTGGAGGTAGCCGCCAGAATTCCATTTGATAATGCCGTAACCGAGGCTATAGTACGCGGTGTGCCGGTGGTGGAATACTCCGATGGCAGGGTCTCGCGTGAGATAGAAAAAATGTGGCAAAATATCTCGGAACGGTTAGCCAGGAACTAAGGGGGTATAGAAGCCGGAGGGCTCGAGTAGATGGATATGGAGGAGCTGGCAAAAGAATTTATGG
>Ga0315553_10004751_pt1 | contig 10179 bp, 7 predicted proteins | sample SalMarSW160140MG_FD_203099 | JGI IMG/M metagenome (GOLD analysis project Ga0315553, IMG submission 203099) | Salt marsh sediment microbial communities from the Plum Island Ecosystem LTER, Massachusetts, United States - Salt Marsh Sediment SW1601-40 ... | reverse complement strand
GGAGTTTTAGAAGCCGTTGCCACCACGCGCGCAATTTGCCCGGACGTGGCGCCGCCTCCGGCGCGATCTCGGCGAAAAACCGCTGGAAGAATTGACTGATCAGGACTTTCGTCGCGCCGTCGAGCATCCTGCCACCCACTGCGGCGGCCTTGCCGCTGATCTCGACGACATAGTCGTAATCGATCTGCGTTGCGGCGCCTTGCGGAGTCAACCGCATGCGTCCGTGTCCGATGGTCGAACCGAGCGAACCGTCGAGGCCGCCGGAAAGCGTCGCGGCGCGAGGCGGATCGAGATCGGTGAGCGCGACGCGAGCGGTGAAGCGGCCTTTGACAATTCCGACGCCGAGGGAGACGTCGGCGCGGTATTCGTTCGGCCCGGTTTGATCGAGCGCGTGGCAACCCGGGATGGCGCGAGCCAGCACGGTTGGATCGAGCAGTGCGCGCCAGATGACCTCCGGGCTGGCCGGCACCATCTGCGTTCCACTTCCCGACAAAGCCTTGGCGCCGGGGCCGGCGGTCACCGGCGCCACCGGAGGCCTTGCGACCCGCGGCGGCTTTTCGCTCTCGCCCATCAACGCCTTGACCCGCGCCGGCGTAAGCGGAAGCTTCACATCCTTCACCCCCAGCGCGTCGGCGACGGCGTTGGCGATGCAGACCGGCGTGCTCATGCAGTTGCCTTCGCCAATTCCCTTGGCGCCGAGCGGCGTAAGCGGCGAAGGGCTCTCCATGTGCAGAATGACGGGCCGCGGGACCTCACACGCGGTCGGACAGAGATAGTCGGCGAAGGTGCCGGACAAGAAACTGCCGTCTGCACCATAGGCAAACTCTTCCAGCAGCGCGCAACCGACGCCCCAGCCGAACGAACCGTAAATCTGGCCGTCGGCAATCAGCGGATTGAGGATACGTCCCGCGTCGTGCATCGTCACATACTTGTCGATGCGCACGGCGCCGGTGTCGCGATCGATTTCGACCCCGCAAAAGTCAAACACAAAGCCATAGGTCAAAGACGTGTTAATCTGGTCGGCGTCATTCGGCGGTTCGATTTCGGGCGCGGAATAAGACGCCGTCTCGGAAATCCCGGGCGCCATTCCCGTCGGCAACTCGCTGGGGGACCAGTGCGCCGTGCCGGCGATCCGCGAGAAACGGATGTTGTTGTCGGGGTTGTTCCTGGCGAAAACCTTGCCGTCTCCGAAAGCGACCTCGTCGGCGGGAACATTGAGCGTTTGGCTGGCAATCTGGGCGATCTTGGCGCGAACTTTTTTCGCGGCCATTTGCGCTACGACTGCCGTGGATGAGGAAAACCGGCTCGAATAGTTGCCGGTGGCGATCGACCAGGGATCGCGCTGCGTGTCGCGCTCCATATTGCAGCGGACATCGTGCGGATCGAGGCCGAGTTGCTCCGCCACGATTTGGCTGAGAATGGTCGCGTGGCCCTGACCTTGTGGCAAGCTGTCGGCGGTGACGCTGACGGCGCCGAGGCAGTCCACGTTCACCGTGGCGTAAGCGACATTGCCGCCTTTCGGCCCGGCCTTGCGGCGCTCTTCGACCGGAACGATGGTGCTGAGATAGCCCATGTTCGATTGCGCGGGCTCGACAATGGCGGCAAAACCGATGCCGTAGAGGCGACCGGCGGCGCGCGCCTCATCGCGCCTACGCCGAAGCTCCGCGAGCCCGCCGTCGCGTTCCGCGGTGGCGATAGCGGTTTGGTAGTCGCCGGAATCGATGAGAGCGCCCGCCGGCGCGCGATAGGGGAACGAGCCCGCCGGTACCAGATTCTTGCGGATCACATCGAGCGGATCGAGCCCCAACTCGACGGCGATCCGCTGCATCAGTCTTTCAAGTCCAAAATAGATTTGCGGTCCGCCGAAGCCGCGCACCATTCCCGATGGCGTCTTGTTGGTCATGACCAGCTTATTGATGATCTGCATGTCTTTGGCGGCATAGGCGCCGCTCATGATGCCGTGCTGGCGATAGAGCGGCCCCGGCATCGGCGGACGCAGATAGGCGCCGTAATCGTCGATCTGCTCGAAGCGGAACGCGGTGACCAGGCCATCGCTTTTCACCGCCGCGGCAGCGCGAATGATGCGGTTGGGCGCGGCGATCGCCGCGGTCAGATGTTCGAACCGATCCTCGACCCATTTGACTGGACGCCCGGTGCGCCGCGAGGCGATGCACATGAGGACGACATAGGGAAAAATCGCCTGCTTCACCCCGAAGCCGCCGCCCGAATAGGCCGGAGTGCGAATGCGCAACTGCGCGCCGCCGCAGCGGAGCGCCTTGGACATCACCGGGTGGACGGTGAACGGCCCCTGGAAATTGCACATGACATCGTAGACGCCTTCGCCCGGCTGGTAGTCGGCGACGACCACATAGCCTTCGAGCGGCGTTTGCGAGTTGCGCGGATAATCGATCGTGATCTCTACAACCCGATCGGCTTCCGCGAAGCGCGCTTCCGGATCGCCGTACGCGAAATGGCGTTCGGAGGGCACGTTGGAGCCGACAGCCGGATGGACCAAGGGCGCGCTTTCGGCCGTCGCCGCCAAGGGATCGATGACCGCCGGCAGCTTGCGGTACTCGACCTGGATGTTGTCGACGGCGTCTTCGGCGATATAGCGGTCCTCGGCAAGGACGATCGCCACCGCCTCGCCGACGAACCGGACGCGGTCGGTGGCGAGAGACCATTGGTCCATCGGCTGTCGAAGCACGATGATGAAGGGATCGGAAACCTGCTTGATTTCGGCCCCGGTCAACACCGCGACCACGCCTGGCCGCGCCATCGCTTTCGACGTGTCGATCGCTACGATCTCGGCATGGGCATGCGGCGAACGGAGGATCGCCGCATGCAGCGTCCCCGCTCGGATCGGCATGTCGTCGGCGAAATAGCCGCGCCCGGCAAGCAGTGTCGCATCTTCGATCCGCTCGACAGGGCGCCCGAGCCAGCGGCGTTCCAGTCCGTCGGACGAAGGCTGAGAGGGGGCTTGGGCCATGAGGATTGAACGCGTAATACTGTTGTGATATTTCTTATATCCGTGACATTTCGGGGATTGTCAACGACGAACTCGTTTGCTGGCGACGAAGCGGGTTCGATGCGCCCACATGGAACAAGTTCCGCAGCGCCCGTCGCGATTGGGAGTTCATGGGTGTGACCGCCACTGAGCAGAAACACGTCGTCATTGTCGACGAAAGCGTCACGCCGAACGCGCTTCAGTTCTCCGATATCTTCAACGTCGCCGTTCCGTTCATCGATCGGCCAGTCGCTGAGGGGCGCGGCGGCGCGGTTGCCGTGCGCTACGCCGGCCAAGAGATCACTTACGCGGAGCTGGCCGAGAATGTCGGACGCGCCGGCAACGCTTTGCTTGATCTTGGGCTTGCGCCGGGCAGCCGGTTGATCATGGCCGCGTTGGACGATCCGTATTTCTTCTACGTTTTCTGGGGCGCCATCAAAGCCGGAATCGTCCCGATCGCCGCCAGCACATTTATAAAAACCGCCGATTACCGCGTTCTCATCGACGCCGCCGAATGCGATGGATTCGTCTATTCGGCGGCCCTGGCGGGCCAAGCAGCCAATGTCGAGGCGAAAGCCGCGGGGCTTCGGTTCATTCTTCCCATCGACGGACGCGATTCGTTGGCTGAACGCATTGCTGCCGCTTCGCCCGATCTTAAACCGGCGGCGACATCGGCTACCGACGATTGCTTCTGGCTCTACTCGTCAGGCTCAACCGGAATTCCGAAAGGCGTCGTGCATCGTCATCGCGACATGGTGGTGACGAGCGAACGCTATGGGCGCAGGATCGCCGGCATCGAGCCAAACGACATCGTGTTCTGCGCCAGCAAACTCTTCTTTTCGTTTGGTTTCGGCGGCGGAATGACCTTTCCACTATGGATGGGCGCTTCCACCGTCCTACAGCCGGAACGAACGACGGCGGATCTCGCCCTCGACATCCTCGAACGTTCGCAGGCCACGGTCTTCTTCGGCGTCCCCACTCTTTATGGACAGATGGTTCACGCGCTGAGGCGACGCCCGCGTCGTCTCGCTTCGCTTCGACGATGCCTGTCGGCGGGCGAAGCCTTGCCGGCCCCGATTTTCGAACAATGGAAGCAATTGACCGGCGTTCCAATTCAGGACGGCATCGGTTCGACCGAGGTGCTCCACATCTTTATCTCGAATAGGATCGACGACATCCGGCCGGGAAGCTCGGGCAAACCCGTGCCGGGATACGAGGCCAAAATTGTCGGCGAGGACGGCGCCATCGTCCCGGATGGCGGCATCGGGACCTTATGGGTCAAAGGCGAATCCAACGCTCGATGCTACTGGAACAACCCGGAAAAGACCGGCAAGACGATGGTCGGCGACTGGCTCAATACCGGGGACATGTATTACGTCGACCCTGACGGATATTTCGTCAACGCCGGTCGCGCCGACGACATGCTGAAGGTGGGCGGTCAATGGTGCTCGCCGATCGAGATCGAAGCAAAATTGCTCGAACATCCGAAAGTGCGGGAAGCCGGTGTCGTCGGTCAAGCCGACGAGAATTCGTTGATCAGACCCGCAGCCTATCTCGTACTGGCGCACCGCGAGGATGAAACCGCGGCAATGGTCGATGAATTGCAGCGCTTATGCCGGGAGCATTTGCCCAGCTTCAAGTGCCCGCGCTGGATTCACTTCGTTCCCGAATTGCCGAAGACGGTCACCGGCAAGATCCAGCGCTTCAAACTGCGACAAGTGTCGATGTAGGCCCTCAGGCGGAATGCCCTCCACTTCAAAACCCTACCGTTACGCTGGTGTTGACTCGACGCCCTAGCCTCATCTGGGCGGCAGGAAAGGACGAAAAATGGCTTTCGAGGCTCCGATTTCACGATGGCAAGAACGCGTGCTCCCCGAGTGGCTCGACTACAACGGCCATATGAATGTCGCCTATTTCGTTCTGATTTTCGATCACGGCACGGATGTGTTCTACCCGCTGATCGGCCTCGGCAAACCGTATCGACAGCGCACTGGAAAATCGACCTTCGCAGTGGAGACCCACATCACTTATCAACGCGAGTTGAGCGTCAACGAGGAGGTGGCGGTCACCACGCAACTGCTCGATTTCGACGACAAGCGTATCCACTACTTCCACCGCATGTGGCATGTGGCCAAAAACGCGCAAATGGCCACGCTGGAGCAACTCGCGGTCCACGTCGATCTCACGCAGCGCAAGGTCGAATCGATGCCCGAGGAATCGCAGCGACTCCTGTGCGAAATGTGGGAGACGCACAAGGAGCTGCCGAAACCGAAGGAGATGGGAAGCGTGATGGGGGCGAAGTCGAAACGCGGTTGAACGGTTGGGCGGAGCTTCTCAAGCCGAGGCGGGTTCGTCCGTCGACGCACCATTGCCACCGGTGGCGGGCATAATTTCGCCGCGCTCGATCGTGAGCGCCGTATCAGTGATCTTTTCCAAAAGCTTCGGCGTCGATTCCGAAATCAACATGCCGAGGTCCCGCCTGCTTTCGCGTAGACGCAGGAGCGCCGCCGCATACGACCGCGCGAGCGCGGGGGCGAGCCCTTGAAACGGCTCGTCGAGCAATATCGCCCGCGTTCCCACCATCAGCGCGCGTCCCAGCGCAACCATTTTTCCTTGTCCGCCGGACAGAAAGCCCGCGGGCCGCCGGCGTAACTCAGCGACTTCCGGCAAGAGCGCGTAAGTTTCTTCAAGTCGACGGCGGCGCTCCCCGGCGGGGAGACGCAATGCGACCGCGGGAAGCAAAATATTGTCTTCGACGGAGAATTCCGCGATGAGCCGTCGGTCCTCCGGCGCGTAGCCGATCCCGAGCATCGCGCGCCGATGCGGCGCAACCGTCGCTAGATCGCGATCATCGAACAGAATGCGACCGCCCTCGAGAGGCAGCAGTCCCATGATGCTGCGCAGTGTGGTCGTCTTTCCCGCGCCATTGCGGCCGATCAGCACCGTCGTGCGCGACGGCTCGATCGCCATGCCGACACCGCGGAGCACGAGTTGATCCTGGATCCGGACACGCACCTCTTCCAATCGCAACATCATCCGACCCCGACAACCCGCTCGACGACGTTTGGATTGTGCAAGACCTCGCGCGGATGGCCGCTGGCGACCACCCGACCCGTGTCCCACACGAACACGCGATCGGCGTAGCGTTCGACCACGTCCATGTCGTGCTCGACGAACAGGGCGGTCATCCGCTCGGCGCGGAGCATTGCGACGATCGTATCCATCAATGGAGTCTTTTCGGCCGTGCTAACCCCGCTGGTCGGTTCATCCAGCAACAGGAGCCGCGGCTTCAGCGCGATGGCGATCGCGATGTCTGCGAGTTTTCTGAGGCCCTCGGGCAGCGTCGCTGTCTGCTGGTCAGCGGCGTCGTTGAGCGCCAAAAGGTCGAGGATGCGCAACGCCGCCTCGCGATAGATTTCACGGTCGAGCGGACCCATCGGCTGCCAGATGTCGCTCCGCGCGGCGACGGCGAGCATCACGTTCTCCAACAGCGAGTGACCGGTGAACAGTTGGGGAATTTGAAAGGCACGTGCGATGCCGCGCCGGGCGATTTTTCGCGGCGGCAGGTTGGTGATGGGCTGACCGTCGAACAGGATGCTGCCGCGCGCCGGGTTCACATATCCGGTGCAGAGATTGATGAACGTGGTTTTTCCCGACCCGTTGGGTCCGATGATCGCCACGATCTCACCTGCATGGATATCGAGCTCGACGCCATCCGCCGGTTTGACCCCGCCAAAATTCACATGAAGGTCGCGAACCGAGAGAATGGGCATCATGACTTACGACCCCGCATCCGCGTTTCCAACCTTTGGAGCAGACCAAAAAGCCCTTCCGGCAGGAAAAAGATCACCACCAGAAGCGAAATGCCGATAATTGCGTTCCACGCTTCGGCCGCAAAGCCGACCGCAAATGTGCGCACCAGCTCGAGAAAGAACGCGCCGATGAACGCTCCCGGCACCCCGCCTATTCCTCCAAGCACGGCGATCAGCACGAGCTGTCCGGATAAGGTCCAATACGAAAACTCCGGAACCACGTGACCGATTGCAACCGCCGAAAGCGCGCCTCCGAGTCCGGCCAGCGCCGCCGAAGCTATATACGCGACCAACAGCACGCCACGCGCCGAAACACCGATAAATTCGAGGCGGACCTCGTTGGTAGCAATTGCACTGAGCGCTTGGCCTAGTGGGCTCTTCAGGTATCGGTCGGTTATCAGCGCTACGCCCACCATTATGGCGATTGCGATCAAATGCAACGCTTGTTCGAAAGCCGGACGACTAAGTTCCATACCGAGAAGGCTGGGCGTCGGCACGCGCATCCCGTCGGTGCCCCCGGTCAGACGGTAGAGCTTCGACAGCAGGGTGAAGAACACCATCGAGACGGCGAGGTTGAGCATTGCGAAGAAAATACCGCGGTAACGCACCATGAAAGCGCCGACGACGAGCCCGGCAGCCGCGGTGATGAGGGTCGCACAGGCAAACAAGGTGACAAGCTCACCGATGGCGGCGTCGCGCATTAGAAAAGCGATCGCATAGGCGCCGATCGCAAAAAAAAGCGCGTGACCGATCGAAATCATGCCGGCGCGGAGCAATATGGCGACCCCGAGCGCCGCTAGGCCCTTTCCAATGGCGACGGTAAAGACGAATCCCAGCCACGACACGGCAAGCGGCAAGAGCGCAGCAAGCACGGCTATTCCGAGCATGTGTGCGAGAACCACGTCAGACCCGCCTGAGACCGATTGAGCCGAAGAGGCCGTAGGGACGAACCAGCAGGACCGCCAGCATCACGAGATAGGGCACCACGGGCTGGAATTCCGGCATGAAATAGATCGCCGCCGACCGCGCCAGACCCACAAGGATCGCGGCGAGCGCCGCGCCTTCGATCTGACCCAGACCGCCGATGGCGGCGACCGCAAAGGCGAGAACGATCGTCTCTGCTCCGAGCCCCGGAGATACCCCCACTGTCGGCGAAGCGAGCGCGCCGCCAAGAGCCGCTAGGAAAACGCCGAGCGAGAAAGCGAGCATGAACACGCGCGACGCATCGATGCCGAGGGCGCGGGCGATTTCCTGGTCGGCAACGACGGCGACGATCAGCTTGCCGATGCCGGTCCGTTTCAAGAGAAGGCGCAGGCCGATCGCCACCACGATCGCCAGCCCGATCAGCAGCAGTTGATAATTCAAATAGACGATACCGGCGATCTGACTTGTGCCAAGAAGCAGCATCGGCGTGTCCTGGGAATATGGCTGAACGCCGAAAATCAGCTTTTGCGCGTCTTCGAGTATGAGGAAGAGGCCAAAGGTGACAAGGATTTGCAGCGCCTCCGGGCGGCCATAGGTCCATCGCAGAAGCGTTCGCTCGATCAGCGGTCCTAGCGCCACGGTGACGAGAAAGGGGCTGATCACCAGGGCGAAAAAACTCAAGACGGGCCAGCCTCGTCCGGCTACGAAGGAGCCGATCACGACGCTGAGATAAGCCCCGAGCGAATAAAAGCTGCCATGCGCAACATTAAGAATGTGCAGCACGCTGAACACGAGCGTCAGGCCGACCGCTACGAAAAAGATCAGCGCCGCGTCGGCGAGGCCATCGACGATCAGCGGCGCATAGTTTGCAAGCATCTCAGTGCGTACACGCGTGCTTCACGAGCCGCGGTCTATTTATACGAACCCGGCTTTGGCAGGGTTGCCAGTATCGACGGCTTCATCTTCGCGATCCAAGCGATGGGATCGACCCCCACCGGCGGCGTTACGAGACTCGCGGGATAGCGAACCATATTGCCCATGATCGGAAACGGAAAACGCGAATCCTTCGTCGTTTCCCCGACGATCTGGTCGACAAGTCCGTCATGATCGTCGCGAAGCGCAAGCGTTCCCGTGAGCGTTTCCGTCTTGAGGTTCTTGGCTGCAGCCACAAGATCGTCGCGCGTCGGCCAGCGTCCCTTCGTGTTCGCGAGCGCTTTCTCGTACACGACCTTTACCGCGTAGATCGTATTGGCCATCTTGAACGACGGGAACACCGGGTATTCGTCGAAGCGCTTGCGATAATTTTCGACGAACTGCCTGGTTTGCGGCTTGCTTTGAGCGTCCGGCGACATCCACCAGCCATCGCCAATGACGCCGATGATGACGCCGTCCGGAAGCAATGTGCCGACTCGCTGCAACACCGACTCGCCGAGCGCGAGGATCACCGTGCTGCGCGTGAACAATTCGCGCGGCGCCGCTTGACGCACGAAATTCTCGAGATCGGCGCCCCAGAGATTGGAGAAGATGACGTCGGGCTGCGCCGTGACCAGCCGCGAAATCTCCGTATTGAAACTGGGCGACCCAAGCTTCGGATAGAGCTCGGCGACGACTTCGACATCCGGCTTCAACGCCTTTAATGTGGCCTTGAAGATGGTGGCGGCGTCGCGGCCGAAAGCATAGTCCGGATCGATAATGGCGATGCGCTTGACGTCCGGCTTCACCGAAAGAAGGTAGAGCGCCGATGCGATGAATTCCGGCACCGTGCTGCTGTTCGTGCGGAATACGTATTTATAACGGTCCTTCAGGAACAGCTGATGGGTGTCGCAGTTCCACATGAATGTCGGCATCTGCAGCTGATCCGCCACGGGCGCAAGGGCGAGACAGTTCCCACTCGAGAGCGCAGCAATCATCACCTGATTGACCGGGTCGGCGGCAAGCCGGCGGAATTCGGCGACGACGCCTTCCGTGCCTTGTCCTTCGTCGACATAGGTCGGCTTGATCGGGACACCGCCAATGCCGCCGCTCGCGTTGATCTGTTCGATGACAAGTTCGGCAGCGTTGCGTCCGGGCATTCCATAGGCCGCCGCCGGGCCCGAGGTGAATGTGAATACGCCGAAGCCGACGTCGCTCGGCTTGCTTGTCTGCGCCACGGTTGGCGTCGCAAACTGGATAAGCAGCGCCACAGCGGCAGCGAGGATTTTGAGATGGGTCATCGGGTCTCCTCCGCTCCGGGCCCGACCGTCGCATCGACGAGGGCCGCTTTCATCAACCCGTGCTTGTTTCGAACAATCAAACTGATCTCAGGATCTCAGCGCCGGCACAGGAATTTGCCGCGAGATTGCTCGACGTTTAGGAACGCATAGGCAAATACTGATGTCAAGGTGATATTTCAGTCAGTCGACGGTGCACACCTCGACAACGATCCAGTCCGGCGCGCCA
>Ga0315553_10004750_pt1 | contig 10179 bp, 7 predicted proteins | sample SalMarSW160140MG_FD_203099 | JGI IMG/M metagenome (GOLD analysis project Ga0315553, IMG submission 203099) | Salt marsh sediment microbial communities from the Plum Island Ecosystem LTER, Massachusetts, United States - Salt Marsh Sediment SW1601-40 ... | reverse complement strand
CGCCCTCCTGAACCAGCAGCCGCGAGCCGGCGCAGCACACCTGCCCCTGGTTGAACCAGATCGCGTCGACCACGCCCTCAACCGCGGAATCGAGGTCGGCGTCGTCGAACACGATGAACGGCGACTTGCCCCCGAGTTCCAGCGTCAGCGACTTGCCCGACCCGGCCGTCACCTCGCGGATCTTGCGGCCGACCTCGGTCGAGCCGGTAAAGGCGATCTTGTCGATCTGAGGGTGCTTGACGATCAGCTCGCCGGTCGCCCCGTCGCCGGTGACGATGTTGACGACACCCTTCGGCAGCCCCGCCATCTGGCACATGTCGGCGAACAAGAGCGCCGTCAGCGGCGTGAACTCCGCCGGCTTCAAGACGCTCGTGTTGCCGAGCGCGATCGCCGGCGCGATCTTCCAGGCGAGCATCAGCAGCGGGAAATTCCACGGGATGATCTGGCCGCACACCCCGACCGGCATCCGGTCGCGGAGCTCAGTCTCCATGAGCTCCGCCCAACCGGCATGGTGATAGAAGTGGCGGGCGACCAGCGGCACGTCGATGTCGCGGGTCTCGCGGATCGGCTTGCCGTTGTCGAGCGCCTCGACCACGGCGAACAGCCGGCTGTGGCGCTGGATCAGCCGGGCGAGCGCGTAGAGGTACTTCGCCCGCTCGTGGCCTGAGAGCCGCGCCCAACCCGGTTGCGCCTTGCGCGCCGCCTTGACCGCGGCGTCGACGTCCGCCTCGCCGGCCTGCGCCACCGGCGCCAGCACCTCGCCCGTCGCCGGATTGTTGGTGTCGAACCACAGGCCGGACTCGGGCGCGCGCCACCCGCCGTCGATGAACAGTGGAGCGCCCTCCTTGTGCCTGGCGATCCAGTCCCGGGCTTGGCTGTCGCTTTCCGGCGCCGGCCCGTAGTCCATGGAGTCGATGATCTCGGCGATGGACATTGGCTACGCCATCCCGTGATGGTCGAACGAGGCGTAGCGGCCGGTGAGGTAGTACGCGAGCTGGCGCTCGATGTCGGCGAGGAGCGACGAGGCGCCGATGCGGAAGAGCCCCGGCTGCAGCCAGTCGTTGCCGAGTTCCTCCTTCATGACGAACTGGAAGGCCATCGCGTCCTTGGCCGTGGAAATGCCGCCGGCCGGCTTGAAGCCGACGGTGTGGCCGGTTGCCTCGCGGTAGGCGCGGATGGCGCGCACCATGACGAGCGCCACCGGCAGCGTGGCGTTGACGCCCTCCTTGCCGGTCGAGGTCTTGATGAAATCGCCCCCCGCCATCATCGCCACCCACGACGCCCGGCCGACGTTGCGCAGAGTCTTGAGGTCGCCGGTGCCGAGGATGACCTTCATGTGCGCCGGACCACAGGCATCCTTGAAGGCCCGCACCTCGTCGTAGAGCGCCTGCCAGTTGCCGGTGAGCACATGCTCGCGGGTGATGACCACGTCGATCTCGTCCGCCCCGGCGGCGACCGACGCCTCGATCTCGGCGAGGCGTGTCTTGAACGGCGCGAGGCCTGCCGGAAATGCCGTCGACACGGCCGCCACCGGAATGCCGCTCCCTTCGAGCGCCGCCTTCGCGGTCTCGACGAAGCGGTGATAGACGCAGATCGCGGCCACCGTCGGCGCCCGGCCCGCGAGGCCGAGCGACTCAACCATGTCGGCGCGCAGCGGATGGCGCGCCTTGGCGCAGAGGCGCTGGACGCGCCCATCAGTATCGTCGCCGCTGAGCGTGGTGAGGTCGATGCAGGTGAGCGCCTTCACCAGCCACGCCGCCTGCCACTCCTTCTTTACCGTACGCCGTTTAGGCAGCGTCACCGCCCGACGCTCGACCGCGGAAAGGTTGACGCGCACCTCGGCAACCGGCTCGGGATCGAACGGGATACCCGGGTTACTGGGCTGGTCCGGCGCGTTCCTCAGCCGGTGTATTTCAGCAGATGCCGGGTTCGACATAGGCGACGAGCCTCCCGCATCCCAGTCTATTCGGCCCGCGGTTCCCAGGCTACCGGTTTGCGGGACCATCAGCGCTGACAACCGGGGGCGCCGTGCTCGGTGCAAAGACACATCGCGGATCCCCGCGCCGCTGCCGCAGCCATGGGCACCGCAATCACCAAGGCCCATCGCCATGGCGGCATGGTCAAGTGCTTCAGGACGCCCGGCCGATCCCGAGCAGGCAGCCACCTCAATGAAGAACCGCAAACCGAGATCGATCGGGTTCATGGGTTGAGGCCGACGCCCCACCTGCCTACGGATGACCGCACGCCCGTGATCGGCGCGGTCCGGGCACGACCCTCAGCTCAGCGCCCGCCCTTCGGCGTCGAACCGGTGGAGCCTGCCCTGCTCCGGCAGCAGGCTGACCTGGTCTCCCTTGCCGTACTTCACCTCGCCGGACACCCGGGCAATGATCGGCTCGCCGCTCTCGACGCGGACGTGCAGGAAAGTATCGCTGCCGAGATGTTCAGCGACGATGACCGTGCCCGACCACTCGCCGCCCTCGTCGGCAACGTTAAGGTGCTCCGGCCGGATGCCGATCAGTCTGGCCTCGCGCCGCTCGGCCGACGGCCCGCCGATCAGGTTCATCTTGGGGCTGCCGATGAAGCCGGCGACAAAAACGTTGGCCGGACGGTCGTAGAGCTCCAGCGGGGTTCCGACCTGCTCGATGACGCCCCCGTGGAGGACGACGATCTGGTCGGCAAGCGTCATCGCCTCGACCTGGTCGTGAGTAACGTAGATCGTCGTTGTGCCGAGGCGACTGCGCAGCTCCGCGATCTCCACCCGCATCTGCGTGCGCAGCGCCGCGTCGAGGTTCGACAGCGGCTCGTCGAACAAGAAGACCTTCGGCTCGCGCACGATGGCCCGGCCGATAGCGACCCGCTGGCGTTGCCCGCCCGACAACGCACGCGGCTTGCGATCCAGCAGCTCGGTCAGCTGCAACGTCTCGGCCGCGGCCCCCACCCGCCGGCTGACCTGATCGTTGGGCGTCTTCGCCAGTCTGAGGCCGAACGCGATGTTCTCGAACACGGTGAGATGCGGATAGAGGGCATAGGACTGGAAGACCATGGCGACGCCACGGTCGATCGGCCTGAGGTCGGTTACGTCGTCGCCGCCGATGAAGATGCTGCCGGCGGTCACGTTCTCGAGCCCCGCCACCAGGCGCAGCAACGTCGACTTGCCGCAGCCGGACGGGCCAACGAACACCGTGAACGACCCGTCGGACACCTCCAGGTCGATGCCGCTGATCACGTCGACCCTTCCGAAGCGCTTGGCGACCTTGTCGAACCGCACGTCAGCCATGGCGCACCTCTCTTCCGTCAATGTCATCCCGAACGAGCATGAGTTTGCCGTCCGCGCCCGCCGCGACCGGGATCGGGTCGCATAGCGCACCGACGAAGCCGCCGTCGGGGTCGAAGCCGATCGTGCCGAGGAACACCGGCCTGCCGGCGGGATCGTCGACGATCCGGCCGGCGTAGAAGGACTGCGAGCGCGTTCCGGCGAGAAACGGTCCCGCGCCGAGCCGCCACGGGCCTTGCGGACCGTCGGCGATGAAGTAGTGCGTGCCCGTCTCCGCCTCGCTGCCGTCCCGCGCCAGCGCCTCGCGCCGGGCCGCCGAGGTCCGCCGGACCGAGGTCGAGAACAGCAGGTAGGATTTGCCGCGACGCGACCAGTATTGCGGCACTTCGCATTCGCCGAAATTGCCGGGGGGCGTCACCGGCGGCTCCACCCGCCAGTGCACGAGGTCGTCGGAGTGGGCCGTGCCGATAACGCCGCGTCCGTCCGCCGGGCCCCCGGGGACCCGCGCCGTGAACCACATGCGGAAGCCGGAACCGAGCGGGTCGGGCACAACCCACGGATCGCGCAGCGCCCGGTCGTGCCACACCGCCGGGTCGTACTCCTCGTAGAGCCGCGGATCGAGATCGACGACGGGATTGGCCTCGTGCCGCCGCCAGGTGTCGAGGTCGGTCGAGGTCGCAACCCCGATCCTCTGCTTCCGGCACCCCTCCGCCTTCGACGTGCCCGTGTAGAAGAAGTACCAGAGGCCATCGTGGTGCATCACCGATCCCGTCCACGTCGTGCCGTCGTCCCAGCCCGGTTTCGCCGACGGCCCGAAGCAGACGCCGAGAAACCGCCACCGACGAAGGTCGCTCGATACGGCATGGCCGATCGACGCGTTCCAGTGGCGCAGGTCCGGGTTCCCGATCGCCTTCGGCGCCTGCAGGAAATACAGGTGATAGTCGGCGCCGTTGCGCGCCAGCCAGAAGTCCCACATCCAGCGATCGTCGAACGCCAACCCCATGCCGCTGCCGCCTCGCTCCCTAACCCTTGACCGCGCTGCCGACGACCGACTGGATGAACCAGCGCTGGAAGGCGAGATAGGCGACGAGCACCGGCAGCGACATCATCACCGAGAACGCCATTTGCGGCCCCCATTGCGGCGGCGGCGTCGTGAAGAACTGGGCGAGCGCCAGCGACACCGGTCTCACCTCGGGCCCGCGCGTTATCATCAACGGCCACAGGTACGCATTCCAGAATTCGAGGCCTTGCAGGATCGCCACCGTCGCGATCACCGGCAGGCTGAGCGGCAGCACCACCTTGCGGTAGATCTGGAACGGCGTGGCGCCATCGAGGTAGGCGGCCTCGTCGAGGTCCTTCGGCAGCTTGGTGAAGAACTGGTAGAAGAGAAAGATCGACAGCGGGTGGGCGATGAACGGGATGATCTGCGCCTGGTAGGTGTCGAGTTGGCCGACCCGATTGACCATGAGCAGCAGCGGCACGACCAACGCCTCGATCGGGATGATCATGAGCGCGACGATGACTCCGAGCATCAGCGCGCGCCCGCCGAACCTCAGTCGCGACAAGGCGAACGCGGCGAGTGAATTGGCGAAGACGCCGAGAACCACGATCGAGAAAACGATCAGGATCGAATTGAACATGAAGCGCAGGAACGGCGCCTGTTGGTCGGTAAGCACGGTGTGGTAGTTGTCCGGCGACACGTCCGCCGGCGATACCCAGAACGCGCGGAAGCCCCCCAGGTCGACGAGGATCTGCTGCGGGTTGCTCTTGAGCGAGGTGGCGAACATCAGCGCCAGCGGCCCGAGCACGATCAGCGTCATGACGAGGCCGATGACGACCCGCCCGATGATGTCCGAGCGGCTGTTCACGTGATCTCCTCCTCCGATTTGATCATGCGCCGCTGTATTAGGCTGATGATCAGCACGATGAGGAAGAACACCACGGCGGTCGCCGCCGCGAAGCCGACCCGGCCGCGGCGGAAGCCAACCTCATAGAGATAGTGGACGACGGTATTGGTCGCGCCCTGGGGTCCACCCTGCGTGAGGATACTGACCTGAGTGAACAGCTTGAAGGCGAGGATCGTGGTGGTGATGATAACGAAAACATGGGTGTTCCTCAGCCCCGGCATGGTGACCCGCCAGAACTCCTGCCACCGCGTGGCGCCGTCGACCCGCGCCGCGTCGTAGAGTTCCTCGTTGATCGATTGCAGCCCGGCCAGATAGACCACCATCTGGAAACCGAGACCTTGCCAGGCAGAAAGCAGCACGATCGAGGGCAGCGCCGTGTACGGATTGCGAAGCCAATCGACCCGCTCGATCAGGCCCAAGCTGACCAGTCCCAGGACGGTGTTGAAGAAACCGTCGATTTTGAACATCGAGAACCAGACCACGCAGACCACCACCATGGTGATGACCGTCGGCAGGAAGAAGATGCCGCGAAAGACGTTGCGCGCCGGCAAGCGCGAGTTGATCAGCACCGCCAGCGCCAGTGCGATCGACGTTTGGAACGGCACGACGAGAAGCGCGAACAGGAAAGTGTTCCAGAAAGCCTGCAGGAAGTTCGGATCGGTGAACAGCCTCACGTAGTTGAGCGTCCCAACCAGCCGCGTCGGCAGGTTTGGATTGGGCACCAGCCGCTGATCGGTGAACGACAGGACGATCGCCAGCGCGAACGGCACGATGATGAAGACGAAGCCAAGCACCAGCGCCGGCGACATCAATGTCCAGGCGGCGCGGCGTTCAAGCGCCGCTTGTGCCGGACGGCGAGCCATCATCCACCATTAAGGAAGGGTGGCCGGAGCGCAACGAGGCGCCCCGGCCCGGGAGGAAAGCATGCTGAGCTACTGCATCATGCCTCCAAAAGGTGGATAGCCCTGATTGTCCTCGATGTCCTGGTCGACTTCGGCCGCGGCCGTCGACAGGGCCCCGGCAACGTCAGCACCGTCGATGATGTCGGCCACCGCTTGCGCGAATGCGGCCGTAATCGTTGGATAGGCGGGATGAACAGGCCGCGGCACCGCGATCGAGTTCAATTGATCCACAAACAGGCTGAGATCGCCGCCCTCCCCGTAGAGCTTCGACTTTGCGATCGCCGTGTTGGTGCCCGGAACGGCACCGTTGCGGTTGGCCATCGCCAGGATCCACTCGTCGGTGAGGAGAAACTCGAGCAACTGGCCCGTCGCCTTCGGATTCTTGGACGTTGAGGTGATGCCCCAGCACCATGACCCCATGCCGGTGACGTGCTTGTCGCCAAACTTCGGCATCGGCAAGAGCACTAGGTCATCGCCGAGGCCTTCGTGGTGTGGCGTCCACATCCAGTGGCCGACGAACGCCAAAGCAGCGTTCTTCTTGCCGTAGAAGGCGTCGTCGCCGGCCGACGCCGGCACTACGTAGCCGCTCTTAACCCAATCCTGGAAATGGGTCATGCCCTTCACCGCCGCGTCCGAGTCCATCGTCCCCTTCGCCCTCCACGTACTGCGGTCGACAAGGTCGGCGCCCAGCGACTGGATGATGGGCGAGAAGCCGTACGTGTACCACTCGCCCTTGCCGTAGCTCAGCTTCAGGTCGATGGCATATTCGACTTCCGGTAGCGCTTGAAGTTTGGCGAGTGCGTCCTCGAACTCAGCCATGTCCCAAGCGTCGTCGACGCCGGTCGGGATGCGCACGCCGGCCTTCTCGAGGTAGGCCCTGTTGCCCCAGATGGCGAGGCCGGAGTCGATCTGGCCGAGCGAGTAGAGCTTGCCGTCGGGTGGATACGTGCCCTGGTCGATCACCGAGGGAAGCGCGTTGTCGATCGTCGCCTGGGAGACGATGTCGTTGAGCGGCTGCAGATAGCTCGACCATGCATAGTTGGCATAGTTCGGCCCGTCGAAGTCGAGAAGGTCGGGCAGATCGCCGGCGAGCGCCGCCGCCTGCACCTGCTCGTTGTACGAGCCCTCTGGCAGCAGCACGAGCTCTGCCTGCATGTCGGGATGCAATTCGTTCCACTTCTCGACCCCGGCGGCGATGGATTCGCGTTCGCCGTCGCCGCGACCGCCATGGTGCCAGACCTTGATCGTGTCCTGGGCCACAGCAGTGCCGCCGAGGACGAGGATTGTCGCTCCGGTCAGGAGCCACTTCGTCAATCTCATTGGTTTCCTCCCTTGGTTCATTCCGGTTGGTTGCACTTGGGTCACGCGACCGCCACGGCCGGAGCCACGGCGGTCGATGCGCGATGCACCAACGGGCCCTCAACCCGGATCACCTCTGCCGAGGGCTCTCCGTCGGCGATCGACTGAAGAAGTAGGTCGGCCGCCACGCGCCCCATGCGCTGGTAGGGCAGCGCGACGGTGGTCAGCGCCGGCCTCAGGCCCTCCGAGAACAGCCGGTAGTCGTCATAGCCGACCACCGACAGCTCGTCGGGGATGCGCAGCCCGAGCGCGGCCGCGGCGTTGTAGACTTGCAGCGCCATCTCGTCGTTGCCACAGAAAATGGCGGTCGGGCGATCGACCAGCTCTAGAAGCTTGCGTGCGGCCGCGAACGCCTCGACCTGGTCGAAATGCGCGGTGTGAGTCTGGGCTGGAGTGACGATGTTGTCGGAAAACGGGACGCCCGCCTCGGCGAAGGCGCGCCGCAATCCGGCGAGCCGCAAACGCGTCGCTTCGATTCCCGGCAACAACGTCAGATAGGCGATGCGCCGGTGATGGAGCGATAGCAGGTGCGCGCCAATGACGTGACCACCCTCCTCGTCGTCGGGCAGGACCGTCGGCACCCGGGCTAGGGTGGTGTAACAGTTGACGAGGACGCTCGGGCCGAGATTGAGACTGCCGAACTCGTCCGCCTGACGATGATACATGGCCGCGCACACCACCCCCTCGACACGGCTCGCGCGGAACGTCCGCAGGATCCGGGGCAGGTCGTTGGGGCGGTTTTCGGTGTTGCCGATGAGCAGCGACATGTCGCGGTCGGCAAGCGCGTCCTCGACGCCGCGGATGATGTCGACGGAATAGGGCGTCGTGGCAATCACATCGGTCAGGAAGCCGATCACGCCCGACCGCCCCGAGCGCATGGCCCGCGCCCGCTGGTCCGGTACAAAGTTCAGTTCCTCTGCCGCGGCCAGGACGCGCTTCCGGGTTGCCACGGCGACGGTGTCCGGCTCGTTCATCACGCGCGAGACGGTCTTGATCGACACGCCGGCGCGGGCCGCGACGGTTCTTATTGTCGTCAACCAAAGTCCTCCCATTTTTCAGCATGAACCGAATGACAACGTTGTCAAGCGGAATGTCTCGCGTTGTCATTCCGAAAAATCGGATGAGATCGCGGGCGACCGACGCCGTCCGCCCATATCTCGGGTCGTGGTCGGCATGCCGCCCACCAAGAGCCGACGAACGCTTAGGCCGTACTGCCAGCTCGCGGGTGGGTGGCTGCGATGCGAGCCTTAGCCGGTTGCCTGTGGAGACGAGGATATGAAGGAACGCCCGGACCTGAGCGTCCGGGCAACCGCGTCCTGCCAGCCCGCAAGCCTCTCCGAACGCTCTGCCGGCTTCATCCGCGGGAGGAATCGGCGATCACGTTTCCAGCCCCTGGCGAACGCGTCCGGAGGCGGGTGGATACCCGCGCGGTAACCGGCCAGGTAGGCGGCGCCCAGGGCCGTTGTCTCGGCGATCTTCGGTCGGTCAACGGGCGCGTCGAGGACGTCGGCGAGGAACTGCATGGTCCAGTCCGAGGTCGCCATCCCGCCGTCGACTCTGAGCACCGTCTTGGCGCCCCGCGACGCCTTCCAGTCGCCATCCATTGCGTTGATGAGATCGCGCGTCTGGAAGCAGACCGCTTCGAGTGCCGCCCGGGCGAGCTCCGCCCGAGTCGTTCCCCGGGTGATGCCGTAGATCGCACCCCGCGCCTCGGCGTCCCAATAGGGCGCGCCCAGGCCGACGAAAGCCGGCACGAGGTAGACCGGGTGCCGCCGATCAGCGCGGCCGGCGAGTGTTGTAGCCTCCTCAGCACGCCGAATGATTCCCAGGCCATCGCGCAGCCACTGGACGGCGGCACCCGCGACGAAGATCGAACCTTCAAGGGCGTACGTCCGCTTCCCGTCCAGCTGATAGGCGATCGTCGTGAGCAGGCGGTGGCGGGAGCGGACGGCCTCGGCTCCGGTGTTAAGCAGGGCGAAGCAGCCAGTCCCATAAGTCGACTTCAACATGCCCGGTACAAAGCAGGCCTGGCCGACGGTTGCCGCCTGCTGATCGCCGGCGACCCCCAGGATTGGGACCGCGGCGCCGAGAACGCGCCTCTCCGACACGCCGTAGTCCGCTGCCGAATCCCGCACCTCGGGCAGGAGAACACGAGGCACCCCGAACAACTCAAGCAGCCCCTCGTCCCACGTGCCCGCGTGGATATCGAACAGCAGGGTGCGCGACGCGTTGGTTGCGTCGGTCGCGTGGACCTTGCCGCCGGTCAGCCGCCAGATGAGGAAGGCGTCGACGGTGCCGAAGCACAGCTCCCCACGCTCGGCCCGCTTGCGAGCGCCACGCACATGGTCGAGGAGCCAGGCCACCTTGGTGGCGGAGAAGTACGGGTCGATGATCAGCCCGGTGCGCGCGGTAATGTCGGGCTCGTGGCCGGTGTCGCGCAACGCCGCGCAGGCCTCGGCGGTACGCCGGTCCTGCCAGACGATCGCCCGGTGGATCGGCTCGCCGGTCTTGCGGTCCCAGATGACGACCGACTCGCGCTGGTTGGTTATTCCGATCGCGGCGATCCCGGACGCACCGACCTCAGATTTGCGTATGGCTGCACGACTGGTTGCGACGGTCGTCCTCCAGATATCGTCCGGGTCGTGCTCGACCCACCCCGGACGGGGAAAGTACTGAGCAAATTCGCGCTGCGCCGAGCCGACGATGCGAAACCGCCGGTCGAACACGATCGCACGCG
>Ga0315553_10004748_pt1 | contig 10181 bp, 4 predicted proteins | sample SalMarSW160140MG_FD_203099 | JGI IMG/M metagenome (GOLD analysis project Ga0315553, IMG submission 203099) | Salt marsh sediment microbial communities from the Plum Island Ecosystem LTER, Massachusetts, United States - Salt Marsh Sediment SW1601-40 ... | reverse complement strand
GTTCTTCACCGGCGACCCCGGCTGGCTCGACGTGGGTATCAACCGCAGCCGCCTCTACCGCGACGTGCGGCGGTATCGCATCGACGATCAGGACGCGCTTGCTTTCAAGAACTGGGCCGAGTTCAGACAGGCCAACCTTCGCGAGAACGGTTGGTGTTCCCGACCTGTTCCCCGGGACGAGGAGAGCAAGAGATATCGCCAAGGCTTCTGGGGCCGCGCGCCCTGGGAACTCCCCAATCCGGAACACACCACGCTTGACCTGCTCTACGACCGCTACCTGCTCTTTGGCGACGTCCGGGCGTTGGAGAACATGCGCATCGTGGCCGGGCACGGGGTGTACTATTGCATCGCCAACGCCCGGTCGATCGGCCGCCATACGGGCTGGTCCTGGAGAGCGTTCCACCGGTACTGGGAACTCACCGGCGACAAGCGGGCCGGCGAGCTCTACAAGGAATTGATCAGCGTGAATCTCCCGCTAATCGGGAAGGGCCCGCTGGTCGCCCCGGGCCAGAAGCCCGGCCGCGGCGACGGGCTGACCGTCAAGTGGTGTTACGCGGTTGCGCTGGCCGCCCTGCACACCGGTGATCCCCGGATGCTGGAACTGGCCAAGACCGCGGCGGAGGGCAAGGAGAAACACGCCGACAGAGCGTTCGTTGCGCTCTTCGCCGTGCTCTATCATCTGACCGGCGAGCAGAAATACAAAGACGCCATCTTTGAGACGACCTACGGCGGGAAAAAACTGCTGCGGCCGGAGCTTGGCGACGGCCTCTTCTTCCCGCCCGCCGCGCACTGGCTACTGAGCCAGCCGCCCAGAGCGCAGAAGTGAGATGGCCATCACAACGAGAAAGGGTATGCGCTCCGCGCTGAGTGTCCTGAGGCCGTGAACTGCCCCCGGAAACGGGTCCAGGCCCTGTGTTAGTGTCTGAGGTGGTCCCGCACGATGGTGTGCATTCCGCGCGTACGGGTGGGGGGTCATCGCAGGGGCAAGTCGGTATACTCTCGCACATCTCGCTCGTCTGAAGACGGTTGCATGCGGCGGAGCGCGAGAATACCATAACGGCTTGACGAACGAGACGTGACCGGCCGGAGAACACTCCGTGCGAAAAATGCGCCTATTGACCACCGTCGTCGTCCTGTTTCTGGCGTCCGCCCTGGGCGAGGCCCACGCCGCTGACCTGCTCGTCGAATGGGACTTCTCCAAAGGCCAACACGACTGGGCACCCGTGAGCTGCATCAGGGGAACGAAGCTCGACGCGAACGGGCTCACCCTCAACTGCGTCGGCGAAGACCCCTACCTGGTCGGACCTGTCGTTCCCAAGCTCGAATACATCATCAAGGACAAGGCACTCGAAGTCACCATCCGGATGAAGCTCACAAAGGGAACGGCCTGCCAGCTCTTCTACGGCCGGGCTTTCTCCGAGAAGGACAGCCTCCACTTCGAGGTCAAGCCTGACGGCCAGTTCCACGACTACTCCCTCGAACTGCCCCCGCTGCCAGAAGCCTCACGGGTCCGCCTAGACCCGCCGCCCGACTGCGGCCCGGTCACCGTCGCCTCCATCAGGCTCGTCGCCCGCGGCAAGCTCGCACTCCCGAACTTCCGGAACCCCCGCTTCATCAAGGCCCGGACCGACCCCGCGCTCAAGGTGCGGTCCGGCGACCTTGAACTTGTGTACTGGACGCCCGGCACCAACGGGCCCGACCGTTTCGAGATTCGCGTTGACGGCGTGCCGATGGCATCCACCTACTCCGCTGACCTCATGGCCATTGGCGACGGCTCCGGCCTCGCCTGGATTCCCACCGACAAGGCCCAAGCGCGAGTCACATCCCAACGGCCTGCCACCGTCGAGAGAACCTTCCAGGACCCCAAGGGCGGAAAATGGAAACTCACCACGACGTTCAAGCCCATCGCCGACAAGGGCGCCATCGAAATCGAATCGGTCCTCGAGTGCAGCGCCGAAACCAGAGTCTTCCACGCACCTGTTTTCGCCATGCTCGCCGGACTCGGCACGTTCGCCCCCAAGAAGACCCAAGCGCTGTTCGCCGGGCTGGAGTACCTCGAAGATGAACCGAGCAGCAGCGAGAAAGACCTGCGCGGCCCCAACGCCAATCGACTCATCCCCAGCCCTCTCAAGGTCACGTTCCCCCTGATGGTTGTCCATCACAAAGACCGGTACGTCGGGCTCATGTGGGAGATGTCGCCGACCGTTTCGCCCATCTTCGACTCGCCCAATCGCACGTACGGAACTGGCGGGCACCTCATGGGCCTCGTCGCGCCCGGCGTCGGGCTCCGCCGCGAAAACCGCCTCATCGCCTCCAGCCCGCTCACCGTCGGCCCCGGCAAGCCGATCCGCGCCCGCTTCACCATCCTCGGCGGCAAAGGGACCTCCGTCGTACCGGCCGTCCAGCAGTACGTCGCCCTCAACGGTCTGCCCGAAATCCCGAAGTCCGAGCGCGACGCTGCTGAACGACTGCTCGCCGCAGGCTGGCTCGATTCCGGGATCGGCAAGGGCGGCCTCTACTCCCACTGCGCCGGCTGGAAGCTCCAGCCCGCCGCCGACGCCTGCTGCTTCATGCGCCGCCTCGCACAAACGGTTCGGGACGACAAGACACGCGGCCGGCTCAGCCAGGCGGCCGACGCGGCAGCCAAGCGCCTTTCGTCTGAAACGATGCTTGACGGCGTCTCACACGTCCGTTCAGCGGCGACCGCGCCCCTCGTCCTCGGCGGCGTCATCCCGGCCTTCAAAGCCGCCGGCGCACGCGCAAAAGCCGGCCTCAAAGCCTTCCGACCGGACGGCTCGGTCCACTGCCGCAACGGAATGCAGACCACCCATTGGTCCGACGAAGCCAACGGATACGCCGCGATGCGCCTCAAAGGCCCGCTTGAATACGCCGCACTCGCCGGCGACAACGACCTCATCGCCCGGGCCCTCCGCCTCGTCAAGGCGCTCGACAAGTTCGACAACACCGTGCCGCGCGGCGCACAGACTTGGGAAATCCCGCTCCACACACCCGACATCCTTGCCTCCGGTCAGCTGGTCGACATCTACCTCGCCGCCTTTGAATTGACCGGCGACAACGTCTTCCTCGGCCGCGCCAAGTACTGGGCCTGGACCGGGCTCCCTTTCGTCTACCTCCGCCGACCTGCCAAACCCGTGGGCGCCTATGCGACCATCGCCGTTTACGGCGCGACCGGACGGACCTCGCCCTGCTGGATCGGCCTGCCTGTCCAATGGTGCGGACTTGTCTACGCCGATGCCCTTTCTCACCTCGCCGAATACGACCCCAAAGGCCCGTGGCTCAAGATCGCACGGGGCATCACCGCCTGCGGGCTCCAGATCTCCCGGCCGATCTCCGACAAAGGGGGCCAGGGCCTCCTGCCCGACGTCTTCAACCTGCAGTCCCAGGGCCGGAGCGGGCCGGCCATCAACCCCGGTACCGTCCAGGCCAACCTGCCCGGCCTCTTCGGCGACCTTCCGTATCATCGCTTCCGCCGGCTCACAAAGTCCGGGGCCATCGTCCACGTGCCCGGCTCGATTCGCATCGAAAAGGACGAGCCCACCGAGGCCATCGTTGTCATCGACGCTTGGCCCAAAGAACCATTCTACGCCGCCCTTTCCGGCGTCGCCAAGCGGCCCGCCGTTACCATCGATGGTAAAGCCCCGGTTGACGGCGCCGTCGATTACGATGGCGAAACGAAGCTGCTTGTCGTCAAGTTGTCCAAGTCCGGCACAATTCGGCTGAACTGGTAGAGTACGGCTGACCGGTACGCTGATGGCCGTCAGTCTGAGCGTACGATGGACCCCCGCGATGGGCCCGCGCGCGGAGTATCTGCAGATGCTCTCTTGGGGACACGCCGGCGAGGACGCCGGGAGGCCGTGGGGCATGCAGTGAATCACGGGGGCTGCGGTCGCCCGGCGCGCCCGTGGCACCCGCATAGTGGGTGGTACAACAACTGGGGGCGGGTCATGGCCAATGTGGTGGGCGCGCGACCGCCATGGGTGGCAGCGCGTTCGGAAGGGAGAGTCCTTTGTGGACGCTCGCCCGCGGCCGTCCCTCTCGGGGGCGCGAGGGGGTCATCCTTGTCACCCCGCACCCCTCAGGAGTATACTCCCAACTGCCTCACTTCTGCTGACGGCGAACAACGCCAATCGTCCGGCGGAAGATTCGCCGCTTCCGGGCCGGACGAATATTCGGACCACGCGCGGTCGCTGATGGCAGATGGCTACTTGTCAGTCTTGTCTTTGCCGCCTTCGCCGATGACGATAACGGTCCCGCCGCCGGCTTCTAGCGGGGCAACGTGATGCTGACGCCGCCGCCGGCGCCACCCGGGATCACGATGGCCCGGCCTCCACCGGCGGCCCCGGTCTTCTGGCGGGGCAACGTGATGTGGACGCCGCCGCCGGGTGCGCGCATGATGATCGGGGCGCCCGGCTTGCGCGCGGGCGCGGGGAGAACGTTGTTGACCTTGGCGGCGTAGTCGACGTAACTGGCGACAAGCCCCTTGTCGCGCTCGGCGACCACGGCCATGGCCTTGGTGAGTTTGTCGCGCTGGTCCTGCGTGAGAATCGCCTCGACTACTCTTGCGAATTTCTCGGTGACGATCTTGAGGGCCTGTTCGCCGACCAAAGACCTGACGGCGGCGCTGTGCTTCTTGGGGTTCTTGTCGAGTCCGAGGACTGCGGCAAGCGGAGCGTTCATTGCCCGTAGTTCGGCCTGTTCCTGGGCGAACACTTGCTGCAGTTGGGCTTTCTGCTTGTCGGTGAGACCGAGGCGGTCGCCGAGGCGGGACGCCCCTTTGCGGAGCAGATCCAGCGCCGAGTACTGCTGTGCAATGTACCACCAGTAGCCGCGCGCTGCGGGGGCGGGGCCGAGGATGGCATCGAGTTGCTTGTCGAACCCGGCGAGGTATTCGGTGAGCCACTTGGACCAGTCGGCAAGTACTTTGGCGGCCGAGTTGAGTTTCTCCGTCTGCTCAGGGGTGAGGATGTTCTTGATCTGGCCGACGGGCAGGGGGACCTGTGCGTCCTTGTATGCGGCGGCGCGACGGGCCCTGTAGTCCTTCCTCTTCGCTGGGTCCTTCCGGTCGGCGGCGGCGAGTCTGGGGACCTTGGCCTTGGCGCCGGCGTAGGCCTTGTTCTGCTTGCCGGACCACTTGGTGTAGATTTCGTCGAGCAGGCAAAGCGCGGCGGGGCATCGGGTGTCGTAGGTCATTTGTTTCCACATGCCGGCCTTCTGGCGCCCGCCGAGGCCCCAGCCACCGCCCGGTGCGACGACGCGAACGTCGGCGGCGTTCGCGGCGAGGGGCAGGACGAGCATCGCAGCCGCAAGGATCCACAACATCTTCTTCATTTCGCATCTCCTTTCAGAGGTCCCCGGCGTCAAGTTCCGCGCGCCGGAAATGCGTTATCTGCCGCCCCAGGGCATTCCGTAGTATCCGCCGACGTGTGCGGCGCCGGCCTTGCCTTTGGGCGGCGGGAGAATCTTGTCCACCTTGGCGGCGAAGCCCTGGTAGCTGGTCCAGACGTCCTTGTTGCGCTGCTGGAGAAGCGGCAGGGCCTTGGTGATCTTGGCCTTCTGGTCCTCGGTGAGGAGTTTGGTGACGGCTTCGCGGTTCTTCTTGGTGCGGTTGTTGATGCCGGCGGCGCGGAGGACGTTCTGGTACCGGAAGGCGTCCCGCATCGGCGGGTCGGTGCGGAGCATGGGGCCGGCGAGTCCGGCGGAGGCGGCGTATTCGCCCCAGGACTTGCCCTGGAGTTCGTCGAGTGCGGCGAGCTGCTCCTTGGTGAGTCCAAGCCGCGAGGCGAGCAGCATCGTGCCCTTCTGATAAGCTTCGAGCAGGTAGAGCGCCATCGAGGGGCCCTTGAGGGCCGGGTCGTCGGCCGCGGGCCCGACCGCCTCGTCGAGTTTCTTGTCGTACGTGGCCATGCATTCGGCGAGCCACTTGGCCCAGCCGGCGAGGGTCTCGTTGGCTTCGAGGATTTTGCCGAACTGCTCGGGGTCGAGGAGGTCGGCGATCTTCTCGACGGGCGGCTCGCCCATGGCCTCGTTGTAGGCCTCGCGCCACTTCTTCGCCTGCTCGGCGCGCTTGGCCGGGTCTTTGGCGGCGGCGGAGAGGTGCGGGACCTTCGCGTTCGCGGCGGCATAGGCGGTCGACCTCTTCGTCGCCCAGCTCTTGACCAGGTCGCCGATGATCTTCTTCTGTTCGGCGTTGAGGTCGAGCCGACCGATGAGCGAGTAGGCGCCGGGCAAAGCGTTGGTCATGTAGGTCCAGCCGCCCTTGCCCCACATTCCGGGTCCGACAGGGCGCTTCGCGCCGCCCTGGCCGAACGCGAGGCCGGACGCGAACAGACTCGCAAGCAGCATCGCAACGCCGATTCGTCTCATGTCAGGACCTCCAAAGGGACTCCGATGCGTAGTAGGTGCAGACGATCAACTCTTCTCTTACGATACACCGAGCGGGCCGGCTGCTGCAAGGCTCTTCTGGCGGTTCTTGAGCGAGGGGCAGGGCGGGCCCCGGACTTCGTAACTCCTGGCGCAGGCGGACGAGTTCTTGGGCCCTACGCGGTTCCGCACGAATTCTAGGTCGCGCCGGCCCCTTGTTCAGCAGCAGAATCCGCGCTCGTGGCACAGGTCGCTTTTTCGTACCATACGCGGAGCAGGGCGCTGTGGATATTCCGCGCGCACGGGTGCGGGTTCATCGCAGGGGCAAGTCGGTATTCTCTCGCACATCTCGCTCCCCTCTGTGATTCAGACAGTTTTTGAAAGAACGGAGAGGGGCCGCTGCGATCTGAAGTGATTCGCCAGTAGATGCCGCAGCAACTATGAGGTGTCGGCGTAGATGCAGCGGTTCATCTCCTTGCGCTCCACGATAACTTCCAACCGCGGGATGATCGCCAACCGGGCGGTCTCTTTGAGGCGGGCGATCTCCAGGCCGTACGTTTCGACGTGCATCACGGTGCCGTAATGCTTCCAGTAGACGATGACGGCGTGCTCGCCGCTCCGCTCGCGCCAGCGGACTTCCTTCATCGTGGCCCGCGCCAACTCGCGAAGGTGTCGCTGGTGCAGGTGCAGTTGCAGCAGACTGTACACGAGCACGATGAAGACGATCTGGGCGACGCAGAGGGTGTACGCGGTGCTGGTGAAGTCGCACAGCGGCCAGTAGTTCTTGAGTTGGCGGTAGCGTTCTTCGACGGTCGGCCGCTGAAGGTAGTACTCGAAGATGACGCCCGGATGGCTGAAGCTCATGGCGGTCACCAGCCCGCCGGTGCGCACGTTGCCCTTCGCGTCGGTGTCGCGGATGAGGACGGCGTGAACGGGCACGTCGCAACTGTCCCACACGTGCAGATTCTTCACGGCGGCGAGGTCGGTCTTCGTCCCTTTGTCTCGCCGGCGGTCCTTGGCGCTCTGGAACTCTTGCCAAGAAATCGTGCCCGTGCGGTCGACGGGGCAGCCCGGATTGCGAAGCTGCTCCGGTGCATCAAGCAGCCGCAGGGCTTCGTCGAGCGTGACCATGTTCGACTTGAGCGGGCAGATGCTGTCGATCCCCTGCCGCTTGAGATCGGCGAGCCACGCCCCGTCAAGAAAGCCCCGGTCGTACACCAAAACCTTCATCAAACCGGCTCCATGGGCCGAAAGGAAGCCCTTTACGAGTTCCCGCCCGGCCACCACGTCCGCCGTAAAATTGTCCTTCCCCAGCACCTCCAAGCCGCAGAATACGAAGGAGTCCTCCGCCGCGTTCGCGTGCAGCAGCGTCACGATCTTGTGGCAATAGTCCCACCGAGTCCGCGCCTTCTCCTCCGGTGCCATCCGCTCGTACGCCTCCCGGCTCACCGGCTGGTCGTCCGCACCGAACCGCAGGTGCAGCGCGTTCTCCCGCCGCCCGTTCTCCGCCAGAAACACCCAACTCGAATCGAGGATGAACAACCCGTCATCGTCGAACGCACCCTGCCGCCCCATCGCACCCGCGCACGCCCTGTTGAACCACCCGACAAGCGCGGGCACCGGCGTGTCCGGAAACAACTTCCGCATCGTGTCCTGATCGAACGGCGTCCGCCGAGCCTTCCGGTTCTTCTGGTTGAACCCGTCTCTCCACCCCGCGTTCAGCCCGAACTGATTCAGCACCGTCCCGCACCGCAACACATACGGCAGGTTCCGATACGCCCGCTCCGCGTGATACCGAAGCAGAATGTGACCGAACACCAGCACGGACACCGGAACCTCCGCCCCCTTCTTCCGCGGCGACGGATACGCCGCCGACAGCTCCGCCAACAACCCTGACTTCAGCAGCATCGCCGCGAACGCGTCCGCCTCACCCGGGTCCGAAATATCCACGTAGTCCACCTGCCCCGCGCGCAGAGCCGAGAGCACCTTCGCCTCGTTCTTCTCATAGACGACCAGCTCTGCCATCGCATACCATCAAAACACAACTCCAGCCGAAAATCATGCGCTAATTCAAAAAAGTCCCCAGGAATCTCAAAACAGCCCCAACCACACCCCCCTTCCCACTTCTACCCCACCTGCTCGACCTCGCCCCCGCCAAGACTGTCTGAATCACACCTCGCTCCCCTGGAAATGGTTGTCTCCGAAGGGGAGAGAGGATACCATAACCACTTGCCGAACGGAAGATTGCACGCGGACGAGTCCTTAGACCGTACGCTACGCGGCGGAGGAAACCTGCGAGGTCAAGTGAAAGGGACCAAGTCATGAGAGCCCTGTCCCTCTGCATCTGCGTTATCCTGGCAAACGCGGCATTGGGTGCCCAGAACGCCCCGCCGGCCTTCGCCAAGAAGCCGGCCGCCACCAAAGCGGGCGACAAGGTGAGAATCGAGTTCGCGGTGGACCGCGAGACCGACGTCTCGGTCTTAATCGAGGATGGGGGCGGCAAGGTCGTCCGGCACCTCGTGTCCGGCGTGCTCGGGAAGAACCCGCCGCCGCCGCTCAAGCCCGGCCTGGCCCAAAGCATCGAGTGGGACGGCAAGGCCGACTGGGGTAAGCCGGCCGGCAACGGCCCTTTCAAGGTCCGCGTAGTGCTGGGCCTCAGTGCGAAGTACGACAAGGCGGTCATCGCTGACCCGATGTCGATCGGCGGGATCCAGGCAATGGCCGCCGCCCAGGACGGCACGCTCTATGCCGTGGTTGGCGCCGGGGCGGGCGTGCCCAACTGGAGCGGCCAGCGCCTGGTGGCCCTCAACCGCGACGGCAGTTTCCAGCGGACGCTCGTCCCACTGCCGGCCACCGCCACCAAGGAGCAGATCGAGGCCATGGGCGGCATTGCCGTGCAGGTCGGCGGGCGGACGGTGCCGATGTACCTGGATCTGCCGCAGCGCCGGAACACGGCGTTCTGGTCGAACGACGGGGTGGCCATGACCCCCGACGGGAAGTTCCTCGCCCTGCATCCCGATGCCCGGATCGGGCTGGTGGACGTGACCGGCGCGAAGGCGCCGCCGGCCTTCCTCGGGCCCAAACTCCTGCCGAATGTCCCGGCGGCCAGCTTTCACACACTCAACCACCGCCAGTACCTGGCCGTGTCGGGGGACGGCAAGCACGCCTACTTCAGCGGCATCGCCCCGGCACGCAGCTGGTCCAGCAAGAAGATACCGCCTTACCCGGCGGTCTACCGCGTGAGGCTCCCGGAGCGTTCGCCGGCCCGGCCCTTCTTCGGCGACCCGGCCAAGGCCGGCAATGATCGGACCCATCTGGGCAGCCACGCCCATGGAATGGCCGCTGACGGCAAAGGCGGCCTCCTGATCTGCGACCCGGCCAACCAGCGCGTGGTGGTCGTCTCCGAGGCCGACGGCAAGTTCGCCCGCTCCTTCCAGGCGGAAAGCCCGGAACTCGTGGCCGCCGACCCACAGAGCGGCGCGGTCTACCTGCTCAAGGTGGGTAAGCGCGCTTCGGCCGAGATCGTCAAGCTCAGCGGCTGGAAGACCCCCCGGCCGTTGGCCTCCATCCGCCTGACCGCTCCCCGGAGCCACCTCCAGTGGCGGCTGGCGGTGGACGTCAGCGCCAAGCCGGCGGTCATCTGGGCCTCCAACGGCTGGCAATTCTTCCGTATTGAGGACCTCGGCGACAAGTTCAGTGACGCCAAGCAGATCGGGGGGCGCGACCTCGGCGACGGGGGATTCGTCAACCTGACCGTTGACCACTGCCGCGACGATCCGGAGATCTACGTGCGCGCCGCC
>Ga0315553_10004741_pt1 | contig 10189 bp, 10 predicted proteins | sample SalMarSW160140MG_FD_203099 | JGI IMG/M metagenome (GOLD analysis project Ga0315553, IMG submission 203099) | Salt marsh sediment microbial communities from the Plum Island Ecosystem LTER, Massachusetts, United States - Salt Marsh Sediment SW1601-40 ... | reverse complement strand
CGTACGTCGGAACCGCACAAGTGCACTTCGCGCAATCTCGATGATCAGCTTTCGGTCATCCTCGCTCAAGTGCGTGGCGGTCTCAAAACGTGACCGCACGTCATCCGGGATCTCCTCAGCAGCCTCCTGGACGGCGCGCTCGGCGGCACTCATCTGGTCGAGCGGTACCGTATCGAAGAGCTTGGCGGTCAGCGCCAGCAGGATTGCAATTTGGCCGGAAACAGATACCGGCGCGAATTCGGATTGCTTAAGGCAGGCGCGAATCCGTCGTCCGTGCTCGATGATCTTGCGCGTGTCCTCGTCCAGACGGGCGCCGAACCTGGCGAACGTCTCCAGCTCCTCGAACTGAGCGTAGCCGAGCTTGAGGTCGCCGGTCACCACGCGATAGGCTGCGCGCTGCGCCTTGCCACCGACACGTGAAACGGATCTGCCGACGTCGACCGCAGGCAGAACGCCCAGTTCGAACAGTGATGGGGAGAGATAGATCTGACCGTCCGTGATGGAAATAAGATTGGTCGGAATATAGGCGGAGATGTCTTGAGCTTCTGTCTCGATGATGGGGAGTGCGGTCAGCGAACCGCCACCGAGATCGGTGCGCAAGCGGGTGGCGCGTTCGAGCAAGCGCGAGTGGATATAGAAGATGTCGCCGGGAAACGCTTCGCGTCCGGGTGGCCGGCGCAGCAACAATGAGAGCTCGCGATAGGCCCGAGCGTGCTGCGTGAGATCGTCGTAGACGATGAGGACATCACGGCCCTCCTCTGCGAAATGCTCCGCGATGGTGGTCGCCGCATATGGAGCGATGTAGGCGAGGCCTGGCGGATCATTGCCTTCGGTCACGACCACGACGGTGTGATCCATCCCGCCCTTCTCGCGTAGATTGGCAATGGCCTTTGCTACGGCGGAAGCGCGCTGGCCGATGGCACAATAGACGCAGATCACATTCTGACCGCGTTGATTGAGGATAGTGTCGATCGCGATTGTCGTCTTGCCCGTCTGCCGGTCTCCAAGGATCAATTCCCGCTGCCCGCGTCCGATTGGGATCAGCGCATCGATGACCTTGAGGCCAGTTTGAAGCGGTACTGTCACCGGTGAACGGTCGATGATCGGAGTTGCAGGGCGTTCGATGGGTAGCCGCGCGCTTGCGACGACTAGGCCTTTGCCATCGAGCGGCCGGCCGAGTGGATCGAAGACCCGCCCCAGCAATCCCTCGCCGACGCCCACATCCATGACCCGGCCCGTGCGCTGCACTTCATCGCCAGCGTGCAGATTCCAGTACTCTCCGAGCAGGACGACGCCGACTTCGTCCTCATCCACGTTGAATGCAATGCCGAGCACGCCGCCGGGAAACATTACAAGTTCATCGAAGCCTACGCCCGGAAGACCGGAAATTTTCGCGATCCCGGTCGCGATGCTGGTGATCGTGCCAACTTCCCGCGGCTTCAGACGCGCTCTGAATGCTTCCCTCGCCTGACCTAGTCCAGCGAATACGCCATCGATAACAGCCTCGAGGTTCTCGGGTTCCATGCTCAATGGGTCCTGGCTTTAGCCTTCAGTGCACCGGCCTGAGGCACAGCCGTGGCTTCGGGCTTGTCCTTGCCATCCAGAAGGGCGCTGACGTGCGCTTCCAGGGATCCGAGATAGTCCTCGATGCTCCAAGCCACTTTTTGGCCACCAGCCGTAAGCTCTATACCACTGATCACCTCCGGCGCGATCTCGAACCGAATGCGCACATCAGCTCCGAATAATTCATTGAGCGCGCTTTGTATCGCGGAGCGCTGCTTCACAGCCAGGTCGAAAGCGCTGTGAACGAGAGCCAGCCCTGATGCAGCCTTGATCGCCTTGCTAAGGGTTGCCTTCTCGCTACCGCCTATGTCCCTCAAGCGGCGCATGAAGGCATCGGTCATGCTATCCTCCAGGTCCGCAGCTGCGAGATCCTTCAGTGCCTTTCGAGCAATCGCAAACACTTCCTGCTTGGTCCGGGCACCAATGACCTCGTTCAAGGCGCGGGACTCACTTCTCAGCGCCTCGCCACGTTTCGCGCTTAGCGCATCGGCTGCCTGCCGGGCCTCTTCGATGAGCCGCTTACGCTCCGCTTTGGCTTCTTCCGTCGCCTTGATCAGCAGGGCCCCACGCTGGCGGTCGAAAGCCGCGTTTTTGCGCTCGAACTCATCCCGCTCCTTTTTGGCTTCGGCCTTCGTCGCGTCGGCACTCGCCAGTTCTCCAGCAATCCGCATCTCCCGTGCATCGATAGCGTCGAGGATGGGCTTGTAGAGAAAGCGCTTCAGCAGCCACACCAGGACGATGAAGTTGAGAACTTGCGCACCGACGGTGAACCAATCGACGAGCATGACCTACTTGCCGGCAGCTTGGGTGAGGACGTGATTCCAGAACGGATTGGCGAAGATCAGAATCATCGAAACCACGAAGCAGTAGATCGCTACCGATTCGACCATCGCCAGGCCGACGAACAACGTGCGTGTGATTGTCGACGCGGCGTCGGGTTGCTGCGCTAGCGACGTTAACGCCTTTGAAACGGCTAGCCCCTCGCCGAGCGCGGGTCCGATACTCCCCAATGCAATCGTAAGACCCGCTGTGATGATTGACGTCATTGCGATGAGCGTTGCGCTATCCATGTTCTATCCTCTTGATCCGGTGGTGGGTCCTTCAAGGCCCAGTGGAGATTTCTGGTTTGGCTTTTCGCACGCGCGTGCCGGCAGCGATGTAGACCGCGGCCAGGATGCTGAAGATATAGGCCTGGACCATCCCCGTGAGCAGACCGAGCACACTCATTGCGATTGGGAAAATGAAAGGCGTGATAGTCAGCAAAATGCTGAGAATCATCGCGCCGCTCATCATGTTGCCGAACAGGCGGACGGCAAGCGCCAGCGTGCGCGAAAGCTCGCTGATGATGTTGAACGGTAGCATGATGAACGTCGGCTCGATGTAGGACTTCAGGTATCCACCCAACCCCTGCTCCTTCATGCCGAACAGCGGCACCGCAACGAACACGCACAACGCGAGCGCTGCGGTGGTGGAGAGCGAGCCCGTCGGCGGCTCGTATCCAGGTATGATGGTGCAAAGGCTTGCGCTGGACACAAACAAGAACAGCGTGCCGAGAAAGCCGATATACCGGCGCGGCTGGTGAAGGCCGACGTCCTCGATTTGCTTTTCGATGCCGCTGACAACGATTTCCAGCAGGTTCTGCCATCGTGAACGTGTTAGACCTTTGGACAAGTGGCCTGTGACGAGCTTCGCGCCCATGGTCAGCGCGAGCATCAACGCCCAGGTGAACACGATGGTGCCATTGAGCTTGATGAATCCATGTTGCCAAAAGATCATCTGATCAGGACTAAGGCGCATGGCTTGCCTCACCTGCCAGATGGCCTTGAGCTTCTTCCGGCGATCGTGTCAGCCTCATCACGATATGCCGGGCCAGCGCAAATCCCACGAGGCAGCTCAGCAGCCGCTGCCAGTGCCCACCCGAGACTAGATAGAACCCAGAGATGACAACAGACATCCGCAGCAGAAGGCTGCCGATGAACCATAGCGCCGGTCGCTCGGAAGCAGCGCCCCTATTCACCGTTAGCCAAAGGCTGCCGAAGAAAGCGACGCCAAGCGCAAGACCCGCGACACCGGCCATGGCCAGCGGTAGTACATCATTCATCGTTGCCCTCCTGCTCGTCGCGCATAGCTTGGTCCTCCTTGGCGACCCAATGCCACGCATTGAAACAGCCGATTGCGAGCCCAGCCACGAGGAGCGCTAGCGTCCAGGAACGCGCGCCCCCGTAGTGCTTGTCGAGCCAAAGACCAAGAGCCGCGCCGAGCACCGTCGGAACCGCGACCGACCATCCGATCAGGCCCATCATACCCAGGCCGAACCAGACACCCGGGGCGGTGTTTCGCCGTGCCTTGAGCTTTCTCTGCTCGTTCGCGCCAACTTCTTCGGCCAACGTCTGTCGACCTGTCGATACTTTTCTGTCTCCCTCTTCACTCATGTTGGAAGCTCGCGAAGCGTCGAAGAAATCCGCTTTCGAGCTTGGCCATCACTACGCGCATGCTCTGTTCGGCTTCATCCAAAGTCAGGAACTCATGCTCGACTGATTGGCGGAGTTGACCGAGGTCGTTCCCGAGGAAGGCGTGGCGCACGGAAACGAGCACGTTCAGACCTGTCTTGACGATGACCCCTTGATCCACTGCCACATAAACTTCCCCATCAGCATCACTCTCGTAGATCAGAATGCCCGGCGTGAGGGCGCCCACACAGTCGAGCCGGTGCGGGAGAAGCCCAAACGACCCATTGTGCGTCTCAGCAACGATGCGAGACACGTCGGTGCACTCGGAGAAGACCTGGAAGGGCAGAAGAACCTTAAGGATCATGCGCGCTTGTGCCATCTTCGCCCTCCACCTTTGGTGCAGTCGGTGAATTGGGGTGCGGGGCAGACGAGGCCCTCTGCTTTGTTGTGACGCCCGATTGTGGCTCGGCAGCACGTTTGCTTTTCGCCGCCGGTCCGGCGACAGCTGCAGTCCGGGAACCACCCGTGCCCTTCCTGGCTTCGTCAATTGTGCCGATCATGTAGAACGCGCTTTCAGGAACGTCCTTGAATTCGTCGTTGAGAATGCGCTCGCAGCCATCCAGTGCATCTTCTAGGCTGACCAGCTTGCCTTTCAGGCTGGTGAATTGCTCTGTCGTGAAAAATGGTTGAGTGAGAAAGCGCTCGAGCCGGCGCGCGCGACCGACCGCATTGCGATCGACTGGCGCCAGTTGCTCCAGCCCAAGCATGGCGATGATGTCTTTGAGCTCTGCATATTGCGCCAGTGTTCGCCGGATCTCCTGCGCCAACCTGTAGTGACGCTCACCGACGATACCTGGTGTGGCCATCTTGGAGTTGGATTGCAGCGGATCAATCGCCGGATAGAGGCCCTCGCTCGCCCTCTTGCGTGACAGCACGATGGACGCGGATAGGTGCGAAAACGTATGTACCGCTGCTGGATCAGTCAAATCGTCAGCGGGGACATAGACCGCCTGGATTGATGTGATGGCGCCGGCATCCGTGTTGGCGATCCGTTCCTCCAATCCTGATAGCTCGGTTCCCATGGTCGGCTGATATCCGAGGCGCGAGGGCATTTGGCCCATCAATCCCGAGACCTCCATGCCGGCCTGAATGAAGCGAAAGATGTTGTCGATGAGGAGCAGGACGTCGCGATGCTCGTCGTCGCGAAAATACTCGGCCATCGTCAGAGCTGCGTGACCGATCCGGAAACGGGCACCGGGCGGCTCGTTCATCTGACCGAACAGCATGACCATGTTCGGCAGTACCCCGGCAGCCTTCATCTCGCGGTGAAGCTCTTCCCCTTCACGACAACGCTCGCCGATGCCACAGAATATGCTGACGCCTTCCTGATGCCCAATCATGTTGTGGATCATCTCGGTCAGCAGGACCGTCTTGCCGACACCCGCGCCGCCGAAGAGGCCTGCCTTTCCGCCGCGCTCCAGTGGAAGGAGAACGTCTATGAGCTTGATGCCCGTTTCGAAGACCTCCGACTTGGTGGAGCGCCTTACCAGCGGCGGCGGCTCCCGGTGAACGGAGCGCCATTCGATATTCGACAGCGGCCCTTCGCGGTCGATCACGTTGCCGAATACATCGAACATGCGAGAGAGAATACCATTGCCAACCGGCGCCTGGAGCGGGCCGCCAGTGTTCTCGACACTCATGCCGCGAGCCAGTCCTTGTGTCGGCGTCAGCGCAATTCCGCGTACCCGCCGGGCATCAATCTGAGCCAACACCTCGATAATGATTGCTTTATCAGCTCCCGCACGCAACACCGAATAGATCGGAGGCAGTTGCTCTTCGAATCTGACATCCACGACACTGCCACGCACCGATACGACACTGCCTGAAGTCAGATGATCTTGGCTGTTCGGATCGAGCATTTTCAGCGCCTTCTTCCAATCATGTATGCAACAGACACGCCTCAACTCGGTTGTCGTAGGTACGCGCCAAATCCGGGTATGGCCATCCTAAGCTTACGATATATTCAGTGCGTGGTCGCTCTGGCTGAGAGAGCGAGTTTCCGAGCCGCCCGTGCGATCACGATCTCTTCATTCGTTGGAATGGCGAAGACCTCGACAGATGAACCCTCAATGCTGATCCTCGGTCCATGTCGCGCGTTGGCCGGCTGATCGAGGCTGATGCCAAGCCAGCCAAGCCTGTCGCAGATTGTCTCACGAACGGTGGCCGAATGCGCGCCAATGCCGGCGGTAAAGACGAGAGCATCGAGGCCGCCGAGAGCCGCTGCGAGCGAGCCGATGGCTCGGGTCGCCCGGTAAGCGAACAAATCAAGTGCTTCCTTGGCGCGCGGATCGGTGCTCTTTTCCAGATCACGCACATCGTCGCTGATGGCGGAGACACCGAGCAGCCCCGACTGATTGTTCAAGAGGTCGGCAACCTCTGCGGCCGACATGTTCTTTTCCTGCAATAGATGGAGTATTACCCCTGGGTCGAGTTCGCCGCAGCGCGTACCCATGACAAGGCCGTCGAGCGCGGTGAAGCCCATCGTCGTGGCGACGCTGCGCCCGGCCTTCAGCGCGCAAAGGCTGGCTCCGTGTCCGAGATGGGCGACAATAACGCGCCCCTTGGCGCGTGGCCCGGCCATCTCCGGTAGGATGCCAGATATGTATTCGTATGAGAGGCCGTGGAAACCGTAGCGAAGGATGCCTTCCTCGGTCAGGTGGCGGGGCAAAGCGAAGAGCTGGGCGATCCGCGGCTGCGTGCGATGGAACGCGGTGTCGAAACAGGCCACCTGCGGCATGTCTGGCCAGTGCCGAGAAATGGCGATGATCGGCGCAAGGTTGTGCGGCTGGTGGTTGGGTGCGAGCGGAATGAGCCGCTCCAGCGCGGCAATTACGGTCGGATCAACCAACACGGGATCGGCATATGCTAGGCCGCCGTGGACCACTCGATGCCCAGCCGCGACGATGTCGATGTCCGGATAGCCTTGCGGGAGCGCTTGCAGCAGCCACGCGGTAATTGCATCGTGTGTGCCCGCCAAAGGCGCCTTGCCAATGCGACCCTCGAGGCCCACATCCGCCGCCCCTGTCAATACTAGGCGGACAGAATGGCCAATCCCCTCCACCTCGCCACTGCAGACTGCGGCGAGGCCAACAGCTTCATAGAGCGCAAACTTGATGCTCGATGATCCCGCATTGAGGACAAGGATACTCGGCATCACGATATCAATCCAGATCGACGATGGACAAAGAGCCGCGCGACGGCACAGGACGCCAAGCGTGCCAGTGATCCGTCCGCACGGCTCGTGAGAATTATGGGTACGCGTGCGCCGAGCACGACGCCGGCACCGTCAGCGCCCGCCAAATAGGTGAGCTGTTTGGCCACCATGTTGCCCGACTCCAAATCCGGTACCACCAGGATATCGGCATCTCCTGCGACCAATGAGACGATGTGCTTGGATTTTGCCGCTTGTACGGAGACAGCATTGTCGAACGCGAGCGGTCCATCGAGGATACCCCCGGTAATCTGTCCACGCTCCGCCATCTTGCAAAGCGCGGCTGCTTCAACCGTGGATTTGATCTTTGGAGTGATCGTCTCGACAGCCGACAGGATTGCGACCTTGGGTCGCTCAACGCCGAGGGCCAGCGCTAGATCGATGGCGTTTTGCACGATGTCCCGTTTGTCATCCAATGACGGATATATGTTGATGGCTGCATCAGTGATGTAGAGCGACTTGGGATAGTGCGGCACATCGAACACGAATACATGGCTCATTCGGCGCCCTGTCTTGAGATTACTGTCTGGGCCCACGATCGCCGCCATCAGCTCGTCCGTATGAAGCGCGCCTTTCATGAGCGCCGCGACCTTGCCTGTCTCGGCCAACTTCACCGCCTGCGCCGCAGCAGCGTGGCTGTGGGGGGCGTCGACGACTTCGACGCCGCCGAGCTTGAGATTTGCCTCCTTTGCGGCCTTCTCGATCTTGTCCCGCGGACCAACCAGAACCGGCACAATCAGCCCTTCGCGCATTGACGCGATCGCGCCCGTCAACGAAGCCTCGTCGCAGGGATGGACGATGGCTGTCTTGATCGGCTTCAGCTTGCGGGCAGTTGCGATGAGCAATTGGAAAGCCGCGCCGTGCTCATGAAGATGTACCTCGGGAAGCAGCGCTCGAGGACGGCGCACCTTTTTGCTTGGCGCGATCACTTCGGCCTCGCCCTCGATTACAGTATCGCCAATCTGATTGCTGCAAAGACAATCGAGCACCACCCGTTTTTTGCTTACAAGTTTCTCGCGCACAGTGACGCGGACGGTGACAGTGTCGCCAAGGCCAACAGGTTTGCGAAAATGCAGCGATTGACTGATGTAGATCGTCCCGGGACCTGGCAGCTCGGTTCCAAGCACCGCGGAGATGAGTGCGCCGCCCCACATGCCCTGAGCGATCACCTTGTGGAAGATGTCGGTCTTGGCGTACTCCGCATCGACATGAGCGGGATTGACGTCACCCGACATGACGGCGAATAGCTCGATGTCCTGCTGTTTGAGGGTTCGCGTGAGCTGGGCGGTATCGCCGACTTGCAGCTCGTCGAAGGTTTTGTTCTCGATGTATTGCACGGTGCTCAGTCCTTCTCGGCCGTGGTGACAAGCTTGCCGTGATCATCTGCAAGCAGGTAAGCGAGCTACGTGAGTTCTCGGACCGGATAGGCCACCCTGGGCCGCAAACCTTCTTCAGGCCACTACGTGGGCTCCTGCGTCTACGTAGGCGACGTTGCCGGTTACATTGCGAGCCTGATCGCTGACGAGAAACGTGGCCATCGCACCCACATCCTGGATGCTGACGAGCCGATGTTCGGGCGCTCGGGTCCGCGCCTCGTCGATGAGAGTGTCGAAATGCTGGATACCCGAAGCGGCGCGGGTCTTGAGCGGACCAGGCGAGAGCGCGTTGACGCGGATCCCCTTGGACCCTAGCTCTGCCGCCATGTAACGCGTGGTCGCTTCCAGCGCGGCCTTTACGGGCCCCATAATGTTGTAGCGATCGACCACTTTTTCGGCCCCGTAGTAGCTGACCGTCAGCAGGCAGCCACCGTCCTTCATCAATGGCTCCGCCAGATGACCCATGCGAATGAACGAGTGGACCGAGACATCCATTGCAGTAGCAAAGCCACCGGCTGAGCTATCGACCACGCGCCCGTGCAAATCCTCTTTGGGGCAATTGGCGATCGAATGGACCAGGAAATCCAGTCTTGCCCATTTCTGTTTGACCGCATCGAATACGGCCTCCATCGCACCATCCGTTTCGACATCAAGAGGCAAGTAGAGGGCCGCCTCTATCTCGCGCGCGACAGGGTCGACGTAAGGTTTCGCCTTGTCGTTGAGGTAGGTGACAGCAAGCATGGCACCAGCCTTGTGAAAGGCTTGTGCACAGCCAGCCGCGATCGAATGCTCGTTGGCAATGCCGACGACGAGGCCAACCTTCCCATTCAACAGACCAACAAGATCGGTCAAGAGACTACTCCGCGAACACATAGGTTCCGGGCGCCGCGCACAGCGGCGCGTACCGGACATCCGGCGAACCGGTCTTTGCAGGGTACTGAAGCTGACCAGAGCGGTGCACAAGCCACTCAATCCATTCCGGCCACCAGGACCCTTCCTTGTTCGTGGCTTCTGCGGCCCACGCCTGCGGAGCGGAGTAGAGATCATCGAAGCTCTTAGTTTTCACCCGGTAGCTGCGCCCGGGGTGTCCCGGCTCCGACACGATTCCCGCGTTGTGCCCGCCGGTCGTCAGGACAAACGTCACTTCGGTATCCGTCAGCAACTGGATCTTGTGGACCGAGTGCCATGGTGCTACGTGGTCCCGTTCGGTTCCAACCGCAAAAATCGGCGCGCGGATATCCGTGAGCGCAATGGGCTTACAATCAACCTCGTAGCGACCCTCAGCGAGGTCATTGTCCAGGAACAATCGGCGCAAGTATTCCGAATGCATGCGGTAGGGCAAGCGCGTGGCATCGGCATTCCAAGCCATCAGATCAATCATGGGCGCACGCTTGCCCATCAGAAACTCGGAGATGACACGCGACCAGAGCAGATCGTTCGAGCGCAACATCTGGAACGCGCCCGCCATCTGCTTGGTATCGAGAAAGCCCTTTTCCCACATCATATCTTCGAGGAAAGTAAGTTGGCTT
>Ga0315553_10004740_pt1 | contig 10189 bp, 11 predicted proteins | sample SalMarSW160140MG_FD_203099 | JGI IMG/M metagenome (GOLD analysis project Ga0315553, IMG submission 203099) | Salt marsh sediment microbial communities from the Plum Island Ecosystem LTER, Massachusetts, United States - Salt Marsh Sediment SW1601-40 ... | reverse complement strand
ACCGTTCTTCTCGCTGACGGCGCTATGCAGCTTAAGGTGCAGCAAATAGATGGCAGCGAGGTGAAGTGCCGGGTCACTGTTGGCGGCGTTCTCACCGAAGGGCGAGGTCTTGTGGTGCCGGGAATGCATACTTCTGGCCAGTTTGTTTCCGAGGTTTTACGGGAAAAGCTTCTTTTTGCTATTACCCAGCGGCCTGATTATGTGGCGCTGTCGTTTGTCACGAGTACGCAAGATATAGCTGATGTGAGATCCATTCTACAAGAGAATGGCGCTGATATACCCATTGTCGCCAAAATCGAGCGCGGCGAGGCGGTAAGTAATTTCAATAGTATTTTGGCAATTAGTGACGGTATTATGGTGGCTCGGGGAGACCTTGGAGTCGATATTCCACTGGAGAAGGTGCCCCTGGTGCAAAAGGAGATAATTAAGAAATGTAACCGCGCTGGAAAACCGGTAATTACTGCCACTGAGATGCTCGAGTCGATGGTGAAATCAATGCGGCCGACTCGGGCTGAGGCTACAGATGTAGCCAACGCTATATTCGATGGTACGGACGCTACTATGCTCTCGGAAGAGACTTCGATTGGGGAACATCCGCTAGAGACAGTAAAGATAATGGATAGAATTGCCCGGGAAACCGAAAAGAAGCTGCCTTACGAGTTGGCCTTGTCGGAGAAAAGAACCTGGTTTAAGCAAAGGACTGAGGAACTGATAAGTTATGATTCTTGCGTTACTGCTCATAGCCTGGATGCCCGCGCAATCATCGTTTTTACCAAGTCAGGTAGCACCGCGGCTCGGGTTTCAAAATACCGGCCCCGTATGAGCATTCTGGCGATGACTACCAGTGCGGTCATTTGCAGGAGGCTGGTAATGTATTGGGGTGTTCAATCTTTTCATGTGACTGACCCATCTTCTATTTCCGAACTTTTTGAGGCGGCGTCAATGCTTTCTAAAAGACTTGGTCTAGCTAATCCGGGCGATTTGATAGTAATCACCGGTGGCATACCGCTGGGAGTAAGAGGCATTACCAACCTGCTCAAAGTAGAGACTATAAGCTAGGTAGTAAGGATAGGTTACGGACATTAAGAGGTTTTGATATGACAATAAGACTCGTGCTTCTCAGACATGGAGAAAGTATCTGGAATAAGGAAGACAGATTCACAGGATGGACTGATGTGGACTTGTCGGACAAGGGAATTGCCGAAGCTAAAGCGGCGGGAAGAACACTAAAGGGAAAGGGTTATCTATTTGATGTTGCCTTTACCTCCGTACTCAAGAGAGCCATAAGAACCCTCTGGCTGGTTATGGATGAGATGGACCTGATGTGGATACCCGTTTATCGCTCATGGCGCTTGAATGAAAAGCACTACGGTGCATTACAGGGGTTAAAGAAAAAGGAAATAGCCGCCAAAGTGGGCGAAGAGCAAGTGCATATGTGGAGAAGGGGTTACGACGTTCGGCCGCCAGCCCTTGATAAAACAGATAAAAGATACGCGGGAAATGACTCCAAATACAGGGAACTTACTGACGGTGAGCTTCCCCTTACAGAAAGCCTGAAAGACGCTGTCGCAAGATGCATTCCTTTCTGGCATGAAGTTATTGCGCCCAAACTGAAGTCAGGAAAACATGTGATAGTGTCGGCTCACGGCAACAGCCTAAGGGCGATGGTCAAATACCTCGCCAACATTAGCGATGAAGACATACCGGGGCTCAATATTCCTACCGGTATACCTCTAGTATACGAGCTTGATGAACAACTAAAACCGCAAAAGCATTATTACCTTGGAGACGCTGATGAGGTCGAAAAGGCTATAAATGAGGTAGTCGGACAGGGGAAGGTAAGCTAGTGGTCAGCTTTAATAACGCTAATTATCTTTGTCCTTACCGAGAAGCTTCTTACTTGACGCCTCAGCATGAAGAATTAGGCGTACATCTACTTGCAACGGGGCGATTGGGAGCCAAGTGGACTGTTAGAATCATAGAAAATATGACAGGAGGCCACCTATGAAGGAAGACGAAAACGCAACCAAAAATAGACCCAAACCGAAAACGGGGTCAAAGCCCGATGCGGAGGACGATCTAAAATCCCTTCCCATGCCGGAGCTGCAGACAAAGTTGGGCTCCTCGCAGGAGGGCCTCAGTCAAGCCGAGGCACAGAAACGGCTGAACCAATACGGACCCAACGAGATTGAAGAAAAGAAAACCAATCCGTTCCTGAAATTCCTCACCTATTTTTGGGGTCCCATCCCGTGGATGATCGAAGCGGCCGTGATCCTTTCGGCCGTCGCCGGGCACTGGCCGGACTTCGGCATCATCCTCCTCTTGCTCGTGGCCAACGCCGTGGTGGGATTCTGGGAAGAACACCAGGCGGGCAACGCCGTCGCCGCGCTGAAGGCCAAGCTGGCGGTCAAGGCCCGGGTGAAGCGTGATGGGAAGTGGGTCACCCCGCAGGCCCGTGAGCTTGTGCCGGGCGACGTCATCCGCGTGCGCCTGGGCGACATCGTGCCGGCGGACGCGCGCTTGCTGGAGGGTGACCCGCTAGAAGTGGATCAGTCCGCGCTGACCGGAGAGTCGTTGCCGGCCACGCGCAAGTCCGGCGAGGCGGTGTATTCGGGGTCGATTGTCCGCCAGGGCGAAATCGACGCGCTGGTCTATGCCACAGGTGCGAACACCTACTTCGGCAAGACTGCGCAGCTGGTGCAGGAGGCGCACACCGTCAGCCATTTCCAACGCGCGGTGTTGAAGATCGGCAATTACCTGATCATCCTCGCGGTGGCTCTGGTGGTGGTGATTATTGCCGTCGCGCTGTTCCGCGGCGATCCGATCCTCACCACGCTTCAGTTCGCACTGGTGCTGACCGTGGCCGCGATTCCTGTGGCCATGCCCACGGTGCTGTCCGTGACCATGGCGGTCGGCGCACGCCTTCTGGCCAAGAAAGAGGCGATTGTGACCCGCTTGGCGGCCATCGAGGAATTGGCGGGCGTGGACGTGCTGTGTGCGGACAAGACCGGCACCCTGACCCAGAACAAGCTGACCCTGGGTGATCCATTCAGCGTGAACGATGTCCCGGCCGAACAAGTCATTCTCCACGCCGCGCTTGCCTCCCGCGCGGAGAACAACGACACCATTGATCTGGCCGTTCTGGGCGGTCTGAAAAATGATCAGGCTTTGCAGGGTTATCAGGTGCTCCATTTCCAGCCGTTCGACCCGGTGCACAAGCGCACCGAGGCCACCGTCAAAGCCGCGGACGGAAGTACGTTCAAGGTGACCAAGGGCGCGCCGCAGGTGATCATGGAATTGTCGGCCGACGCCGAACAGGTCAAGCCGGGCGTCGAGAAGGCGGTCAACGAATTCGCAGCGCGCGGTTTCCGCTCGTTGGGCGTGGCCCGGGCGGACGAGCAGGGCCCATGGCAGTTTATAGGCGTGTTGCCCCTGTTCGACCCGCCCCGGGAAGAAGCCAAGGCAACCATCGCGACAGCCCGGCAGATGGGAGTACATGTCAAGATGGTTACGGGAGATCAAGTGGCGATCGCCCGGGAAACCGCCGGAAAACTGGGGCTGGGCACAAACATCCTCGATGCCAGTGGCTTCGGCGACACCAAGCATCACGAGACCGCGCGGTTGGCGGAGTCCATCGAGACAGCGGACGGCTTCGCCCAGGTGTTCCCCGAACACAAGTTTCACATTGTGGATGTCCTGCAAAAGAGCGGCCACATTGTCGGCATGACCGGCGACGGGGTGAACGACGCCCCCGCACTGAAGAAGGCCGACTGCGGCATCGCCGTTTCGGGCGCGATGGACGCGGCGCGCGCAGCCGCGTCCATCGTGCTGATGACGCTTGGCCTTTCGGTAATCATAGACGCGATCAAGGAGAGCCGGAAGATCTTCCAGCGCATGAACAGCTACGCGATCTACCGCATCGCCGAGACGCTGCGCGTGCTCTTGTTCATGACGCTCGCGATCCTGATCTTCAACTTCTATCCAGTGACGGCGGTGATGATCGTGATGTTGGCGTTGCTCAACGACGGGGCGATCCTGTCGATTGCGTATGACAACGTTCACTACAAGGACAAGCCCGAAGCCTGGAACATGCGCATGGTACTGGGGGTCTCCACGGTGCTGGGGGTCATGGGGGTCATCTCCGCCTTCGGCTTGTTCTACCTGGGCGAGCGCGTCTTCCATCTCGACCGTGCGCACATCCAGACCCTGATGTATCTGAAGCTTTCCGTGGCGGGACATCTGACGATCTTTCTCACCCGTACGCGCGGTCCGTTGTGGTCCACGCGCCCGGCGCGAGTCCTGCTGCTGGCGGTGCTCGGCACCCAGGTCGTGGCAACCCTGATCGCGGTTTACGGGGTGTTTATGACTCCCCTCGGCTGGGGTTGGGCGCTGTTGGTCTGGGGCTATGCGTTGGTGTGGTTTCTCGTGAATGACCGGGTGAAACTGCTCGCCTATCGGGTGTTCGATCCAACCGCCGCGCCCCTGTTGGCCAAGAAACCCGCCGATCTCACGCCGCAGATCACCAAGCGTGCCTATGAACTGTACGAGCAGAGAGGCCGGCGCGGAGGCTCTGCTCGTCGATGAACTTCTTCGTGCGGGCGTTGTAGATCCTGAACGAGAGCCTGAGCTGGGAGAAATCGTCGTTCGCCAGGTTGACCTCCGGGCCGCCATCACGGCCTTCCTCGCTCAGCACCCGATCGAACCGGGATAGACCGACCATGGAGCGGGAGACGGCGCCGGAGCGGACCCGGTGGGCCTGTTCTTCCGGGGGAGGAGACAGCCTCGATAGCAGCTCCGGCAGGAAGATCAGCGAGAGCAGCGCGCTGGCCGTGATCCCGAAGCCGGCGGCGAGGGCAAACTCCCTGGTCTGCCGTATGTCGGTGACCAGGAGACTCAGAAAGCCGACGATCGTGGTCGCCGCGGCGAACATGATCGTCCTGCTGACATGCTCCACGACCCCGACCAACCAAAGCCCGTTGTCCGCCGTTCCTCGGGCGCCTCGGTAGTACTGGTTGAGCAGATGGATGCTGTATGAGCTGCCCAGGGTGAGCACCAGCGGTGGGATGATGATGTTCACGATGGTCAGGGAATACCCCAACAGGGCCATGAACCCCATGCTCCACACGGTCCCGAGCACGACCACGAGGAAAGGCAATACCACGCCCCGCACCGAGCGGAAGCTGAGAAAGTAGAACCCCAGGATGATCAGGGCAGTCAAGCCAAACATCCGCCCGAGGTGCCGGGACGGTCCCGGGACAGATACACTCCGGTCCTCTCCGCGAACGGGATCGAGCCGCTTATGTAGTACCGGTACGCCCCGTCCAGGGTGGAGACGATACCGCGGATCTCCGCCATGAGGGCGGCGAAGCGGGCCCGCTCTTCTTCCGACTCGGGGGCCCGCCGGCCGTCGGCCATCGGCACCAGGGCCCGCCGGCTGCCCTGCCGTTAGAAGGTGAGGAAGTTGAACGGCGTGATGCCGGGCTGTATCTCCGACAACTCCTCCAGCTCCCCAAGCACCCGGCCCAGTTCCTGGAGCTTGTCGATCCGAAAGGGATCCTCGCTCTGTACGGCCACCACCAGGTAATCCCCCGACACCCCCTGCTCCCGGTTCCGGTCCGCGAGCCGGCGCATTTTCGCGCTCTCTGGAAACAAGCTCTCCACGTTCGGGTCCAGCCTCAGACGCGTTGCGTAGTAGCCGAGGAAGACGGAAACCGCGGCGATAGCCACGAAGACCACAGTGGAGTGGCGGCAGGCGAACGTGGTCAGCCGGCGGATGAACGAGCTCACGTGCTATAAATTGAAGAGGATCCCGGCATTGAGATGGAAGACCCGGAGGTTCTCCTGCCCTTGGAAGAGCCACTTGTATTTGCCCCGGACGAACACGCCCCGATTGCTCACCAGCTGAAACGAGGTGCCGGCCGCAGCCCCACGTGGGCGGCGGCCACGTCGCCCACCGCGGTCAGCCCGGGCACGACTCTGGCATAGAGGTCGAACCGGGACAGCGGCACGATGTACTTGAAGGCGATCGCCATGTCGGTGGCGTTCTGATCGCCGAACTTGTACAGCTCCGCCGTCGGGGTCAGGTAGAAGGTGTAAATCAGCGGAATGTTGACGCATAACCCCCAGTTGAAGCTCCCCCGCCAGTCCGTGCTGGAGATGTCCGGGGTGCTTCCCGCCGGGAAGGCCACCCCCGCGGCGATTCCGAGGCCGATGGAGTCGGCCTGGGCGTTCACGGCCGGGGAGGTGGCCACTAGGCCCACGACGACGATCACAGCCGCAACCAGCAACCCGTGTTTCATACGGAACCCTCCTGAAACGGCACGCGCAAGAGCCCCGTCGACGGTGGCGCGTGCGCCGTTGCACCGTATCGTAGCGAACTTTTTCGTTTGGGGGAAAGGCCGCAGGGAGGCCGGCCGGCTGTTGGATCGCTCTGGCGGGGTCAGGCGATGGCTCGCCCGGTGGGGCACCCGAGGCGGGCGAACTCCCCGACGCTAAATGAAACGAGGAACTCGCTCACCATCCTCCTACGAGCTCGTGCGTCGCGAGTCTCCCGCCAACACTGCTTCCGCTTTCGTGTCGACTGCATTCTCGTGGTCGAGCAGTGGCCGGCGCCCGGTTGCATCGTGCTCGCCACTACCATAGGGCCAGTGGCTCTCTCGCCCAATTCGGTGGCTCGTAACTCGCTCGTAACTAGAATGTACTCTTTGTCACATGAGAAGGACACGAGAACATGTAGTTTGGTGGACGGAAACCGCGGGCTGTGTTCACTCCTGCCTTGGTTGATCAGTCCCAGCGTATCACGAAGCCCTTGTCGCTCACCTCGATGTTCGGGGGCCGCCGACGGATAAGGATACCGACTGCCGTCAGGCCCCCGGTGAATGCGCACACTGCGCCCCCTCCGATGAGCAAGCCGAGCTTGCTCGTCGGAGGGGGGTCCAGGAAGGCAAGCACGACCATGAGTACCCCCGTGGCGCTCAGCCCCACGGACACACCTACGGCGGTCCAATCCGCAGGGGACAGTCCCGCCCGCACGCCCATGGTGACCAGGCTCTGGCTGCTCGGGTCAACACCCACCTTGGCGTCGTCTACCAGGACGACGGACTCCCGGGCCTTGTACGCCGCGGCCAGTCGGGTGAACCATCCCTTCTCGCTCGTTCGGATTTGCCTGCCCGTGAACCGATTGTGCCCGAAAACGTCAGGCCCCTTCCTGCTAAGGCTCCTTGCGGACCCCTTTGAAAGGCTCTGGATTCGCCTTTTGATCCATGAAACGTCCTGAGTCTGAATCCCGTTTGACCCATCGATTGGTTTTCGCGTTGTAGACCTGGGAACGTTTGCGCACTGCCCCGATCCTGGCGTTGTCGTCTGCTGGTCTGTTTGTAGCCATGTGACTCCTCCGTAAAATCTCGATTCTTACACTAATATGCATAATTTAGGTTTACAAGTCAACAAAAATCAGTTAAATTTGTAAACAAGGAAAGCGATGGAGAATTTCGGAGAACGGCTGCATTCGGCCCGTGTCATGGCCAGGCTGTCCATGGACCAACTTGTTGAGAGGCTTGGTGGGGCCGTCTCCAAGCAGTCGATCAGCAAGTACGAGCGCGGCCTCATGAAGCCTCTGGACGGCGCTTTGCTGGTTCGCTTGTCCAAAGCCCTCAACGTCCCCGTTGATTACTTCCTGCGCGACTCAACCCTTTCCCTGGAGGGCGTGGATTTCCTCATCAAGGCCGGCCTTGGGTCCAAGGAGGTTGCGTCGATGATCGAGCAGACAAGGGACCAGTTGGAGCGCCGTTTCGAGCTCGAGGCTCTCCTCGGCATCGACTTTCGGTTCGTGAACCCACTACGAGGCCGACGGATCGCTTCGCTGGAGGATGTTGAAGCTGCGGCGGAGAAGTTGCGGCGAGACTGGGGAATAGGCGTGATGAGCCCCATTACCAGGGTCTTTGACTTGCTCGAGGCGAACGGGGTAAGGATACTCGAGCTGGATGTCACCGGAAGTCTGGACGGGCTATCCGGGCTGGTCCAAGGTGTACCCGTCGTGCTGTTGAAGAAGAACGTTCCGGGAGACCGCAAGCGTTTCACTGTCCTGGACGAGCTGGGGCATCTTCTCCTTGAGTTCGGATCGAACCTCGAACGGAAAGACATCGAGAAGTATTGCCGCGCATTTGCCGGCGCGATGTTGTTGCCTGCAAGAGCCTTGAACAAGGAGCTTGGCGGTAACACCCGCTCCAGGATCTCCTTGCCGGAATTGGTGCATTTGAAAGAGCATTACGGGATCTCTATTCAAGCGGCGATGGCCAGGATCCATTCTCTTGGGGTGGTCAGTCACTCCGCTCGCCGTCGGTTCGACATCCTCGTCAACGTGAAGAAATTGAAGGAGCAAGAACCGGGGGAGTATCCCATCGAGGAGAAATCCACTCGATTCATGAAGCTGATATATCGAGCTCTCGCGGAAGGTGCAATCAGCTTGAGCAAGGCGTCCGTTCTGTCGCGCATTCCGATTGACAAGCTGCAGCAGGAGACGGTGAGCTAGTAGACGCCGCCGTTCATCCGCGCGAAGACCTGCTCAAAGGAAGCGCGCGAGGCGGCTACCAGCCCCTGCGCGGCCCCGACGGCAATCTCGCACAGGTCCTGCTCGATCCCCTCTACGGCCGCCTTGGCGACCTCAGCGGGCTGAACTTCGCGGTCTGTCTGGCCGCGGGTGCCCCGCGCGCCGCGATCGAGATCCGTATCTGCGGTAGGGGGGATGATCTCCACGACGTCTACCGCCGTGTCGGCCAGCTGGCGGCGCAGGGAAAGGGAGAAGGAGTGCAGGGCCGCCTTGGTGGCGCAGTAGATCGGGACGATCGCCAGGGGGACGAAAGCCAGTCCGGAGGAAACGTTGACGATGGCCGCCTCCTCCCTGTCTTCCTACCCCGGTTGATCTTCCACTGACCTGGGTGAGCAGGGGATCGCCCGGCCGACTCTCCCTCAGGGGATACGTCGGCTCAGGGGGAGCTTCACCCGCTCACCGCTCTCCATCGAGCGGTCGATGGCCAAACAGAGCTCGTGGGTGCGGTACATCTCCTCGATGTTGTTGCGGGTCTGCCGATCCGTATCCACCGCCTCGATGAAGTCATCGATCAGCTGCTGAAAGGGGTGGTGGGAGACCGCGGGACTGTCGGGCATCACGGTCTCGAAGCCCTGCCAGGCGTTCTGTCCGGGGAACAGATCTTTTAGGAAAAACTTCTCATTGAACACCGAACCCTTGGTACCGTGCAGCAGCAGGTTCAATAGGTAGGGGCAGCGGGTCTCGAAGCTGCAGCTGCTCTTGCCGATAGCGCCACTCTGAAAGCGAAGTGCGGCCAGGTAGCTGGGAGCGTACTCGAATTCCCTGCGGCTTGCCGTGGTCGAATAGGCCGTAAGCTCGCTGACCTCCCCGCACAGATAGCGCAGCAGGTCCACGGCGTGGATCCCCGCCACCAGCGAGGCCGACGGACCGCCGCTTCGCTTGTGCACTCCCCATTGAAAGCCTCCCCAGGCCGGACGAAGAGAATGGAAGTAATCCACCTCCAGGTGGAAGATCTCCCCTAATGCGTCCGTTTCGATCAGGCGGCGGAGGTTGTCGACGAAGGGATTGAAGCGCAGGACCAGACCGCACTGGAACTTCACCCCGGTTTTTACGATCACCTCCCTGACCCGGGCGATCTCCTGCCAGTTCATCCCGATCGGCTTTTCTACGACCATGTGCTTTCCCCGCTCGGCTGCTTCGATTATTTGTTGGAAATGCAAATAGTGCGGGGTGGTGATCACCACGAAGTGGATGTCGTCACGGGCGATCATGTCCGAAAATTCCTTGAAGATGCGTATCATATCGCTATGGCCGTTGTGAATGATCTGGATATTGTCCTGAGCTGGAATTTCCGCCACATTGTCCGTAGAAAGACGAAGGATATCGTGAACATGGTGAACACGATGCAGAACCAAAGACATATCGAGATCACCACACCGGGCGAGCTGCTATAAGGAGCTGCAGAAGATCATGGGAAAGACCACGGAAAAGATCGATGAGAAGATCATCAAGGAGGTCGAGCGGGAGTTTCCCGGCGATCCCGCTCTCCAGCAAATCCATATCGCCAGGAAGCTGATTTCTCAGAAAGCCAAGAAACTGGGTGTAAGCCTTCACGAGTACATCACAAGACATTCGGCGAGG
>Ga0315553_10004739_pt1 | contig 10190 bp, 9 predicted proteins | sample SalMarSW160140MG_FD_203099 | JGI IMG/M metagenome (GOLD analysis project Ga0315553, IMG submission 203099) | Salt marsh sediment microbial communities from the Plum Island Ecosystem LTER, Massachusetts, United States - Salt Marsh Sediment SW1601-40 ... | reverse complement strand
CTCACGGTTCTGAATCGTTGAGGGCATATTCATTATGGAACATATCACGGCGGAATGGCGAAAGCCGATGCCTCTTCCCGGAACCCGGCCTCGGAAAAAGATGATATCTCCCGGCCGAAGATCTACGGTCCGCTTCTTGACCGTCCCAGGGTTCACCCGTAAGCTTTGTTGAGGGCGGTTCTTCGATGACAAGGCTGCAGGTGCTCGAGGTGTTTCAGCTGCGGGACACGCTACGCCTCCGCTGTACACTCCAATGGGTTCAGCCCGGCCAAAGTCGCAAACATCAAAAGGTGAATCGAAATGAGTGCGCTGATTATCGGGATCTACTTCGCCTGGTGGGCTGCGTTTCACAGCCTTCTGGCCAGTTTACCGGTCAAGCGTCTGGCGGGCCGAATCTTCGGAGAGGAAGCCAAACGGTGGTACCGCCTCGGATTCGTGATCACCGCGGTGCTCACCCTGATACCGCTTCTGATCCTCCTGCTGCGACTGCCCGATATCCCCCTGTACAATGAGCCACCGCCCTGGCGCTGGCTCATGATGGCGGGACAGCTGGCCGCCCTGTGTCTGTTGGGGTGGACGATCATGAGCACGGAACCCCTCGATTTTATCGGGATCAAACAGGTCTCCGGGTCGCGCTCCCCCTATCGTACCACCCTGACTACCCGCGGGCCGTACAGAATCAGCCGTCACCCCATGTACTTCACCAGCATGCTGGTGATGTGGCTTTCTCCCGCAATGAGCGTGAATCTGCTGACCCTGTTTGCCCTAATGAGCATCTACTTCGTCGTGGGGTCCTACCACGAGGAGATGCTGCTGGTGAAACAGTTCGGAAACGCCTATGAGCAGTACCGGAAGCGGGTTTCCCGCATCTTTCCGGGATTGCCCTTTCCCCCCTAAGCGGGAAGTTAGTATCTTACCGAATACTGTGAAAAAGAAAAAACCCTACGGGAACAACCTGAGGGAGCAGCTGGAGGCCAGCTCCAGGGATCGGCTCTACTCATTTTTTCTCGATTTCGGCGGAATCCGGGGTGCCCTGGTGCATGCAACCCGCATGGTCAACGAGATGCGGGCCAACCACGAACTGGGGACGCTGGAAACCCTGCTGCTGGGACACGCCTACATCGCCGCCAGCCTCATGACCGTGAATCTCAAAGGAGGTGATCGGGTGAACATCCGGTTGGATTGTTCCGGACCGGCAAGGGGCTTATCCGTGGAAGCCAACGCCTTCGGAGAGGTACGGGGATATCTGATGGAAAATCCGATTCCTCTGGATCGCTGCCATGAGAGCTACGAACTGAGGGATTTGATGGTCGGAGGGATACTGAGCGTCACCCGTTTTCTGGAAAAGGCCAAACAACCGTTCACCGGCCAGGTGCAGCTGGAGCACGGGACCCTGGCAGAAGATCTGGCCCACTACTATCTGGTGTCCGAGCAGACCCCCAGCGCCTTTACCTTCAGTATCCAGTACGACTCGAACGCACAGGTCACCGGTGCCGGCGGATTGTTCCTTCAGATCATGCCGGGAGCCGAGCAAAGCAAGATCGCCGCGCTCGAAAAGATACTCCGGCAGATGCCGTCCGTCGGGCACTGCTTTGCCGAGCAGCTTCCCGCCGAGCAGTTCCTGACCGAGCAGTTCTCAGACTTCTCTCCGATCCTGCTGGGCAACCGCCGTGTCGCCTTCATGTGTCACTGCAGCAAATCCCGCTTCCGCCGCTTCATGGCCGCTTTGCCGGAGGAGGAGCTTGAGGATATCCTGGAAAACGGACCCTTCCCCTTGGTCACGACCTGCTTCAACTGCAACTCGGCGTACAGTTTCCCCCGGGCTGAGATCGAGACGATCCTGACGGAGCGGAACGAAAATTAGACCTCAAAAAAATCGGAGTTCCTTCGATGTTGGATCCCGCAGAGACCGCGGGCCGATCATTCCCGGGGGGATTGGTCCCCGATGATCAGGTCTTTCGCTTGAAGATTCGCAGGGCGGACCAGTCCAGGAGGGTGGCTAATGTAGCCCGTCGGGATTTCTTGTCCTTCTCGAGCTTTTCTGCCGCCGGACTGTCCAGACTGGATTTCAGGAACTCCAGCACCGAAATTTTCCCCAGGGATCGCACCGCCGCACCGGAAACGGATTCAAACAGGGTGAGGGCCTCTTCACTCTGCCAGGGTGCTTCCTTGGGATTTCCGAAGAGGCTGCGAAACAGCTCCTGCAAAGGGACTTTGTCAAGGGAGCGAGCCGGCACCAGCTGTTCAGTGTGCTCCCCGGCCAGCAGGAGAAGACCCTTTTCATGAAACAGGTCTATGAAGTAGGAAATATCGGAAAGCGAGGCGCTGAAGCGGCGGGCAATCTGGCTTATGCTCGGGGGGCTCTCTCCGCGATAGAAGCGGCCGACGATCTGAAAGTAGATCTCCAGGCCGAAGAGAAACCGTTCGGCCGGACTGATCTGCTCCAGACGCTTGCCCAGCCAGCCGAGCTGACGATGCTGATGAACAAAGGCGACTTCCAGGGAGAACAGGACCACGGTCCAGGCCACGTACAGCCAGATCAGGAATATCGGAATCACCGCGAGGGAGCCGTACACGATAGAGAGGTGGATGACGTAGTTGATCCAGAAGAAAAAGATCCTTCTTGCTATCTCCCACAGTACCGCCCCGACCGCCGCCCCTATCAGGGCACTGACGAATCGAACCCTGCCGGAGGGAATAAGCAGGATCATCAGCAGCAGGGCCAGAAAGATGAAAATCGAGGGAAGGCCGCCCGTGAGCACGGAAAGGGTTCTGCTGATTTCCTCGACAGCCTGGCCACCGAGCAGGGAGCGGAACATTCCGACCAGGTTCAAGCCGATGCTGAACAGGAAACTGCCCACGATCAGTACCGATACATAGGTTGCCAGCCGGCGCAGGGATTTTTTCCGGGCCCTGCTTCCCCACAGAGCATCAAAGGTGCTCTGAATCGTGTTGAGAAGAAACACCGAGGTTATCAGAAAGAACAGAAGCCCGACCACACCGAGGGCACGGGTGTTCTCCACGAAGCGTTGGATGTAGGCCGTGATCTCTTCCTGACTGGTGGGAACCAGCTGCTGGAAGAGGAAACTCTGAAGATCCTCCAACACCTCGGAAAACGTCCCCAGGGCGGAGAACAGGGAGAACAGCAGGGCAAACAGAGGAACCAGGGCCAGCAAGGTCGCAAACGCCAGGCTGGCGGCGCGGATCGGGCACTGATCCCGCTGGAACTCCAAGGTGAGTCGGCGCAGAAAACGACCGACCCTCCGTGTGCCTTGACCGTCGAAAAGACCCATACCCTAGTATCGTCTCTCCCTGGCATCAAGTATAGAACAGAGATCAAGCGAAAGGCGCACATCGATCGGGGGCTCGGCGATTCTGAGTGCGCCGATCCGGCAGGTGCCGCTACCCCGGCAGCCGCTACCCCGGCAGCCGCTATTTGATTTTGGCGGCACCTCTCAGTACTTTATATATTACTAAAACACTAGTTATTAAAGGAGCAGGATATGTTGAATCTGGAAGTTAAAACATCGCTCGCCACGGGCGACACTTTGGACCGCAGCTACGAGTACTTCGTCGAAAAACAGGGTTTGCAGCTGGTGGAATGGGTCGCCCATCTGCACGCCGAGCAAGGCGCCTGTGAGCTGCGGGTGACGGGCGGCAAGATCAAGGGATCGACGGAGGTCGATTCCAAAGCCGTACTCCTCTCCCAGACGGGAAAACTGATCAGGGACTACGGGTTCGAACCGGTTTACTATGGTCTTCACCTGCACGCCAAGCCCGACCAGGATGTTGGACACCTCATGGTGGCGATCAAGGAAACCGACCCGGTGGAGGTCACTTTCGAAAGTCAGGAACTGGATTTCCCCGTGAAGGAGTTCAGCGCTCAACTGCCCAAAGCATAGTCGAACGATGAGATCGATGAGAGCGGTAATCGTGAAAAAACCGGGCGGCGTGGAACAGCTGGCTGTTTCCGATGTCCCCGCGCCCCGGCCTCGCCGAGGTGAACTGCTGGTTCGGGTGCAGGCTGCAGAGGCCCACGCCCGCATGGAAGCGGACCACAATATCGGCAGGATCGTTCTGACCATCGAATGATCCGCATCGGATCAGGTCGTTGACAGATACCGGTAAAACGGATACACAGATGTAAGATCGAACTGATAATCCTACTTTTTTGTAGGATCAGAATATCGTGGGGAGACTTCAGCAGCATTCGATGGCATCTGATAGGGTGGTAGCGGGAAGCGGCCTCAACCAGGGGTATGTAGCCGAAAAAATCGGCGAACTCTCACTGTTGTTCGATATCAGCCAGACTCTGGATTCGAGCATGGACCTCCGGGACGCCCTGGGCCCGGTTCTGGAAATCATCGCCAAATACAAGGGGATCATCCGGGGAAGCCTGACCCTGCTCAATCGCGAGAGCGGGGAGATCTCCATCGAGGCTGCCTATGGGCTTTCCCCCAGCCAGCAGCGGCGGGGGCGCTACCGCGTCGGCGAGGGGATCATCGGTCGGGTATTTCAGACGGGAAAGCCGGCTATCATACCCAAGGTTGCCGAAGAGCCTCGTTTCCTCAACCGCACGGGAGCTCCACGGGATCAGGATGGTCATGACCTGTCGTACCTCAGCGTGCCCATCAAGCTGGAAACCACCGTCATCGGCGCCTTGAGCGTGGACAAAACCTACTCAGAGCACGCGGATCTGGAGGAAGACCTGCGCCTCTACGCCATCATCGCCTCGATGATCTCCCAGGCCGTCAAGCTGCGTCAATCCGCCCAGGAGGAGCGCCAGCGGCTGATCGAGGAAAACCTGCGCCTGACCGAGGAACTCAAAGATCGTTTTCGCCCCTCGAACATCATCGGCAACACCAATGTCATGCAGGAGGTCTACGATCTGATCGCCCAGGTATCCAGGAGCGAGGCCACGGTGCTCATCAGAGGGGAAAGCGGCACGGGCAAGGAGCTGGTGGCCCACGCGATCCACTACAACAGCCTGCGGGCTGGAAAACCCTTCATCAAGGTCAACTGCGCCGCCCTGCCCGAATCGGTGATCGAGAGCGAGCTTTTCGGCCACGAGAAGGGGGCATTCACCGGGGCGGTAGCCAGCCGTAAAGGCCGCTTCGAGCTGGCCGGCGGGGGTACCCTGTTTCTCGACGAGGTGGGGGACCTTTCCCCGGGTCTGCAGATCAAGCTGCTGCGGGTACTGCAGGAGAGGGAGTTCGAGCGGGTCGGAGGGATCGAAACGATAAAAGCGGACGTGCGCGTGATCGCCGCTACAAACATCGATCTGGAGCGGCGCATCTCTGAAGGCAGGTTCCGCCAGGATCTGTACTATCGCCTCAACGTCTTTCCCATCCATATACCGCCGCTTCGGGAGCGCAAGAGCGATATTCTGCTGCTCACCGACTACTTCGTGGAGAAGTACAGCAAGAACAGCCACAAGAACGTCCGCCGGATCTCCACGCCGGCTATCGACATGCTGATGGCCTATCACTGGCCGGGAAACGTTCGGGAGCTGGAGAACTGCATCGAGCGGGCCGTCCTGCTGAGCCGGGATGACGTGATCCACGGCCACCATCTCCCCCCGACCCTGCAAACCGCCGAGGCCAGCGACACCGGCTTCAAGGGCAGGCTGGAAACGGCCCTGGAAAACGTCGAGCAGGAGCTCATCCTGGACGCGCTCAAGTCTTCCCGCGGGAACATGGCCAAGGCGTCCCGCACCCTGGGGATTACCGAACGCATGATGGGCTTGAGAGTCAACCGCTACGGGATCGATCCGAAGCGCTTTCGGCGCTGAAGGGTTTGTAGGCTGCCGGCTTCGGAGCGAACGCCCGGAAATCCTACATATTCGTCGCCTTTTCCTCCCGAATTCTACATAAATGTTGGATTCTGTCTTTGCATGGAGAGATGTAGAATACTATAAATAACCATAGAGTATGTAGTTATACTATACCACTCATTTTGGCATATAACTTGCAAATAGGTGTTCAAACACACGCGCAAACAGGCAAGGAGCAATACAATGGCGGACAACGGCAGAATCAAAGAGGTTCTCGAACTCGTTTCCAAAGAAAACATCAAGGTCGTAGACCTGCGGTTCATGGATTTTCCCGGCCTCTGGCAGCACTTCTCCGTCCCGGCTCGGGTACTGGAGGCGGATTCCTTCGAGCAGGGCTTCGGCTTCGACGGATCCAGTATCCGGGGCTGGCAGAGTATCAATGAGTCGGACATGCTGGTCAAGCCGGTTGCCGAGACCGCCTTTGTGGATCCCTTTTTGTCGGAGAAAACCCTGGTCCTCATCTGCAACATCTGCGATCCGATCACCGGAGAGGATTACACCCGGGATCCCAGGCACATTGCGGTCAAGGCGGAAAACTTCCTCAAGCAGACGAAGATCGCCGACACCGCCTATTTCGGGCCGGAGGCGGAGTTCTTCATCTTCGACGACATCCGCTTCGATCAGAACGAGCACGAGGGCTACTACCATATCGACTCGGTGGAGGGGCGGTGGAACACCGGAAGGGCGGAGGCTCCCAATCTGGGCTACAAGCCCCGCTACAAGGAAGGTTACTTCCCGGTTCCCCCCACCGACAGCCAGCAGGACCTTCGCACCGAGATGATGCTGGTCCTGGAGAGCATCGGCGTGGAGGTGGAGGCCCAGCACCACGAGGTAGCCACGGGGGGGCAGGCCGAGATAGACATGCGCTTCTCCACCCTGGTAGCCATGGCGGACAAACTGCTCAAGTACAAGTACGTGATCAAGAACACGGCCCGCAGGCACGGCAAAACCGTGACCTTCATGCCCAAACCGCTTTTCAACGACAACGGTAGCGGGATGCACGTGCACGTCTCCCTGTGGAGGGGGGGTAACAACACCTTCGCCGGGGAGGGCTATGCTGGCCTGTCGGACACAGGCCTGTATGCGATCGGGGGAATTTTGAAGCACGCTCCTGCGATTCTGGCCTTCAGCAATCCCACGACCAACAGCTACAAGCGTCTGGTTCCTGGTTTCGAGGCACCCGTCAATCTGGCCTATTCCCGCCGCAACCGCAGCGCTTCGATACGAATACCGATGTACTCGACCTCTGCAAAGACCAAGCGCATCGAATTCCGCTGCCCCGACCCCAGCTGCAATCCCTACCTGGCCTTCTCCGCGATCCTCATGGCCGGGATCGACGGCATTCTCAACAAGATCGACCCTGGGGAGCCGCTGGACAAGGATATCTACGATCTGCCGCCGGAAGAGCTGGCCAGGGTTCCCCAGACACCGGGATCACTCCACGAAGCCCTCAGGGCTCTGGAGGATGATCACGAGTTCCTGCTGAAGGGGGATGTGTTCACAACGGATGTGATCGATACCTGGATCGACTACAAGATGACCCACGAGGTCCAGGCATTGGCTCTGCGTCCCCATCCTTGGGAGTTCGCCCTGTACTACGACATTTGAGGCATTGAAGCGGCAAGCTAGGCCGGGGACAGCCCCTTGTCGGTGGAAATCAACTTTGTTTTTTTTCTCGAGGGCTTATGTCTGAGGATTATTACGACATCTTGGGCATAAACAAAGGCGCCGATTCCGAATCGGTCCGCAATGCCTACCGGGCGGCATCCGGTGTCGGAATGGCCGTCGTTTACTCCAGCAGCCGAGTCCGGCGGGCAGGCTTCCGGTTCTCCCTTCGCAGCCGCCGGTTCGGCGCGGCTCGCACACACAGAGCCAGCCGCGCCGAACCGCTACCGCCCGGTACCGTAGTATCGGAATCCCAGAGCCCGAGCCGACTCAGCCTCCAAAATATTTCGCACATCGAAGAGCAGGTCCCCCCTCATAGTCTCCCTCAGCTTCTGCAGATCGATGTTGCGGTACTCGTTCCACTCGGTGAGGATTAAAAGGACATCCGCCTCCTCGGCCGCGGCAAACTCGCTGTCGTGATAGTGGATACTCGGGAACAACTGCCTGAACCGCTCCATGGCCTTGGGATCGTGGGCGTGAACCTCCGCCCCTTCGGACAGGAGCCTGGTAACCACCGCGATGGCCGGACTGTCGCGCACGTCGTCGGTCTCGCTCTTGTAGGCCAGCCCGAGCACGGCGACCTTCTTGCCCTTCAAGGCCACCAGGCTTTTGAGCTTTTCCACGACCCGCGCCTTCTGCTGCTCGTTCGCCTCCTCCACTGCTCGGATCAAGGCCATATCCACTCCGTAACGCTCCCCCGTGTTGGCCAGTTCCCGGGTATCTTTGGGAAAACAGCTTCCCCCATAGCCCGGTCCCGGATGCAGGAACTTCGGGCTGATCCTGCCGTCCATCCCCATGGAGCGGGCGATCACGTGGATATCTGCCCCTACCGCTTCACAGAGGTTCGCGATCTGATTGATGTAGGTGATCTTGGTCGCCAGGAAGGCATTGCTGGCATACTTGATCAATTCCGCAGTTTCCAGATTGCACCAGACGAAGGGCGTTTGGAACAGATAGAGGGGACGATAGATCTCCGCCATGATTTTCCGGGCCCTCTCCTCCTCGCAGCCGATCACGATCCGGTCGGGGTGGAAAAAATCCTGTATGGCCCGTCCCTCCCGCAGGAACTCCGGATTGGAGACGATCGAGAAAAGATCGGCACTCTTGGTCTCCAGCAGTGTCTTTTCGATCCACCGGTTCGTGCCGATCGGAACCGTTGATTTGGTCACGATGACCTTGTACTCGTGAAGCTCTTCTCTTATTGAGAAAACCGCATCGCTGACCTGGGACAGATCGGTGCGCCCCTCCGAATCGATGGGCGTGCCCACGGCCAGGATCACGACCTCGGCGTTCTGCACAGCGGCCTGGACCTCGGTTGTGAAAGCCAGCCGGCCGGCTTCGATATTCCGCACCAGATACTCTTCCAGCCCGTGCTCGTAGATCGTGGGCTTGCGCCTGCTCAGGGACTCTACGATCTCCTTTCTCCTGTCCACGGCGGTCACGTAGTTGCCGAAATCCGACAGACCCACAGCTGCTACCAGGCCCACGTAGCCGGTGCCGATAATGGTGATTCGTTTTGCCATATCCTATCGCCTTTCCTCTGCGATGTTATCCAATACTGTACTACGGATGGGCGGATATTCTCAGCCACCCGGATAAAAAAACCGGAGCGTTCCAGCCGGCCGCACAACTCCAACTTGACCTTTTTCGGTAAGAATCCCTAACTTTGTTTATGATCATCGAACCGAAAATCTTCCATAACATCTGTTTGACCGCTCATCCGTCGGGCTGCAGCGCCCAGGTACGCGAGCAGATCGACTACGTTCGCGGGAAAGCGCCGCTGGCCGGCACCAAAAGAGCCCTGATCGTCGGAGCATCCAATGGCTACGGACTGGCCGCCCGCATTGTGGCGGCTTACCGCTGCGGTGCGGACACGGTCGGGGTGGCCTACGAGCGGCCCGGCACGGATACCAAAACAGGCAGCGCCGGCTGGTACAACGACCTGGCCTTCAGACAGGCGGCGGAGCAGGACCGGCTGGGTGCCTGGAGCATCAACGGCGATGCCTTTTCTCGGGAAATCAAGGAACAGACCCTGGAACTCGTCAGGGACAAGTTGGGAAGCCTGGACCTGGTGGTGTACAGCATCGCCTCTCCCCGACGAATGGACCCCGACACCGGTGTGCTGCACTCTTCGGTTATCAAGCCGATCGGCCGGCCCTTTGTCGAGAAGACCGTCGATTTTCAAACCGGACAGGTTTCGGAAATCCGGGCCGAGCCTGCCGGCTCTCAAAAAGAGATCGAGGACACGGTAAAAGTCATGGGCGGCGAAGACTGGCAGCTGTGGATCGAAGCCCTGGATGCCGCGGGATTGCTCGAAGGGGGGGCCCTCACGGTGGCGTTCTCCTATATCGGACCGGAGTTCACCGCACCGATCTACCGGGAGGGAACGATCGGGGAGGCCAAGAAACACCTGGAACGAACGGCCAAGACCCTGAACCAACGGCTGGCCCGACGGGGCGGGCGCGCCCTGATTTCGGTGAACAAAGCCCTGGTCACCCGGGCCAGCTCGGTAATTCCGGCGGTACCGCTGTACATCGCCCTCCTCTACCGGGTGATGAAGGACCGGGGGCTCCACGAGGCCTGCATCCAGCAGATCGACCGCCTGTTTCGGGACTATCTGTACAGCGACGATCCCCTGCCCACCGATCAGGAGGGACGCATTCGACTCGACGACCGGGAAATGCTACCCGAG
>Ga0315553_10004738_pt1 | contig 10193 bp, 11 predicted proteins | sample SalMarSW160140MG_FD_203099 | JGI IMG/M metagenome (GOLD analysis project Ga0315553, IMG submission 203099) | Salt marsh sediment microbial communities from the Plum Island Ecosystem LTER, Massachusetts, United States - Salt Marsh Sediment SW1601-40 ... | reverse complement strand
GCCGAGGAACACCTGCTGTGCAGCCGACGAGCTGTTCAGATAGAGGCGGCCGTTCACGACCTTCCAGTAATCCGGGTCGGTCGGCACCTTCTCGCCGAAGCTCATGCCGGTCGTGCAGAAGCCGCCATAGGCCGGCGCGTATTTCTCCGGGTCGGCGAGGAAGGTGTCGCGGTTCTCGGCGCTGGCGAACTTCCAGGTGGCGCCGGCATATTCGGCGGTGAATTCGTCGCTGCCGGCGACTGGCTGGCCCTCGGTTTGGTAGGCGACGGGGTCGGTTCCGCCGATCGCGTAGCCGTCCCTGACGAAGGTCTCGGCGGCGATTGCCGGGAAGGCGGTCGCGAGGATGAAGATGGCTGTGGCGAGAAGGCGTGCGATCATCGGCAGATCTCCGTTTCAGTCGGGCTCGGCGCCCTTCTGGACGAAGTGGAGCCGGCCAGACCGCTCACCGTCCAATCACTTGCCGCCGAGGGCGGCGTGAGCGACGGCCGGGACCTTCGCAGGTCCGAGCGTATGCATTATAGCGTGCGGCCGACCGGAGAGAGCCGGGGGAGGGCGTCATGGATTTTCGTGTCGCGTGTTGCGCTGCATTGCTGCTGTTCGCCCCGCCGGCCGCAGCCCAGGAGGCGTTCATCAAGGGCGTCTATTCGACGCCGGAGGGTTGCGCGGCGCTGAAGGCGGGGAAGCAGGAAGAGGACGACTACATTTTCCTGAGCGCGACGGGAGTACAAAGCGTCGAGTTCAACTGCGAATTCGTGCAGGTCTACCCGCGGAAGTCGTCGCCGGGCTGGGCTGCGGTCGCCTTTTGCGAGGAGCCGGGGCTCTCCTATCCGACGCTCTTCTCGCTCCTGCCGCTGGACGATACCTCGCTGCATCTCGGCACGCTCGACGGCGGCGGGGGCGACGACGAAGCCGAAGCCGACGACACCGAGGACGGCGCGGAGGACACCGGGCTCGACGGCGACTACCAGCTTTGCGACGCGGGCGGGAAATAGGGCTCTCCATCCGGTCTCAAGCGCTGATCGGCGTTGAATGCCGCGCGGCGGCCATCTATAGGCAAGCTGTTGATTTCAAAGGCGTCGAGCAGGCATGTCCGTCGATAGAGACACGGTGAAGCGGGTGGCGCATCTGGCGCGCATCAAGGTGAGCGAGGAGGAGGTCGAGGCGTTCCGCGGCGAGCTCAACGCCATTCTCGGATTCGTCGAGCAGCTGAACGAGGTCGACATCGACGGGGTCGAGCCGATGACCTCGGTCATCCCCATGCCGATGAAGAAGCGCGAGGACGGCGTCACAGACGGCGACAAGGCGGACGACGTCGTGGCGAACGCGCCGCTGACGGAAGATCACTACTTCCTCGTGCCGAAGGTGATCGAGTAGCCGATGGCGCAAGCAACCGCTTTCGAAGACCGCGCCGCATGAGCGACCTCACGACACTCACCATCGCCAGCATTCGCGAGGGGCTGGCGAAGCGCGAGTTCTCCGCGCTCGAGCTGACCGATGCGTATCTCGCCGCGATCGAGGCGGCGAACCCATCGCTCAACGCCTACATCGTGGTGACGGCGGAGAAGGCGCGGACGATGGCGGCGGCCTCCGACGCGCGCATCGGGCGAGGCGACGCGCGCGCACTCGAAGGCGTGCCGCTCGGGATCAAGGATCTTTTCTGCACGCGCGGCGTCCAAAGCCAGGCGGGCAGCCACATCCTCGACGGCTTCAAGCCGACCTACGAGTCGACCGTCACGCAGAACCTCTGGGACGACGGCGCCGTCATGCTCGGCAAGCTCAACATGGACGAGTTCGCGATGGGCTCGTCGAACGAGACGAGCACCTACGGACCGGTGGTCAATCCGTGGCGGAAGCGCGGCTCGAACGCCGACCTCGTGCCGGGCGGCTCCTCGGGCGGCTCGGCCGCGGCGGTCGCCGCCATGCTTTGCGCCGGCGCGACGGCCACCGACACCGGCGGCTCGATCCGCCAGCCCGCGGCGTTCACCGGCACGGTCGGCATCAAGCCGACCTACGGACGTTGCTCGCGCTGGGGGATCGTCGCCTTCGCCTCGTCGCTCGACCAGGCCGGGCCGATCGCGCGCTCCGTCCGCGACGCGGCGATCCTTCTGACGTCGATGGCCTCGGTCGACCCGAAGGACACGACGTCGGCGGATCTGCCGGTGCCGGATTACGAGGCGTCGGTCGGCGAGGGCGTCAAGGGCCTGAGGATCGGCGTGCCGAGGGAATACCGCATGGACGGCATGCCGGAGGAGATCGAGGCGCTGTGGCGGCAGGGGGCCGAATGGTACCGCGACGCGGGCGCGGAGATCGTCGACATCTCGCTGCCGCATACGAAATACGCGCTGCCGGCCTATTACATCGTCGGGCCGGCCGAGGCCTCCTCCAATCTCGCGCGCTACGACGGCGTGCGCTACGGGCTTCGCGTCGACGGCGACGACGTCATCGACATGTACGAGAAGACGCGCGCGGCAGGCTTCGGCCGCGAGGTGAAGCGGCGCGTGATGATCGGTACCTATGTGCTTTCCGCCGGTTACTACGACGCCTACTACGTCAAGGCGCAGCGGGTGCGCACGCTGATCAAGCGCGACTTCGAGCAGGCGTTCGATGCAGGGATCGATGCGATCCTCGCGCCCGCCACGCCGAGCGCCGCCTTCGGCATCGCGTCGATGTCGATGGCATCGCCGGTGGAGATGTACCTGAACGACGTCTTCTGCGTGACGGCGAACATGGCCGGGCTGCCGGGTATCGCCGTACCCGCGGGACTCGACTCAAGCGGCCTGCCGCTCGGGCTGCAGCTGATCGGGCGGCCCTTCGACGAAGCGGCGCTGTTCAGGGCAGGGCAGGTGATCGAAGATGCGGCGGGACATTTCTCGCCGCAAAGGTGGTGGTGAAGCGGCTCGGCCGCTGGCCGACGGGCGACGATGCCGCCGCCGGCAAGCATGTCATCAGTGCGTGTTGTCCCACTGAATCCCGAGGTTCACCTGATTGATCGCTTTGTCGACATGGGCGAGCGCGACCACGCGGTGGCCACCCTTGTCGGCGGTCGCCCACATGAGCTTCATGCGCGCGTCCTGAAGCGCGGCGCGGGCCGCGAGCATTGCAGGCTGGAACTCTGCGTGCGCTGGCGTTGCGGCGACGGTGGTAGCGGCGGCGGCCATTCCGGCAACGGCAACGAGGGCCTGGCGGCGGCTCATGGTCTTTTCGGACATCGTTAGGTTCCTTCCTGGGCTCGCTCCCTCGATGGGCATTCTTCCGATTCGCCGTTTCTGCGATATTGCGTGGAGGCTTGATCGTGTTTCGTAGCGTTTGATTTCCGCGAAGGTTGCGCTGCGCGGGTTCTGCAGGGAGGTGTGGATGGCAGCGGAAGCTCCTTTGAAGGCTCTGAAGCTCGCCGCCGGCGGCGACTGGGACGGCGCGCACAGGATCGTGCAGGACGATCCGTCGCCGGAAGCGGCGTGGGTGCATGCGCATCTCCACCGCGTGGAGGGCGACCTCGGCAATGCCGGCTACTGGTATCGGCGTGCCGGGAAGCCGGTCGCGACCGGCGACCTTTCCGAGGAGCGCACGGCGATCGCAAAGGCGCTCGGCGGCGAAGACTGATTGTCGGCAGCCGATCGGCGCTTCACCTCTGCGTTGCGCTTTCACCTCCGGTTAACCATAACGCAGTCATAACCGGCCGCGGCGGCGCGGCTTTGCTGTGCCGCAACTCGCGGAGGACAACATGGAATATTTGCGGCTGATCGCTTGGCGCGCTCTGCGCTTGGTCTTCAACAGATGGGTCAGAGCGGTGGAGTATCTCCACTACGTCTGATGCCTCCCGCTCGGCCCCGTCGACGCGCCGATTAATCGGATCGTAACCATGAGGGCCGAAGCTCGCGCCTACCCGCTTCGGGCTTAACGGCCCGGTTGTGGCTCACGCGCTAGGCGCCCTCTGGCGGGTCTTCTCGGGGCGGCGAATGCGCAACATGAACGGTGCACTCATGCGACAGCTTCTCGCCGCGCTCGTCCTTTCCGCTCTCGCAATCGCCGCCATGGTAGGGGCCATCGGCAACGCCGATGCGGCCGACCTTCAGGGAGGATATCGGGGCGAGGCACCGGGACCCTACGCCTGCCCGCCGCGCGAGGAGGTCATCCTCTTCGACAGATACGGCGAGCCGACGCCGCCCGCCCGCACACCCTACTTCTATTGCGTCACGGGCACGGTTCTGGTCCCCGGCGACATTCCGCCGCCGCCCGAATATTGCTGCCACTGACGCGCCGCTACCGCGCTTGTTTTGAGGCCGGGCCATGCCCGGCCTTTCGTTTGCATGGGCTCGGTGCTTGCGGGGAGGGGTGCGAGGCACTAACCGGATGGCTGCCGACGAGCGCAGACAGCCATGCCCTTCGAAGAGACCCGCAACGCCAATCCCAAGAACCTGATCCCAGGAGCGACCGGGGACTGGGAAATCATCGTCGGCATGGAGGTGCACGCCCAGGTCGCCTCCGAGGCCAAGCTCTTCTCCGGCGCGGCGACGGCCTTTGGAGCGGAGCCCAACGCACAGGTGAGCCTCGTCGACGCGGCGATGCCGGGAATGCTCCCGGTCATCAACGAGGAGTGCGTCAGGCAGGCGATCCGCACCGGTCTCGGGCTGAAAGCGCGGATCAACCACCGCTCCGTCTTCGCGCGGAAGAACTACTTCTATCCCGACCTGCCGCAGGGCTATCAGATCTCGCAGTACGACCAGCCGATCGTCGGGGAGGGGACGATCGTCATCGAACTGCCCGACGCGAATGGCGGCACGGAAGACGTCAGGATCGGCATCGAGCGCCTCCATCTCGAACAGGACGCCGGCAAGTCGCTGCACGACCAGAATCCGACGATGAGCTATATCGATCTTAATCGCGTCGGCGTGGCGCTGATGGAGATCGTGTCGAAGCCCGACATTCGCTCGTCCGACGAAGCCAAGGCCTATCTCACGAAGCTGCGTTCGATCCTGCGCTATCTCGGTACCAGCGATGGCAACATGGACGAGGGCTCTCTCAAGGCCGACGTCAACGTCTCGGTGCGCCGGCCGGGCGAACCGTACGGCACGCGCTGCGAGATCAAAAACATGAACTCGATCCGCTTCATCGGCGAGGCGATCGATCACGAGGCGCGGCGTCAGATCGCGATCCTCGAGGACGGCGGAACGATCGACCAGGAGACTCGGCGCTTCGACCCCGGCAAGGGCGAGACGCGGGCCATGCGCACCAAGGAGGAGGCGCACGACTACCGCTATTTCCCCGATCCCGATTTGTTGCCGCTCGAGTTCGACGACGCCTATGTGGCGGCGCTCGAGAAGGGTCTGCCGGAGCTCCCCGACACGAAGCGTGCGCGCTTCATGAGCGACTATGGTCTTTCCGCCTACGACGCCGACGTGCTGGTGGCCGACCGCGAGATCGCCAACTTCTTCGACGGCGTGGCGCACGGCCGCGACGGCAAGCAGGCGGCGAACTGGGTCATCAACGAGCTCCTCGGCGCCTTGAACAAGGCAGGGAAGAGCATCGAATCCTCGCCCGTTTCTGCGCTTCAGCTTGGCGAGCTTCTGGATCTGCAGAAGGAGAACGTGATCTCCGGCAAGATCGCCAAGGACGTGTTCGACATCATGCTCGCCGATGGCGGCGACCCGCGTCAGATCGTCGAGACACGCGGGCTGAAGCAGGTCACCGACAGCGGCGCGATCGAGGCGATCGTCGACAAGGTGATCGCCGACAACCCCGACAAGGCGGAGCAGGCTAGGGCTAAACCGGCGATGCTCGGCTGGTTCGTCGGGCAGGTGATGAAGGCGAGCCAGGGCAGGGCCAACCCGCAGGCGGTCAACGCGGCGCTGAAAGCGAAGCTCGGGATCGAGTGAAACCGGGCGCTTGCCGGCGCCGTATCAAGGCTTATCCTCGCTTCATAATGCAAGGAGGGCCGGATATGCGCTTCCTTCTCGTCCTTCTCGTCGTCCTCGGTCTCGCCGGGCCGGCCGCGGCGTTCAGTGACGGCGACCGCGCCGCGATCCAAAGCACGATCGAGCGGCAGGTTCAGGCGTTCCTCGCCGACGACGGCGCGGCGGCCTATTCCTTCGCCGCGCCGGGCATCAAGGCGATCTTCCCGACGGTCGAGTCCTTCATGGCGATGGTGCGCCAGGGCTACCAGCCGGTCTATCGGCCGCGCTCCTATTCCTTCGGGGAGCTCAAGGAGGCGCCGGGCGATCTCCAGCAGTTCGTGGAGATCGTCGACGCCGACGGCGTGTTCTGGACCGCGGTCTACACGCTCAGCCAGCAGCCGGATGGGAGCTGGAAGATCACCGGCTGCTATCTCATCAAGAAGCCGGATCAGGTCGCGTAGCGACGATCTGACCGGAAGGCCGCCCGAGCCGGCGGTGCGAAAGGTTCAGGACGGCGTTGCGGGAGGCGCGGCGTTTCCCTAACAGCTTCGGCATGACCGAACCCGCCGCGGCGTCCCATCCCGCCATCCTCATCGTCGATTTCGGCAGCCAGGTGACCCAGCTCATCGCGCGGCGCGTGCGCGAGGCCGGAGCCTATTGCGAGATCGCGCCGTTCGACAAGTCGTCGGAAGCCTTCGCGGCGATGAAGCCGCGCGGCGTGATCCTCTCCGGCGGCCCGGGCTCCGTGCCGGAAGGCGGCAGCCCACGCGCCCCGCAGGAGGTCTTCGAGGCCGGAATTCCGGTGCTCGGCATCTGTTACGGGCAGATGACGATGGCTGCGCAGCTGGGCGGCGAGGTCGAAGGCGGGCACCACCGGGAGTTCGGCCGGGCGCTGCTCGACGTGAAGGGCGGCTCGGCCCTCTTCGACGGCATCTGGAGTCCGGGCGAGAAGCACACGGTCTGGATGAGCCACGGCGACCGCATCACCAGGCTGCCGCCGGGCTTTCAGGTAAAGGGCACCTCCGACAACGCGCCCTTCGCGCTGATCGAGGACGCGAAGCGCCGCTTCTACGGGCTGATGTTCCATCCCGAAGTCGTGCATACGCCCGACGGCGCGCGGCTGATCGAGAACTTCGTGCGCAAGGTCGCCGGGCTTCCCGGCGACTGGACCATGGCGCAGTTCAAGGACGAGGCGACCCAGCGCATCCGCGAGCAGGTCGGGAAGGGCAGGGTGATCTGCGGGCTTTCCGGCGGCGTCGATTCTTCCGTCGCCGCCGTGCTGATCCACGAGGCGATCGGCGACCAGCTCACTTGCATCTTCGTCGATCACGGGCTGATGCGGCTCAACGAGGCGCAGGAGGTCGTCTCCCTCTTTCGCGGGCACTACAACATCCCGCTCGTGCACGTGGATGCCTCGGACACGTTCATCGCTGCGCTCGAAGGCGTCGCCGACCCGGAGACGAAGCGCAAGACGATCGGCCGACTCTTCGTCGAGACCTTCGAGGCGGAGGCCAGAAAGCTCGGCGGCGCGGATTTTCTAGCACAGGGCACGCTCTATCCCGACGTGATCGAGTCCGTCTCGTTCTCCGGCGGGCCATCGGTGACCATCAAGTCGCACCACAATGTCGGCGGGCTGCCGGAACGCATGCACATGAAGCTCGTCGAGCCGCTCAGGATGCTCTTCAAAGACGAGGTGCGCGCGCTCGGCCGCGAGCTCGGCCTGCCGGAGAGCTTCGTCGGGCGGCATCCGTTCCCCGGTCCGGGCCTCGCCATCCGCGTGCCGGGCGGCATCACGCGCGAGAAGCTCGATATCCTGCGCAAGGCCGATGCGATCTATCTGGACGAGATCAGGAAGGCGGGGCTCTACGACGCGATCTGGCAGGCTTTCGCGGTGCTGCTCCCGGTGCAGAGCGTCGGCGTGATGGGCGACTACCGCACCTACGACTACGTGCTGGCGCTTCGCGCGGTCACCTCCGTCGACGGCATGACGGCTGACTTCTTCCACTACGACATGGATTTCCTCGGCCGAGCCGCGACGCGCATCATCAACGAGGTGCGCGGCATCAACCGCGTCGTCTACGACGTGACGTCGAAGCCGCCGGGGACGATCGAGTGGGAATAGGAGAGGGATGCAGGCGCGGCGGTTCTGGATGAAGGGAGGAACCATGGATCAGACCCAACGCTGCCTTGCGCAGCCGTCTGTTCTCAGGCTCCAGGTTCTTCAGCCGCTTCGCTTGGGCGCTCTTTGGATCGCCGAACTCCTGTCGCCAGCGGCTGGTCGGGCTCAATAGGCCATCCAGCCGCCGTCGACCATCAGGTTGTGCCCGGTGACGAAGCGTGCCGCGTCGCTTGCCAGCCACGGCGCCGCCGCGGCGACGTCCGAGGGCTTGCCCCGGCCGCGGCGGTGGCGTGCGCCGGCGGGAGTAGTCGAGCACCCCGGGGTCGACCGCGCGCCCGGCCTTGCCGGCCGTCGGATGGGCGAGCTCCCTTTCTTCTGCATGGCATGGTCCCTTTCAACGGTTGCGTCTCGCCGACGGCATGGAATCGCAGCTCCGCAGATATCCCACGCCAGCGCCTGCCCGCGGATGACAGAAGAACGCGACCTGCCGCATATCGCTCGGAGTCGTGGCCCGTCACTCGCATGGTCGTCCTACTGTGAGGATGTGTCCCTCGGCTGCCATGGCGTTCTTTGCCTTGGAAGCGGAGTCGTCGTGGCTGGCAAACAGCCTATCGTAATACTACGAGGTCAATGTGTTAACCGGTCTCTCAACCATCGAGCAGGGGTAGCGTCGTGACCGTGATGATCTACGGTATCAAGAACTGCGACACGATGAAGAAGGCCTTCGCCTGGCTCGACGGCCATGGCGTCGAGTACGCGTTCCACGACTACAAGAAGAGCGGCGTGGAGCGCGCGCAGCTTGAGCGGTGGTGCAAGGATGCCGGCTGGGAGAAGGTCCTCAACCGTGCCGGCACAACGTTTCGCAAACTGCCCGACGCGGCGAAGGAGAGGCTCGATCAGGGGAAGGCGATCGCGCTGATGCTCGAGCAGCCGTCGATGATCAAGCGACCGGTGCTTGAAACCGGCAAGACGATCGAGATCGGTTTCGCGCCGGAGCGCTATGCGAGCCTTTTCGGGGCGTGATCTTCAGTTCTGGAAGGAGATCGGCTGGTCGAGGTCTTAGAGGGGGCTGGGGCCGGTTGGCCTGTCGACTCAGCGGCATCGGGAAGACGATCGATTCAACACGAGCCAAGTCACACAGGTCGGCGATTCGATCAGCAACCTGATTTCGCAGGCGTATCCGCCTATCAACAATTGCAAACGTTGCGGTAATTAGCTTAGCCGAAGCCGTGATCGCAAGAGTGAGTCGCGCGTCGACTTGCGGGATTTGCGGCAAGGCATACGAGGGGAGAGGGCGCCGGACTGCCAGCGCCCTGCTGTCATGGCGGCCAGCACCAGACGCGGCACGTACGCCGGACTGTTTCGCGCAGAGCTGGCTCTGTTTGCCGGTATCGCAACGAACATCATTTTCGCCACGGCCGGCAAAGGCTGGCTTGCAAATCTCGATCGGGTTCACATCGGCCTGCCGCTGTTCTTGTGGCTGCTCGCGGTCATCGTCTGGTGCGCATTCAGCGCCGTGCGCCATGCCGACATGCTCGCCGAACTGCTCGGCGAACCTTACGGGACTCTGGTGTTGACGCTTTCGTCGGTGACCATCGAGGTCGCGATGATCACCGAGGTCATGCTGGACGGCCAGAACAATCCCACGCTGCCGCGCGACACCATGTTCGCGGTGCTCATGATCGTGTTGAACGGTTTGGTTGGCTTGGCGCTCGTTATCGGCGCGTTGCGCCACGGACAGCAGCACTACAATCTGCAAGGCGCCGTTGCGTTTCTCGCAGTCATTTCGATCCTGGCGGTTTTCTCGCTGGTGATCCCCGACTTCACCACGTCCACACCGACGCCGACCTTCACGCCCTTCCAGGCGTCGGTCCTGGGCGCCCTAACGCTGCTGCTTTACGGTGTGTTCCTGCTGATTCAGACCGTGCGGCACAGAACCTTCTTCACGGAGCCCGAACGCGAGGCGGAAGCGGAAGAGCTCGCCGTGCGTCAGTCCGGGCAACGCATCGCGAGGCGGTCGATTCCGTTCCACGCCGTGCTGCTGTTCCTGACACTCCTGCAGGTCATTTTGATGTCGGAGTCGCTGTCGGTCATTCTCAACCACGGTGTAGAGGAACTCGGCATTCCGATTGCCGTCGCCGGGATCGTGATTGCCCTGATCGTGCTCTCGCCGGAGGGATTGG
>Ga0315553_10004737_pt1 | contig 10193 bp, 6 predicted proteins | sample SalMarSW160140MG_FD_203099 | JGI IMG/M metagenome (GOLD analysis project Ga0315553, IMG submission 203099) | Salt marsh sediment microbial communities from the Plum Island Ecosystem LTER, Massachusetts, United States - Salt Marsh Sediment SW1601-40 ... | reverse complement strand
ACCCGTGCCAGATGTTAGTATTGAGTACAAGTCCATAGCTCGGTCTGAGTGCCCCAGCTCTCGATCACCAGTCCGCCAGCGAGTCCGACAAAGACGATCAATGCGTCGGCCTTGAGATCAGCACTGGCCATGATCAGGAGGGACATGACGGCAAAGTCGAACAACAGGAGCCAGTCCATCTGTAGCCATAGGGGGCGGCTCCAATCGACGTATGAGAGGGCTTCTCTTGCCAGCGGCCACCAGACGATGCCGATCACCAACAGGGTGGCCAGGAAAGCGCTCAATAGGTAGTAACTGGATCTCGTCCAACCCAGGGCGGTGACGAGGCGCTGCCAAAGGGGGACTTGTGTGTGATTCATGTGGTCTCCGGAAGACGGCCTCATCGGCAGTGCTGCGATGTCGGGTACTCGGGGATACTACCACGTTACGCACGGAGTGGCAAATCGTTCTTTTCGTGGGATGTTGTATCGGGCTATAGATACCTCATCTCGTCTATCTCCAACCAGGACGACCCCCACTTGTCGCTGACCCAACGCCCGCGTAGTATGATGGGCTCCCACGAAGAGGGCCTGGCTGTCTTTTCAGAGTTGTTGCTTCGGGCGACGATCCAGGCCTCGCCGTCCCACAGATGAAAGCCCTCGCCACCGGTCCAGCCAGGCAGCCTCACGCCGGCCACCGTGACGGGGCGTCCATCCCCATCCGGGAGGCGACGCAGCGGCACGTACTCTGGCAGGGGATGTTTCACTTGAGCGAGTGGTTGGCGCAGGCCACTGACCGGGTATCCCAGCAGGTGGCGTTCCCAGGCCAGGCGTTGTTCGAGCGTCTCTGCTTCGGCCCATGGCTGACCCAGATCACCCGCCTCAAACAGGGACATTTGCAGCACGCTCCCGGCCCGTTCGATCTCCTGCGCCTCGGTCAAGAGAGCCGCCCGGCTTTCTCCCAGCCCGTCGAGGGCTCCGCATTGGATCAGGTGGGTGATCTCCTTGGATTGCAGCTCCACGCGTTGGAGCAAATCCCGTAGACCGGCAAAGGGCTGCCCCTGTTGCTCACCCACGATGGCCCGCACGACGCTGCGGCGCAGATCCCGCACCTGACCCAGCCCCATCCACAGTACGGCTCGTTCACCTTCCCTGTGTCCTTCCCACGTCAATGTAAAGTGCCGGTGGCTGTGGTTCACGTGGGGTGGACGAATGTCGATCCCCAGTCGAATCGCCTCGGCCATGTACATCGCTGGGTGATGAAAGCCGCCCCAGGTGGCCAGACGGGCGCAGAGGAGGGCGGCAGGCCAGTGAGCTTTGAGGTAGGCCATTCGGTAGCTGACGTCGGCATAGGCGGTGGCGTGCCCTTTGTTAAAGCCGTACCCTGAAAAGGCCGCCACCTGTTCCCAGAGCTGGCGGGCCTGGTCGGGCGAGAGGCCAGCACCAGCAGGACGTGGTTGCTGGCAACCCTGGATGAACTGCGCCTCCATCCGAGCCATCTCTGTGGGCTGCATCTTGCTCATCCCACGTCGTAGATAGCCGGCTTGCTCCCAGCTCAACCCGGCGATCTGGCGGGCCACCAGCAGGATCTGCTCCTGGAAGATAAGCACACCCTTGGTCGACCCGAGGATCGGCTTCAAGGACTCGTGCAGGTAGGTCACTTGTTCCTCGTCCCGGTAGCGCCGGACAAAGATGCGCGCCATCCCACCGGTCGCCGGGCCGGGCTTGAAAAAGGCGTTGGCCACGGCGAGGTCGTCCACAGAACGGGCTTTGAGCTTGCGCAACGTCGATCGTGCGCCCTGCGATTCGCACTGAAAGACGCCGACCGTCGCCCCCTGGGCCAGGAGATCGCTGGCGGCGGAATCCCTGTCCACAGGGATGAGGTCTAGGTGAAAGTCGGGGTCGTGGTGACGGCGCACCAGCTCGGCGGCGTCAGCCAGGACGGTCAAGGCACTGATCCCCAGCAGGTCGAGTTTGGGCAAGCCCAGAGCCTCGACGTCGCGAAAATCGAATTGGGTGATGAGAAAGCCCTTGGTGGCCCACTGAACCGGGAGGACGTCGGTCAGTGGGCCAGGCGTGATGACCGTGCCACCAGGATGGACGCTCAAGTGGTGGGGTTGTCCTACGATGTGGGATGCCGTGTGCACAATCTCCCGTAGGAGGGGATCCTCCAACCGGGACAGCACATCCTCTACGCTGCGCCGGTCGCGCTGCCGGGGATCCCGCTGCCAGTGGTGGGGCAGGCGTGCCGTCAATTCCTTGATCTGGGTTTCGTCCAGCCCATATGCCTTGGCGGTCTCTCGCACGGCCGAGCGGAGGCGCAGGCGTGCGACGGTGCCCACGAGGGATACTTGGTCTGGACCATACTTGCGCCGCACATAGTCGAGCACCTCGTCCCGCCGGCGACTGCAGAAATCCAGGTCGATGTCGGGAATATCGGCCCGGGCGGGACTGAGGAAACGCTCAAAGAGCAGATCGTGTTTGACCGGATCGACGGTGGTGATGCCGGTGCAGTAGGCGATCAGGGAGTTGGCCACGCTGCCACGGGTGCTGACGGGGATGCCGGCCTGACGGGCAAAGCGGACGATGTCAGCGACGACGAGGAAAAGGGGGGCGTAGCCGTAGCTGGCGATTGCGGTCAATTCATACTCCAACCGCTCGCACGAGCTGGATGATGGGTCCGGGCCGTATCGCTCCTCTAGTCCTGTGCGTGCTAGTTCGTCCAGGGCCTGGTCAGGCGTCCGGCCCTGCGGCAGCGTGATGGCGGGCCAGATAGGTTCACCCTCGGGCAGGGCGGGTCCGCATCGGGCGGCGACCTCCACAGTACGGACAAGCGCGCCGTGGAACGGGGCAAAGCGCTGGGCCATCTCGCTGGGGCCGAGCCAATGGATGGCTACGCGGGGGTCGCCGCCGCCGGGCAGAGCGTCGGCGGGAACGTCTTCGATGGGGCAGTTGCGGTCGATGGCGGCCAGGAGGCGGAGACGGGGTGCGTCCTCCTGGGAGAGGCAGTAGATCGGCTGGACGGCGACGGTGGGCAGACTGAGCGCATCGCCTAGCGAAACTAGCTGGTGCGCAATGTCCAGATCCTCGGGTTCGTGTAGTTCGAGACTGAGGTAGGTGGCCTCCGAACCATAGATCCCGGCCAATCGGCTGGCGAACCTGCGGGCCGCGTCGGGGTGACCGGACCGTAGAGCACGCTCGACCCAGCCCTGGCGACCACCGGTCAGGCAGAGAAGGCCCTCGGAATGGGACTTGAGATCTCTCAGGGCGAGTCCCCGGGCGGCGCGGGCCTCGCGATCTGGGTGGCCCTGGATGTGGGACGAGAGACGGCAGAGCGAGCGGTAGCCGGCCGGCCCGGTGGCCAACAACACCAGATGGCCGGGAGTGGGGGCGCTGTCGAGACGTGCACCTATGTCGGCCGGACTGCTTACCGTGACGCTCATGCCCACGATGGGCTGAACGCCTGCCTCCCGACATGCGTGGGCGAAGGAGACGACCCCATAGAGGACATTGGTGTCGGTGAGGGCCAGGTGAGACAGGCCATCGGCGGCGGCTCGCTCCGCCAGTACGGCGACGGAGACGGTGCTGCCCAGCAGGGTATAGTAGGAATGAACGTGGAGGTGGGTAAAGGGACTCATCGAAGGTATTTCCGCCAAGAGTTCGAGATGGCGAGTCTACACAGCCTCCCCGCAGCGTGGACAGAAGCGTGCGCCCTCCCGCAGCTCGGCCCCACAGTGTTGACAATATCTTGACGGGCGATCGTCGACCAACGCGTGTCCGCAATTGGGGCAAAAGCTCGACTCGAGGCGCACTTCCACTCCGCAGGACCCACAACGGCGAACCCGGGGTGGGGGTGGCGCGTGGGGTGCGGGTGGTGCGTGCCGCGAGGGCGAGGAGGGAGGGATATACCGTTGCGGCTGGTGCTCGGGCGGCGGCGTTGGTCTAGCTTGGCGGGTCCGTCGCCGCAGCACGAGCAGGCCAATGCCGCCGAAAACCAGCAGGCCCCCGCCAGCGCAGCACAATCCTCCGGCGGCCAGACCCAGGCCCCCCAGCGCCAAGAGTCCGGTGCCAGCTCCAGTGATGGGCACTGGCTCGGGCGTGGCGTAGACGACGGCGGTAGGGGTGGGCAGGAGGGCGGGGGTCGTCGGGGGCCCCGGGCCCGGCCCGGGCCGCGGCGCCCCGCCGCGCCCGCGCCCCGCCCTGCTGGCTGAGGGTAAGGGCAGTTGCAGCCGCCCATACCCGTGCCCGGTATCGGGACCGGAAGGCCCCCGGTCTTCTGCGTGGAACAGCAGAAAGTCGATCACGTCCTGCCGGGAAAAGCCGGGATTGGCCTGCCAGACGAGGGCGGCAGCTCCGGCGACGTGGGGACAGGAAGACGAGGTACCGTGAAACTCCTCGGGGCCGTAAGTAGCCCCAGAGACGCCGGTCGGGGCAGAGATCTCGGGTTTGAGGCGTCCATCCGTCGTCGGCCCCTGGGAGCTATAGTCGGCGAGGGAGTCATCCTGCCAGTTGGCCGCTCCGACAGTCAGGGAACCGACCGCGTCGGCTGGAGGGCAGACGCTGTGGTCGGGTGAAGGATAGGCGACGTCGGCTCCGGCGACAAAGATATCGAGGATGACGGACCGGTCGGCCTCGTAGGCGGTCACGGCGGCGTAGACGGTGTCTCCGCCGGTGTCGAACGAGATCCACTCGACGGGCTCCTGCCCAAGTTCGCCTGATTGGGATTCCTGAGAGGCGGCCAGTTCATTCCCCAAGACATCATAGATAAAAAGTTCATAGTCCTGGTTGGCCTGCTCCCAGTCATCGTCCCAACTGAGGGCCACGTTGACGTAACCGTCGTTGTACAGGGCGAGGGTCTCCTCGCCTGGGGCGAATTCGTGAAAGGTATTGCCATCCTGGTCGGTGAACAGGCTCCGGTAATGGGAAAGGCCTTCGTTGCCTGAGGAGTTGACCCACAGGATGCCCTGGGCTGCTAGCTCGTCGACGAGTTGGGCGTCCCATTCGCTGCCGTCGCGGGGACCGATCAGACCGCTGGCTGAATGGGAGACGATGTCGACTCCCTGCTCCAGCAGCCAATTCACGGCCTCACCCATAGCTGCGTCGCTGCCATCATACCAGGCAAAGAAAAGCTCCGCCCCGGGAGCGACCTCGTGGATGATCTCGGCGCAGGCGGTGCCGTGGACCTCCTCCTCGTCGACCCAGCCAAAGGTGGCCAACGGCACGTCGTCGGGCAGTTCGACGCCCAGCAGGTCCTCATAGTTGGCAAAGCCCAGATCCAGAACGCCGATACGCAAGCCAGCGCCGGTGACGTTGGCCTGGTGCCAGTCCTCCACACCAATGATGCCTATGCCCTCTCCGGGGATGGTGCTGCCATCCCGCAGACGGGGTTCGGGCAGTTGGACGCCGATGACGTGTTCCAATTCGGTGAGTTGGTCAAATACCGCACCGGGCTGCTCGGTCTGCAATTGGGCCTCGATCAAGACCAAGGGCACGGCGACGTTGACCCGGTCCCGGTAGGCGCTGACGACGGCAACGCTGGCGGCCTCAAGTTGGGCCACCAGGGCGGCGTTGTCCTCAGTATCGAGGATGAGGGTGATGGCGATGTCACCCTGGGGAGTGAGCATATCCCGCTGACGGGCCAGCTCTCGGGCAGCCGGGACGCCTCCCTCCTGATAGGCGACCAGGAACTGCTTGTAGACGGAATCGAGTTCAGAATCGGTGAGGAGAGGGGCAAGGGAGGGGTACTGCTCGGCCAACTCAGTCAGGGATGAGGGTGGGGCGATCTCTGGTTGTGGGGCTGATCTATTCCGTAGGTAGATGAGGAAGAAAACGCCGGCGGCGATGATCAGCAGAGCGCCCACAGCAACGACGATGGTCACGGTCGTGCGGTTGATCAGGAGGGCGAGTTTTCTCTTCGAGATCATGGGTTCTCCTCATTGTCTGGAAGAGATCGCGTTTTTGCCAGAGCCCTGGTTTTCCACCCAGCGGTGCATTAGTTCGACGGTGAACCGCCAGCCATCGTTCGTTTCTACGACGACATCGTGGCGTGCCAGTGTCTCCAGTGCGGCTGTGATCTCTTGCTCGTATCGGCGCTCCTGCTTGATCAGGTCCAGGGGGATGTCGGCCTCCATCACGAATTGGGACTTGCGCTCTCGAATGAGCAGCAGATTCTCCCGGGCTTCCTCAAGACGGGCGCGCAGGACAGCGATCTTGTGCGTTGGTGCAGAGGTGTCCGATCCATAGGCTAATTCCTCTCCAGCCAGTGGCGCCAGCCAGCCCTCTGCCCACAGCACGGGGGTCGAGATGGCGAGGGCGGGCGAGGTGGCGAAAGGCCGAGTCCCATTACCCATCGGAGGTGGCATTGGGTAACTAGACAGAATACTGGAGCCGAGCACTAGCGCTGTCGCGACGATGATGGCGAGGCACGCGAGGACGACGAGAATCACAGCCCACCTGACCCAGCCTGGAAAGCGTCTGTCCCTTGCCTCAGGCACAGTCGCCGTCGGCAGTTGAATCTGTGTGGGCGTGGGCTCTGGGGGTGGCGACGGCGGGAAAAGCTGAGCGTCTGAGGGTGGTGGAACCCGACCGTCAGCCCTTGGTCTCATCTGTCGCGTGGGTGCGGGGGTCGGTGAGGCGAGAGGGGGCGAGAGTGGCTGACCGCAGCGGGGACAGAAAAGTGCGTTTGGCTTGGCCGTGGCTCCGCAGGCGGAACAGACGGCTCTGGAGGAGGTCGGAGCTGTGGACCTGACGGTGGGTGCTCCGAGGGCCTGCCCGCATTCTTTGCAGAAGCGGGCATAGGGGCGATTCTCAAGGCCGCATCTTGAGCACTTCATCAGGTCCCTCCAGGACCGGTTATGGACCTGCGGTGGGGCAGGATCATTCCGGCGCGCGCACCTCAAAGTTGTCGAACTCAAAGACAGCAGCGTCGTCGGCGTCGAGGAGTTCTATCGCTACGCCCGCTTCTCCCTGATCTAGCCGGTCGTCATTGGCTTCGCCGACGTACTGGTCGTTGATATAGAAGGTGTAATGAGTGCCTTCGGCCAGCACCGTCAGGCGGTTCATCTCCCCGGGCCGAATAGCCGCGGATCTGGTCCAATCGATCACCGTGTGCCATTCGCCCTCGTAACGCAGGGAGAACTTGAACTCTTGGCTGTCCTCGATCTTGAACAGGCCATAGTTGTCGCTATCGGCCCGGCGGAATATCACGCCGTACTGCCCGTCTTCGACTCCGTCGACTCTGCGCACCTCTACCGTCAGGTAGACGTCGGCCACAGATGGGATATCGGGAATGCCCCACCAGATGACCCCATCACGGGCGGAGGCGTCCCACAGGTATCTGCCGCCGGTGATGAGCTTTTCACCAATGACCAGGTCGCCCTCGTAATCCCCACTATACCAATCATTAACGTTGGCGCCAAAGGTATCGCAGAGGATAACGGGCCAATGTTGAGGGGCCAATCCGGTTTCGTGGACACAGGCCTGAATCGTGACGGTCGCCTGGGCCTGGAGCACAGCAGTGGATTGGGCCTCGGGAGTGGCCGTTGCGGTCGCGTGTGCCTTGGTGGCGGCAGCAGATTGGGCGGTAGCAGCGGCTGCGGCCTCTTCCTGAGCGGTTATTGTCATCTGAGCGGCCTGGGTGGCGGCAGTCGCCTGGGCTGCGGTCGTCGCCTCTGTCTGGGCCGTGGCCGTCTGGATAGCTTGCCCCCGGCGAGCCAGACCTCCGAGTACCCAAACTGACCCCGCACACAGAAGAACCAACGCCACGACGGCGGCACCCAACATCCATACCCAGGCAGGCAAACGACGGCGGGCTGGGACGGCAGCCTGGACGCTGGGCATCGCCTCGACCTTTTCGCGCTTGGGGGTGGCCAGTGCGACTGCTCCGGACTGTCGAGCCGGGGTGGGGAGACTACCAATACCCAGTCCTGCTGCCATCTCTGCCGCCGTCTGCCAGCGTTTGGAACGGGCCAACTCGAGCGCTCGCATAACCCCAGTTTCTGTGGCGGGGCTGACCTGGGGGTTCAGACCTCGGACTGGCCTGAATTCCTCCGGGGTCGCCATACGCAACGTGGCCGTCAAGGGGGCCTGGCCCACGAGGGCGTGGTAGAGAGTGGCTCCCACGCTGTAGATGTCGCTGCGGGGATCGGTGTGGCCCGTATCGGCCTCATACTGTTCCGGCGGGGCATACTCGGGTGTTCCCATACCCCGCATCACGGTCTTGGTGCGTGGATCGCTGGGGTCCCACAGTTTCACCAATCCAAAGTCCACCAGTACCGCCTGTCCGTCGGGCCGGATGACCACGTTCTGGGGCTTTACGTCTCGGTGGATGATTCCTTGGTTGTGGCAATACTCCAGCGCGCCCAACAACTGCTCGGCCCAGGCCAACACCTCGGCCTCGGGCAGCGGGCCACGCTGATTGATTCTCTCGGCCAGGTTCTCGCCTTCCACAAAGTCCATAACCAGGTAGGCATTACCAGCCTCTTCGAAAAAGTCGGTGACGCGCACCAGATGCGGGTGGATGAGACGAGCCAACACTGTCGCCTCCTGCTGGAACTGCTGGCGCAGTTGACCCAGCGTCTGCGTGTTGAGGCTTGGTTGGGGAGTCATCTCTTTGAGCGCAATGGCAACACTGAGCCGCATGTCCCAGGCGCGGTATACCGCGCCCATTCCTCCCTGGCCGAGGGGCGAGACGATGCGATAGCGATTCTGAAGCACGTAACCGGGTGTTAGCATAACAGGTCTATCACTCCTCGTAGAATACCAACGTCACCTGGCTGCAGCGAAGGATGTCTCCGGTCCGGATACTAACGGGCTGTCCCGGCAGCACCGGCGCGCTGTTGAGAAAGGTGCCGTTGGTGCTGTTCAAGTCCTCAAGCATCCAGCCCTCGGCAGCGTATAGTAGTCGGGCGTGGCGGCGCGAGACCCCCGCTTGACTCCCGCCGTGAGGCCCCAAGTCCACGTCAGGGGAGGGGGTGACGTGGGGATCACCACGGCCGATCAGCACTTCCCCCTGCTGGGGAAGGAGGAGGGTTGTTCCGGTGCCGGCGACGACCATGCGGGGGCCGGTTATCGGGGAGAGAGCGCCGAGGCGAGCCGTAGCGGCCGGCACAGCGGACTGGGCGGAGGCCACAGCCGCTTGCCCGGTGGCCCCGGGCTGGCGCGAAAGGTCGTTCACCAGCGCTTCCATCGAGGCGTAGCGGGCCTCGCGATGGCGGGCTAACGCTCGCAGGATAATGGCCTCCAGTTGAGGCGTCAATTGGGGGTTGAGACGCCGGGGAGGGGGGGGCAAGTCGCGCACTCGCTGGAGCAGCAGTTCGATGGGTGAGTCGCTTTCAAACGGAAGCCTCCCGGTTAGCAACTGGTAGAGTACGATGGCAAAGCTATAGACATCGCTACGATGATCCACATCTTCGCCCGCGGCTTGTTCGGGGGAGAAATACGCGGGAGTGCCAATGGTCACGCCGGGCCGGGTGATGCCCCGTTGATGACCCACCATTTTGATCAGGCCAAAGTCGGCCAGCACAGGCCAGTCGGGACGGGCCAGAAGAATGTTGGCTGGCTTGACGTCGCGATGTACAATGCCTTCCGAATGGGCATAGGCCAGGGCCCGCCCCACCGGTATGATCAGCGTGGCCACCTCTGACCATCCCATAGGTTGCTTGGTCAGTTGTTCCTTGAGCGTGCCGCCAGCGACATACTCCATGACGATGTAGGCGATGCCCTGCTCCTCTCCATAGTCGTAGATTGTCAGGATGTTGGGGTGGCGCAGCGCAGCAATGGCACGGGCCTCGCGGCGAAAGCGATCCAGGAACTCTTTGTCGCTGCCTCCGGTAGTGTGCATGATCTTGATCGCTACCCAACGCTCAAGCTGAGTCTGATAGGCACGGTAAACGGTCGCCATACCTCCCTGGCCGATTTTTTCAGCAACCTCATAGCCGCCGAGGGTTTGTCCGGTCCATGTCTTCATATCGTAGGCTCCAAATCAACTATCCGTACGTCTGCCAGCCCCTGTTGTGTTGGGGTGGCTACTCCATTCTGACCACAATCACGGCGATATTGTCGTCCCCCCCTGCGCGATTGGCGGCCTCAATAAGGGCGTCGCACGCCTGCTGAGGGCTGCCAACAGATTCGATGATACGCTGGATCTCTTCATCCAGCACCATTTCCCAAAGCCCATCTGAGCATAGTACCAGCACGTCTCCGACCCGCAACTGT
>Ga0315553_10004736_pt1 | contig 10193 bp, 8 predicted proteins | sample SalMarSW160140MG_FD_203099 | JGI IMG/M metagenome (GOLD analysis project Ga0315553, IMG submission 203099) | Salt marsh sediment microbial communities from the Plum Island Ecosystem LTER, Massachusetts, United States - Salt Marsh Sediment SW1601-40 ... | reverse complement strand
GAAAAAGTAGGCCCGTGAAGCCGATGGAGAACGCGGTGACACGTCCCGGAGGTGCCGAGATTCAGGAGTATCTTGATGGCCGCAAGACCGCGTTTATCTCCTTCATCGAAGACCTCACGCTGCTCGAATCGCCGTCAAGCGTGCCGTCGGTGCAGAACCGCGTGCGGGGAATCATCGCCGACCGCTTGCGATCGCTCGGCTTTCTGACGCTCACCCTGTCAGGCCGAAACAATGGCGGCAATCTTTACGCGCGGCCGAAGACCCGCAGGCGACACGCCCCGGCCCAGCTGCTGCTCGGCCATTACGACACCGTGTGGCCGGTTGGAACGCTGAAAGACATGCCGTTTACCGTCGACGGCAACACGGTCAAGGGTCCCGGCGTCTATGACATGAAGGGCGGCATTGCCCAGATCGTGTTCGCGCTCGAAGCGATCTCGGAACTCGGCCTCGTCCCCAGCGTGACTCCAATCGTGTTCGCCAATTCGGACGAAGAGATCGGCAGCCGGGAATCGACCCACCTCATCCGGCGCCTGGCGCGCAAGATGTCCCGCGTGTTCGTGCTCGAACCGTCGCTCGGGCCCGAAGGGCGGCTCAAGACCGCGCGGAAAGGCGTCGGCCGGTTCACGGTGAAGATAAAGGGCGTGGCGGCCCATGCCGGCCTCGATCCCGAACGCGGCGTGAGCGCCATCCTTGAGCTTTCGCATGTCGTGCAGGCTCTGTTTGCCCTCAACGATCCGGCCAAAGGGATCACGGTCAATGTCGGGACGATCGAAGGCGGCCTCCGCCCAAACGTGATCGCACCCGAAAGTACCGCGATCGTCGATGTCCGCGTCAGGACACAGGAGGACGCCGAGCGGATTACGCGGGCGATCCATGGTCTCGCCCCGACGGTCCCGGGCACCAAGTTGGAGATCGAAGGCCGTATCGGGCGGCCTGCCTTGGAGCCGACGCCGCGAAACCAGCAACTCTGGCATCTTGCCAAGGACCTGTCGGGAGAAATCGGCCTCGATCTGAAGGAAGGGCTCGCCGGCGGCGGCTCCGACGGCAACACTACTAGCCTTTACACGGCCACGCTTGACGGGCTCGGCCCGGTCGGGGACGGGGCGCACGCCGCGCATGAATGTCTCTACGTGGATGAAACGCTGAAACGAACGGCTCTGCTTGCGCTCTTGCTTCTCGCCCCTCCGTTGGAAGAGGTTCGCGCTGAGCGCGCGGAGGGCGTCCCCTCATGACTCCAACCTTCTTCACCTCGGTGACCCGGATTTCGGATCTGGAGAGCCAGTCTTTTAGATGTCACCCGCTGCCGAGAAGCGCCTGGGCGACGGGCGACTACGTCGTGTGTGAAGTGGTCGGCCCGCCGGGCCCGCTCTATCAGATCGAAAAACCGTCGGGCCGTATGTGCCGCGTGTTCGACGGCGACATCGTTATCGGTGCGTTCGGCACGCGCGCCGCGACGCTCGAAGGCGTCGGCGACTGGCGCGGCATCGGCGACGACATGGCGTTGCACGCACTGACCCCTGCCGGACTGTTCGGCAAGGCGACGTCTGTCTCGCCGCTTCTGCCGCCTTTCATGCAGCTCGTTTATAAGGGCCATGCCATGAGAGGCGAAAAGCTCACGATGAGCCAGTTCTGCGCCAAGCGCGACCCGGTCGACCTGACCATTCCGGTCATCCTTCTCATCGGCACGTCGATGTCGTCCGGCAAGACCACGTCAGGGCGCGTCATCGTCCACGAGCTCAAGCGCCGGGGACTCAAGGTCACGGCGGCCAAGCTGACGGGGGCTGCGCGCTATCGCGATATGTTGAGCCTCGGCGATGCGGGAGCCGACGACATATTCGATTTTGTCGATGTGGGGTTGCCGTCGACGGTTTGTCCGCCGGATGAGTTCGAGGCCGCGATGCGGCAATTGTTCGCCATGATCGCCGACACGGGGGCGGAGATCCTGGTGGCCGAGGCCGGCGCCTCTCCGCTAGAACCTTATAACGGCGACCTTGCCATGAAATTGATCGACAAGAATGTGCGCATGTTTGTGCTGTGCGCGTCCGATCCTTACGCGGTCCTTGGGGTTCAACATGCCTTCGGCCGCGAGCCCGATCTTGTCTGCGGGCCCGCCGCCAACACCGAAGCGGCAATTGAATTGGTCGGCAAGCTCTGCGGTGTCCCGGCCCTCAATCTGTTGCGGCAAAGCACGCGAGACGCGCTCAACCGGCTTCTGGACGAAAAGCTCGGCCCGGTGTGATCGCCTGCCCGGGATAGCGCCGATGGCTAAGAACTCGCCAGCACAGCGACGCCGCCGAAAATCAGAACCATGCCGGCCAGCTGGGCCGGGGCGATGGCTTCTTTCAGGAAAAGCCGCGCCAGGACCACGGTCACGGCGCCGAAGGCCGATGACACCACGGTGGCGAATTCCGGTTCGGCGAGAGCGCCTGCGGCGACGATGGCGCTGAGCGCGGTGACGTCGAGCCCGCCCATCAGACCGAGCACCGGCAGCCAGCGTGCGGAAATCCGCGGTCTTGATGATTGCGCGAGCAGAATGGCGCCGATGGTGATGAGGCCGAAAATCCTGGCAAGCCAAATGGTCTCGACGTCGCCGAAATGGGTCACGGCAGCTTGGCCGCTTGAGAGCGCAAGCGCGAAGCCGACGCTTGCCGCGAAGGACAGAGACAGCAGCGTGGGGAGTTGACCGCGCGGGAGCGCGCCGGACTCTTCATGATGTCCGCCGCTGCGCGACACGGTCACGACGCCGGCCATCACCGCGGCGATTGCCGCCCATTGGCCCGCGCTTGGCCATGCGCCTTGAGCGAGCGCGATCATCATGGCCAGCGCCGGGTAGGACCCGGCGATAGGCGCGACGATTGAAATCGGCCCGAGCGCGAGCGCGGCAAAAAGTGCGAGTGTCGCCAGCGCCAGGCAAATACCGCTTGCCGCCACCAGCCAGAGTTCCGGCCATACGATGTGCAAATCGGCGCCGGTGATGACAAGCCAAAGGCTGAGAAAGATGAAGCCGGCCACCGTCACGGCGAACACTGTCGGCACGGGTCCGATCGTGCGTGCAGGGAAGCGGGCGAGGAAATCGTGCACGCCCCAGGACAACGCCGCCACCACCCCGAACAAGGCCGAGTTCATCGCGGGCGGTCTATCGGCTGTCGGCCCGCAACAGATCGTCGCGCGCCTTTTCCAGATGCTCGGTGATCAGATTTTGCGCGGCTTGAGCGTCGCGTTCGTTGATCGCGTCATAGATCCCGCGATGCTGGCGGTTGTAGTCGTCGATCACGTCGGGCGTCAGGATCTTCTCCTTCTGGGCGTTCCATTGCGCGTGCAACCGCACCTGATTGATCTGCCGGTAGACGTTGATCAGAAGCGGATTGGCCGAGGCGCGGGCGATCAGCAAATGGAATTCGCTGTCCCAATGGGTGAAGGAATCCTTGTCGCTGCCGGACGCCTCGGCCTGCGCCAAGACCGCTTCCATGTCTTCGAGGCTGCGCTTGGTTGCGTGCAGCACGGCAAGACGTGCGGTGAAAGGCTCCACCGCGAGCCTAGCCTCGATGAGCTGCAACGGACTGATCCCGTCGGCAAGGTCGGGATCGTTCTGGCCCGGTCCGACATAGGTCCCGCTGCCAAGCCGGCGTGACACTAATCCTGCCTTCTCCAGCTGATCGAGAGCGCGGCGCACGGTACTGCGCGCGGCGTCGAAGGCGTCGGCGAGCTCCCGCTCGGCCGGCAACCGGTCGCCTTCGCTATAGGCGCCAGTTTCGATGGCGTGCCGCAGATGCTGCGAAATCTTGCCGACGCGGCCGGTCCGCCTCGGCAGCTCCACGATGACGGCCTCGCCAGACTTTGTAATGGTGTCGGTCAACGCGTCCCGCTCTTTCAACAGAATTGGGCTCGGTTTGGTCCTGAATATACAAAACTGGTTTACATTGGTCTAGGACCATGTCCTAATGTGGAAGGTTTTTCTTCCTCGGTCCGACTGCTGGCGGGAGGCCGCCGGTCTGGACGTTTCAGCGAAGGCCAGCTGGGTATGTCGCTCCCGAGTTCGGTTAAGTACGCCGTCATCGGTGCCGGGGTTCACGGGCTTTCCACCGCCTACCATCTCGCTCAACTCCTCAAGCAACGCGGATTAGGCTCTGGCGAGGACATTCTCGTTGTCGACAAGGGCACGGTCGGCTCCGGCGCGTCCGGCATCGCCTGTGGCGTCATCCGCAACAACTACTTCCAGCCGGCCATGCGCGAGTTGATGGCCCATTCCGTCGAGGTGTGGGAGAGCGATCCCAAGGCCTATAGCTACCACCCGGTGGGCTACATGCAGATCAGCCCCGAGTGCATGCGCGAGGACATTGCCTCGATCTACCAACAACAGCAGGCCATCGGCTACGAGTCTGTGTTCATCGACGGCGCGGAGGCTTCGACGAAATACATGAAGAGCCTGTTCGACGATTGGCAGGCGCAAGGCATTACCTCCGTGCTGCACGAGAAGCGCGGCGGCTACGCCAACAACATGGCCAGCATGCACGGGCTTGCCGCCAAGGCGGAAGCCGAAGGCGTGAGCGTTCTGTCCGGTGTCGAGGTGCAAGGATTCGAGTTCGGCTCAAACTCAGGCGCCGTGACGGCGCTCGTTACCAATCGGGGCAAGATCGCTTGCGACACGGTCGTGGTTGGCGCCGGTCCGTGGGTGAACAAGTTTTGGACCATGCTGGAACTGCCGAAGGCCATCCCAGTCAAAGTCAACGGCGTTGTCCATGACGGCGTGCCGATGTGGAAATTCTGGTGCCTCGAAGAGGGCACGCTCGGCGTCGATCCCAACTTGCACAAGACCAATGACGGGCGCTTTCCGCCGGTGCTGCACGTCGATACCGACGCGCCGCTCCTTTCCGACCGTGACGGAAAACTGATCACCGACAAGATCTGGGGCATCTACTACAAGCCCGATTTCAGTTTCGGCGGCATTCAGGGCGGGGCCTCGCCCTATAAAGTCGACCAGGATCCCGATCACGTTGCGGTCGATCCTTATGGCCCCGAGTCGCCCGATTTCGTCGTCGGTGACGATTTCGTCGACATGTGGTGTTCGGCGCTTGCCCATTGCCAAAAGCGGTTCGAAGGCAAGATGCCGTTCTACAAGAAGGAAGAGAAGTCAGGGGGGCTCGGCTGTTTCACGCCGGACAATTTCCCGGTCTTCGATATGTTCCGCGAGAACGTCTACGTCATTGCCGATTCCAATCACGGATATAAGATGATCGGCGTCGGCAAGCTCGTGGCGCAGGAGCTCGTGGGGGAGAAGAGCGCGCTGCTCGAACCGTTCCGCTTCGCACGGTTCGCCAAGGGCGAGCTGCATCCGACCTCCCATAGCCCGTTCCCGTGGAGTTGACGGTAGAGGTGTAACATGAACGACGCCGCATCAGGTCAAGCGACGGATATCGAACGGTTCGTCGAAGATCCGCAACGCAAGGAACTCGTGGCCGAGGTCCGCAAGAAGATCGACGAGCTCGGCATCGACTATCTCTATTTGCAGTTCGTGTCGGTGACCGGCCGCATCATGGGCAAGGGCATCCCGGCCGACCATTGGGAAAGCGTGGCCAAGAAGGGCTTCCAGCTCGTCTACGGCGCCACCATGAATCTCTTTCTCAACCGCCACGGCGAATATCTGGGTTATGGGCCTGAAGCCGCTGAGCTGATCGGTATCCCCGAGCCTGAGACGTTCATGCAGCTTCCCTGGGACAAACGGGTTGCGCGGCTGTGGTGCACCCTGTTCCGGAACCGCGAGGAGCGGAAGGAGCCCGGGGCCTTTCTCACCGCGGACGCCCGCGGCAATCTCCGCCGCATCCATGACCAGTTCAAGCAGGACCATGGGCTGGAGCTCAGGCATGGCACCGAGCCCGAGATGATGTGGCTCAAGAAGGATGCTAACGGCCAGCCCGACGGCGGTTACTCCAATCCTTATTGCTACCACATCGATCAGTTCGAGAGCCTGCGCCCGGTCTATCTCCGCGTCATCGACTATTGCCGCGAGATGGGCCTCGACATGATCCAGGGCGACCATGAAGATTCGCCCGGCCAGCTCGAGCTCAACTTTACCTTCGACGACGCCTTGCGCACGGCCGACCGGCTCTCGACCTACCGCCAGATCTGCGCGCAAGTGGCGCGCGAGTTCGGCATCATTGCTTGCTTCATGTCGAAACCCTTCATGAGCGTGTCGGCCAATGGCTGTCACCACAACATCTCCTTGTGGCGCGGCGGCGACGACGAGTTGAAGCCGCTCGGCAACGATCCAAACAAGCTGCCCGGCATGGCACAGAACTACCTCTATCGCACCGGCGGCGATAACACGTTCATGCCCGACACCGACGACGTCCAGCTTCCCGGCAAGATCGGACTTCAGGCCATTGGCGGTATCGTCAAACATCTCGGCGCGCTCACCGCCGTCGGCTGCTCGACGGTGAACTCGTATCGCCGGCTTTGGGACACTGGCTTCTGGGCGCCGGTGTTTTCCGACTGGGGCTATCAGAATCGCACCACCGGCTTGCGGGTCTCCGCGCCGGGACGGTTCGAATATCGCGCCGTGGATTCCATGGTGAATCCGCATCTGATGGCGACGGTTCTGCTCAAGGCCATGGATGACGGCCTCAACAACAATCTCGATCCGGGCAAGCCTGAGGAACGCAACATCTATCAGGCCATGGAGGCCGGCAAGCAGGTCAAGAAGCTGCCGATGACGCTGGGCGATGCGCTCGATGCGCTGGCCAAGGACGAGGTCATCCGCGCGGCCATGCCGGGCGAGATGTATCGGCTCTACGACGAGTACAAACGCGACGAGTGGGAGCGCTTCAACCACACCGTCACCGAGTGGGATCTCAAAACCTATCTCGATTGTTTGCCGTGACGCGGAACGCGGGAGCCTAGAAGACCATGTGTGGAATTGCCGGCCTTATTCATCGAGATGGAGCGAGCGCCGTCGGCAGCGAGATGACAGCGATGCTGCAAAGCCTGCGGCATCGGGGTCCGGACTCGACCGGCTTCGCCGTCTACGGCGCCACCGCGCCCGACGAATATGTCATGCGCCTCAAGCTTGCCGAGCATGAGGACATGACGACCGACCATCATATCAGAGAGAAAATCAGACAACGCCAAGCGGAAGTCGACAAGCGTCTCGCCGAACTCGGCGCGCATCTGATCGAGGCAAGCGAGCCTACGCCGTATGCCTTCCGTTATCGCCTGCGTTATGCCGGCGACACTCGCAAGCTCGCCGCGGAGATCGAGCAGATCGACGGCGCCGAGGTGCTGTCGTTCGGAAGTGCTCTTGAATTGATCAAAGATCTCGGCGACGCCACTCAAGTCTCCGAACAATATGGGCTCAAAGGGTTCAACGGCACCCACGCCATCGGCCACACGCGCATGGCGACGGAATCGGACGTCGATATTCGTTCGGCGCACCCCTATTGGGCCTATCCCTATAACGACATCGCCGTGGTGCATAACGGGCAGATCACCAATTACTGGATCATGCGCCGGGAGATGGAGCGGCTCGGGCATCGCTTCATGTCGAGCTGCGATTCGGAGCTGCTCGCCGTCTATACCGCCAACAATCTCGAGCAAGGTGCCACGCTTGAGGATTCGCTCAAAGCCTCGCTCGACGAGATCGACGGCGTGTTCACCTATCTGGTGGCCACCGACAAGGAACTCGGTATGGCCAAGGACTCTATGGCCGCCAAGCCGATGGTGCTTTACGAAGGCGACAATCTTGTCGCGCTAGCCTCCGAAGAGGTCGCGATCCGCGCCGTGGTTCCACGCGAGATCGACACGTCAGACCCTTACGACGAAGAGGTTCGCGTATGGCAACGTTAGCCCGGTCGGCACCGACAGAGCAGGAGCGCATCTCCCACGAGATGGGCATGCATACCGAGCCGCTTAAGGGCCGCTCGATCGAGAAGTTCTTCGATATCGACCTCGACGAGGAGCATGGCTTCTCGCTGCCAGACGCCTACGACGTCGATTTCAACAAACGGGCCGAGATCGATGCCAGCAACATGGCCGCGAACGCGGTGAACTTGCGCATTCGTGAGCTGATGCAGGACGGCTGTGGCAGCATCGTGCTCAAGAATCCGGGCGCCAAGCATTCCATCGCGGTCGGCATTCTCAACCGGCTCAATCTGATCATTGACGGCTCGCTTGGATATTTCGGCTGCGGCCTGATCGACGGGCCGAACGTGCGCATCTCCGGCCGCGTCGGCTGGTCATGCGCCGAGAACATGATGAGCGGCACCATTCTCATCGAGAAGAATGCGGGCTCGCAGTTCGGGGCGGCCATTCGCGGCGGCGATCTCGTGTGCCGAGGCAATGTCGGCTCCCGCACCGGCATCGACATGAAGGGCGGCACGATCGTCGTCGGCGGCGACACCGGCGCCTTCACCGGCTTCATGATGCAGCGCGGCCGCATGATCATCTGCGGCAATGCCGGCAAGAACCTCGGCGATTCCATGTATGACGGCACGATCTATATCGCCGGCGAGCCTGCGAGCCTGGGTGTCGATGCCGTGTGGACGGAGATGAGCGATCTGGAGCGGGCCTGGCTTGGGCGCAAGCTCTCTATGTACGACTTGTTGCCCGAGGGCGGAGCCGACCGCTTTCGCAAGATTGCCGCCGGCAAACAGCTCTGGAACTACGACAATCTGGAGCCGACCGAGAAGAAACTGGTGCTTTAGGGATGAGCGAGCTGGGTCATGGCAAAACGTAAGAACGGCAGGAACGGTGCGCGCGAGCCGGCGGAGTCGTCGCGTTTCGTGCTCGGCAAGAGCCGGATCTTCACGCCGGAGGTCATCAACGACATCCATGTGAAGTCCGATCTTGGCCGCTACCGCATGCGCGGCTTCTCGTTGTTCAAAAAGATTCCCCATTGGGACGATTTGACCTTTCTCCCCGGGACGCTGACCCGCTTCGTCATCGAGGGCTACCGCGAAAGATGCGACACCAAGACGGTGATCGGCCCGAAGGCCAAACGCCCGATGGAGCTCGATATCCCGGTCTATGTCACGGGCATGAGCTTCGGCGCGCTATCCTTCGAGGCAAAAGTCGCGCTTGCGCGCGGCGCCACCATGGCCGGCACGGCGACCTGCTCCGGCGAAGGCGGCATGATCCCCGACGAGCGGCGCTATTCGAGCAAGTGGTTCTATCAGTGCATCCAGTCGCGCTATGGCTTCAATCCGCACCATTTGCGTCTGGCCGATGCGTGCGAGTTCTTCATCGGCCAGGGCTGCAAGGTCGGGCTCGGCGGTCATCTCATGGGCCAGAAAGTGACCGATCAGGTCGCTGAGATGCGCTCGCTTCCGGCCGGCATCGATCAGCGCTCGCCGGCCCGGCACCCGGATTGGCTCGGGCCCGACGACCTTGCGCTGAAGATCGAAGAGATTCGCGAAGCGACCAATTGGGAGATTCCCATCCAGTTGAAGCTCGGCGCGGCGCGTGTCTATGACGATGTGCGCATGGCCGTGAAGTGCGGTCCCGACTCCATCTATATCGACGGTATGGAGGGCGGCACGGGCGCAGGTCCTCATATTGCCACGGAAGACACCGGCGTGCCGGGGATCGCCGCCATTCGCCAGGCGCGGCGCGCTATCGACGAGCTCGGCAAGCGCGGTGAGATCACGCTGGTCTATGCCGGCGGCATCCGCAATGGCGGCGACATCGCCAAGGCGCTTGCGCTCGGCGCTGACGCGGTCGCCATCGGCCACTCCGTGCTGATGGCGCTCAACTGCAATCGGGAGATTCCGGAATCCGATTTCGAGGCCGAGATGGGCGTGCCGGCGGGGCACTGTTACCACTGCCACACCGGCCGCTGCCCGGTCGGTGTCGCCACGCAGGACCCCGTCTTGCGCAAGCGGCTCGATCCCGATGAGGCGGCGGAGCGCGTCTACAACTTCCTGCACACGCTGACCATGGAAGCGCAGATGCTGGCCCGGGCCTGCGGCAAGACCAACATCCATAGTCTCGAGCCCGAGGACTTGGCGGCTCTGACCATGGAGGCTTCGGCCATGGCGCAAGTGCCGCTCGCCGGCACCGACGTCACGGTCGGGGTCGGCGATTATCACCATATCGGTTAGGCGGGAGCGTTCGAGATGGCGGAAAAATCGAAGAAGAAGACGGGAAAGGCCAAAAAAGGCAAAGAGACGTCCGGCATCGACACCGCGCGCGAGAAGATGATC
>Ga0315553_10004734_pt1 | contig 10193 bp, 11 predicted proteins | sample SalMarSW160140MG_FD_203099 | JGI IMG/M metagenome (GOLD analysis project Ga0315553, IMG submission 203099) | Salt marsh sediment microbial communities from the Plum Island Ecosystem LTER, Massachusetts, United States - Salt Marsh Sediment SW1601-40 ... | reverse complement strand
GCGTTGGCCCGCTGATCGCGACGGCCCTGGTTGCCAGCATCCCCGATCCCCATGCCTTTGGTTCTGCACGTGATGTACCGGCATGGATTGGGCTTGTGCCCAAACAGAACTCGACGGGCGGCAAGGAGCGGCTGGGAAGCATCTCCAAGGCGGGCAATCGTTATCTGCGCTCGCTGCTCGTCGTCGGGGCTTTATCGGTGATCCGACGCGCCAAGCAGGTCGGCTATACCCGGCGAGCCTGGCTCGCCGAGTTGATGGCTCGCCGGCCAGTCAAGGTTGCCGCGATCGCCTTGGCCAACAAGATCGCCCGCATCGCCTGGGCGCTGATGGTCAGCGGCACACGCTACAGAGAGCCTGTTCCGCAGGCAGTTTGAGAGAGGCGCGCTTTACGCGCGCCAACGAGGTTGGAAAGGGCAATACGAAGATAATGCACCCAGCCGGTCGATCCGGAGATCGGGACACCCCACTCGTGCCATGGCAGCTTTTGACTGCGGGCTTTTGACAGGGACCCGATCTCGCGGAGAGCATTATGGCCAGCGGCCATGTGAGTAAGCGCCGCATCGAAAAGGCCGGACACATGGCAGCACCGACCAGCCGTGCATCACCTCCAAAAAGCTCTTGCCAACAGGGAGCCGTCCACACATGGCACCAAACGGACGTGCTGAACCAGCGAAGTTATGTCTGCTGTTGGGGGGAGAGCGGACGCATCCCAGCCCCGCATCTACTTCCGCTTATGACCCAAAGCGGAAGTTATCGAGGAGGCCGCGTGCGGCCAATCTCGGGTGGAATGTTGCCATTCTGCACTAGGCAGAAAGCCGACATTTCCCTAGTCCTAAATCTCAAGATACGATGCTGACCCGGGGGCTGCGGCAGTCATCGTCAAAAATTTCGGTGGACTTTGCTGAGTGATAGGGGCTGAAGGACTGGATGACACGACGCGACCGCCGCCGGAGCCGGGCTCTCTTGGGCAAGCATCAAGTGTCGATATCCCAAGCCACCGCTCAGATGCGTCTTTCAATCAATCTCGCCCGCGCCGACCGCAAGGCGCTGCTGCTCGGGATGACGTCGGCCTCCACGCTACTGATCAGGAATCGCGGATTTTTTGGACCCGGCCAAGATTGATAGCGCGCATTATCTGCACCACCGTTTTGTTCGTGTTGGTCTTCGGCGAACGGTCATGGGCCCAGACCAGTCCAAGCAGTGTCCCGGTGCAACTCCGCATGGATCAAGAGGCAGCAGGGGCACCAGGACGTATCTTGCCCGCCATTCCCGCGAAAGCATGGCTCGAACGTACGTTGGGTTTGACGCTTGGAGCCGACTACAACGTTATGTTCCAGCATGCGAGCGCGAGCCCCGCAGAGAATGACGCCGTTGGCGGAGCTGCGCGACTATATGGAGAATGGAAGCCCTTCAATCGCAGCGCAGTCAACGCCAGTTCACTTGTCTTCAAGGTCGAGAACCGTCATCGGATCGAAACTCCAATCGCACCGAACGAACTGGGCCCCGCGGTGGGCTACTCTGGGCTCACAGCTGTACCGTTCAGTGACGCAGGGAATCTTCTGACAAATCTCTACTGGCACCAGAGGTATCAAGAAAATCGATTCGCCTTCGTCGTCGGCATTGTCGACGTAAGCGACTATGTGGACGTCTACGGCCTTGCGAATGAATGGACCGACTTCAGCAATCTGGCCTTCTCGACAGATCCTACAATCCCGGCTCCGGACCAAGGTCTCGGCGCGGCTGCGCTCGTCCGCATAACGCCAAATTATTACCTGCTAGGAGGTTTGGCCGACGCCAATGGGGATCCGAGCGATCCCGGCAATTCTATCAATAGCTTCTTCGACACGAATGAATTCTTCAAGCACATCGAAGTCGGGTGGATAGACTCTTGGGAAAATCGCCTCTGGGACAACATCCACATCACCGCCTGGCAAGCGGATGCGCGCGAGGCCGCACAAGTGGATGAAGGTTGGGGCCTTGCAGTCTCCCTAAGTCAACAGCTTAACGACCGCTGGACGCCCTTTCTTAGAGCCGGCTACTCGGAGGGAGCCGGCGCGATCCTCGCGCGGTCGTTGAGCGCTGGCATCGGCTATCGGCTGAACGAGCGAAACGATTACCTCGGCTTCGGTGCTAACTGGGGCCGTCCACCCACGGATGCGACCGAAGGTGATGCCAAGGACCAGTATACTTTTGAGGCGTATTACCGGCTTAATGTTCTGCCCGAAGTGGCCGTCACGCCGGATGTCCAGTTCATCGTAAATCCGGCGCTTGATCCGGAGGAGGACAGTCTCTGGGTACTCGGCCTTAGACTTCGCGCAACCCTGTGAGATTCGGGTCTGGCCCAGCAAAAGTCTGCTCTTGATACTCTGAAGGCTGGTCCATCGGCATCCCGTGCCACACTGTGTTGCTGTTGAAACACCCCCGCTTAGGTCGGGCTACCTGCCAACTGAAAGCAGTTATCCAAAGGGCTCAACCGGTGTGCCGTTGACTTCATGTAGACGGGCCTACGTCTCGTCAGGTTTGGGTGCGGCAGAGAGTGGCTCGGCTGTCGCCGCGGTTGCCTCGAGATTTTCCCGACTGGCTTCTGGACTGCCGTAGGGCGGATAGTCGAGCGTCCCCTCGAGACGCTCGATCTCGTTGAGCGGAAGGCGGGGGAACGGGAGTTTGCCCGTCGAGCGCCAGCGCTTGACTGTGTTTTCCGCCGTATGTCCGCGGTCAGCGTCGAGCCCGCCGTCGCGGGCCATGTAGAGGGTCTGTGACGGAAAGGCGAAGCCGCTTCCCGCTTCGGTTACGATGTCGTAGATACGAAGGAAGATGTCCTCGCGGATCGCATAGAAGTCGTTCCACTCGCGCGTCGCGGCGTAGACGCGGATCTCGACGTTAAGCGCGCTGTCCCCATAGCCCGTGAAGCGAACTCGCACTGTGTCGCGATCGATCCTGGGATGGGCGTGGAGCATCTCACGGAGCCGCACTAGTAGAAAGCGGAGCTGGTCGGGTGTGGTCTCGTAGCGCACGCCGAGGGTCTCATCGATAAGCATCAGGTCGCATTGCGCCCAGTTGATAATCTGCATATCAGCGAACTGGGCATTCGGCACCGAGATCACCGTCCGGTCGCGAGCACGCAGCTTAGTCGAGCGGATTCCTATGCCCTCCACGGTCCCGGTTTGGTCGCCGAAGCGGCAGAAATCGCCCACGCGCACGGGGCGATCGATGTAGAGCATGACGCCGCCGACGAGGTTCTCGAGCGTCGGGCGCAACGCCAGCGCCACGGCGAGGCCGCCGATGCCGAGACCAGCGAGGACGCTCAAAATTGGGAGACCGATGGCCTGCCCACCGAACGCAAGGATCACCACCACCCCGAGGATGCCGATAACCCCGGAGACGAGTCGCAGGAGATTGGCGTCGAGGCTCTCCTCCGGGATTCGGGGCGAACTGATCACCCACTCGAAGAGAATCCGGATGCCGAGCCAGAAGAGCCCAGCGTAGGCCAGGAAGCTGATCACCGTCTGGCTGGTTTGGAGGATCTTGGAGAAGCCGCCCGACAGGTTGATCTGATACAAGAAGTAAGGGACCGCTAAACTCGTTGCACCGAGGATCGCGAGCAGTAGGATCGCCCGCCTTGTGAGAGTCGAGAGGCGCCCCACGGGTCCGGTGGCTACCATGCTACGGTGGAGCCAAGCCAGCGCGAGCGCGAGTAAAGTGACGAAGAGCGCTACCGTCCCCACCTTCCAAGCTGGCGTGCCTAACCACAGGCGCTGCAGCGTTTCTGGCACTGCCTGCACAAAGGCAGCCGGAAACAGAGGGCCAGTAAGCCGTGGCCCGAGTGCGCTGTAGCTTTCGATATCGAGCCGGTTGTTGAGGGGCATGTCCCGGATGCTGCGGTAGAAGCGCGGCGCCGCCTGAACGGTGGAGGGGCCGAAGAGATATTCGCCTTTGCGGCTGCCCGCCGCTATCTGGTCGATACGGATTGGTGTCCCCGGAATGCGAACACTCTCCACGTCTTTGGCTTCCAGCCCCGCCTCATCGGGCACCGAAGCGAGGTCTGGTGGGGTGATCCGCCCAAAGATGTCCATCAGGTAGGTCGCCGTTGCGATGCCCACCTTGCGGCGCGAGGCGCTGGCGACGGCGTCGAGATCGATCAGAGCAACCATCTGGTCGCCCAGTAGCGTGATCCGCTCGGCGCCGGCCCGGGTGCTTCGCGCCAGGTAATCGGCAACGGCTGTCTCCATCTCGTCGCTGAGGCGCAGGAAGGTTGCCAAAGTATCGCGCGGGCTGTCCGTGCGCACGGGGCGCTGGGAGGCGGTCGGCTTGGCCTCGGCAACGCTCTCCTGCGCGCGCGCTTGGCCCATGGTGGCGAGGCCGGAGAGGAAGGCTACGATAAATGCCACGCAGAGGACGAGGCAAGTCGCGCGGTAACCTGTCTGCCGCTCGGCGGCTCGGATCAGAACATGCATAAAGCTCTCCGGTGGTTGGACTGACTAAGCTAGAATTTTTAGTCGGCATTCTTACCGCTGCCTCTCATTGGAGCGTCGCAACGCCGACGTTGAGCCAGAGCGCTCCGATGTGGGGGCGAGTTTGGCCTTCGGAAACGAGAGCGCAGCGACGCAACACCCATCCCTTGGCTTATTTGGTTATGGGTTGAGCACTACTGGGGCATGGCCGTCAGTCGGCCTTTGTAATGGGCGGCGGATTCCATTTGCCCGTGAGCGCGTCCGACTTCGGCGCGTAGAGGCGCATCGTCAGGTTGAACGGCCCCTTCGGCGCCGGGAGCCAGTTTGCTTCCTTGTCGGGACCCGGGCTTTCGTTCTGGAAATAGAGATCGAGTGATCCGTCCGCGTTGTATTTGAACGGCATCCAGCTCGACACGGCGAAGCGGTCAAGACTGTTGGCGACTTGGAAACCCTCGGGATCGTAGAGGGTGATCGACCAGAACGCGTCGACCGGCGGGATCTCGCTCTTGTCGAAATGGATCGTGTAGTTGTTGGCGCCGTCGAGCGGCTTGCCGTCCTTGTCACCGAGATTGAGGGGATAGATCGCATCCCCAGGGACATTGGCGCCGAGTCCCTGCTGGGTGACGATGGCCCGCTTAAGATAGTAGTTGCCGTAGACGCCCATGGTGTCGGTGTTCATGGACCAGTTATTGGCCACGCGCGCGAGCGTTGGCAGTTTCCAAGCCATCAGTTTCTGTGCCTCGTCGGGCACGCCTTCCAGAGCCTTCTTGATGACGGGGTCGACCGCGTCGATATCGAAGCTCTTTCCGGGTTCGATGCCTATTCGCTTCATACGCGCCAGGATCGGCTGGTCCGTGATGTGGGGCGGTTGCAGTTTGAGCAACTCGGCCGCGTAAGCAAAGTATTTGCCGGCTGGCATGGAATCCACCTGCAGCTTGGGCGGCGTCTTCATGTCGATGCTCGGATCGATCATTACCTTGACCGGCTCGGGTTCCTTTCCCCATTGCGACAAGGGCGTGATCTTGTAGCCCGCCTGGATCTCATTCACCGCGGCGTAGTCTGCCGGGCCATCGGTCTTGGTGCGGCCAATGATCCACACATAGGGCGTGGGGGCATCGATCCGCTCGGTTCCTTCCGGCAGCTTGAACTCTTCGACGAATTTGTCGCGGAGATCGGGGCGCCAGCCGGGAGGCGTGACAAGAAAATTGCCCGCTTGCGTCCCCGTTGTACGCCACCCAGGCGACGCGAAAACATCGGTCCACATGTCCAACATGGGAAGAAGATAGTAGCGGCCATTAGTGTTGGGCACGGAGATGACCATAGGCTCTTTGGTTAGGTCGAGCCACGCGCTGGAATACAGCGTGTCGAAGTTGGGTCGCACGACGACCTTCATGCTAGCGGGTGGGAACGTCTTGATGTTGTTGAAGGTGTTTGGCGGACCGCCGATCGCGTCCGGGCCAGGCTCAACATTGGTGAGCTGCTTGCGCGTCACATCCATGCTGATAGGCGAGTAGAAATAGAGGTAAGCGTCGACGCCGATGGCGTGCGCCTCAGCCTCGGTGATCGCGGGCGCCTCGGCCCTGGCCGCGTGAGTGAAGGTGGCAAACAGAACAAGCCCAAAGGCCAGCGCGATCGCACGTATCATCTTGATTACCCCAGTTTGCTGAAATGGCCGAAAGCCGATTGTGTTCGTAAAAGTTAGATAAAGGACGGGCTGTGACATTTACATGGCAGCCAACCTCACCCTGCTTTCATGTCTGCTTGTGGCACTTAGCGGACATCCGATGGATTTGATGTCATGTCCGCTCTAGTATCATAAGCGGACCTCAAGCCAGACAGGGTGCTAGGGGTGCGCCAGCCATGGCAGCAGGTCTTCGCTTGCTAGGGGGCCAGAGACAAGCCTCGCTGGTCGCGCACCTGTTTTTCCAGACGCTCCATGTGCCCTGTGGGAAGGCTCGCGGCCGCGAAGCTCTACGATTCGTCGGTATTCATGCACGCCCGTTACGGTGACATCCTGGCGTCGGCCACTGAGGCGCTAGGGTGTGCAGTCGTTACCAACGACGCCAGCGGCGCCAATGGCGCCTGTAATAGGGGCGGCCCCAGTATCCTCGATAGTAGGGTCGATAGTACGGCCGATAGCCATAGCTTCGGTAAGGCCGGTAATAGCGGTAGCCCCAAGGACGGTTGATATTGAGGTTGACATAGGGCGCTCTGACATAGACGCCCGCACTGGCTTTCGTAGGCACAAACGCTAACGCCCCCAGCATCACCACAAATGCCATCATCAATCGCGTCATCAGGGTCCTCCTAATGCTTGAAAATCGCCGGCGGGCCCCCCGCAAGCGGAGGATAGCAGCTTTGGGCTGCGGGCCAACGCCCTGCCATCCCCGGTAAAGAAGGTACTCAACTCCACCGAAGGTACTCACCTTAAAAACATGAGCACCTTCGACACCGATGAGCATCTTCGCGAGACAGTCGCTGTGCTCAACTCTTCTATGGAGGTAGGTCGCCCGGCGGTGGACACTCGCGCAAAAAAGCATAATGATCATATGGGAAGATTGAGTGTCCCACTTTTCGCTAAGTAATTAATTTTATTGATTTGGCGTACTCCGCCCCCGGGATACCACCACCATTAGCCACCTGTTCCCGAAGATGCTCAAACCTACCGAAGGTGCTCACCTAAAACCATGAGGGCGAGGCGGAGAGGTCCTGAGCTTTGGGTGACGCGACCACACATGCCGGAGGTTATATCAGCGCGTGCCTGCTCAGGGGACGTCTGTAGGGGCAAATGGCACCCCAAAGGCACTGATATTAGGGTGCAGCCCGGTTAGCATTCGCCTCAGCGCTTATGTCGGGCAAAGAAAAAGCCTGGCTCCATGGCCAGGCTTTCCCCTCTAGCAAAGGCTAGTTCCCCCGTAATCTTCGCGCGCGTCGATGTCACATTACCTTCACAACCGTGGCAAATCTCGGGCTGCTTCCGGCTATCCCCAATAAAAACGGAGAGTGTTGCTGAGGCGTCACGGTGCTGCTGATAAACCGTGTGACAAAACGCCAAGAAAATCACTCGTTCTTGATTACCTGGACAGAGGCGTGAGTGCTATGACGTGGTCATTGATGGGGTATTCCCTCCCCCATCATGGTTCCCCCCATATGGAACCCGAGAAGCCCCGTCCTCCCCCGTACGGGGCTTCTTTTTTTCCTTCAGGTAGTTGCTGGGGTTCGCCATGTCGGGGTGTCCCATTAGGTCGCTCGCGGCTTAGGGGCCTCTGCTACGACTGCTCGGATGGTGCATTTCCAAAAAAGTTAAGTTCATGCCTTGAACCCGACGTCGGGTCTTCCAACATTCATGGGTGCGGATGTTTGCCCATCCGTGGATGTCCCCCCATCCCCCCTTCAAAAGTCATCTTTTGAAGCTCGAGAAGCCCCGGCGTCCCCCCGTACGGGGCTTTTCTATGTCCGCCGGGTGGTCGCTCGTGACGCGCAACTTTGAGCGCAAATGTCGCAGCTCGCGTTAGCAACGTTGTCATGGCGCTCACCTAGACGAAGCGCATCGAAAGGCAAAACGAGGTGAAGCAGTGGTCTCACGATTTAGACGCGATCTCGACCCGCTCGACATAGAGATTGTCGAACGGGCTTTCGACAGCTTTTCTGAAGCGACCAAGACGGGCACGAACCTCGTCGACCCTGAGAGCGATGAAGAATTGGAAACCGCCTTGCTCCGGGAGCTAGTCGAGATGGTTCGCTTCAGTGGGGTAAGGGATCCTGACGCTTTGCCGGACATCCTCGTCGCTGACATAATAGACAGGTGGAAGGCGCCGGAGTTGTGTGGAACAGCTGCCAGGGATCGCTAGGTAAACAGAGTCAACTCGGGCGAACCGTCCGCAGACTGAGGCAGAAAGGGAGAGGAAAAATGGTAGCAACGCGATCGACTATGCAGGCTGCGATTTCAGAGAATAAGGGTTGGTTCTACTTCCTCGGCATTCTGCTTATCATTCTCGGCGTCGCCGCCATCGCATTTCCGTTCGTCACGACTATTGCAGCAAAAATCTTCCTCGGCTGGCTCTTTATGATTGGCGGCATCCTTCAGATCGTTCATGCCTTCTCGACGCGAGCATGGAGCGAGTTCTTTCTCGATCTCTTGATCGGCGTGCTCTACGTGGTCGCTGGTGGCTGGCTGGCGTTCTTTCCGCTTACCGGCATCCTAACGCTCACTTTGCTACTAGCCTTGATGTTCATCGTCGAAGGCGTGCTTGAAGCTGGCATCGCATTCCGCATACGCCCCCACGCGGGATGGGTATGGATGCTTCTGTCTGGCATCGTCGCTATAGCCGTCGGCGTGCTTCTTATTGCTCAACTGCCAAGTTCCGCCGCTTGGGCAATCGGGCTGCTCGTCGGCATCAACTTGATCATGTCGGGCTTTGCATACCTGTTCCTGCCCTTGGCAGCGGGTGCGAGGGCGTAACCGGCTCGACTGGCGATCTCTATTTCTAGCGCGCCGGGCTCGCAGCGTCCTACGGCGCTGATCGCACCTCTCTTCAGGAGCCGTGGGTCTCTGAGGCACTGGCCTCGGCCTTTAAAAGGTTGACCCTCCCTATGGCGACGAGCCGATTTGCGGAGCAGCATGTTGGCGAAGCCAAGGATTGCGCCGGCCGGCTTATCCCCGCGCCGGCGAATGGATTTCGGGAGCGCGTGATACGAGCGATGCGCGAAGGAGTCCCCATCCATGACGAGCATTGGTCGCCTCGGCACTGCGGGTTGCTTTGATTTCCTCGTCGCTTTCGCCCGCTTGGCCTTCGGCGCTGCGCGATTCTGCTTCTGGCGTCCGGCCGCAACATCTTTGAGGATGATCCACGCTGGCGCGTGATCGCTGGCGCCTTCACGCCCCCTCACCTCTCGGTCGACGCCGGCGTCTGTCAGAAGTTTTGCGGCCTTGGCGTTCAGCAGCAGATGATCGAGGCGGAGGCCTGCATCACGCTCCCAGCGGTTTCGTTTGTAGTCCCAGAACGTGTACATCGGCTCGTCGGGATGGATCTCCCGGATCGCGTCAATCCAGCCCTGCCTCAGCAGTTTCCGGTAGAGCGCTCTCGGCTCTGGCTGAACCAGCGCGTTTTTCGCGTAGGATTTCGAAGGATAGATATCGGCGTCGGTCGGCACGACGTTGAAGTCCCCTGCCAATACGACTGGCGCATCGAGGGCACAAAGCTCGGCCGCGTGCTTTAGTAGCCGCTTCATCCAAGCGAGCTTGTAGTCGAATTTGGGCCCAGGCTGCGGGTTGCCGTTCGGCGCGTAAAGCGTCGCGATCAGAACGCCGCCGACGGCACCTTCCAAATAGCGGCTCTGAGCGTCGGTCGCATCACCAGGCAATGCGGTCCGCGTCAGAACCGGCTCTAGGCCCCGTCCGAGAATGGCTACACCGTTCCACGACTTCTGGCCCCGCCATACGGCGTCATAGCCGGCCTTTCTGATCGGTCCCGCGGGAAACTCAGTATCGGAGGCCTTGAGTTCCTGAAGGCAGGCCACATCAGGCCGCGACTTGCGCAGCCAATCGAGGAAATTCGCCAGCCGCTTGTTGACGTTGTTGATGTTGAAGGTGGCGATCTTCATGGCACCGCGAATCGCACTTTATCGCGGCTAGGCGTGCCAAGCGCAGAAATCAAGGACTTCTCCTCCTCTTGCGCCGGGTTGCGCCCCCGCCTATATTGCATTGAAACCTCACTCGATACTCCAATGTTGACCTACAAG
>Ga0315553_10004733_pt1 | contig 10196 bp, 10 predicted proteins | sample SalMarSW160140MG_FD_203099 | JGI IMG/M metagenome (GOLD analysis project Ga0315553, IMG submission 203099) | Salt marsh sediment microbial communities from the Plum Island Ecosystem LTER, Massachusetts, United States - Salt Marsh Sediment SW1601-40 ... | reverse complement strand
TCGGAAATGACGCCAGGCCCCAGCTGCAACACGAGGCGCATGCGGTTGAGCCAGCTCTTGGCGGCGCACAGCGCCGTGTCGAATGCGATCTCCGGACGCCAGGGCACGACGATGAGCGTATGCGCACGCGTTTGCGCCGCGCGCGAGTGCCAGGCGTAGGCGGCGAGCACGCCGAACAGCTGATCCGAATTGCCTTGCTCGGCGAACACCGCTTGATCGGCGAGCCACAGAGCGAAGTCCTCGTTGCACGCTTTGGCGCCGAACGCCACCGACTGCAGCCAGAAGGCGCTGTGCGAGGGAGCGGCCGGCAGTCGGTTGGCGACGCGCCGGGTGAAGTTCTCCCCGGAGGGTAGATCATCGATCGCTTTCTGGAACGCCTCTGGTGGCAGACGGCGCAGCCACAGCGGCAGGTCGAGCGCGCGGGCGACGGCCTTCAAGGGCGCGCCTTCCTCCACCAACGCGATTGTCGCGCGCCGGACGTCGAGAGGGCGCTTCTTCGATGCCAACAGATACATCGCGCCTGGAAACACCATCGCGAGGTCGACGAGGCGCGCCGATGAGCGCATCAGGCGGCGCACCTCGCGCCGCACCGGATAAGTGAAACGGCCGACGTAGCCTTCCCACTCGTCAGAGATCCGGCTCGGCTCCGTCGTTTGCTGCGGAACGGGCCGCCGCCGGAGGAGTTTCGAAGCCTGCGACATGTTAACTCAATCCACCTCGCCACCGAGGGGGCTGTCGATCAGCCCAGAGGTCTCGGATGGCGCCCACCCTTGCAGGCTTGCAGGCTATTGCGGCACGCGTTGGACCGTAACCATGCAATTTGCAAATGAAGGTATGAGAGTTAATGCGGGCAGAGATGAAGCGTGCTCAACGCTTGCGCATGCGGTCGAGCGCGCCCTGTAAAATGATGGCTGCGGCCAGCTTGTCGATGACCTCAGAGCGCCGCTTGCGGCTGGCGTCGGCCTCCAGAAGCGTCCGTTCGGCGGCGGCCGTCGACAGGCGTTCATCCCATAAAAGAATGGGGAGGTCCGTTAGCGCGTTCATGTTTCTGGCGAGAGCGCGCGTCGCCTGCACGCGCGGGCCGGAGGTTCCGTCGAGGTTGGTCGGCAGGCCCAGCACGAACCCGGCGATTTTGTGCTCTGCGGCAAGGCGCAGGAGCTCGGCGGCGTCGTCCTTGAATTTCGTGCGTTTGAGGACGGTGAGCGGAGAGGCGATGGTGCGCGTCACGTCGGAGAGGGCAAGCCCCAGCGTCTTGCTGCCGGCATCGATGCCGATGAGACGGGCGCCCGGCGCCAGTCTGGCGGCAAAGGCCTCGATATCCTCGAGCGTCTCTCCGAGCGGCTTGGCCCCCGAGTCCGCCATGTTAGCCCTCACCCGTTGTTGCTAGCGAGGCGTTCCTTATACTCCGCGCCACCCGCAAACCTCCAAGCCATGTCGAGGGCCAACAGCAATGAAAGTTACCTGGTTTGGGCATTCCTGCTTCCGTATCGAGACGGGCGGGGGCGTCGTGCTCATCGACCCGTTCCTCAAGGGCAACCCCACGTTCGAGGGCTCGGGCCTCGACTGGAATGCTGCCACAGACGGCGTGACGCACGTGGCGCTGACGCACGGCCACGATGATCACCTCGGGGATACGGCCGAGATCTGCAAGCTGCGCGACGCCACGCTCTTTTCCGTCTTCGAGCTGGCTATGCATCTTTCCGGCCAAGGGGTGGAGAAGCTCGAGCCGATGAATGCGGGCGGCACGGTTCATGCCCAAGACTTCGACCTGACGTTTGTGCAGGCCCTGCACTCGTCCTCGTCCAACGGCGTTTACCTCGGCAACCCTTGCGGCGTCGTTCTGACAGCCAAGGAGGGACGGACCGTCTACCATATGGGGGATACGGAGGTCTTCGGCGACATGGCACTGATCAACGAGCTGCACCGGCCCGAGATCGGCATCGTCCCCATCGGCGACCGCTTCACCATGGGCGCGCGCCGGGCTGCGCACGCCTGCAAGAGCTATTTCGCCTTCGAAACGGTGTTCCCCGCCCACTACGGCACCTTCCCCATCATCGACCAGACGCCGGATGCCTTCCTCGCCGAGATGAAGGGGCACAACGTCGTCGTGCCGAATCTGGGCGAGGCGGTGACGGTGTGAGCGTCGGGGCTTGCCCAGAAGTCTTCGACCAGGATCGCGTCCGCGTGCAGAAACGAAGACCGCAGGCAAGGCCTCCACCCGATAAAGCGTTTGCGCACGGGCGTGTGGCACTTTCCCTTTTTGTCGCGACGACGTTCCTGTCTGCCTTTCTTCTGTTCGCCATCCAGCCGCTGTTCGCCAAGATGGTGCTGCCCGTGTTGGGCGGCTCGCCCTCGGTGTGGGCGGTGGCGCTGCTCTTCTTTCAAGCGGCACTTCTGGCCGGCTACGGCTACGCCCATCTTCTGATCCGGCACGTGGCGCCCGCGTGGACAGGATTCGTGCATCTCGCCGTGGTGCTGGCGGCGATCCTCTTCTTGCCCATCGCCCTTCCCGCAGGCTGGACCGAGCCGCCGCTGGGCGCGCCGTACTTCTGGCAATTAGGTCTCTTCACCGTGGCGGTGGGGCTGCCGTTCCTGGCGGTTGCCGCCAATGCGCCGTTGCTACAGGCGTGGTTTGCGCGGACCGGGCATCCGCACGCACGCGATCCCTATTTTCTTTATGCCGCCTCGAACCTCGGCAGCCTCATCGCGCTTCTGAGCTATCCGTTCGTTCTCGAGCCGGCCCTAGGGCTGACCGCGCTCTCGCGCGACTGGGCGCTCCTCTACCTCGTGTTGGTCGTGGCGCTGGCGGGCTGCTTTGCCCTCGTGCGCGCCGCCGCCAGTGTTCCAGCGGCGATGCCCGAGCCGAAAACTGAGCCCGCGCACGCCGCCGCGACGCTGCGCGACCGCCTCGGCTGGTGCGGATTGGCGCTGGTGCCGGCAGCGCTTCTGACCGCGGTCACCACGCACATCGCCACCGACATCGCCTCGGCGCCGCTTCTGTGGGTGCTGCCGCTCGCGCTTTACCTGTCGACGTTCGTTTTAGCGTTCCAGGACCGGCTGCCGATCCCGATGTCGCTGCTCTTGCCGGCGCAGCTCGCCGCCGTGATCTTCGCACTGCTCGAGCTGTCGCAGACCAAATACGACCAGTGGACGCTGTCGAGCGCGGCGGCCGGAGCCGTCTTCTTCCTCTCCGCGCTCGTTGCCCACCGCACGCTCTACCTGACGCGCCCGCGCGTGCGCGATCTCACCGAGTTCTATTTGTGGATGTCGTTGGGCGGCGTTCTGGGCGGCCTCTTTGCTGCGCTCGTCGCGCCGAAGATCTTCTCCGAGGTGTTCGAGTATCCGCTTTTGATTGCGCTCACCATGGCCTGCCGCCCGCGCGTCTTCGCGCGGCGCCAGTGGAGCTTGAGCGAGCTTCTCTGGCTTGCCGCGATTGCCGTCGTCGGCCTGGCGCTCGTCGTGCGCGCCGACATATGGGCGATCCAGTTGGGCCTTTCATTCGGTGAGTGGGGCTTCACGCCCGTGCTGACGCTGCTGTTCGCGATTGCGGCGATCGCCTTCTGGGGTCACGCTGCGCGCCAGCTCTTGGCCGCGCTGTTGATGTTCGCAGCCGTCGTCATGCTCCCCTCCTCGGTCAAGCGCGGGCAGGCGCAACGCTCATACTTCGGTGTCTATCGCGTGACGCAATCGGAAAACGGCGAATTTAATGTGCTGACCCACGGCACGACGCTGCACGGCGCGCAGCGCATCCGCGGCAAGGACGGACATCTCGTCGCCGACGTAACGCCGGCCACCTACTACTATCCGGGAAGCCCGATGGCGGAATCTGTGCGCATCGTGCAGAGCAAGCTCGCTGCACGCGACGAGAAGGGCCGTTTCGGGGTTGTCGGTCTGGGAACGGGCACGCTTGCCTGCTACGCGAAGAAGGGAGAGCGCTGGCGCTTCTTCGAGATCGACCCCGTCGTCGTCGACATCGCCACCAAATCGAACTACTTCACCTTCCTCGCCAGCTGCCTGCCCCATCCCGACATCGTCTTAGGCGACGCGCGCCTGAGGCTCGCCAAGGAGCCGGACGCGAGCTTCGATCTCCTCATCATCGACGCCTTCACCTCCGACGCGGTCCCCGTCCACCTGATGACGGCGGAGGCTCTGCAACTCTACGCAAAAAAGCTCAAGCCAGGCGGAGTCCTAGTGCTGCACATTTCCAATCGCTATCTCGACCTCGACGCAGTCTTGGGCGCGACGCTGCGTTTGGTGCCGCAGCTCAAGGGGCTGATCGTCTCCGACGACAAGGCGGAGGGCGGCTACGCCGAAAATACCTCCATCGTGGCCGTCTTCGCCAAGGACGAACGCGCGCTGCGCCCATTCCGGGCGCTGGAGGGTGCGCAGGACTTCCACGACAGTGGCTTGCGGCCGTGGACCGACGATGCGTCCGATATTCTGGGCCCGTTCCTGTCGCAGTGGCGCCGCACCCCCTGAGGCTTGCGCGACCATGCGCCCCGCAAGTTGCGCCAGTGCCGCACCAGGGCTAAGAGAGCGGGCAATTCCTGGACGCTTTCCTTCAAGCAGCGAAACGGCGAGGGGTCATGCAGGTCGACGAGGCGACCGTTAGGCGCATCGCGCGCTTAGCGCGCATCAAGATCACGGAGGCGGAAGCCAAGGGACTCGTCAAAGAGCTCTCGGGCATTCTCAATTGGGTGGAGCAGCTCGATGAGGTCGACACCTCGGCGATCGAGCCGATGACGCGGGTGGTGCCCATCGAGCTCAAGAAGCGCGAGGACGTGGTCAACGACGGCGAGATCGCCAACGACATCGTCAAGAACGCGCCGATGGTCGAGGACCACTTCTTCGTCGTTCCCAAGGTGGTGGAGTAGCTTCGCGTGACCGATCTCAACAAGCTCACCATTGCAGAGGCGCGCGAAGGCCTGCGCAAGAAGGAGTACTCAGCCACCGAGCTAACGCAGGCCTTCTTGAAGGCGATCGAGGCCAGCAACGCGGCGCTCAACGCCTACGTGCTGCCGACGCCAGAGCTGGCGCTCAAGCAGGCGAAAGAGAGCGATAAACGCCTCAAGGCGGGCGAGGCGCGTCCGCTCGAAGGGCTGCCGCTCGGCAACAAGGATCTCTTCTGCACCTTCGGCCAGCGCACGACCGCCTGCTCCAGGATCCTCGACGACTTTCAGCCGACGTATGAGTCCACCGTCGGCGCCAACCTGTGGAATGCCGGCGCGGTCATGCTCGGCAAGCTCAATTGCGACGAGTTCGCCATGGGCTCCTCCAACGAGACGAGCGCCTTTGGCCCGGTGGTCAACCCGTGGCGGCGCAAAGGCAAGGACGGAAAGCGCCAGAGCGACAAGCTGGTGCCGGGCGGCTCCTCTGGCGGCTCGTCTGCTGCGGTTGCCGCAGACCTGTGCTTAGCTGCGACTGCCACCGATACCGGCGGCTCGATCCGGCAGCCGGCGGCGCTGACGGGCACCGTCGGCATCAAGCCCACCTACGGGCGCTGCTCGCGCTGGGGCATCGTCGCCTTTGCCTCCTCGCTCGATCAGGCAGGCCCGCTCGCGAAGACCGTGCGCGACGCCGCCATCATGCTGAAGGCGATGGCGAGCCACGACCCCAAGGACTCCACGTCCGTCGACACGCCCGTACCCGACTACGAGGTGGCGCTCGGCCGAGGCGTCAAAGGTCTGCGCGTCGGCGTGCCGAAGGAGTATCGCGTCGAGGGCATGTCGCCGGAGATCGAAAAGCTCTGGGCCGAGGGGATCGCCTGGCTCAGGGCGGCAGGCGCCTCCATCCACGACATCTCGCTGCCGCATACCAAGTACGCGCTGCCGGCCTACTACATCGTGGCGCCGGCGGAGGCCTCCTCCAACCTCGCGCGCTACGATGGCGTGCGCTACGGCCTGCGCGTCCCCGGCAAGGACCTTATCGATACCTACGAGGCGACGCGTGGCGCGGGCTTCGGCCCCGAGGTGCGCCGGCGCATCTTGATCGGCACCTACGTGCTGTCCGCCGGCTACTACGACGCCTACTATCTCAAGGCGCAGAAGGTGCGCACGCTCATCAAGCGCGACTTCGACGAGGCATGGAAGTCGGTCGACGTGGTGCTGACGCCGACGACGCCGACGCCGGCCTTCGCCTTCGGCGAGAAGCTCGGTGACCCCATCGCCATGTATCTTGAGGATATCTTCACGGTGACGGTCAACATGGCGGGGCTGCCTGGCATTTCGGTTCCCGCCGGCTTGTCCACCGAGGGCACGCCGCTGGGGCTGCAGCTCATCGGCAAGCCGTTCGACGAGGCGACTCTGTTCCGCGCCGCGCAAGCGATCGAGGACGCCGCCGGGCGCATCAGCGTGCCTGAGCGCTGGTGGGAAGGGATTAAGACCTCCGCTCCTGCCAAGCCGGCAGCGGCCAAGAAGAAATCCGGGAGCAAGAAAAAATGAGTGGGCGTGCTGCGAAGGACTGCCGTGACATGGCCGAGGTTCGCGATGAGATCGACCGCATCGACGCGAGCCTAGTGGACCTCATCGCGCAGCGCTTTGCCTACGTCGACCGCGCCTGGCAGCTCAAGGCCGACCCGAACGAGGCCTACGTGCCCTGGCGCATCCAGCAGGTGATCGACAAGGTCAAGGCGCGCGCCAAGGAGAAGGGGCTGCCGCCAGAGCTGACCGAGGCCTTGTGGCGGCAGATGATCGGCTGGTTCGTCCAGTACGAGGAGGAGAAGCTGCGCCGCCAACTCGAAGGCAATGGTGGACAGGGGGGCTGAGTTGGAGATCAAGCCGTTCGATCCGGCCACGCTGTTCTGGATCGCCCTTCTCAACCCCGTTGTGATCGTGATTGCGTTCCTGATGGGGCAGCGCGCCGACCAGTGGCAGAAGCTGATCGTCGCCGCCTTTGCCGCGTCGCTCGGCGGCTTTATTCTTTATTGGGTCGTCGCAGAAGTCGGGCTCTTGCCAGTCCACGCACTGGGCGGCGAGGCCGGCATCATCCTCATGCAGTTCGTGTTTGGGCTCGTGTGGGCTTCGCTCGGGTATGTCTTGCGCCGCTGAGCGCGCAATAGGGACAATCGGCACTGCCACGTAACGTTTGGAGCTTGGCTCACGTAGACGTTGCGTAGGGGGTTAAGATGACTGTCCTCATCCTCTTATTCCTGACAACGCTGTTCGTCGCTTACGCCAACGGAGCCAATGACAATTTCAAGGGCGTCGCTACGCTCTACGGGGCCAACGTTGCTGGCTACCGCAAAGCGATCACGATCGCCACCTTGGCCACGTTTGCCGGATGCGTCGCCTCGGTGTTTTTCGCCGAGGCGCTCATCAAGGCGTTCTCGGCAAAGGGGCTGGTGCCGGACGCCGTGGCGGCTTCCCCGACATTCCTCATCTCGGTCGCTGCGGGCGCTGGCGGTGCTGTGATCCTCGCAACGGTGCTTGGCTTCCCGATTTCGACGACGCATGGGCTGACCGGAGCCTTGGTCGGAGCTGGATTCATCGCAGCCGGGGAGGAGCTCAATCTGTCGATGCTGGGCTCTTCTTTCTTCTTGCCATTGCTGCTCAGCCCGATGATCGCGGTTCTTCTCACCATGCCGCTCTACAAGGTCGCGCACGCGTTGAGAGGGCGGTTGGGCCTTAGCAAGGAGAGTTGCGTCTGCGTCGCTCCGGGCGAGTTCACGCCTGTCGTGGCGTTCAGCCAGGCCCATGCCGCGCGGGCCGCCCTCGGCTCCGGTGAAATACGATTGATGTCGGTCGTGACTGGCACGGCACCGGACTGCTTGGAAAAGTACAATGGTGTGGTTCTCGGCATCACCGCGCAGAAATTGATCGACGCCGTGCACTATGCGAGCGGCGCGGCCGTGAGTTTTGCCCGCGGTCTCAACGATACTCCGAAAATCGTGGGCCTGCTCTTGGTGTTCGAGGCTCTTCACGTCCAGGTCAGCGCTCTCGCCGTAGCTTCTGCGATGGCAATCGGCGGATGGCTCAATGCCCGGAAGGTGGCCGAAACCATGAGCAAGAAGATCTCGAAGATGAACGACGGGCAGGCATTGACGGCGAATTTGGTGACGGCAATTCTGGTGATCTTCGCCAGCCGGTTGGGGATGCCCGTCTCTACGACGCACGTTTCGGTCGGCTCGATCACGGGCATTGGAATCGTCAACGGCTCCGCCGACAGAGGCGTCGTATCCAGCATCCTGATGTCCTGGCTGTTGACGCTTCCCATCGCGGCGATCATCAGCGCAAGTGTCTACCTGATCTCCCGCTCGTCCTGAGCCTTGGCACCTGCAATCAGAACGCTTTGTTGATGGAAACCGCGATCGCTTGCGTCGTTACGCGATCAGACGCGGTGAGGTGCGCCGTGGTGAATTGTCCCGCCTGCGGGACGATGTCCCTGCTGGCCGTGGTGACATCCGCGTATTGGTAGAGCAGCTTGAAGCCCCACAGCGGCGGTGCCGGTGAGGTCCTGGTCGACATTGACCGAGTTTTACCGTCCACCAAGGCCGACGAAAACGGCGCTCTTTGGCACCGGCTCGCCTGCAAACGCCACAGTGGGAGACATCAGCAAACACAGCGTGGTCAGTGTGCCCAAGCTTTTGGTGACAAAGACTTGACGCGCAGGCTTCGTCGCCATCGGCCCGCTCCCTGAGCCACAGACAACCCGTTGCCTGTCGATCGAGTTATCTGATTCGAAGGAGCGCGGGACCTTGGCTCTATCATGAGAAACGGAGGCCTTTTGTTGGCCGCCGCTTCTTCATGCTTGGCGCCGAGAGTTCCAACGAGCCTTAGAGGACCTTAAAGCTCTGCTCGGCCGGCGTGCCCTGGTCCCTGAACGGGCTTCCATTTTTCTGCTGAACCACGGCCCAAAGCTTGGTTCCCGGTTTGGGCGCCTGGCTCAGCGCGATCTTGACGTTGCGATGATCGCCGGCGTTGATCGCAACGTCTCCCAGACGCGTCTTCCCTACGCGGCCGCGCGCGTCGCTCTCATAGATTGCCAAGCTCCCCTTGCGCGGAAAGTATGCGTAGGTGATCGATACGCCGTTCTTCTTCTCCTTTTGGTTCAAGGCCAAAACCGAAGGGGGGTAGGCCGCAGCGGCCAGCGCCGAGCCGGCCGCCAAGAGCGCCCCAAGCGCGATCGCGCCTGCGGTCAGAGCTGTTGATTTGAACATGACAGGTCTCCTCTCGATCTCTGAGTGTTGCGAGAAGGAATCCGCCGCGAACGAGCGACAAAGAGATCTGCGGGCATACGCTTGCTGGCGGACGCGAGCCTTGGCGCTGCGTCATAGGAGCGCTCTGGGAGCGCTTCGACATGCGGGCGGATTCGATACTCCAATATGTGGGAGGCGACGCCCGGGGCCACAACCGCTCATTCCCTTCCATACAAATCGGTAAAGCGACGGACAGCCGTCGGATAGGTCAGAGCCCGAATTGCGACGCGCCGCCCGTTGGGGGTGCGGCGCCACAGCCGGAGTCTTTCGATCATTTAATGCAACGGACACGTGCTCGAAATCTTGCCATCCCCATGTTGGGGCAGGAACGAACGTTCTTTGAGGTGGGCCCAGAGCGCAAGCGCGCAGACGACACGGAGACGACTATGACAGAACAGACTTCGTCACATCACCATCGAGCACCAGAAGGCCGGCATCGCTATCTTGCGCGCCACCGGGCCGCGCTCTCGGCCAGCGCCGCGGGAATCGCGATCATCGCCGCCCTCAGTGCCATGACGGTGCTTGCACCCGCGGCGTCCGTCAACGCGGCCGAATCTGGAAATCGCTCCGCGCCGACCGTAACGCAGCCTGCCGCGGAACCCATCCGGCAGCTGCCGAGTTTCGCCGACCTCGTCGACCGCGTGAAGCCCGCCGTCGTCTCGATCTACGTCAAGGCCACGCCGGAGCAGGGCCTCGTTGCCCACATACCGCAAGGCAATAACGGCGCGTCGCCGTTTCCTCCAGGTTCACCCTTCGAGTTCTTTTTCCGCCAGTTCGGCATTCCTCAGCCAGGAGGTCCCGGCTTCAGCTTCAAGGGCAAGAAGCCCATCGTCCGCGCCGAGGGCTCGGGATTCTTCATCTCGCCCGACGGGTACCTCGTCACCAACAACCACGTTGTCGATCACGCCAAGAGCCTGGAGATCAAGACGACTGACGGAGACACTTACAAGGCAAAGATTGTCGGCGTCGATCCCAAGACCGATCTTGCCCTCCTGAAAGTGAA
>Ga0315553_10004729_pt1 | contig 10201 bp, 6 predicted proteins | sample SalMarSW160140MG_FD_203099 | JGI IMG/M metagenome (GOLD analysis project Ga0315553, IMG submission 203099) | Salt marsh sediment microbial communities from the Plum Island Ecosystem LTER, Massachusetts, United States - Salt Marsh Sediment SW1601-40 ... | reverse complement strand
GATCCGGCCGACCCACATACCCGCGCGCCAGTCCCGCGCCCGCGATGTAAAGCTCGCCAACAACCCCGCTCGGACACAGCCCCAGCCCGCCGTCCAGCACATAAACCCGCGTGTTCGTAATCGGACAACCGATCGGCGGAACCGACGAACCGCTCAGCGCCGCGCTCATCGTCGCGCACACCGTCGTCTCCGTCGGCCCATAGGCGTTGATCATCCGCCGGCCTCGCGACCAGCGCTCAACCACATCCCCAGGGCAGGCCTCGCCCGCCACCACCAAGGTCCGCAGCGGCAGGTCCTCAGACAAAGCCGCCACCAGCGTCGGCGGCAGCGTCGCATGCGTGACTTGGCGTTCGCTAATCAACCGCCCCAGCTCCTCCTCGCCGCGCTCCGCCGGCGCCAGAACCAAGGTCGCGCCCGACGCCAGAACGGTCGCAATCTCCGAGACCGCGGCGTCAAAGCTCAGCGACGCAAACTGGAGGACCCGGGAATCGGGGGTAATGCCGAAGCGCTCGACCTGCGCCGCCACCAGACTGGAAATGCCGCCATGGCTAACGACGACGCCTTTGGGCTGTCCGGTCGAGCCCGAGGTGTAGATGACATAGGCGGGATGATGCGGATCGAGGGCGAGCGGCGGGGCGGTGGCGGGACGGCGGGCGATCGCCGCGGCGTCGGCGTCAAGCCGCACGATCTGGGCTGAGTGTGTAGGCAGGGCATCGGCGAGAGAAGCCGTGGCGACCAGCACCGGGGCGCCCGCATCCGCCAGCATGAAGCCGAGCCGCTCCGCCGGATAGCTCGGGTCAAGCGGCAGATAGGCCCCGCCCGCCTTGAGAATCCCCAACAGCCCCACCACCATCGCGGCGGAGCGCTCCACGCACAGCCCCACCACAACCTCGGGCCCAACCCCAAGTCCGCGCAGATGATGGGCGAGCCGGTTGGCGCGGACCTCGAGCTCCCCATAGCTCAGGTTTTGCTCGTCCCCGACGACGGCAATCGCCTCGGGCGTCCGCTCAGCCTGCGCCGCAAACAACTCGGGTAGATTGGTGGGCGGCAGCGCCCGCGCGGTGTCGTTCCAATCGTGCAGAAGAACCCGCCGCTCCGCCGCGCTCAGTATCTCCAGCGCAGAGATCGCCCGCCCAGGATCGCCAACCGCACCCTCCAGCAAGCGCAGAAATCGTTCCTGATAGCCGGCAAGGTCGTCGGTTTCGTAGCGGGTGGGATTGGCGTCGAAGTCGATCTGAATCGGACCGCCATCGGAGCGGTCGTAGACCGATATCGAGATGTCATCGACCGGTCCGAGCGAGAGATTTTTGGCAATGGCGGCGCAGCCAGCGAAACGGAAATCGTAGTCGAACGGCATTATATTGACGCTGAGCGCGAATACCGGCCGGCTGTTGTCGAATCCGCGCGTTTCCCGTCGCAATTCTGCAATCGGATAGCGCTGGTGCCTCAGCCCTCGGCGCATCTGCGCCGCCGTCTGTCGGACGACATCGGCGACCGACGAGGCGGGATGTAGCGATAGCCGCAACGGCAAAACATTCGCGACCATCCCGGGAACGCGTCGCGAAACCCGAGTGCGGGCGGTGGCTGCGAGTCCGATGATCAGGTCGGTCTCGCCGATTAGCCGATGGAGAAAGATCGCCGTCGTTGCAGTGATGACTTGAGGAACGCTTGCTCCGATCCGGTGGGCGATCGACCGGAGCGTCTTCGCGCACCCCTCCTGCAAGTATATCGTTTTGCGGATTTTCGCGTCGGAGGCGGCCACGGGGCGACCGGCAAAACCGATTGAGTCGGGCCGATTGGCGATATTTCCGAGCCAGTGCGTGCGGTCTTTCGCATACTGTTCAGACGCGCGGTAATTGACCTCGTCTTCAAGCAAGACAGCGACCGCGCCGTCCGGGCGGCGCGACGGAATTTGTCCGGCGCAAAGCTGCGTGTAAATTTCGGCGACCCGCCGGGCCACCAAGCCCATCGAGAAGCCGTCCATGGCGATGTGATGATATCGCGCGCACCAAAGGAACTGTTCGGCTGACGTCTTGAGCAGGGCAAATCCGAACAGCGGTCCTTTGGACAGGTCGATCGGCTGCGCCAAATCGGCGTTCATCCAAGCTTCGGCACAGGCCCGCCCATCCGGCTCGGCGCTGAAATCGATGATCGGCATCGACCAATAAGGCGAGGAGTCGATCGCTTGTCGCGGCTCTTCGCCGTCATCGACAATTCGCACCCGCAGCGCCTCCGTCTCCGCGACGACATGGCGGAGCGCCTGCTCGAACAGCGCGGCATCAATGGGCGCGTTAAATTCTAAATATTCACCAAAATTGTAGCTTGGGCTCGACAGGTTGATCTGTTGATCTAACCAGATTCCAAGCTGAGCGGCCGACAGCGGGAACATGTTTTCCGGCAGAGACATGTTCTTAATTTCAAATGAGAGCTGAGGTTAACAACAAAGCGGGTCCTCGCGCTGCTTTGCGTTTGCGGCATCGCACGCAAAGCGACTGAAGGAATCGGTCATCGAGAGTGGCCGCGGAGCCGGGCATTGCTAGTACGGACCAACTTGCACGACGTTTCTACACGCTCATTTCAAACACTCGTGTCCGCATAACCGTCTCCACGCATAAGGGTGTGCCACGCATAAGTGTGTGCATTGCACAAGGGAAGGTCAATTCTCTGTGGGATGAACCGAATCTGTTGCTCTGCCATCGCAATTTAATGGTAGCGAGAGGAATGTGCAAAGATCGGGTCCGCGCGCGAACGTCGCTGACGCCGAGGCAGTGCACCGGTTCCGGCGGCCGCCGATCCTGCGCTAGGCATCGGCCGGCGGGGGTCAGACGTTGTGGCCCGCGCGAGTTTCTGTTTCGATAGTTATCCTCAAGGTTCGATGCTTGCCGCCAATTGGAGGTTTCCTTGCCCCTGACCCGCCGGGATATCATACGCAGCACCGCCTTGGCGGCCGCGATGCCAACGTTTTCGGCGCTTGCTCAACCGCGACCACCGGTCGGACCGCCTCCGCATCCACCAGGGCCACCTCCGCATCCACCAGGGCCACCTCTGCATCCACCGGGACCGCCTCCGCTTGAACCGGGCGGCGTAAAACCGTTCCGGCACGGTCTGTCGCTGTTTGGCGACCTAAAATATCCGCCCCACTTCAGGCATTTCGACTACGTCAACCCGCACGCCCCGAAGGGTGGCGTGGTGCGCCAGGGCGCCCTCGGCACGTTCGACAATTTCAATGTCGTGGTGGCCGGCGCAAAAGGGTTGATTGCCGCGGGCGCCGAGCTGATTTACGACACGTTGATGGTGCGGGCGCTCGACGAAGTGTCGGCGGAATATGGCCTGATCGCCGAAGGCGCGAGCTATCCCGAAGATTACAGTTCTGTCACCTACCGTCTGCGGCCTGGCGCGCGCTGGCACGACGGCCATCCCGTGACACCGCGCGACGTCATCTTTTCCTTCGAGGCGTTTCGCAAGCACCATCCCCAGTTCGGCGCCGATTTTCGCCACGTTGCGAAGACAGAGCAGACTGGCCCACGCGATGTCACCTTCTGGTTCGACCAGCCGGGCAATCGCGAACTGCCGCAGATCATCGGCCGCCTTCAAGTTCTGCCGCAGCATTGGTGGGAAGGCGTCGACAAGGCGGGGAACAAGCGCGACATCGGCGCTACGACGCTGGAGCCCCCGCTCGGCAGTGGCGCCTACCGCATCAAGGACTTCGTCGCCGGCCGGTCGGTCACCTACGAACGCGTGCCGGATTACTGGGGCAAAGATTTGCCGGTGAATGTCGGCCGCGACAATTTCGATGAAATCCGCTTCGAGTATTTCCGCGACCCTACGGTCGCGCTCGAAGCCTTCAAGGCCGATCATATGGACTGGCGCGTCGAGCCCAGCGCCAAGAACTGGGCGACCGCCTACGACTTTCCGGCGGTGCTCGAAAAGCGCATCGTGCGCGAGGAATTCCCGGTCCGCCACCTCGGATTCATGCAGGCGTTCGCTTTCAACATCCGACGCGACAAGTTCAAGGACAGCCGCGTGCGCCGCGCCTTCAATTACGCCTTCAATTTCGAGGAGATCAACAAGCAGATTTTCTTCGGCGAATACAAGCGCATCACCAGCTACTTCCAAGGGACCGAGCTTGCCTGCTCCGGCCTGCCGACGGGATTCGAGCTGGAGATATTGGAGACGGTGCGCAACGAGGTGCCACCGGATGTCTTCACCACGCCTTACACCAATCCGGTCGGCGGCAGCCAGGAAGCGATGCGCGCCAATCTGCATACGGCCGCCCGGCTCTTGCGCGAGGGTGGCTATGAAGTGCGTGACCAGAGGCTCGTCGATGCGAAATCGGGCGAGCCCTACGCGGTCGAGTTCCTCGCCTTCGATCCGAGCACCGAGCGCTTTATCCTATTCTACAAGCCATCGCTCGAACGCCTCGGCATCACGGTGGAGGTGCGCACCGTGGATGATGCGCAGTTCGAAAACCGGCTGCGGCAATGGGACTTCGACATCATCATCGCGACCTGGCCGGAAACGCTTTCGCCGGGCAATGAGCAGCGGAACAACTGGGGCTCGCAGGCCGCCGATCAGCCGGGGTCGCACAACCTGATCGGCATCAAGGATATGGCGGTCGACAAGCTGATCGACCGGGTGGTCTTCGCCAAGAGCCGCACCGAGCTCGTGGCCGCGACCCGCGCGCTCGATCGCGTTCTGCTGCACCATAACTATGTCGTGCCGCAATGGGCCTACGGGAAGCTGCGCACGGCACGCTGGGACCGCTTCGCAAAGCCACACAAACTCCCCGAATACGGGTTGACGGCATTTCCGACCATCTGGTGGTGGGATGCCGCGAGGGCGGCCAAAGCGGACTGACGCTTGTGAGCAACAATATGAACTGCATATCCATTTCGCGCCGAAAAGGCTCGATGCGTCAATTCGACCACTCTGGCGTCCTCTCGGGACGCATGATAGTGTCTGGGCAGATGTGTGCGCCGCACAAGGCGAAATCAAATACTGTATGGTGAGCTGATTTAATCGCGACGCTAGTTAGATAGATAATCGACAACGAGCGGAACGTTGAAACAGGAAGGCTTCCACATGGAACAAGAGGTAACCGAATCTGCGGCCGCAGCGACGGACGACATTCAATCGACCGAAATGACCGACGAGCGTCGTGACGAACTTGCCTCGCAAGTGGTCGATCGGTTTTCGCTGTATGCCGGCGCCGCCGGACTTATTCCGGTGCCGGTTGCGGATGTGGCGGTCGTCGGCGGCGTTCAAGTTCAGATGTTGCGGCGGCTTTCGGAAATCTACGGCGTTCCCTTTTCCGAAAACCGCGGAAAGTCGATCATTGCCGGCCTGGCTGGCGCATTGATCCCCGCGAGCGGAGCAACCAGCACGGCGATGGGCGTCGGGAGCCTGTTGAAGGGCTTGCCGGGAATCGGAACAGTGGTTGGAGCGGTCTCGATGCCGGTGTTCTCGGCCGGTGCCACTTACGCGATTGGCAAGCTTTTCATCCAGCACTTCGCTTCTGGCGGCACTCTCCTCGACTTCAATCCCCCCGACTATCGCGAATTCATCAAAACCCACAAAGAGAGGTTGGGTTTTCAATCGGCGGACGAGCAAAGCACGTCCAAAAAAGAGACCGTAGGCAATTGATGGTTGGTTGCGCCCGATCCTCCTCTTAAGGCTTGAAGTTTTGACGATGATCAGGGCGGCCGCCCGGAGCACGGAAACATGGGGCAATGGCGGAAGCGATCGCAATAATCATCTATGTATTGTTCTGCATCCTTGTCGGGATCTGTGGCAGCCAGCGGCGCATGGGCTTCACTGGCACGTTCATTCTGTCCTTTTTCGCTACCCCGCTGGTGATTCTCATCATTCTGCTCTTGACGGGGCCGTCACAGCGCGCCGAAAAGCGGCAATCTCAGGGCAAGTAAACTCCGGTGTGGCCGGCGCAGAAACCTGCTGAATCGGTTACGGGCGTTGGCGTTGTGAACGCGGCTAAGCGGACCACATCTTATGTCTTTTCTTCAGCTCGTTCGCCGAGAGATGCAGGGCTCTTTCAGGCGACTCCTCCTGGTTTCGCTTATCGGCGGGGTTAGCGGATACGCGATTCTTGCGTCGATCGTGACGGGCGGACAAGCCGCCGACAAGGGAACGTCCAACCTCTGGTCTGCCGCCCTGTTCGTTGTCGCTTTGCTGCTTTTCGTTCAGACCCAGCATTACATTCTGATCACCACGACCGCCGAGATCCAAGCCATTATCCACAAGCTGCGGGTGCGGCTGATGGACTATGTGCGGCGGTCCGAGCTTCTGCCGCTGGAGGCGATCGGGCGCGCCGAAATCGTCGCCGCCATCACCCGGGAAACGGCGACGCTGACGCAAGCAGCCAATGCGTTCCCGTTTGCCGTGCAGGCCTCGCTCCTCATTCTCCTGGTCGCCGTTTACGTCGCCTACGTATCGCTTCTCGCCTTCTTGCTGGGGGTTGTAATCGTCGGCGTGGGCGCTGCGCTGTTTTACGCGAAGAACCGCGAACTCACGATCGAAATGCAGGAAGCGCACGCGCGGGAAAACCAGCTTTTCGACCGGCTGACCGACCTTCTCGATGGATTCAAGGAGGTCAGACTCAACAGCGCCCGCAGCAACGATCTGTTCGACGACATCGTCGAGGTGTCGAGAGCCGCCGCGAACATCAAGATTCGCACGCAAAGCGAGACGTTCAAGCGTTTGGTGGCCTTGCAAAGCTCTTTGTACACGTTGCTCGGAGTAGCCGCGTTCGTCGTCCCCGCCCTCAGCACCGCTTCGGAATCGGGCTCCGTCACCAAGACCATAACGGCGCTCGTCTTTATCGTCGGGGCGTGCTCCGGACTCATTCAGTCAATTCCCATCGTGACCGCCGCGAATGAGGCCGCCGACAGTATTCAAAGGCTTGAAGCACGATTGCTTGGAATCGCGCAGGCATCCGAGGCTCTCATCGGCGAAATACGCAAGCGTTTCGAGAAGATCGAGGTGCGCGACGTTGAATTCAGTTACGTCGACAAATGGTCGGATACCTTCTTCAAGGTGGGGCCTATTCATTTCACTCTGGAGCCTGGCGATCTCGTTTTCGTCACGGGCGGCAACGGGTCCGGCAAATCGACGTTTCTGAAATTGCTCGCCGGACTTTATACGCCGGAAAAAGGCGAGATCGTCTTCGACGGGATCCACGTCACCGACCGCACACGCCAAACCTATCGCGAGTTGATCTCCGCTGTTTTTCCCGACTTTCATATTTTCCAACAGCTTTACGGAATTCCCGACCTGGACCCCGACGAAGTCGAACGCCTGCTGGCCGAATTCCACCTCCTCGATAAGACGGGGATCGTCGAACGGCATTTCCGCACCGTCGATCTCTCCAGCGGCCAGCGCAAGCGCCTCGCGCTCATCGTCAGCCTGCTCGAGAAGCGGCCAATCCTACTGCTGGACGAGTGGGCCGCCGATCAGGACCCGGAGTTTCGCCGCAAGTTCTACTATGACCTGTTGCCTGCCCTGACCCAGGCGGGGGCGACGGTGGTGGCGATAACGCATGATGAACGCTATATAAACGAGCTAGATGTGCCTGCCCGCCGGCTTCGCATGGACGAAGGCCGTTTTGTCGGGCAACAACAGGCGGAGAATAAACAATGAAAGCGGATGCCTGGTCACTGGACCGAAATTCGCCTCAGCCAGGGGTGCGCGGCAAGTGGCGGCGCTTTGTCGAGCGCGGATTGCCAACCTTTACGCTTTTCTTGATGGTCGTCGCGCTGGTGGCGGTCGTGCTCCTTCCACGCATGGTGATAACGGTGCCCAGCGGCGAGGTGGGCGTTCTGTGGAAACGTTTCGAAGGCGGCACGGACCTCGATCCACGCGACTTGAAGGAAGAAGGGCTCCATATCATTTTGCCCTGGGACAAACTGTTTATCTATAACTTGCGCGTTCAATCCCTTACGGAAACGTACAACGCCATCTCCAGCGACGGCGTGAACATGAACGCCACCGTCAATACCCGCTTTCGACTGCAGCATGACTCCATTCCCACGCTGCACCAAGTCGTCGGCCCCGACTATATCCAATTATTGGGTCCGCAAATCGCCAGCGTGATGCGCGAGGTCGTCGCCGAATTCACCGCGGAACAGGTCTATTCGACGGCGCGCCAGCAAATCCAGGACAAGATCCGCGAACGCGCGCTGGACAAACTGAGCCACAAGATGATGGAGCGTGAGACCGACGAGCGGTCGTACAATGTGGCCATGCGGGACACCGTCGTCCTCTACGATACGCTTCTGTACGGCATTGAACTGCCGCCGCCGGTGGTCGCCGCGATCAACCGCAAGGCGGAGCAGTATTACATCTCGGAGGAGTACAAATTCCGTCTCGAGCGGGAGAAGAAGGAGTCCGAGCGCAAGAGAATCGAGGCCGAAGGCATCCGCGACTTCCAGCAGACCGTCAGCACAGGGATTTCGGATTCCTATTTGCGTTGGCGCGGCATCGAGGCGACGTTGCAACTCGCGCAATCGACGAACTCGAAAGTCGTCATCATCGGCAGCAACAAAGACGGCTTGCCGCTCATCCTCGGCAACGACGCCGTCCCCGCTTCTACGCCCGCGCCCGCCAAAGAGGACGACGCGTCGAAGCAAACCACCCGGGCCGCGGCTCCGTCGACGCCATGGGAAAAGACGCGGGCGAGTGATCTGTCGACACCGCGGGAAAAAGTACCTCCCGCTGAGTCAGGAGAGCCTTCGAAAAAAGCCTCGTCGACAGTTTTGGGCCCGCAAGAAGACGTCAGTGCATCCGACGTCGGCTCTGCGCTTCCGTTCAGCCTGTCCGATGTCGGCTCCTTCTATAAGCGCGTGATCGAGAAGATAGAGCCAAGATTAGGTTTCAGCCCCAAGCGATCCACGGACGCCCCTGACGCTTCGACGGCTTCGACCCCGGCGGAAGCTTCGGCGGCTTCGACCCCAGCGGAAGCTTCGGCTGCTTCGACCCCGGCGGAATCGAAGTAACAGGCTCACGAAAGGACGAAGGCCGCTCTAGAGCGAATTCGGCTGCTTCGACCCCAGCGGAATCGAAGTAACGGGCTCGCGAAAGGACGAAGGCCGCTCTAGAGCGAATTCCGTTCCGGTGGAATCGGAATTCGCTCCGGTTCTCCTTTGGTAGTCGCATTTTCTGCGGCGAACCGGTTTCCACTTCGCCGGAAAATGCTCTAACGGGCGGCCTTCATATTTGCATTTTCAGTGCGTAGGCCGCGCGAGCGGACTATCGCTGCCGATCGAGAGGATCAACGCTTCTCAATATTGACCCAGTCCGCGATCCGCCCCTTGTCGTCGGTATGATAGCCGACATTCACTCTCACGCCGGCCTTCAAATCAGAAAACGTTCCGTTCTTACCGCGAAGGCGAAAACCCGTCTTCTCAGTGGTCCGGTAGGTCCAGCTCTTATCCTTCCATTCGCAGACGAAGGTCTTGGCGCCACCATCGATCGAGACGATCGTCCCGGTTTGCTCCTTCGCTTGGGCGCTCACCACGAACGCGCTTGAGAGAACAACCGCCATTAAGGCCTTGCGCATCGTTATCTCCCTCAGGACATGGCCGCCGCGATCGCAGTGACCGCCATGCAAGCAGATTTAGCATAAAAGCTTGGAGCAAGATGCGGCGTCTCGTCTCACTTTGATTTGAGCAAGCTTTCGGAGACGGCAAGCCGTTTAAGCGCCTCGGCCGCTGCTATGCGGCAGAAACGCCAGCACAACCAAATGCGTTGAAACGCAATACCTCAGTTCGGCCGTTCGGCCATTGCGAACGGTTCCCCGGCGTTTGGAAAAATCGATTTGAACGTCGTGGTGTTCGAGGAATGTCCGGTCGAGCGGATAAACCGCCTTATAGACGGCCTCCTTCGCCGCAAAGAGCAGTCGCCCGCAGATTGGATCGTCGCCGATCCCCGGCCGCTCGTCAGGCGTCGCGATGATATCGAGCAGATCGATCGGCAGCGATTCAGCGGGTTCGATGTCTATCCCCAAAGCGTCGATCTCACGGCTCGTGGCGATTGCTGCGACCGCCACGCGGCGATCGTGGGCGAGCGACCCGATGACCCCGGCCGGCCAGATCGGCGCTCCCGACGCGGCTCGTGGCAACGGGCATTCTGGATAGCCAAGTCCCCGGAGCAGTTGGCGCGCCACGATACGCGCCGCGCCGCTGGCGCG
>Ga0315553_10004727_pt1 | contig 10205 bp, 4 predicted proteins | sample SalMarSW160140MG_FD_203099 | JGI IMG/M metagenome (GOLD analysis project Ga0315553, IMG submission 203099) | Salt marsh sediment microbial communities from the Plum Island Ecosystem LTER, Massachusetts, United States - Salt Marsh Sediment SW1601-40 ... | reverse complement strand
CTGCGGTAATGCATCAGCTTGCCGTCGGGGCCGACGTAGGTCTCCAGCGGGTAGGGCTCGGCCAGGGCGTTCGCACCACGGCCGGACATGTGGCGGCGGGCGATTTCCTTGCCGTTGACCGTGACACTGGCGCCACCGTGATAGCCCAGCGACAGCGTCAGCTTGCCGGCCTTGGCCGGGTCGCCGACGGTGAACCGCCCGCGCAGGCACAGCCGAGCGAGGTACGGCGTCTTGGCCGCCCGCAGCGCCGGGAAGCGCACCCAGCCGCCATCGTCGAAGCCAGGCGTCCGCCAGGCGGGCGGCGGCTCAGGAGTCCTCCAATTCAGCCAGTACTGTTTCACGAGAACCTGCTTTAGGCCCCCGTCGAGTTGGACCACGGGCGGCCCGAGCGTCTGGTGCAGCCGCCAGAAACTCCTGCCGTCCAGTACCACGACCTGCGGGGCGGCGGGCTGCGCCTTCTCCTGGCCGGCCGCCGGGCGGCACAGCCCGGCAAGGACAAGCACGAACGGGCCGATCACCGCAATACCGATACGAGCCAGTCTCATCTCGCGTTCTCTTCGCGCGTCACATGATCCGGAATTTGCCCCACGAGCCACTCTCGCCCAGATGGCCCGGGACCATCTCGAGCTTTCCGGCGATTGTATCCAGTCTACAGCCTTCGGCAAGCCTGATCCTTGGACTTGAGACTCAGTGTTCTTCTGCCACCAGCCGATACCCCATGCGACGGTGGCCCCGCATTCTGCTAACCTGCCCCGGTTGCGCCGCAACGCGCCCGCCGGTCAGTCGCCGTTGAGCCAGACCTTGTCCGACAACGCCTCGGCCAGGATGTTGTCGTGCGGGTATCCGGCGCCGAGATGCTGGCACAGCGCCTCGGCCGCGGCAAAGCCGGCCGGCGCGCCGAGTTCGGCGTCGTGCCGCTCACGGCTCGCGACGTAGTCGTCCACGCCGTGGTGATCGCGGATCCAGTTGCGCTGGCTGCGGTGGCAGCAGGCCATTTGCTTCTTGACGGCCACGACGGAACTGATGTCCACAAGAAACTGCGCGGGGGCCGGGCGCCCCATGATGTCCGTGCCGGCGTGGGTGTAGTAGAGGTACGGCACGGCCTCAATGGGTTCCAGCGTCTGCTCGGGGTAGTTGGGGATCGGCGCGAAGAAGCACGCCGCGCGCACCAGGCGGGAGGCCTCCTCGTGGTCGGTATGGTAATCGTCCGGCGGGCACGCAATCACCACGTCCGGGCGGAAGGCGCGCAGAACGTGGACCACCTTTACCCGCAGATCGTGGCAGAAGTCGACGTCCATGTCGGCCCCTCCGGCGTAGTGGAACTCGGCGCCGATGACGGCCGCCGCATCCTTGGACTCGGCCAGGCGGATCTTGCGCGTCTGCTCGAAGTCATGCTCGCGCGAGCCGCCCCCGCCGCCGGTGACGGTGGCGATGCCCACCTGCCAGCCGCGCCGGGCCAGCAACGCGAGCGTGCCGCCGCAGCGGAACTCCGTGTCGTCCGGATGGGCCCCAAAAGAGAGAATCCGAGGCGGTGTCTGCATGATTCACTGCTCCTGCTTCCGCTCGCCCGGCCGAGCGACGCCTCGCGGCCCCGTCATACGACCGGCAGGATCAGCTTCGACGGATGGCGGGGCGAGTGGTGGATCGTCTGCTTCGCCGGCATCGGCGTGGTCTCGTCGAAGACGCTCCCACCCGTGTTCAGGTTGCGCATGAACCGCGGGAAACAACTGCTGGTCACCTCCAGGCGGATGCGGTGGCCGGGCAGGAACGCGTGCGCCGTCGAGCCCATGTCGACCTCGAACCGATGGGCCTCACCCGGGGTCATCCTTACTTCCCTGTCCATCCCTTCGCGAAAGCGGGTGCGGAGGATGCCGTCGCACAGGTTGATGCTGCGGCCGTCGGGACGCACGTCGCACAACCGGCCGATGAAGTCGGTGTCCGGGGCCGACGACGACGCGTAGAGCTCCAACTTCACGAAGCCCATGATTCCCAGCGGTTCGTCCAGCACGTCGGACGTGTAGCACAGCACGTCGTCGCGCCGCTCCGCCGGGCGTTGGTCGATCGGGCCGGGCGGGCGGTCAGGCAGCAGCGCGGCGCCGCCGATGGTCGGGGCGGGGTTCAGCGGGTCATAAGTATATTCGTCCGTTTCTCTGGGGCTCGCCGCCGTCCGTGAAAGGGTGCCATCGCCGTGCATGCTGTTCGCCGCGGTGGCGCAACCGAGGTGGAACGCAGCGCTCGTCGCGCGTGCGGGCGGCCATTCCTGCTCGTTTCGCCACTCGTTGGCGCCCATCATGAAGACGCGGAGGGGGGCGGCAAGCTCGGCCGGCGGGTTGGTGCCGCGCACGACGGCGTCGAGGAAGCCCCGCCGCAGCCCGGCGATGTCGAGGAGCGCGCCGGGACCGAAATCGACGTCCCCGACAACCCGGCTCTCGGCGGCGCTGTGCCCCCACGGCCCCATGACCAGCCGCAGGGGGTTGTCCGCGCCGCCGCGCGCCGCCGTGAGACCGGCGAACGCGCGCATCAGTCCGGCGCTGAACACGTCGTACCAGCCGCCGATGAGCAGCGCGGCCGCGGTGATGTCGCCATAGCCCGGCACGATGCTGGCCGCTTCCCAGAACGCGTCGTCGGTCGGATGGTCGAACCACTCCTGCAGGATAGGCTCCCGGTCGTAGCCGACGGCCTTGTCGATGTCGCGCAGGGGGAGGGTGGTGAGGACCTCGGCCCAGTTATCCGACGGGTCGCCCCGCTGGCTGCGGCCGCCGTTGACGATCGCCCACCAGATCATCGAGCCCCTCGGCACGCCGTTGCTGAACAGGACGTCGCGGAACGGGTCGGTCGCCATGACCGACGGCGTGATGGCGCGCAGCGGCGGTGGTGCGCCTTTGGCCGCGGCGAACTGCGTCCAGCCCGGATAGCTCGCGCCGGTCATCACGACGTTGCCGTCGCACCACGGCTGCTCGGCCACCCACATCACCGTGTCGTAGCCGTCGACATCTTCACCCCGGAACGGCGTGTACTCGCCCCCGGACTCGTGCTTGCCGCGTGTGTCCTGAGTGACGAAGGCATACCCGGCGTTGACGAAGGCGGCCGGCTCGGGCGACGTCGTCAGCATGGCTTTGTTGTAGGGCGTCCGCAGAAGCGCGGCCGGGAACGGGCCAGCCCCATCGGGCATCCGAATGTCACAGGACAACCGCACGCCGTCGCGCATCGGCGCCATCACGCTCATCATCTGTTTCACGCTGGGATCGCCTCATTACTTCAGGTAGACCGGACAGGGGCCGACTTCCACGGACAGCTTACCGTCCCTGGGGACCAGCGCCTTCTCGCGGCCGAGCATGTCGATGATCGTCGCCTTGCCGCGCCGCCAGGGGATGCTGACCGTCTTCGGCCCGGCGACGTTCCACGCCATGATCACCTCTCCGTCCTCCTTCGCAGCGTCGGGCTGGAACCGGTAAGCGTAGAATCCCTCCTGACCGTCGGTGACGGTGCCGAGCAGCTTCGGCCGGGGCATCAGCGCGATCATGTGGCGCACGGCGTGCGCCGACGGCCTCCACGACCCGTCCCGCAGGAAGAAGCCGCCGTTGTAGTTGTCGGTGTCCGTGGCGAACATGATGTTCACGCGATCGACCCCGAGCCGCATCGCCAGAGCGTACATCCGGCAGACGTAGGCGGCTTGCAGGGCCGGCGGCACCGTCCTCGACGCGGGCATGCTGAACCGCCCGCCGTCTTCCTTCGACACCGGCCAGCCGACCTCGGTGTACCAGATCGGCGCGCCGCCCTTCTTGTGCTTGCTCAGCGCCTGGCAAATCTCGGCCAGGCTGCCCGCCGCGGAGTAGCTCCCCCACGAGCGAACGCAATCGGCCTCGGGCGGCGCCGAGTGAGAGTACGGATGCGTGGACAGCACGTCGAAGCTGCGGGGGACGTTGGCGTCCTTCGCCAGCACGCGCTGGATGAACCGCACGTCGCCCTTGCTGGAGCCGCCCGCGCCGAAACCGACGACGGTCACCCTCGGCCAGCCCTTCTTGACCGCCTCGAACGCAGCTGGCAGGACCTTGGCATACAGCGCTTCGCGTTCGGCCTCCATCTGTTTGCGAGGAGCGCCCCGGCGCGGCGGGACCATGTACTGGTAGTTCGGCTCGTTCCATATCTCAACGTGCCTGATCGGCCGCACCGGCACCTCGGGATGGTCCTTGAAGAACGTCCCGCCCGGACCGTAGCGGGTCAGGAACGCCTGCACGGCCTTGACGTAGTCGGCGATGAACGCGTCGTCGGACGGGTAATCCGGCCGCCGGCGCGCCTTGCCGCCGACGCGCAGGCCCAGCCCCATCATCACGTCCATTCCGTCTTCGGCCAGCATCGCCATCGTCTTGTCGTCCATCGGCCCACCGACACGCATCGCCCGCCAGCCGACCTTCTTGATGCTGTCGCGGTGGCGGCGGTATTCGCCGCACCACGTGTACAGCCCGTAGACGGGCAGCTCGGCGGCGGGTCGTTTGACGATGGCCGCGAGCGGCGGCAGCGGCTGCACCGTAAGCTTCCACTTGCCGGGAATGATGCTCGGCTGCGTCAGGCCGGTTCTCTTCGGCGGCGGCGCGGGGCGGGGCTTCTCCGGCGGCGGAGACGGCGCCTTGCCATCGAAGAAGCGCAGGATCACGTCGGCATATACGCCGTGACCGAACGCGCCCGGATGGTTGATCCAATTGTGCAACTGAGTGAACGGCGGGATGCCGCGCGACGCCAGGTTCATCCACTCGGTATAGACGTCGGCGACGGCCACGTTCTCCGTGGCGCCGATATCGAGGATGGCCTTGCGGTAGGCGCCCCAGCGTCGGTCCGCGCCGTTCTTCAGCCACGGGTTCATCTGCATGCCGACGACCAGCATCACCTCGGCCCCGCCGCCTTTGGCCTTGCGGACCAGGGCCAGCATGTCCTTCTTGAACTGCTCGGGCGGGTTCTTGGGGCCGCGGCCGATGGGGCCGGAGGCGTCGTTGGCGCCGAACGCCATCAAGACCAGGTCGGGCCCGGCAGGCAGGGCATCTTTGTCAAGGACGTTCAGACCGTACTTGGTCGTCGCGCCGCCTTTGTATGCCTCGATGGGCGTAACCTCGGCCCTGGCGAACCGCTTGCGGAGGCCGTGAATCACGCGCCCGCGATACGACTTGTCCTTCTCGGTGAACTTGATCTTCCGGTCCCACCACCGCCCGGCCTCGGCGCCCAGCGTGATGCTGTCGCCCATAAAGGCGATCCTGATGGCGCGGCCGGCGGCGAGGCCCCCGAACGTCCGCGCCACGCCGCCCTTGTTGATGGGCTGGACGGGGGGTGCTGGCTTGATCGGGAGGATTTCGTACTGCGTGATGGCGTAGTTGGTCGCCGGCTTGACTGCGGTGCGCTCGGCGTCGAAGTTGGGGTTGGCCGCCGCCGGCCAGGACGCGATGTAGATGCCGGCCAGCGGAGCCGCGCCTGCGTCGGCTTGCGGCAGCGCCGGACAGACCGTCGCGGAGTTGCCCTTCTTGACGGACACCTTCCCGGCCACGTCCACCTGGATCAGGTCAAGGCGCTGCATCGCGTAGCGGCCGGTGACCTTCACGCGATCGACGAAGCTCTTGCCGAGGCGGCCACTGAGGTTGGCGATCTGGCCCCAGTCGGCGTTGAACTTGTAGTCCGCGCCCATCTTGAAGACCTTCGCTCCGTCGACGGAGGTCACCTTGACGGAGTCCGGCACAAACGAACGGTACAGCCCGCCAAGAATGGGCACGCGATCCCGACAGTAGCGAGGGGACAGCGCGATGACGTTGACTTTGCCGTCCCTGCCCTTCCTCGGCCAGGGCTCCCAGGGATCGTACCATTTGGCGTGGTCGCGCGGGACCAGGGGGGCCTCGCCGCCTCTCTCGCGGACGGTGACGTCGCGCATCTGCGGCGGATCGAACTTGAGCACCATCCGCGCATAGCTGACCGTCTTCCCGCCGGGCAGGACGATCCGGCCAGCCTTGACGGTTACCGTCAGATCGGGCGGCGCGGCGGGGACGACGTCCGCCGCACGACAGACGGACACCGTCAGCGCGCACGCACAGGTCAGGGCGAGTGCACTCCGCATCGTGTCGCTCCTACTTGATCTTGTACAGATGAACGCCGTAGCCATCGAACGTGTCCGTGAACGAGCCGCCCTTCACGGCCACCTCGCGGTCCTCACCGAGCACGTCGGCCGTGGCGCCGCCGACGCCCTTGACCGTGAACGTCCCCGTCGTCGGCTCGTCGCGCATCGCCGCGGCGAACACGTAGGTCGCCCCGCCGTGTTTCTTCGTCATCGTCTTGACCGGCGTCGCCGCGTTCGAGCTCTTGACACTCACGGCGGCGGCGGCGACGGTCGGGCTGTTGATGACCGCCGCCAGCGAGTGAATCCGCTTGTTGAGCGCAGTGACCGCCTTGAGCATCTCGGCATCGTCCAGCAGCGCGTTGTCGTTGAACCGCGGCTTGAACTGGTGGACGAAGTAAACCAGCCCGCGGCTCCCGTGGATGATCGCCATCCAGACCTCCGAGCGGACCTGGGCCGGGGTGGGTTTCACCTTCACGTTGCTGATCCGCGTGCACTCGATACAGTTCCACACCGCCTTCTCATCCTTCGTCCACCGGCGCAGCCTCTCGACACCGCGGGGGACGTACCACAGCTTGCCGGCGATCTGCGGCTTGCGGTGGACGACCGGGTAGATGTCGAACGAGACGACGTCGCAGCCCTTGATGTACTCGGGATAGTCCTCGGGGTGGCGGCTGCGTACGCCGCGGCCGATGTAGCCGTCCCAGGCGACGGCCTGGCCCAGGTTCAGGACGACCGGGCGGGACGGGTCGCGCTGCTTGATGGTCTTGTAGTTCGCGATGATGTACTTCGGCGGGATGGGCGGGCCGTAAGTGCCCCACTTGGCGAGCGGCTTCTTTGGCAAGCCCGGCCAGGCCTCGGCGATCTGCTCAGCGGTCTTCCAGTGCCGTCCGATCCGCTGGGCGTTGTCCGGCTCGTCGCCGTGCATCCAGGCGACGATGAGCGGATCGTCCTTGTGCTTCAGGCCGACCGCGTTCTGCGAGCAGATGACCGGCATCTTCGCCGCCTTGAGCGTCGCGAGTTGCTGCTCGGTCGGGCCTTTCCACAGGCCGATGTACAGGTTAATGCCCGCCGCCTTGTAGCGCGTGGCGTACTTGGGCTGCTGCAGCCAGACGGCGATGGGAAAGTAGTCGGCGCTCTTGCTCGGGCCGAGCTTCCACTCGGCGTAGGGAGTCGCCAGCAGATCTCGTGGGGTCTCGTCCGCCGCCAGCACACAGCCGGCGCCACCCAGCAGGATCAACAGACAAGTCGCGGCTGATTGCATCTGGGTCCCTCCTTTACTCGCCGGTGAACACGATGCCGGGCTTGGCGGACCGGAGCGTCTTGCCGCCCGCCGCCAGCCCGGTGCCGCCGATCATCCCGAGCCGCAGCACCTTGCCCGCCTCGTCCAGGCGGACCACCGAGACCAGAGCGTCCGTCTTTCCGCCCTGGAACGCCGATGGCAGGGCCGGCACCCCGTCCTTCTGCGAATCGAAACGGACGACGATGATGTCCGTGCCGCCGTCGCTGCGGGTCACCTTCAGACCGCAAGCGCGGACCGGGCCGTGCACCTCGATCCGCTCCACCGCCTTGACCGCGTCGGACTTCATGTACGGATCGATGACGGCGGCGAAGACGGCCTCCTTGCCCGTGCGGCGGATGATCGCCTGCTGCCGGTCGCCGGGCACGAGACCGGTATAGACCGCGCTGCCCTTCTCGCCGAGGACGATGACCTTGACCTCGTTGGCCGGGCCGCCGCGCCGGGCGTCGGTGGCCTTAGCGTCCGGGTTGGGCTTGGCGGCTTCGCGGCGCCAGACGCCGGTCCAACTGTCGCCCATCTTCTTCGGCGCGGTGACGCGGATGTGCTTGTAGCCGCGCTGCGTGGGCAACCCCATCGGCTTGAGCGCCGCGGGCTTGACACCGTTCAACGCGTCGAGCGCACCGCGAAAACAAAGGGGATAGTCGTAGGTGTGCTTGGCCGGGCCCCACGCGCGGAACACGTCCACAATATACCCGGGCATCTGGGCGACGGTGCGGTCGAGGACAACGCCGGCGAACGCGCCCGCCGCCTGGCCTCGCATCGCCTTGATCTCGCCCGCATCGCAGAAGGCGAGCAGCTTGCCGGTGGTCGGCGTCTGCGCGTGCTGGTCGACGCTGAGGGTCCAGTGCGCGATCGACGGCCGCGTCCAATCGGCGTGGCGCCGGTCTTCGTAGCGGAAGGACTGCGGTTCGCCGGCCAGCTCGTCGCCGTCGGCGAAGAGAATCAGGTTCAATTTGTCCGGGTGCCCGTGGCCGCCGCCGTGCGGGCCGTAGTCCATCAGCAGGTACGTGTCGCCTCCGTCCTTGCCGCGCAGGATGGCGTATCCGAGCTTGTCGAAGACGAGGCTACTGAGCCCGGCCATCGGGCGCTCGGGCAGCTTGCCGTAGACGACCGTGGGGAAGTAACACGCCGCCGACTGGAAGACCTGCCGCGGCGCGGCGTTCACGATAGAGCCGTAGTTGGGGTCGCCGTAGCGCAGGTAGGCGAAGTCGTAGGCCATCGCGGTCCACGACGCGCCGATGGACGCCCGGCCCGAGTCGTTGATGCCGGGCGCCGTGCCGTCGGGATAGGCGTACTTCATCGGCGAGTCGAACAGGTTCTTGAACACGCATTGCTTCATGCCGTAGAGGTCGATGCCCTTGCGGGCCAGCGCCTCGAGGCAGCCGACCAGCGCCTGCCGGCCAAACAGGTGGTAGCCGATGGCGCCCTCGCCCCACATGCCGTCGTCGCCGATGCCGTTGACCAGGTTGTAGCGGGTGTTGGCGGCGCCGAGGTCGATCCAGTCCTGATCGCCCATCACGGTGCCGCCCTGGATGTAGGCGGCGTTGTAGAAGTTGGTCCAGTTGCCCACAACCGACCGCGTTCGCTTGGGGATCGTTGTGCGCCAGTCCGGGTCGCGCCGATCCCGCGCGGCGGCGTCGGCCTTGGCCGGCCGCTTGCGGTTGATGAAGCGGATGGCGTGGCGGATGAGGTCCGTCTCGATGAGCTTGCGGTCGGCGGCCGTCATGCACTCAGCGTGGTAGACGAGGTCGTAGCTCTGGATGAGCGGGATCAGCCACATCGCCTCGCTGAGGCGCTGGGCCATCACCTTTGAGGTGTCGCTGCCGTGTACGCCCTTGTGCTCCTTGTAGTCGTTGGGATAGAGCTTCGCGTAGCCGACCAGGATTTCGCGGGCCGTGCGGGCGTACTTCTCGTTGTCGGTAAGCTGGTAGGCCCAGCCGAGCCAACCGGCCATCTTGCTCGTCAGGTCGTGGGCGCGGGCCTGCGCGTCGCCGCGGTCCTTCATCTGCGCGGGTACCTTGGGATCGGGAAGGACGATTTTCTTCGCCGCCCACGTGTCGCAGCCCGCGATCATCTTGTCCATCATCTGTTTCGCGCGTGGGTCCTTCTTGATCTCCTCGCGCATCTTGAGGATCTCGGCGCGGGTGAGATAGATCCCCGGGTGCTCTCCCAGCGGGATCTTCGCCGGCATCTGTACCTTGATGGCGGAGTAGTCATTCCTCGGCGAAGCGCCCCGGATGTACACGGGGGCCTTTGGGTCGTAGTCGGGCACCACGAGGTACCTGCCCAGGTCGGCGGTCGTGATGACTTCAATCTCGCCGATGCCGCCCCAGGTGATCCGCTTGCCCTTGGACGTGAGGCCACCGGGATGGTTGCTCAGCACCGTCACCTCGACCCACGCGATGTCCTTGCCGACGGGGACCCGCTGCCGCGGACGCGGGTACTGGCCGCGCTTCGTCTTCTCCGCGGTCAGCGTCTTCTTGATGACCGTGCCGTCGGACAGCTTGATCTCGACGTCCTTGGGCGTCTCCTCGATGGCGTAGTCCGAACGGATGAAGTTGATCTCGCTGACCGGCAGCTTGCCGACCAGCTCGATGCGGAAGCGGATGGGGACACCCCAGGTAACGCAGCGCGAGTGGACGTTGCCGTCGGCGGACTGCTGCGCCATGGCCCGCCGGTCCATCCCCGTCTTGGGCCCGATGAGATCGACGCTGACGCGCCCGCCCTTGTCCTGGCGGGCGGCGTTGTGCACCTGGATCTGCGCCTCGAGCTTGCGGTAGTTCACTCGGGGCGGCTTCCTCCCGGCCGCCAGAC
>Ga0315553_10004726_pt1 | contig 10206 bp, 6 predicted proteins | sample SalMarSW160140MG_FD_203099 | JGI IMG/M metagenome (GOLD analysis project Ga0315553, IMG submission 203099) | Salt marsh sediment microbial communities from the Plum Island Ecosystem LTER, Massachusetts, United States - Salt Marsh Sediment SW1601-40 ... | reverse complement strand
CGGAGTCCCATCGCCCGCACAAGGAGGAATATCGTATGGCAAAAATAAGCGTTCTCTGGGTGCTGAAAACACTCAATCTAATCGCTTTCCTGGCCACTGTCGGGGTAAACGCTCTGGCCAACGCACTTCCGATCAACGGCAAGACAACCGGGGAGCTCTCCGATCTCTATCCGAACCTGTTCGTCCCCGCCGGAATGACCTTCTCGATCTGGGGGCTGATCTACCTTCTCCTGGCAATCTTCGCGGTATACCAGATCGCGACGCCGAACCGAAACGCCGCCGGATTTCTGGAAAGAATCGGTCCACTGTTCATCGTGGCTTCCGCGGCAAATATCGGCTGGATCTTTCTATGGCACTACCAGCGGGTCTCGTCTTCCTTTGTTGTGATGCTGATCCTCTTAGGAACTCTTCTGGCCATCTACCTTCGCCTCGGCATAGGATTACATGCAGATTCCTGGAGGGAGAAGCTCCTCGTCCACCTTCCCTTCAGCATATACCTGGGCTGGATCACCGTGGCTACGATCGCCAATCTCACCGCTGTGCTCGTTCACATCGGCTGGAATCGCTTCGGCGCCTCGGAGGAGCTCTGGACCGTTGTTGTTCTGGTCGTCGCTGCACTGATCACCCTGGCCGTGCTGTTCACCCGCAACGACCTGTTCTACGCACTGGTGATACTGTGGGCTTTTCTCGGAATCCTACTCAAGCGGCTTGCCGTCGATTCTCCGCCCAGCCGGGCGATCCTGATTACCCTGTGGATCGCCATGGCCGTCGTAGGCCTTGGTCTGCTCCTCCGCATTCCCCGTTGGCTGCGTACCTGAACGGTCCGCCGTATCCCCGGACTATACAGGCCCAACCTGGACGGCTACCGAGTGAGTCCGGGAACTCTGGCTGGGTTCCGTCGGGACTGTCGAGGTGAGGATATTCTCCGCACCGGCGATATCCACGCCGTCCTCTCCGATCCGCGGCCACATTCCCGCCAGCAGGCATACTACACCGGGCATAATGTCCCCCGTGATATGGACTAAGATTCGCACCTTTCCCTGGGGGCTCTCGACCTCCACCTGCTGGCCGTCAGCAATCCTCCGAGCCGCTGCATCCGTCGGGTTCATCCACAACCGCTGTTCCTCCCGTTCCACAAACCAGGGATCGTTGGCGTACTGGGAGTTGATCCGGTAGCGGGCGTGGGGAGTGATCAGATACAGCGGATGCTCGGCGGTGGACTGAAAGCCCCGCCAAGAGGCAAAGGCGGGAAAGCCGAAGCGGGCGTAGATTTCCGAAGCGATTTCGATTTTTCCCGATGGGGTATCCAGGGGATGAGCCTTCGGATCGGAGGTAAACTCCGACAGGCCGCAGCGCTCCTGTTCGGCACCGACATAGATCCCGGTGCGGCGGAACTCTTCCGCATCTGGAACCTCTGAGTTGGAGAGGAAGTGGTCGATCCACTGATCGGCGCTCCTGCCTTGGGAGAAATCCTCTCCAAAGCCCAGCTTGTCGGCAAGATCGCAAAAGATGTCGTAGTCGTTTCTCGATTCTCCCATCGGTTCGATCACCTTGTTTGAGTACAGCAGATGATTGGTCTCCGGAAAAACGATATCCTCCCGTTCCAGGAAAGTGGTCACCGGAAGCACCACATCGCAATAACAGGCCGTGGGAGTCAGAAAATAGTCATGGCAAACCGCCAGCTTCACGCTTTCAAAAGCTAGGATGTTCTTGTGAACATCACTTCCCGTGCTGATGTAGTTTCCTCCGACGTTGTAGATCCCTTTGATATCCGTCGGGTGCCCCCCTGCTCCGCCCTCCAGGACCGCATCGGGCCAACGGTACACGGGAATTCCAGGTGGGGTCGGATGCGGCGGCAAGGGAAGGCGGCCACAACGGGGTCCGGGAAGACGACCCCAGATGTTTCCCCCGGATGATCCGCCGAGAACGCCGATATTGCCCGTTGCTGTCTGCAGGGCGACAGACATCCGGATCGCCTCCTCCCCGCCGATGGTTCTCTGGATGGAAAGCCCTGGTATCAAAGCAGCGGGTCTGCTCCTGCCGTACTGAAGCGCTAATTGAACGATGGTCCGCTGCGGAGTGGTGCAGATCTTCTCCGCCCAAGATGGTGTCTTGGGCTGCCCGTCATCTTCCCCGAGTATGTAGCGCTCCAGGGCATCAAATCCAACGCTCGCCCGCTGGATAAATGTCCGGTCTACCAGCTTTTCGGAAAGCAGCACGTGCAGGACCGCCGCCATGAGCGCCGTGTCGCTTCCTGGGCGCACGGGTATCCATTGGTCACAGAGACGTTGTACCGTGCGGGATCGCCTGGGATCAACAGCGATCACGGGGACGCCTCTGCTTTTCTGTTCACGGATGCGACTTACCAGATCGCAGCCAAAACGGGTATCTACGACGTTGGCGCCCCAGAGCAGGATCAGACGGGAGTGGCGTAGAGTAGCGGCATCGATTCCGGTGCGTCGGGTGTACCCCGGACCAAACAGATAGGGAGCCACAAAACTCTCGGCACCGGAACTGTAGCTTCCTGTGATATCTGTATAGCCGCCGAACTGGGAGAGGAAGCGCCGAGCCAGGAGCTCCGTGTTGTGCAGAGCTCCCCGGCAGGATCCGGAACCTCCCAGCCGTATAACCGATTCCGGTCCCCAGGCATCGCGGATCTGTTCGAGCCGGGCGCTGAGGACCCGCAGAGCTTCGTCCCAGCCGACCTCACGAAACTGCCCCGAACCACGGGGACCGCTTCGGACTAGAGGGGCCTTCAAACGCTGCGGATGATACACCGCCCGGGTCATCTGGTAACCCCGAACACAGCCCCTCATGTGGGGCGGACGTAGGGGATTATCCCGGATTCGCAGCAGCCGCCCGTCTTCGACCTCGGCAAGCAGAGGACAGCCGGCACCGCAGTCTTTGTTGCAGGAAACGGGCAGGTGGAGAGGGTCATTCACGATTAGATTCCGTCAAAAAATGATATCGAAGGCCATGAGGAGCCACATCCCCACGCCGATACCCAGACCGAGCAGATAGCCGGCGAGCACATCGTAGAGATAGTGTACACCGAGAATAACGCGGGACAGTCCAACCAAGAGGGTCCAGAGAAGCAAAGCTACACCGATCAACGGCCATCCCCCCGCCATGACGACCGTCGTCATGGTTATGGTCCGGGATGCGTGCCCCGAGGGAAAGGAGTGGGGATCGGTTTTTCTGTAGAAAGCGCCCCACTCCCCCGCCGGTCTGCGCCTGCGAAAGGCGAACTTTAGGAAAGAGGTGACCAGAACGGAAAGAACATACCCTACGAAGATGGGAATGACGATACTATGCCAGGAAAAACCGTGCCGCCACCACAGGGCAAACAGACAGGGAATGATCACAGCGGAATCGGCGGAATGGGCAATTACCGCCAGGACGGTACGGCTGCCGGAACCGGTGGCAAGCTCCTGAAGGCGGTGACTGACAGTGTTGTCGAAACGTTTGAATGATCGAAGGCTCACGTGCTTGAGTATACTCGATCCTCTGTGCTCAGAGCAACGAAGCAACAATTCGGTCGGGCCGGAGCGGCGGGATGCTCTTTACAGCCTCGGGCCAATCATTCGTTGTGCTCTAGTCCTTGAGGGACATGGGGTTGCAGAGATTGTCGTCACAGTCGGCAACACGGCCGCAGTTGAAGCAGATGTACTGCGGTTTTTGCGTCAGTTCTTTGATTTTGTCAAATTGGTCATTGCTGGCAAGAACACACAGATGTCCCTGATGATCGCCCTTGCACTCTACCTTTTTCATTGTGACCCTACTATTCCCGTTTCTCCCGAGAAATTCAACCCCCGGAACCGCCGGAACGTTCAACCGTTCGTCTCGGTTCAGTAGCCGGCCCGTAGTACCAGCCCCTTGTACTCCTCGACAAAACCGTACTCCAGAAAGATCCTCTTGTAGGGACTTCCCCGGGCCGCCGATCCGTTGATCGTCTCGGTCCGTACACCCTTGCTGGGCGCAACATCCCGGCTGAGAAGATCCCCGAACACACGGAGATAACGGGGAATAGAAGGATCTTGAGGAGGTACGCGGACTTCTATCTCCTTTCCCCGTCCTTTGGAGACCACAACCAGCCTGCCGCCGTGATATACAAGGTGATTGGAAGCCAGCCGGGCCGGCAGCCCGTCCATCTCCAGGCCCAGCCCGCAGGGAGAGACGGGATCCAGAGCACAAACCCAGAAGATCTCTTCCTGCTGGAGTTCTGTTTCCAAAGAGCGAAGAGCCCGGTGACTGATGAACTGCAGACCCGGAATACCCTCGAAGAAATACCCACTCAATATTTCTCCGGACAGTTCCATGATCCTCAACGTTCGAAACAGCCGTGGCCATTGGAGTGGCGGCAGCTCCCGGGATAGTATTTCTCTGAACAAGATTCCATAACGCTGCAGAAGCTGACGCACCCGATCCCGGGCCAATTCCTCCTCTTCCAGAGGGTCTGCTTCAACCGCAGCTTCGATCCCGTACCAGCTTCCGGAGGAGGGATGGGATGCCCGCCAGCGGTCATAGCTTTTCCTACCGCTCCGACCTCTCGCCTTGTTCCTGTCGGTCGAATCGGGCAGACCGCGGAATCCTCCAGCCGCAGCCTTTCTCAACACCCCGAAGGTGTCCGCCGACAGCCTGCCTCTCCAAACAAGTTTCCAGATTGTCTGGGTCGTGCCGGCAGGACTCCTGCCTGAGTGATCCACCAGGTCCCAAAAGGTGAATTTCCCTTTTGGGGAGGGAAGCAGTGTGGAGAGATCTTCCCTCCCCTCCGAACCATCCGACCCGAGAAAGAGCTCCAGATCCGAAGAAAAGCAGAAACTGATTCTCTGCTTTCCGCAGCCGAACCACTGCAGCTCGCTGCTCCGCAGGAGTGCATCCAGCCAGGAGCAGAAGTAGGGCTTCAGCCGGGCGGGAAACAGCTCCTCTTCCCAAAGGCGAACCGGAGCGGGAAAGCCGAACAATTGTTCCAGAACCCGCCGTAGATCTTCCGGAGTACTTCTCTGCCTGCTTCGGGCTTTCCCTACCAGCCCCTGATGAACAGCCAGAAAGAGGGGCAGATGATCCAGGCTCAGAGCCTTAAAGGAGGCTCGCCCGCCTTTGCGGGTCAGGCGAAGCAGAATCTCCAGATTTTCCGCATCGCAAACCTGAGCTTCCGTGGCGTTGCGGGTCAGATGATCGACAACCAGACTCCCACTTTCCACGGATGCGTCGAGTACAGCCTCGAGACGAGGGGTCTTCAAGCCTAGACAGCGACTGATCCAAGCCAAAGGAACGGGCCCGTAGAAACGCAGCCACTCCCCGACCAGCGAGGATAGAAGGGGGAGCAGTTCTTCCGTTTCGACCCCTCTGTTGTCGAGATTATCGCGAACCCAGGCAAAGGAACCCCTGTTGAAGCGCTGATCATCCACTTCCACCGCTTCGATCAGTTCGGTGCTCTTTCGGCCGGTTCCTCGGTTGAACGCCCTCAAGATTCTTGGCATCAGCTCGAGGGCCGATACCACCCAGCACTCGGCTCCGGGTAAACGGTATCGGATCAGCTTCTCTGCCAGCATCCCTTCGATATCCTCCGTCTCGAGCCGGTGATCCCGCTTCACCGCATCGAGCAGCTCGAGCCACTCCGGATCCGCGAGGATCAACCGTTCCTTTACCCAGTCGAGGAGCTCTTCCGCCGGTGCCGGAGCGTATCCCGGGGCGGTGCGCTGCAGCTTGAGCTGAAGCTCCGCAGCGGGCTCGGCTGCGATTCGGGGCCGGAGGCGGGAGGAATAGAGGATCTGCCGAATTACATCGCCCTGTTGTGCCGATGCTCCGGCTCCGGGCAAGGCATCACTTTCATACATATGCTGATTGGTCTGGATCCAGCTGATGTTGTCGGCAAAAGGAGAGGGAAAATCGGTATGGACTTCACTGCGACGGATCTGTCCTTGAGCCAGCTCAGAAAGGACGATCTTGAGAGAGGCCAGATCGAACTCGTCCTGCAGGCAACTTCGCCAGGTTTCGAGGAGAATGGGAAACTCCGGATAGCCCGCCACCCCTTCGAGTAACTTTTTGGAGCGCATGCGGGTCAACCAGAGGGGGATCCGCCTGCCAAGATTCGATCGGGGAATAATCAGGGCCCGCCCGGCGTTCTCCCGGAAACGGGCACCGAAGAAACCACTGCCCTCCAGGCTGTCCCTCAGCAGTGCCTCGACCGCCTCCGTCCGAACGAGAGAGAGAAGCTCATCAGCGGAAAAGCTTTCGGGCTCCGAGGGGATAATCAGAAGACAATCATCATCGGCGAGCACCTCCACACGGCTCTTCCGGTGCGCCTTCCCCCAGGCAGCCTCAAGGATCAGGGAGAGGGGAAAATTGACCCGAGCCCCCCAGAGCGTGTGGAGGATCACCCGCTGGAGTGCAGCCAGGGTAAGCGGTCCTTTCACGTGCTCGATGAGCAGATGATGGCGGTGTGGCAGCTCCCCGGAGGTCGCCGCCTTCTGTCGTTTGAGAAAAGCGATCAGGGCTTCCGCGGAAGGTTCGTCCAGGAAGTATTCGTTCACGAGGGAATCAACCATTTCCGGGTGTCCCAGCCTGTCGTTCCACAGCTCCAGAAACTGACCGACCTTTTCGCTGTAGTGGAAATCCCGGCCTGCCTTTTCAGCCCGCCAAAAGGGGGTGATGGAAATCGGCCCATTCCAGGGGATTACTTCGACATTTTTTGAGTCGATGCGGACGATCTTCCAGCTCTGCGTTCCGAGATTGAAGGTGTCGCCGACTTTCCGCTCCCATACAAACTCTTCATCGAGCTCTCCGATTTTTGCGGCATTTTGCTGGATACGCAGATCGTAGTATCCTCGATCGGGTATCGTTCCTCCCGACCGATAAACCAAAAACCTCGCTCCCCGACGGGCTTGAACGGTGTTCTCCAGCTTGTCCAATGACAGTCTGGGTTTGAGCTCCCGTAGGTATTGATCGGCATAGCGACCGGCCAACATCTCTACGACCAGATCAAAGTGTTTCCGTGGAAGATCGTGATAGGGGCTGCTTGTTCGTACCGTTTCGTACAGCTCATCGACATTCCAAGCCCGTACTCCCGTCATGGAAAGAATGATTTGGGCCAGTAGATCCAGAGGACCCTCCACAGGGTGTATCTCCTCGATATCCTGCTCGGCAAGGCAACGAGCCATCAAACCGGCATTCAGGAGGTCTCTGCCATGGGTAGGATAAAGCCGGCCGCGGCTCACCTGTCCGACCCCATGTCCGGCCCGGCCGATACGCTGCAAGGTTGAGGAGACGGAAAAAGGGGTTTGAACGAGAAGCACTTCGTCGAGCTCTCCGATATCGATACCCAGCTCCAGAGAACTGGTGGCTACGATGGCAGAGAGCTCTCCGGCTTTGAGCCTCTGTTCCACCACCAGGCGGATCTCTTTGGACAGGGATCCGTGGTGGGCATAGGCGAGTTGGATATCCTCCTCTTCGTTGATCATACGGGCCAGTTTTTCCGCATGCCTTCGAGTATTGGTAAAGATGAGGGTCGAACGGTTTTTTCGGATTCTGCTCTTGATCTCTTGTACCAGATCGTACCAAAATGCTTCGCTGGCTGAGGTGGCCGGGGACAACATACCCTGTGATGACACCTCCCGGCTGCTTGATTCAGCCACCCGGGACTTTGGTTGTAATGCACCCCGATCAGTCCCCCCAGGGGTGTGAACCCGCAGATCGAGCTTTTTAGCATAATTGGATTTCAGGATCGTCACCGCCCGTCTTCGGTATACCGGCTCGCTCTGAACGAGCGCAGCCTCCGGCCCGCGGTCCAGAGTGTAGCCACCGATCCATTCGGCAATCCGTTCCAATGGCCTGACCGTTGCCGAGAGGGCTAGCCGCTGGAACTCCCCCGAGAGGAGAACCAGACGCTCCACAGCGGTGATGAGATGGGTCCCTCGCTTGTCTGCGGCGATTGCGTGAATTTCATCGAGGATCACGGTTTCTAACGATCCCAGGTTTTCCCGGGCTCTCGGAGAGCTGACCAAAAGATTCAGGCTTTCCGGGGTTGTGATCAAAATTTCCGGTGGACGACGAAGCATCTGTTGCCGTTCCCGGCTCGGGGTGTCCCCACTGCGGGTCATGATCCGGATTTCCGGACAAACGATCCCCTCTGTAGAAAACTTCTCCCGGATCTCCCGAAGCGGATGCACCAGATTGCGGCGGATGTCGTTGTTAAGCGCTTTCAAAGGGGAGATGTACAGAACCCGGGTACTGCCCCGGGACCAGGCATCCGTAACCAGTTGATTGATCGCCCAGAGAAAGGCACAGAGGGTCTTCCCGCTTCCGGTAGGAGCGGTAAGAAGTACGTGCCCGCCGGAGGCGATGTACGGCCAGGAACGGATCTGGATGTCTGTAGGAGCAGCGTAGGTCTGTTGGAACCAGCGGCGGATCGTCGGGTGAAAGAGGCTGAGAGCCTGGTCAGCAGTTTTCGACAGATTCATGACAGTTTGTCCCAGGAAACCAGGTGGCTCCGCGCGAGAACGATCGGCTCCCATACCGACGCTTCCCTGATCTCTCTATCCAGAACGACGGGACGGAGATTCTTTTCGATATACACCAGATCGGGCAGTTCGGGCATAATACAGGGGATATACTATATCGATTCCTTTGCTGTTGGGTAGTTGGGCGTGCACCGGCAGAGGAGGTTTCCGCGGCTGCTGCTTTTTGCTCGCATCAGGTGGGAGCTCCGATCTCGACTTCTTCGAGAGAACATGAAAAATCATGTATTAATTGATAAAACATTCACGAAGAATTTGTTTGACCTCCCAATGAATCTACTTTAGAATTGATTTATTGAGAATCGGTTTTCTTCGTGAAAACCCATATTTGTGCTTCCGGTGATTGCCGACGATGAAGGAATCGCCTGTACTGCTTTATCTTATATGTGCCACCATCCCTTCACCACCGACAAGAGGTGCAGCCTGCAGAGTGCTATTGCATCTCGCCCTTGATCGCTGATCTCGAGGTTTTCAGCGAACCAACCATTCTCAAATAATAACCCGAAGGAGGTTTTATCATGACGATGGAAAAACGTCTCTTTACCATCGTGCTCGCTCTCGTTCTGCTCTTCGGCGTAACCAGCCTGTGGGCCAAGGGCGGGCAGGAATCGGCCGCAAAAGCCAAGGTCATCAAGGTCGGCTACACTGCTCCGTTCACCGGCTCAGCCGCCGAGTTCGGAACCAACGGCTGGCGGGGTGTGCAGCTCGCTTTAGAGGACATCAACAAGACCGGAGTCAAAGTTGGTGGGGAGACCTACAAAATCGAGATCGTCCGGTACGACAGCCGCTGCGAACCTACGGAAGCGGTGGCCAACCTGCGCAAGATGGCTATGGAGGACAAGGTGGTGGCCTTTATCGGAGACCACTGCAGCTCCTGCTGCATGGGAATCGCTCCCCTGGCGGATGAGTTCAAGATTCCCGGCATCACCATCGAGTGTGCCGCCAACGCGGTTACCAGCCCGGGCTACGATTTCTTCTTCCGGATGCGCCCCAGCATGGGTCTGATGGCCCCTCTGCTCAGCCCTAAGATCATCAAACTGTACAATCCTAAAACCATGGGCTTCCTGGCTGTTAACGATGACTACGGACGTTCCTTCTCCGAGATGTTCAAAGAGGAGATGGGCGGTAAAGGGATTAAAAACGTCAGCGAGCAGTACTTCGAGAGAGGAACCACCGACTACATGTCCCTGCTCGGAAAGATCCGCAACGCCAAACCGGACGTCGTCTTCTACGTAGGCACCGCCGCCGAAGGAGCCATGATCCTCCGGCAGGCCAAGGAGCTGGGGATCACCCCGGGAATCAAGTTCGTCGGCTCTGAAGAGATGAGCGAGAAGGAGATCCTCGAGCTGGCAGGAGAAGACGCCGTCGACGGCACCTACTCGGTCGCGCTCTGGGGAAGCGTTCCTGCGGACTTCGAGAAACGCGTAAAGGACAAGTTCAACGCTCCCATGCACTACGCCATACTCTTCGGCTACGACGCCATTACCGTGGTGGCCAAAGCGATCGAGAAAGCCAATTCCCTCGATTCTGTGAAGATACGGGATGCGATCAAGCAGACTGACTGGGAAGGTCTGGAGGGCCATATCAAGTTCGAGGATTTCGGACAGTACAAGAACCAGGGACGCTACGAGCCGGCGTTCATCAAATGGGAGGGTAGTGACCGCATCGCCCAGTAGGATTCCCGCAG
>Ga0315553_10004725_pt1 | contig 10210 bp, 11 predicted proteins | sample SalMarSW160140MG_FD_203099 | JGI IMG/M metagenome (GOLD analysis project Ga0315553, IMG submission 203099) | Salt marsh sediment microbial communities from the Plum Island Ecosystem LTER, Massachusetts, United States - Salt Marsh Sediment SW1601-40 ... | reverse complement strand
CATAATATGATCATATTATAGAATCAGGTATCTAAGATTTTGTTTTTGATTTAGAGGTTCCAACTTTGGTTATTACCTGAAAATGTGGCGATCTCTTCGCTAGAGTAGAGCATGGTCGTCCATATTTATGCCCTCACCTTTTGGCTTTGCCGGATAAATTTTGTTATTCGGAAATTCTATTGGTTCCATTCCAACTTGATATTCCCTTATTATCTCGTGCAATATAGGTGAAGCTATCCGGGCCATTATATCAGGCTGTCAGGGTGTACCTAACAACATATTTTTCATACATCCGTGTGCAAAAAATCAAGTTATTTGTGTCTAAAACTAAATTTCTATACTGATTAAATACTGAGCACATACTTTCTTGACCTGTTTGATCGATTTGATCGGAAACCAAAAATGTTGAAAATGTCTTCATCCGGTTTCTACCCCAATATGTCACGATCCGAGCCATTCCGAAATACCTTATTCTTAAGTTCTCACTTCATCCTGTTACTTGGTTGAGGTGCCTGGTTTTATGAGCTGGCTATTGCAGACTGTCAGGCAATACGACCAACTATGTAGTATCAGTCAAAAGTAATAAGCATTGGATTACTTAATCCTACTGTAATATGTTACGAAAGTATGAAGCACTTGATTGTTTACCTTTTTGATAGCCTAGGTCCGAATCTCTTCATCAGTTCTAGAACGAATCTCTTCATCGCCGTTAAACCTTATTCCTTCAAATATGCATTGATGTATTCCTCTATGGCTTCACGCAATTCTGGAAAGTTTATGCTATATACCAGCAAAACTTTTGTTCTTGAGAAAAGATAATATACAGTAGATCGTCCTGTTACTATTATAGTTCTACGAAGGTTCAAATGGGCGACTGGACATATTCAAAGGACTTGGTACCAATACGTTCTGTTAGAGAATTACTGTCGCCAAAAGTCGTAAAACCAAATCTCAGTTTATTCAGGTCAGTATACGACCTCTGCATCTAATGATATACTATGTTACTACTTTATATTGTCTGTTACCTTATTAGACATATAGCGTGATAGATCTATCTTATCTTCTCCAGGTATATGTGCTATTTCAAATCGTTCTTTGTTTTTAAGAAGACTAACTGTAGCATCGATACCCAATTTTGTGGTCAATAAGTTAACCTGATCGCTAGAAGGATCCAAACTGGAACCCTTTGCATTAGGAATTATTAGGAGCCCTTTGTCAGCTTGACATCGTGTAGAGATAGCATATTCGACTGCAACTGCGTCAGTAGGATCGATGTCATCATCAACAACTATAGCTATCTTTAATGATGGATGATTTGTGAACGCGGCCAACAGTGCATTCTTGGATTCGCCTTCTAGCCGTTTATGAATTTGTATTATTGCGGTTAACCAATTACTACCTCCATCTGATAAGTGAACTGTCTTAGTAGAAGCAACAACATTTTTTACTCCTTCATATAATTTTGCTTCCACTGGAAGTCCCATTAATAATCGATGCTCAGAAAATCCCGGTAGAATATCTTGAAAGAAAGCATTATTTCTAAATTTAATTCTATCAAGTTCGAATATGGGCTGTTGTCGCTTTATGTCATATGTTTTGAGCATTTCGACCATCCATTCCTCTGCAGTTTTGTCTTTAAGAATTCTGCCTTCGAGAATAATTTCGGAGAAGGTAGGAACATATAGACCTGAATAGTCGCTTTTACTTAATGAAAGCTCTCCTTTAAGCAGGGAATTCGCTAAGATCATTTCATCAAAACCATATGCAGCTTGGTACGCTGAGGCTATACTAATTGCAGGATGAACACCAACTACAATCGTAACTTTTAAGTCCTCTCCATGTTCTTTGGCAAAGGAATAGCACTTATGAAGATGGCGCCCCTCTACCATTCTTATTACCATATGATTACGATCTAATCTAAGGAAACGATGAATTGACGAGTTTTGGTTTTCTCTTTCTTGATCTTTTGCGTAGACTATTGAAGATGTTATATAATGACCTGCATCTTTTTCAAAATGCATTATGATAGGTAGATCATACAAGTCTGTTGAAGAATTATCACGAAATGGAGGTTCATCTTCAATAGTCTTTTTATAAGAAGAATTTGACATTGATTCTAGAATATGAGAATGAATCATTGTAGGCTCGTCAGTCCCAATAGCTAATGAAAACCTCTTCCTAGTACCCAAGATATTAGTGACGACACTCATTCCGCTTCCTTCTACATGTTCAAACAATATGGCTTGTTTTCGATCGAGCTTCTGTGATATGGCTGCCAGCTCAAACTTTGGACTAACTTGTTTATCGATTGTAAGAAGATCATTATGCTGTTGTAGCAAGTGTAGAAATTCATGAAGGTCGGATTTACTATATCTATGAGAGTTAGATTCGCTGATCTTATTTGTCATGTTTTTTGTATTCTAATATCATCTTTGGTTAATATAATATGAGGTAGAATACTACATTTGAACAACGCCGGCTGGCATGCTCCATGAACTAAGCACTCACAAAAACCAAGCAAGCATGAAGAGGGGGGGATAATTACGGAGGGAGGTCGTATTGGTATCTTACATACCATTGGCTGAATACCCCACACTTAATCCTATTTTAGTCATATACTTGCAATAAAAAGACTTATGCAAGGCTAGGCTTGTTATTGCAGACGGAGAAAGAACCAAGTACAATTGATTCTGAAGGGGTTACTTCTATCATTACTACTACGTATTAACACAAATAATTTCAAAGTCTCCAATTTCTGATATTACCATAGTATTATCTCCAAACCATTGATAAGTAATGACATCGTTATAGTATGTCAGAAAAAACATGGGTAAGTGGAAATGCCTGTGGTGTTCTAAAGTGTTGGAAGGAGAATCCTTTATGGACCTAGTTGAGGCTTCCATGAAGGAGGAAGGCGGACAACACGTACACGGCTGGGAGAATATAACTTTGGTCGAGGAAAAGCCAGTCGCTGTGTTAAAGAATAAACTCGTAACAGTTTAGTTTTCCCTTATTTTATTGTCTTCTGAGTCATGATTTCATCTTCCCACTTCTTATAGGCGCTGGATAATTATTAGTTTAGTAGATCCTTGTCATTAACAATTAAAAATACACAAGACATCTCTGACTTGATTATGCCTCGTTAAGCAAGTACAATTGCCCATGGGTTTTGTAAAAGATATTCTTTTGGCCACGGCGTCCATAAATTGCTTGAATCAGTTGATATAGATAAACCACAATTGGTGACAACATAGAATTCACCAGGAGCCTTGTGGTTGGAAACAACTAGCATAGTTATAAGCCCAATTGAAACAGACCTCCCTTTCTTGCCCCTTTCACTCTTTCTATATACTAATGATTCACCATTTTTATTTTCATTCTTATAGCAGCTTATATAATAACGACCTCGGGATTACCGGAATCAACTGCAGGTCCTCCAAGGTACCTATGTCTCATCAAAAACGTCATCATAATGTCACTTAGCTCTGTACAATTACACAGAACTACCTTAGACTAATCATCCCATTTAGATCGATGCTTTGTTATGACTTCTCAGCTGAGTACTCCAAGAAAAGTCCTTGTAAATCTTCTCTTGGCTATATGAAAAGCTTTCATACCCCTAGGCGTAAGGCTATATGTTATGGTTTTGCCTACCTTCTCTTCCTCACGCAAGAACCCCGCATACTTAAGACTCTTAAGAGCAGGATAAATCGTTCCTGGACTTGGCTTGTCGCCTCTTCGTTTTGCCAGCTCATCTGCTATTTCCTGACCATGCATTGGTTTTTTAGATAGTAAAAAGAGGATTAGAAATCCTAACATCCCTCTCATGTCACAACATTCTTCGTCCCCAGATCTGGGCATGCTTATATATAGGATATCCGATATATATAAATACACCTTATTGTATATATCGTATAGCCAATATGACATATGTAAGCTGTGGATGTGGTAGCAGTGGTAGAGACTTTGGAAAGGTTAGAAGTTTTTTAACTAGAGAAGAAAAGGTTTCAATGCTAAGAGAGTACAAAAACGACCTGGAAAGAGAAGTTCAGGGAGTAACGGAAAGAATCAAGGAATTAGAGAATAAGTAAGCGATTCACTTGCCTTCTAAATTTTTTTGTTTCAATCTGTCTGCTCCAAAAATTATAGACTTCTCACGCTTAATTTCTATATCTTCTGTTACAAAGTTATAAGCTTCGGTCCTTAGGATACTTTTTATGCCTAGTTGGCAATATTAGCTTGATTTGTATTGAGCTCTTGTATTGCATGCAAGAAGGAGTCGGCAGAGATATTTCGATTCAATGGGGAATTTTGCTGTAGATGTTGGCAGGAAAGAACAGAAACATCGATCTAGTTGTATTCTTAATCTGAGTAATTTGATTCAATGTCATTCCTCGTAATGTATGTTTGCAAGTTTCCTGATATCTGAGCCTCTGCGACTTTGATATATTGAGGATCAATCTCCGTCCCAATGTAGTCAATCCCGTGTCGAAGACATGCCAATGCAGTACTTCCTATTCCCATAAATGGGTCATAAACAAGCATATTCCTTCTAATGCCATGCAACTTTATACAGCGTTCAGGTAGCTTAATAGGAAAGACGGCTGGATGGGATCTACCTTTCTGTATCGTCGGATAAGGTATAAACCACACATTACCTCTATCCCGTTTGTCTTGTGTTGCAGATTTCCACCTTCTTATGTTACTCTTATCTTGATACTTTACTCCTACGCTGAGCTTGTTCAGTTTCACATTTCCAGTTTTACTAAAATGAAAGATGTATTCTTGTAGATCGCTGAGATATCGGTCACTAACTATAGGTTTAAAATGGCCTATTGAAATGGTTTCATTTTCATAGAGCTCATTAACCTTACCAATATCTTCTCGATCAAAAGATATGGATTTAATCCAATGGATCGTATTTTGTAGGGTATAATCAAAATCTAGAAACTGATTAACAACAAGGAATGGAAGAGTTGGATCAACTGGTCTGCCAGCTATGTTCAGAAAAAATGAGCCATCGTCTTTCAAAACAGACGTACTTGCCTGAGCAACTAATTTTAACCATGATAGGTAATCATTTCTCTCTTTGTTATCTCTGTAAACCCCATATTCCTTGTTTATATTGTATGGAGGAGAGGTCACAATGGCGTCTACAAAAAGCTTCTCATTCCTCATTTTGGTCATAAAGGAAAGGCAATCTTCACGATAAATTTGATTCTTCTTAATAGTCAGTCCATTCAACCAATAAAGATTCTTTTTTATAATCTTTATTGATTAAGTTTACTATTTTTTTGATTATTGTTTTCCTTCATATGCTTGTTTTAGAATATTTATGTCGAGATTATGTATTTGAAGCATTACCTTCATGACTCTGATTTCTCAGTGTCTTTGTCTTTTAGCATCTTGATCAAAACTATTGGAACAATTTGCCATGAGACCCCGTATTTGTACTTGAGCCAGCCACGCTGCGGTGCCTTTTCATCGCCACCTTCGAGCAGATAGCCTATGCATGTATATGCCATATTCTTGATGAAATAATTGTTCGTCAGCTTGCGAAAAATTAGTAACTCTACTACTTGTCGGTCCCTTTAAGGGGGAGCAGTTTTGAGGGCAAAGGTCCTGGAGTCCAGTAGGTTGAATTCCTTAAGAAAAGCATACAAATTTTCTTCGGACACATGTGATAAATCTACTTCTCCTTTTCTTATCTAAATTATTAATCGCCTCTTTGCTGCTTCGCTGTCGATTAATCAGAGAGCATGTTATAACCTATCTTACTTCGGTCTATAACAAGAAACTGGAAATAAATAAGACCATATTTGTGGTAACGTTTGCTTTTGATAATGGCTACAGTGGTAACGTCTGACGTATTGGCAGACAGTAGAAAGGATCTGGCGAATAAAGTTTTTGACAAGCATATAGAGAAAGGTGGGAAACACGGAGAGAAAGCACAGAAGATTAAGGATAAACTAAATGGTGATCGTCCTAGTCAAGGACGATAAATAAACAGTCGAAGACAAGGTGGTTAATAGGTAATCAACCATTTTCTTTTGTACTAGTCATCTTTTTTTTCTTCCTATTGATGGACCATATTTGAATACGAAATTCTAAATCATGAAAGATACCTAAAACTACTCGAACTAAAAAAAGTAGAATGACCAAACCTGGATTGTCGTAGTATTATCCTGCCCTTAGCGAGGTTTATAGGTTCATAATGTCAATAATACACTATGAAACTTTATCCATCAAGATCTGCTCTAGAACATAATATATTTCTCAATTATATCTGGCAAATTGCTCTTGTTTCGTCTAAAGAAATTTCAGTAAATGACAAGCAAAATTTATCAGTACTTGATTGAAATTGGATACCAATAGGAGAAGAAAATTAAAGTAATGCCTATATGTTATATCTGTGGTCAAGCAGAGACTATTCCATTCAAATGTAATTACTGCCAAGAATCCTTTTGTAACGTTCATAGAAATCCGATTAACCATCTTTGTCCGTCCTTAGATACTTACGATAAAAAAAGGAAGAACATGCTGATTGGTAATGATTCCCAAAAATATAGCCTTAGTCCATCTTCCTCTTTTTTCAAAACTTTGTCAAGAGTTTTAACTATAAAATCTTCTAGAACTGAATTATTTCATCTTTTGTTAGCAACTATTTTAGTTACTGCAGTAGGTCTTTCTTTAAACGGCTATCGATATATTTCCTGGCAGTTTCTGGCTATATTTGTCTGTGCTTTTCTGATTCATGAACTTGCTCACAAATTTCTAGCCCAATATTATGGTAGTTGGGCAGAATTTAGAGCTCAAACTTGGGGATTAATCATAACAGCAATATCCGCGCTTCCATTTATGCCGTTTAAATTCATTGCTCCTGGCGCTGTCATGGTTGGATTATCGGACAGAAAAAAATTTGGCAGAGTAGCCTTAATTGGTCCTATGACCAATTTGGTGATGGGTTTTTCGTTTCTGTCATTCTCTTTGTTTTACGATCCATTCAATCCACTTTTTGCTATTGGGGCATCGTTTAATGGATGGATCGCAATGTTTAATCTGATGCCATTTGGTATATTAGATGGGCAAAAAATCTTTGATTGGAACAAATTAGTATGGATGATTGCAATGGCAGCTGCTATGGGATTATTCATAATTGCATATATTTGATATATTTGACTTTTGAATCATAATCCTGTGTTTCAATAGAATCTTTATTCGTTCCTGTAACATCAATTGCATATCTTAATATATCTATTCAATTGTTTTGGTACCAATAAGGAGAACCATCTAATCTAAGGTAATAGTTTGTATATACCAACCCATAAGTAAGAACCGGTTAACTAATAATCATATAAAATAGAATAGAGTCAATAATGATGGTCTGAACATATATTGCTATTAGTTTTTGCATTCTGGTTTCTAAGTATACTAATTTATGTTTTCAATTCCACTTCTACTTTAATTGACGATTTTACAATCAATGGAAAAACCTTCAATAACTTATCACTTAATCTTCCGGAAGTCGAAATTACATCTCCTAAAAATGGGGATTCTATATATCTTTCTTCAGAATTAACAATAAAAGGTACGTCATCGGATACTGGTGATACTAATTGCACAATTCTTACATCCATAAACAACATTCAACCATTCCAAAATGCTTCTGCAGTTGATCCACAAGAAGAACAAGACTTTTCTAATTGGAATTCCACTTTCTTTAATACAACTAATTTGGTAAGGCTCGGAAAAAATACGGTTACTTCACTTATTATTTGTTTTGATACTAAGAGTAATACACCGACATCATCCTCTCATTTAATAAATATTATAGGATTGCCTACTATTGATAATCAATCTATTTTGTCATCAGTTTCTAAGGTGATACATGATAGTTTAGAGAACAAAATAGTTGAACAACACAAGAGTTCTGACCAATCAACAACTCTACACACAAAACCGGTACATCATAATAATAATGATCGAATCCAGAGCCAGAGCCAGAGCCAGAGTACACTATCCCCTAATAGTGGACAGAGCACAACTGAAATTCCTTGATCATAATCCCATCAGTATTAGAGTACACCAAATCGAAGTTCAGTCTACTTTCACTGTATTTACTAATTTCGCTCCTTGAATACTCATCAATTGAAAAAGGTCTTTCAGGATCTTCTCGGAATTATTGTATAACAATACAATAATTACTGCTCACTCTTGAGAAGTGAGCTACACTCTTTTTTTATGATTCAAGGGTCAACTTTTTTTGAACTTCAACTAATTTCTTGTTAGAAGTTTTTCCTGAAATAATCCGTATTCCATTTTTGTTAACTCTAAAATAATCTGTCAACTTCTTGATCAATTCTAGATTCGCTTTACCTCCTTTTGGTCTGGACCTTAGCGATATTGTAATCCCATCTTGATCAACTGTAATTACCTGTTGAATCGAATTTCACAAAGACAGTAAACCTCACACACTTCGGTATTGACATCCTTGCTTATTTTTTTAAGTGCTACTTTCAACATGTAACAAGATACAACCCTCACAGTAGTTAATTATAATGAAAAAAATTGTGTTGGGCTAAAACAAGTTACTCTACTGTCCTTAACCCAAATTCTTCAGTTATTGGACTCTCAGATGGCACGGAATTTATTGCAGCTATGTCCGCAACTATGGTATAATCGGTATCTGGTTTCAAGAACGCTCCTTCAATATGATATGCACCGGTACTGCTAAAGTCCGGACCATATGATCTGGTCTCATTCTCCCCCCTAATCAGCTCTAATGGCAGGATCTCGCCGGGTGTGGTAAAGAGTTCTGAAAATACCTTGTTTGCTCCATCTTGCAATATTGTAATATTGTACGTGATGGGTGTTGCCCTATCCAAAGGCACCGTAAGCGGTTCAATATTTACTAGATTTCTAAAGTCCTTTGAGAAATTCCATATCGGGCCTGTTCCGGATGACAGTTCAAAATTCTGTTGTCTATCTATTGCATCACTTGCAGAAACTACACCGAGTCGCCACGGGTGTATTTCACAGTGATACAAGAATTCTCCATCGTCATTAAATGTGTATTGAAAGAAAGAGTTAGCTGTTGCAGGCATGATTCCAGAGTTGAATACCGCTCCTGAACCTGGCTGGCCAGGGCTTCCACTAGTGACTGTATGCGGTTGTCCAGGATCATTGTTGAACCATGCTACCGTAGTTCCTGTAGGAATGTTTATTGCAGGTGGGAAATAATGAAAAGGACTGTTTCTTTGTGCTGCTCCTGGAACTATGCTAACGGCTATTGATGCTTCAACGTTCTGCAATGTTGACATGCTTCCTATTTGTGCTTGTACGCTCGTAGTAGTAGTATTTGGTATGAATCCAGTAGATACTATGATAAGTGAAGTTAGAATTGCTGTTGCCGCTATTAGTTTCTTGTTGATCATAGATGATTTACTTGCGATAAATTGGTTGGCTTGTTTATAAAGTACTAGGATACTTAGCAAGACTCTGCATGGCATTGCAATCACATATTTCTTGTAGATATTAACAATCAAGGATCTGGTAATATAGATTATGTTCCATGAACAAAAATGCAGCAATAGTCCTTACGATAAGCAGTCAATATCTGAGAATATATACTTCTTTTTAAAATAGATAGAATGGATATGTCAGTCAAGGTTTTTGGGATTGCGAATAGTTTGGTAACTATATCCTTTGCCTTGTCGCCTCAACATACATATAAACCAAAGGATATAGATGACGGACAATAACGATAATCTATAAGGAGCTAGCTATGAGCGTCACGCTGAGGGAAGATTTAGCTCATATTAGAACAATACTAAATGAAACATTCCAGACTGATTCATTCAAGAGAGATTATGATACAGTATTCGGAAGAATATGTAATATCCTCCGCAAATATGGAATTGAAGAGAATCCAAGGAACCTACGCTTCAGGTTTATACTCTGCATGCAAGAATTCTTTGATTCAATTCCGGAAGATAAATGGAGATTAAAAGATCCCGATTTCCTGAATCAAGCGGATGAAACTGGAATTAGGAAGTTTGTAGAATGGATCATAGAACAGGTTAGTTAAACCAATTAAGATAAGTGTCATTACATATTGTTGATGTAATTGTCATATTCTTCTCACAGGAAGAGCTTTAGCTTTGTTCATTGATCTGCTTTGCTGAGTAAGTGATCAGTAAAGGAGAGTTAG
>Ga0315553_10004724_pt1 | contig 10212 bp, 7 predicted proteins | sample SalMarSW160140MG_FD_203099 | JGI IMG/M metagenome (GOLD analysis project Ga0315553, IMG submission 203099) | Salt marsh sediment microbial communities from the Plum Island Ecosystem LTER, Massachusetts, United States - Salt Marsh Sediment SW1601-40 ... | reverse complement strand
GAGGCGCATGGTATTGGTAAAAAAGAAATAAAACGTAAAAGGTATTTGGAGTAAAATATGCAAAAATTAAAACAAAATTTTCCGGAATTTGTGGTTTGCATCAATAATTCAGATTATCCTGCATCGTTAGAGCTGCATAAAATTTATCGTGTACTTGTTGATAAAGACGCCACAGAGGAGAGTGACATCCGTATTATTGATGAGAGTGGAGAGGACTATTTATACCCTTCCTCTTATTTTGTACCTATCCAAGTTCCTCAAACAGTTGAAAAATCATTACTTAGAGCATCCTAATTCAAGTATCCGTGCCGAACAATAGTTTGGATATGGATGCTCATTTCGCTGTGCTCGATTCACACCTCTCAAGCTAAGTCCCTCGATTCACAAATTTGATGACGTATTTATTTACTCGGGACTAAGTGCTGAGTGAGCAATCACAAAGATTATACTCATTAGAATACGTTATAGTATTTGCGAATCGAAGCACTAAGCAATTCTATCATATTTCTCAGAATTCAATTATTTTCCCTGCTCCACCACGAGTGTATTTCTTCGGGTACAGCGCCTTTATCTCTGCTTTATGCTGAGTGCAATGGGTAGGACAAATCAGTTCTAGGTCTTTAAATAAGTCATATTCATTGAACCCGTGTAAACCGCCAACAATTGCATGGATATTTCCAAATTGTGAAGCTGCATTAAGAATATGTGCCATCCTTGGGTGGGAGCATCCTGCAATTATAACTATCCCTTCATCTATTTTCACCGCCATAGATTGTTCTATATGATCGATTTCTCCTGTAGAGAAAACATTCTCATGTATCTGCAAAGGCTCACTCACCGAAACTACCTCCTTTACACCCCGAATTCCTCTGAGTGAAGGGGGGACATAAATAGTAACATCGCTTTTCAGATTAAGAAAGGCTGAAAGGCCGCCTACATGATCAAAATGGGCATGTGAAATAAAGACTTCATCAATCGTGGTTGGATCAATGTTAAGCTTTTCCACATTGGAAAGCAGTATAGAACCGTTTGTTCCTGTATCAAAAAGGATTCTTGGATTATTTTCTATCTCGATCAAACAGGAAAATCCCCAATCAGCCTTTAGGCCCTCTTTATAAACATCATTGTCGTAGAGTATGGTTATGCGCATCTTCTCCTCCCATTTTGTTAAGTCAGCTTTGGTTCTTCGCCGTGCTATAATTTTGTGTGTTAGCCCTCTAAAAGTGTGTACAATAGTATGTGTGTTTCATATACCCAAAATTCGTTTCACCTTCAAGTACATTTACCTGGAAATATGATACAATCATAGCGAACTATACCCTTATTTTTGACATTACCCTGCGCATCAAAGCACTTCGTTTGATTTTTTTTCAGTGAATTGATATGCTAAAAGCTCACGATGAAAAGAGTTTTTTCAGATCCTTAAAAAGAGAAAGAGCAAATTTAAAAAAATTATGTATGATAGATAAATCGTGATTTGGAGAAACGTAAATGCAAAGAGAAAGAATCAAGATCGATCTTCTTATTCATGACCTTAAGGTTCCCCTGGCAGTTGTAGAAACAGGGGTAACTTCATTATTACAGAGACGAGAAAAATATGGACCTCTTACAGAAAAACAGGAGAAGGCCCTCATGAGGGCACTACGAAATACAAAAGTCATCCAATCCCTGGTAAATGATATTCTGGAATTAGGGCGGTCCAGGGAAGGAATAGTGAGCGTAAAAAGCTTAAAATTTTCAGATTTAATAGAACAGACTTTAGTAGAAATTTTTGATTTGGTTGACCGCAACACATCAGAAAGAATAAAAATATGCTCTGATCTCCCTCAACTTAGGAAGACATTAGAAGAAAAGGATCTCATGCTCTTTATGGAGGAAGCTCTTTGGTGCCAAGAGGTCCGCCTGGATGAAGCAAAGATAAGGCAAATCCTCAGAAATCTTTTAAATAATGCGCTAAAATATAGAAAAAGCCGGGTGGAATTAGAGGTCGAAAAAAAGGATGTTTATCTTGTTTTTTCTGTCAAGGATGATGGTGAGGGCATACCCTCAATCTATCATAAAAAGATCTTTGAGAGCTATTTCCAGATGGATATCGCAGATTCTTACACGGTCAGGGGCCATGGATTGGGATTGGCCGGCGTCATGATTTTGGTAGAGGATATGGGGGGTGAGTTATTTCTTGAAAGTGATGAGGGAAAAGGTGCAAAATTTTTGGTAAAGCTGCCTTTATAAATTGAGCCCTGCTCCGCTCTGAAAAAAAGTTCAATTAATATTTGATGAGGGAATTCCAGAATTCAGGATCTTCATCTTTCCAGTTTGGACCGAACCTTCTATCACAAAATCCACTAAGCCTTTCATACCACTTAGCCCATACATTTTTTTTCTTATCCCGGGCTTCGATAATATCAGCCAGGAATATATCTATTTTGCTGATTTCATCTTTGGGCACATAATAGGATGCACCTTCCTGAAAGGATTTTTTAAGGTTGTCCTGTGAAAGTGCATGAGCCGTGAGCATCAAGGCTGGGATATCTTTTTTATTGGCTATTTCTAAGAGTTCATATCCACGGACTCCCATGATATCCAAAACAGCAATGTGGTAAAAATTGTTCTCAAGAAGCTCTTTAGCCTCTTCAAAGGTTGAAGCCTTATCAATCTTGCACATATCCAGAAGCTCGGTTAATAACTCAAGGATATCCTCTTCATCATCTACAATCAATAACCGTTTTCCTTTAAGAATTTTTTTGGGATCCATTTTCCTTCCTCCCTTCCTCAACATTAATTGTAACACTCAGTTTCTTTTAGTCAAGCTGTTCCTTGATAAATAGCTCATGCAGCCTAAAACGTGCATCACTGTGATGATATTTTATCTTGACAATTTGCTCAACTGCAATCTAAGGTAATGAGTAACAAAAACCATTGAAAAAAGCAATTTACTTATTTCTACAGGTATCTTCATGTAAATGATGAAAGGAGAAAAGGTTTACAATGACTTCCGATAGCCCCTTGAAGGATAAATTCATATTGGTTGTAGATGATGAACCTGATGTCCTTGAAACCGTGGAGGAAGAGCTCGATATGTGTATGATTCGCAAGGCAACAGATTATGAAACTGCCATGCAATACCTTGCGGGTTACACCTTTGATATTGTTATCCTCGATATCATGGGCGTAAACGGTTTTGAACTTTTAAAAGATGCAGTATCGAGAGGATTCCCTACAGTGATGCTCACTGCTCATGCCCTTTCCCCCGAATCATTAAAAAAATCCATAAAGCTGGGTGCTGTTTCTTTCTTACCAAAAGAAAAAATGCCAGAGCTTAGATCGTTCCTTGAAGATGTGGTCATTGGTGGCGGAAAGCCAGTGTGGCATAAACTCTTTGATAAACTGGGCAGCTATTTTAAAAAGCGCTTCGGGCCTGACTGGCAAGAACAAGACAAATTTTTCAAAGAGTTTGTAGAAGAATTAAAGAAAAACATCAAAGGCCAATCATAAAGGGCTACTTCAGAAACACGTCTAGATTATATAAGCTTAGGAGTGATCAGCGCAACGGCACCCTAGTGAGAGGCTATTTTTCTTCACTTATCCACACTCCATCCCAATCAGGCAAAGGTGGGTTTTCCAGGAAATGTTGACAGCGATTTAGAAAAAATCGACAGGGAGGATCACTATCAACACCCTCTTGAAAAAACCGAATCGCTTCAGCAAACTCCTGCCTACGGTAGAGTTCCAGTCCCTGGCAGAAATTTTTTTGTGCTCTGGTAAGCTTGTAGCCTTGTTCTCCAAGAACCTGGAAGATCTGAACTGGCCGTGATTTACCTTTTACAATAACCTGATCGATCAAACGAGTGACAAACAGAGTACTGATTTCCCGATTGGTAGACTCGGTAATAAGTATATCTTCTCCATATTGTTTATTAAGGCTTTCTAACCGTGAAGCAATATTGACTTCATCACCTATAACTGTAAAATCCATCCTCTTTTCAGAACCAATGTTACCAGAGATCACCTCCCCTGTGCAGATACCAATACCTATACGGATCGGTTTGTGCCCTAAGGTGTGCCTCTTCGCATTAAACCTTTCCAATTCGGTCCGCATTTTAAGAGCAGTTCTCACAGCTCGCTCCGCATCGTCATGCCGTGCATATGGAACACCAAACACGGCCATTATGGAATCTCCAATATATTTATCAAGAACGCCTCTATGCTGAAATATTGTTTCCACCATTATTGTGTAGTATTCATTGAGAAGATCCACTGTCTGCTCAGCGGTCAAGTCCTCGGCTAATCTCATAAACCCCCGTATATCGGAAAACAAAACAGTAGCCTTCCCACGGGCACCCCCCAACACCTGCTTATTAGGGTCAGTAAGCACCTTTTCCACAATATCCTTTGCCATATATCGATTTAAGGTGCTTTTTATTCTTTTTTCTCGAGTAATATCTTCAAAGACCAGAACTAAACCTTGATGCTCCCCTTTGTGATCCATTAAAGGAAAAAAGTTAATATTGACTGAATGGCTCCTTTCTCCAGGCACTGTCACGTCCACGTCATAATCGATTACAGAAAGATGTGTGGAATAAACCCGATTTATGTAATCGAGTAAATGTTCATCACTTGTATCAAGAAGTTCTCGAAAATCTTTTTTTATTATGCTTTGTGAGCCCACCTGAAACATTTTTTTAGCCTCACGATTAGCCGTGACCACTTGATATTCGGTATTGAGGGTAAGGATACTATTGGTAATGCTTTCGTGGATGCTCTCCATATAGTTCTTCATGTTCACTGTCTGGTCATAAAGCTGCGCATTCTCTAATGCAACAGCAATTTGAGAAGAAAGTGCTCGAAGCAGCTCTTCATCTTCTTTCTGAAACACGCCATCTTTCTTATTAATAGCCTGTGTAACGCCGATAATATTACCCTCTCTATTAAAAACAGGCGCGCATAGAACACTCTTTGTTGTATAGCCGGTTTCTCGGTCAATAGTTAAAGCAAAGCGGTTATCTTCATAGGCATCTTTGATATTCAGCATCTGACCAGTAGAAGCAACATGTCCGGCCAGGCCCTCTGAATAAGGAAGCCGTATTTCAGAAACCTCTGCTCCTTGGGCCACCTTAGAGCAAAGTTCATTTGTATGGCGATCTAAAAGGAAAAGAGTGCTGCGTTCTGCATCGAGAATTTCGGTTACCTTTTCGATGATTTTACTAATCAAGGTCTCAAGATCCAGTGTTTGTGCAAGAGAATTAGCCACATCCAGGAGAATCACTGTCTTTCCATGATTTGCAAGTATCTTTTGGTAAAGGTGGAAATTCTCAACTGCAATAGCTGTTTGATAGGAGAAGGCACTAAAAAGGGCTTTATCACCGTGTTGAAAAGACCCTTCCTTTTTATTGATCACCTGGATCACGCCAATAGTTTCTCCCTGAAAATTTTTCACAGGTCCGCATAAAATAGATGTGGTCTGATACCCTGTGTGTCTATCCACATCATCATTAAAGCGAAAATCCTCGTAGGCATTATCGATATTGACCAATTCGTCATGCTGGGCCACCCACCCAGCGATACCTTTGCCAATCGGGAACCTAATCTCTCGAATCTCTTCTCCCTGCGCCACCTTGGACCAGAGTTCGCCTGCCGTTGCATCAACTAAGAATAGGGAAGCACGATCGGCATTCATCACTTTGCTGGCCATAAATACAACTCGTTGAATCAAGCCTTCAATGCCTAAACGGAGCTCCAGGATTTCCGACATATCCAGGAAGCTAAAGAGGTTTTGTAATGATCTATCGATAAGTTTACTTTTTTGAAACACTTCTTGAAATCGAAGATTTGACTGTCGTAATCGTTTCGTTACGATATCCAAAAAATTTCTTGCTAATATTGGGAACAATTCCAATTCTTTGCCAAGGTCATCGTAACTAATTTTCAAGAGCTGAGAATTTTCGAGGGCACGGACTGATGCTGTTCTTCTTCCATCTGAAAAATAACCCATTTCTCCTAAGCATTCACCAGCCTCAACCTCTTCTAGAGGTATTTCCTCATTATACTCACCTTGTCGATAAACCTTAGCCTTTCCTTCAACGAGGAGGTAGAGGCAGTTACCTACAGTGTCCTGATGGATGAAATCTTCTCCTGCTATGAAACTTTTTTCATGCACTACTTTACAAAAATGTTTTACCTCTATATCTGTTAATCCAAAAAAAAGATGACAAATTTTCAATCGATCCCACCTTTGAAGTTGAATAGCTTTATCAAGGCTGCGTTGGGTGATTGCCCCCGATTCCAATAAGACTTCACCTAACAATTTTTTAATCCCCTGAGAGGTAAGCTTCTGCTGTTTTTTTAACCCTTGACGTATAGCTTCATTACCACACGTAAGATAATGACCTATTCTTTTGGGTCTTTTGATGTCGTTATCATCTTCATTCATAAAATGCGGTCCTCCGTCAATGCTCAAAACTGAGCGTTCTCTGATAAACTTGGGTCTCTTTGAAAAATGTAACAGGGTGAAAATTTACTGTTGCTGGCTTTTTAGGACACATTTTAAAAGGCACCCATGTCCTTCATTTAAATCCTGAAAAGAAAGGAATCTAACATAAAAGTCTTGAATCTCAGAGAATGTGTAACAATTTCAGCGCTATGAGCTATGCTTGAAGATCATACGTAATTTAAAAATAAAATTCATCAATAAATTTGGATTATCAATAAATTTGGATTACTCTGGCTACAGAGTTGCAAAACGTTATTGATGATATATATTGTAATCTTAATTCCCTTTATCTATTCCTCTAAACAGTGGGTGTTTCTATTTATTTTTATAAAATAAATTAGTGGATTCACCACATTTTTTTGATAAACTGTAAAAAAAATATAAAAAAATCAAAAAATAAAAAGAATGATAATGAAATACTATGCAATCATCATAGGGAAAACAGAAAAAAGTTGGCTATCAATGTAACGATACTCTAATACAGGGAGATTTATTGATGCGTTTTCTTAAAACACTTCTTTTCAGTTTGCTGCTCCTTGCATCCTCAGCCTTTTGTATGGCTGACAATTCGGCGTCACATATAAAAATGGATGTCAAGGAGTTCCATCTGGAAAACGGCATGATGTTTTTAATTGTGGATCGACCTACAACACCTCAAATAGCTTGCCGCGTGGCAATACGCGCTGGTAGTGCACTTGAGGAGACGGGAAAGACCGGGATCGCCCATTTGCTTGAGCACATGATGTTTAAGGGTACCAAAAACTTTGGCACCTTGGATCAAAAAAGAGATATGGCGCTTCAGGGCCGTATTGAAAGCGCATATCAGGCGGTACTCGCTGAGCAGGAAAAACGGAATCCAGATCAGGTGTTGATTCAGGAGAAACTCACTGAGATGGATAGACTTAGAGCAGAGGTACAAAAAATCTACATCCCTCAGTCCTTTTCCTCTCAGTTGGGCAAAAACGGCGCTGTGGGCGTTAATGCCTTTACTGCGAAAGACCAAACCCAGTATATCATGTCGGTGCCATCTGATATGCTCGAGCAGTGGTTCTCAATAGTGAGCGAACAGCTATTCGAGCCGTCCTGGCGTGAGTTTTACGTTGAGAAGGAGGTAGTACAGCGGGAATGGGCCTTTCGATATATCAACAGCCCGGGAGGCGCTGCCTGGCTTGATCTTAACGCAACTGCCTACAGTGCACACCCATACCGAAATCCAACAATCGGCTGGAAATCGGATATGGAAAAATATAGCACTACAGATGCAATAGCCTTTCATAAGAAATACTATAATCCAACGAATGCCGTATGCGTACTCGTGGGAGATGTGAGAGTGGAGGAAGCCAGAAGACTTGCAAAGATCTACTTCGAGCGCTATCTAAAGGGAAAAAGGAGCCCTGAAATTGTAACCGCAGAACCTCCACAGCATGGTCCACGGAAAAACATCCGGTTCTTGAAAGGTGCACGCACACCATTGATCAGAATTGGTTTTCATGGCGCTCCAATGAAAACAAAAGACTTCTATGCGCTTGATGTTATGACCATGGCCTTAAGCCTCGGCCGTAGTGCCCGCATAACACAAAACATCATAAATAAAGGTCTTGCTGTCGGGGCCTGGGCATATAACCCGGATAACCGGTATGGCGGAATGATTATTCTCGGCGGCTCGCCCAATGAGCCTGATGAAGTAAAAAAGGGGAATCTTACTAAAGATGGGAAACGCCAAGCTTACATAAACGCCTGCCAGTCGCTTGAGAATACACTCATTGCTGAAGTCGAAAAAATGAAGCATGAATTAGTTGCTGAGCGCGAACTCAAAAGGATTAAAAAACTCAACCAACGCGAATTTCTGGACCGAATGCGAAATAATGAAGAGCTGGCTGGCACCCTGGCGACAATGGAAGTTCAAGTGGGCTGGGGCTATCTTACCGATTATCTAAAACGCATCTCGGAGGTCACAGCCGAGGAAGTCAGGGCGGCAGCTAGAAAATATATCCGACTCGAAAATCAGACAAGCGTATATGTGATCCCTGGTGGTAAGCCTGATCAACCAGTACAGAGATACACTGAAGTCCGATCCATTGGGATTGCCGGCGCAACCAAGATTGTGAAACCTGACACCTTTGATAACAACTCGATCTACCGCACGCCTAAGGGCTGGAAACACCCACTTTCTTTCGAACGGGTTCCAAGAAAAATCGTATACCCAAAAGCCCAGACCACTACAATCAAAAACACACCAATCTTCTATTTGGCCGATCGCGAACTACCCCTGATTGATCTCACCATTTTAGTAAAAGCCGGTGATGTCGATATTGTTGATGAAAAAACCGGTTTGGCAGATATACTCAGCAATACTATTATTCAAGGCGGTACCCAACGCTATTCTCCTACTGAGCTCGCACAGGTGCTCGATGAGAACGCCATCCGTATATCAATATCCGTGGCTGAGGAGGTATCAACTATTCACCTTTCGGTTATGAAAGAGGATTGGGAAAAAAGCCTTGATCTCTTAAAAGAAATTCTTACTCAACCAGCCTTTGATCCCAAAGTACTGAATGTGGCGAAGGAAAAGGAGATAGTTTCGCTTAGCAGGCAGGGTGAAAATGCGCATACCGTGGCAATGCGTGAGGGTATAATATGGCACTTCGCTGGCCACCAATACGGTCGCGATCCCCTGATCGGTATTAAAACGATCTCGAATATTAAGAGAAGCGACCTTACTACCTTTATGAGTAAATATTTCGTCCCCTCCAACATAGTTGCAGCAGTATCAGGCGATATAACCTTTGCGGAAGCTCAAGCGGGTCTGAAAAATCTCTTAGAGGCGCTCCCCCAGGGACCTTCTCCTGAACGTAATTATAACGATCCAAAGGAAACTCCACCTGTTCTTGCCCTCATTCCCAAGCCCGGACAGGTACAATCCCAAGTTGTTTTATTGCTGCCAGGTTTCAAACGCACTCACCCTGCATTCTGGAAGGCCCGCCTTTTAACAGATGTTTTTGGTGGCAGTGATTCCCTTATGTATACTCGTCTGCGAGATGACTTGGGATTCGTATATTCTGCCGGTTTCTTTCAGACCTATAAATGGAACGCGGGAACACTTATTGGCTACATTGGTTGCAAGGGTGATAAAACAAGCACGGCAATTATGGAGACATTGAAAATAATGGCCTCCCTTCGGAAAAATGTTCCCAAAAAAGACCTTGAACTCAAGCGACTTGATGCCTTAAATAGCTTCGTTTTTAATGTAGACACACCAGCCCAACTGGTTGAGGTATACAGTCTCTATTCTATGAGGGGTGAACCGCTCAATACGCTTGAGAAAATTCAGGATGCTTATCGACATGCAACCAGAAAAGAGCTTCGCAAACTCGCCGTTCAATTGTTCGACCCGAGCAAGATACAAATTTTTATCGTCGCTGATACAATGAGTCGAGTGAAAACAAAAGACGGAATTGAGCGTACGTTCCAGGAGGACATTAAATCGCTCGCAAAACGAATTGGTCTTACCTATCGTGAAATAGCGTTGCGATAAAAAAATCTCGTTGAGTGAGCAATTGAGGAAATATTCAGAAGCAAAATTACCAATTCTGGTAATAGATCGATGAAGAAGATGTTCAATTTAAGAAAGAAGGTATGCCATGGAAATCCATCATAAAACCAAAATTATAATAGATTTGGAAAAGCTCAACACTCTGAATCCAGATGGCTGCCCAGCTTGC